>Ga0181536_10000370_pt1 | contig 53963 bp, 44 predicted proteins | sample PEATcosm2014_Bin_41_FD_121105 | JGI IMG/M metagenome (GOLD analysis project Ga0181536, IMG submission 121105) | Peatland microbial communities from MTU Mesocosm Facility, Houghton, MI, USA - PEATcosm2014_Bin17_60_metaG | ecosystem: Environmental > Terrestrial > Soil > Wetlands > Peat | place...
AAAAGCCGGCTGCGGGCACAATTGCCCGCCCCACAATTCGTAGCGGAATCGGTGGTTCTGAGAAGTCACATCCCCGTTCAATCCGGCGCCGCCGGTGGCTGGGCTGACTTCTGACTTCTGTCTCCTGACTTCTTAGGAGGCGCCTCCGGCGCCTGCCTTATCCACACCTTCTGCGCCGCCGACCGTCCCAGTTGCACGCGCCGGCCGTCGACGCGCAGGGTCAGCGTGTCGTCCGCATTGCGCGATTCCACGCTCACCCTGGAGCCGGGCCGCACTCCCAAGCCTTCCAGATACTCCAGCAATTTCCGGTCGCGCTCGTACACGCTGGTGACCGCCACAGCTTCGCTGGCCGTACTTTCGTCGAGGGTCTTCAGGCCGCGGCGGCGCCGGTCGGCGGGCGTGTCCACGCCCACGCGATTGCCGTGCGGGCAGGCTTCTCCGGCGCCCAGCTTTTCCACCAGCTTGCGCTCGAAATCGCCCGAAACGGCGTGTTCGAGCTGCTCGGCCTCTTCATGGACCTTGTACCACTCCATGCCGAAGATCTCGGTCAGCATGCGCTCGATCAGGTGGTGCCGATTCAAAATACGATTGGCGATCTCCCGGCCGGCGGAAGTCAGGGTGATGTGGCCCTCTTCGTCCACGCGAATCAGCGCATCGCGCTTCAGGCGCTTGATGGCCATGGTGACCGCCGGAGCCGTGACGTTCAGCCAGCGCGAAAGCGTGGCCGCCTTCACGGTTTCGCCCTCGGATTCGGCTTCCGCGATGGCCTTGAGGTAGTTTTCCTTCGAAATGGTGATTTTCACACGCTTGCTCCGATTGTATCGCGCTGTGGGAGAATCGAGAGCGGGACTCAAGACCCATGGAGCGACTGCTGGCGGCTGTCCAATCGGCCCGCATCTACGACCTGGCGCAGCCCTATTATCCGGGGATGCCGCATCATCCCAATCATCCGCCGTTCCTGTTCGGATTGAACAAAAAGCATGGCGATTACGTGGCGCACAATGGCGCGAGCTCGGCTTCCGAAGGCCTCACGCTGGGCGGCCACGTGGGCACGCATATCGACGCGCTCTGCCACTTCTCGTGCGGCGGCAAGCTGCATGGCGGCGAAGAAGCGGCCGGCCTGCAAACCTACGCGAGCGGGCTCGAGCGGCATACGGTCGATACCATCGCGCCCATTCTTCGCCGCGGCGTCCTGCTGGATATTGCCGGGCAGATGGGCCGGCAAGCAGGAATGGAAGCGCTGCCTGCCGATTTCGAGATCACGCCCGAACATCTGGACGCAGCCGTGGCTGCGGCGCAAACGGAAGTGCGGCCCGGCGATGTGGTGCTGCTGCGCACCGGCTGGGCGCGTTTCTGGGACGATGCCGCGCGGTTCGTCGCGCAGGTGCATGGGCCGGGGCCGGGCGAAGCAGGCGCGCGCTGGCTCAGCAGCCGGGGTGTATTCGCCGCCGGGTCCGATACCGTGGCCTTCGAGAAGGTGCCCGACTCCAACATGCCCGTGCACGTCCATCTGCTGGTGGAAAGCGGCATACACATCATCGAGTGCCTGAACCTGGAGCAACTGGCGGCCGAGCGACGGTATACTTTTCTATTCGTGGCTACGCCGCTGAAGATTCGCGGAGGCACCGGATCGCCCATCCGCCCGCTGGCTCTCGCATGACGACGCCGTCCGACTTCGCCCCCGTGCGCGAAGGGGAACAGATCGACGCGCAGGCGCTCGCCGCTTACCTGCGCGGCAAGCTCGAAGGTGTGGAACACGGGCTGACCGTGCGCCAATTCCCCGGCGGGCATTCCAACCTGACGTACCTGCTGGAAGCCGGAGGGCGCGAGTATGTGCTGCGCCGTCCGCCGCTGGGCCCGGTGGCGCCCAAGGCCCATGATATGGCGCGCGAATACAATGTGCTGGCCGCTGTGCATCCGTTCTTTCCGCAAGCGCCGCGTGTGTTCCTGCTGTGCGAAGACCCGGCGGTCATCGGTGCGATCTTCTTCGTCATGGAGCGCCGCCGCGGATTGGTGCTGCGCCGCGAGATCCCCGCCGAATACGCGGGCGATCCCGGCTTCGGCGGCCGCGTGAGCGAGGCCTTCGTGGATTGCCTGGCCGCGCTGCACGCCGTGGACGTAGACCGGGTCATGCTGGGCAAGCCCGCCGGCTTCCTGGAGCGGCAGGTGAGCGGCTGGGCCGAGCGCTTCGAGCGCGCGCAGACTGAAACGCTGCCGCAGATGGACCAGCTCATCCGCTGGCTCAGAGACCGGCTGCCGGAATCGCCCGCGCCCACGCTGGTGCATAACGATTACAAGCTCGACAATCTGATGCTGGGTGCCAGCGATCCCGGCTGCGTGGAAGCAGTGCTCGATTGGGAGATGGCCACCGTAGGCGATCCGCTGGTGGATCTGGGCTGTGTGATGTGCTATTGGCCGGAGGCGGGCGATCCGCCCGTGCGGCGCGATGCGCTCAGCGCCATCACCACTCTGCCCGGCTGGTTCACGCGCGCGCAGCTCGTGGAGCGCTACGCGCGCATCACCGGGCGGGATGTTTCCGGCCTCGGCTATTATGAAGTGTTCGGGATTTTCAAGATCGCCGTGGTCCTTCAGCAAATCTATTTCCGGTACCACCGCGGGCAGACGCGGGACGAGCGCTTTCGCAACTTCGACGAGCGCGTGCGCGGGCTCGTGGAGATTGCCGCCGGGGTTGCCGGCAGTGTTACCGAGCCGGGCCCAGGGGGCACCCCGTCAGGGAGCGGTTCCGGTTGAGCTCCCTCTATCTGATCCGTCACGGCCAGGCTGGCACGCGCGGGCACTATGATGCGTTGTCGGACCTGGGCCGGCGGCAGGCGTACCTGCTGGGCCAACACCTGGCGGCGCAGAAGGTCCCGTTCACGGCGTTCATCGCCGGATGCCTGAATCGCCAGCGGCAGACTGCCGAGCAAGTCTGGCGCGCCTACCGCGAAGCCGGCCTCGCGGCCCCCGACATCGTCTCCGAGCCGCTATGGAACGAGTTCGACTTGACCGCGGTATTTAGCGAATTCGCGCCGCTGCTGAGCGAGGCCGATCCGCAGTTCAAACAGGATTATCAAGAATTGTTGCGGAAGCTGGAGGACGAGCATTCGCCCATCCATCACGCCTGGACGGACTGCGATACACAGGTGATGCGCGCCTGGATCGAAGGCCGCTACCCGTGCCGCACGGAGTCGTGGGTGGCGTTCGGCGAGCGCGTCCTGGGCGCCCGCGCATCGCTGGCCGCGTACCAGCCTGGCGACGCGGTCGCCATCTTCACGTCGGCCACGCCGATTGCCATTTGGGTAGCGGCGGCGCTGAGTGTGTCCAACGGCCACATCATGCGGCTGGCGGGCGTCATGTACAATTCGGCCGTCACCACCATGCGCCTGCGGGACGACGACTTGGTGCTGTTCAGCTTCAACGGTGTGCCGCATCTGAACGAGCCGCCGCTTCGCACCTTTCGGTAAGCATTATGCGAATCATTGAAACTGTCGAGGAATTACATTCGCTGATCGGCCAGGAAGTGGCCATCGGCGATTGGTTCGCGGTCGAGCAATCGCGCATCGACGCCTTCGCCGACGCCACCGGCGATCACCAGTGGATCCATCAGGACGTGGAGCGCGCCGAGACCGAGTCGCCCTTTGGCCGCACCATTGCGCATGGATTTCTGACGCTGTCGCTGCTGAGTTGCCTCTCGCACGAGTGCTTCGAGATCCGCGGCGATTTCAAGATGCGGATCAATTACGGGCTGAACCGCGTGCGCTTCCCAGCGCCAGTGCTGGCGGGGGCGCGCATCCGGCCGCGGTTCACGCTACAGGCGCTCGAGGAGTTCGATGAAGGGTATCAGGCGGTGTGGGCGGTCTCGATCGAGGTGCAAGGCGGCCGCAAGCCGGCGCTTTACGCAGAGTGGGTGGTGCGCCTGTACACTTAAAAATGGCGAGTTGAAGCTCGCCACGGCACGCTTTCCAGAGAACCACTGCGCAAGTCACTGATCTAGCGGGACTAACGTCCCGCAGGGGCGAACTGAAGTTCGCCCCTGCACGCTAAAGCGTGCGCCACGTACCTGGGTCAAGTTCTCTGACATTGGTGACGACCCGCAGGGTCGTTCGCGCTGAAGCGTGCGCCACGGAACGAATGCTAGAATGCGCAAAGGCATGGCTATCGCACCTTCGCCTATTCTTGAAACCACGCAGGTCCGCAAGCGGCGCCGCATCGCCCTCACGCTGCTCGTCGCGTGCCTGCTCCTGTTCGGCCTGGATGCGCTGCTGTTTCGCACGCGCCTGTACACCTCGATTCTGGAACCGGATTCCTCCGCCGGACTTCTGGAGCTGATCCTTTGGCGGGAGAAGGCGGCGCAGCAAACCGCGGGTGACAATCTGGTGGTGACGCTAGGCAATTCGCGCATGGGCTACACGCCAAGGATAGTGGACCAGCGGCCGCGGCAGACAGGCTATGCCGTCCGGACCGCCGGCGTGGCCGGCAGCGATCCGCGCGCCTGGTACTACCTGCTGCGCGACCTGGATCCCACGGCGAGCCGTTACCGCGCGATTGTGTTTGGGATCGACGACTACGACGACGAGGACCATGCGTTCAACCCGGATGACGATATTCGCGCGCTGCATTATTGCATTGCCAGGCTTCGGTTTGGCGACGCGATCGATTTCGCGCAATCGTTTCACAGCCGCGAAGTGCAATGGGAAGCCTTTCGCGGCGCGGTGCTGAAAGGGATCGCGCTGCAGAGCGACATTCAGGCGTTTCTTGCGCACCCGCTGAAACGAATCGCCTATGTTCGACTCTGCCACCAGGGTTGGCCCGACTGGACCTACAACTATGTGGAATCGTCCCGCAACATGGTGGGACTCCAGATCGATTGGTCCACACTTACAGCGACGTATCCTCCCGGAATGACCGACGAGCAGAAGGACACGGTGCACGGCTGGCTGCTGTACGCGCCCAATCCGCAAACCGGACGCCTGGCCCATTTCCTTCGCACGTGGCTGGGGCGCACCGCCGATCGCTATCGTACATCGCGCACCAAGATCGTCTTTTTCCGGTTGCCGCGCGGCCCCATACTGCGCCCGGATTACCTGGTGAAGAAACGCAGCAGCTCCATCCGGGAATTGGCGTCCCGCCCCAATGTGATCCTGGCGAACGAACACCTCTTCGATTGCCTGGAGCATCCCGAGTTCTTCAAGGACGCTGTCCACCTGAACCGGGATGGAGTGGAAAGGTTTTCGGCGATGCTTGCGGACGAAGTTGCCCGCATATTGGGCCCACCGGGTGAGCCGGCCGCGAGATGATTTAACATGCTGTTCAACACCGCACATTTCTTTTTGTTCCTCGCCGTGGTGCTGGCGCTCTTCTACACGAGCCCGCGCGCCTTCCGCAAGTATATTCTGCTGGTTGCCAGTTATTTCTTTTACGGAAGCTGGAATTACAGATTCATTCCGCTGCTGCTGACTTTGACCGCGATCGATTACACGGCGGGCCGCTGGTTGGAGAAGGTTCCGCCGGGGCCGCGCAGGAAAGCGGTCCTGATCCTGAGCCTATGCGCGAACCTCGGCTTTCTAGGCTTCTTCAAGTTCTACAATTTCCTGGGGAGCAACCTGGCTTGGGTGCTGGACAAGCCCGCGAACTCGTACTTTCTGAATATCGTGCTGCCCCTGGGCATCAGCTTCCACACTTTTCAAAGCATGTCGTACGTAGTGGACGTGTATCGCGGCGAGCAGCAGGCCGTGCGCAATCCCATCGACTATGCGCTGTTCATCTGCTTCTTCCCGCAACTGGTGGCGGGGCCCATCGTTCGCGCGCGCAATTTCTTTCACGATCTTTGGCACTGGCAGCCGCCCACATCCGAGGATGTCTCGCGCGGAGTCCTGCTGATTGCGCTCGGCCTCACCAAGAAGATGGCGTTCGCCGATCAGTTCGCCAAAGTGGCCAACGATTATTTCAAGAACGTGTCCGGAAATCCCGGCTGGCTGACCGCCTGGAGCGGTGTGGTGGCGTTCGGGATGCAGATCTATTTCGATTTTTCGGGCTACACGGACATGGCCATCGGCATGGCGAAGCTGCTGGGCTTCCATTTCCCCGTAAACTTCCGGCGGCCGTACCTGGCCGCGAGTATCACGGACTTCTGGCGCCGCTGGCACATCTCGCTTTCGACATGGCTGCGCGATTATCTGTACATCTCACTGGGCGGCAATCGGCACGGGCGTTGGATGACCTATCGAAATTTGATGCTCACCATGCTGCTGGGCGGGCTCTGGCACGGCGCGAGTTGGAACTTCGTAATCTGGGGAGGCTACCACGGCGCGATGCTCGCTGTGGAGCGTGTCTTTCGTGGCAACCGGCCGGTCCGGGAGGATTGGAATTGGCTTTATCCGCTGAAGGCGCTCGCCACGTTCGCCATGGTCATGATCGGCTGGGTTTTCTTCCGCGCCGCCGATCTGCCGCAGAGTCTGCAGGTTCTGCATCAGATGTTTCGCGGACACGGACACCTGCTGCTGGCGAATTGGCACCTTGAGCTGATCGCGGTGGCGCTGGTGCTGGCGGTGGTGGAGGAGAAGTTCGAGGGGTTTGAGCGGGTGCTGAAGGCGCCCATGCTGGCCTACGCGTCCGCGCTGGCCCTGATGTTTTTCTGCATCGAGGTTTTTGGCGTGATCGACGCTTCGATTCCGTTTGTATACTTCCAGTTTTGATGTTGCCATCCTTCCGGCGGGCGTAGAGCCACTTGAAGATGTGCGTGCCCGCGCTGCCAATGTGGAGAAAGCCGGTGGGAGACGGCGCAGGACAGGCGCATTACGCGCCACGGGATATATGATATAGGCATGCCTTTGCTGCGACTGATTGCCGAGGGAGTCGGGCCGTTTGAGCGGCTCGATGTGGACCTGTCGGACGGCAAGGGCAACCCGCATCTCGGCCCGCACATTTTTGCGGGGGTGAATGGGTCCGGTAAGTCCACCGTGTTGCGGGCGTTGGCGTGGGTCATGGATGCCGGAGAATCGGGATTCCGGTACGCCGACTGGTCGCATCTGACGACCGGATACGAGCATTCCCGGGCGTTGGTCGTGATCCAGCCGCCTGGGGCGGCCGAATGCGCCCGCGCCTGCGTCAAGGGGACAGACAAGAGCGACCCGGAAGTGCTGGCTGGTTGGGCTAAGTGGGTACTGAGTGGCCAAGGCTTCGATAGCCGGTTATCGGATAGCTTTGAGGTCGAGCCCAGCCTGTGGTTGGGGACAGCGACATTCCACTTGAGCAACGTAGCTGGTACACGTGCCCTTGAACAGAAGGCCGCCCCAGTCTGGGAGGATCAGAGCGGCACTACACGTCTCGTCTCCCCCGACAAGGTCGAGACCGATCGCGCAGCGGCGCTGCTCAACGTAGCCTCTTATTCGCCATCGAGGGCGCTACGGCACGTTGCGGACGTCGACATCTCGAAAAGGCTCTCCAGCGCTCATGAGAACTCGTTGGCGTTCGAATCGACTGTCCAAAACGAGTTCGTCCAATCCTGGCTATTGAGCTTATATAGCAAAAGAGCAATCTCGCGCGAGCGCCGTCAATCGGGGGACCAATACACGCGCTCCCTCGACAGGTTCGAAAATGCCCTGCGGCTGCTCTACGGCAAGAGCGTCTCATTCGACGTAGAGATTGAGCCCAGCTTCCAGCCGCGGCTCAAAGCGTTTGGCCACAATCTGGACTTTTCCCAGTTGCCAGACGGCGTGCGCAGCACCGTCGGCTGGATCGCGGACTTCATGATGAGACAGGATCTCGTCGCGTGGGACCGCCGACTCGAGGGCAGGCGGCCGGGGGTACTTTTGCTCGACGAAGTGGACGCTCATCTCCATCCCCTCTGGCAACGCCGGCTCCTGCCCGCCATGCGGGAAGCGCTCCCGGACGTGCAGATACTAGTCACCTCCCACTCACCCTTCGTGATCTCCTCCTGTCCCAACTCCCGTGTGCATGTCCTCGAACTTGACGAGAGTGGGCATGCCCATGCAAGACCGCCAGTTGACTCCCCAATCGGCGAGTCCGTCACAACCACGCTGAAGGAGATCTTCGGCGTCGACAGCCGCTTCGACGTCTTGACCGAGCGCGAGCTGGATGAGTGGAACAGCCTGAAGAAGCGAGAGGCTGCCGGCTCGCTGCCGGCAGAAGATAAGTCGCGTCTTGAGGAACTGACGACTACTCTTGCCGATAGAAGCGAGGAACTTCGTTCTATTGTAGCCTCGCCATTGACGATCCCCGAGACTGTGTTGCGATCTCTCATCGCCGGCGAAACGAAGCCGCATCCGGTCAAGCGACGGAAACGCGCGTAGACAGCATGGTTCACACACCCCGCACGTCGCCGCCTCCGCCTCAGCTTGTCAAATACAGGAAGAAATGGACGGCCCGGTTTCAGGCCGCTCTCGCCACCGGCTCTCAGCATGATTGGGCGACGGCGCATGCAAAGAGAGTCCTACGGACAGCCCTGCGCGACTTGGCTTACGGGAAATGCGTTTTCTGCGAGAGCGCTCTGGGAGTAACAACCTACCTGGAAATCGAGCATTACGTGGCGAAGACGGTCAATTCCGAGCTGGCCTTCGAGTGGACCAATCTTTTGCCAGCTTGCCGGCTATGCAACAACGCCAAGGGCGAGCAGGACCACAAGGGTACGCTTCTGAAACCAGATGCAGAGGATCCCGAGCCTTACTTCTGGATAAATCCCGATACTGGCAAGCTTGAACCGCATCCCAGGCTCGACGAGGCGCAGTCAAACCGCGCCAACGAGACAATCCGGCTTTGTAACTTGCAACGCCCGGCGCTTTGCACCAAGCGGGTGGAAATGCTGATGAGGGTGCTTCGGTGGCTATCTGGCGCCGAACTGACCGGCTCCGAATGGGAGGCACTGTCGAGTCCCAACCAGGAATACAAGTTGGTATTGCGCCACGCGCTCGAAATCCGTGGCCACTATGCTCTCGCGGAATATGATCGAAAAAGATTCAGGAGCGCCACCATATGAGAATCACAGCCATCGACACATACATCGCCGGCAATCCCTGGAAGAACTGGGTGTTCGCCAAGGTATCCACGGACGAAGGCATCCACGGTGTGGGCGAAGGCACGGTGAACTGTTTCGGCAAAACCGTGGAGACCGCCATCCACGAGCTGAAGCCGCTGGTGATCGGGATGGACCCGTTCCAGGTCGAGATAATCTCGCAGCGCCTGGTGCGCGATGTGTACACGGACGGCGCGCAGATCCACATGTGCGCGGTGGCGGCCATCGAGATTGCGCTTTGGGACATCATCGGCAAAGCCTGCAACCAGCCCATCTACAATTTGTGGGGCGGGCAATGTCACGAGAAGCTGCGCGCGTACGCCAATGGCTGGTATCGCGGTCCACGCACGCCGGAGAGCTTCGCGGCGAAGGCCAAGGTGGTGGCCGCGCGCGGATATACGGCGCTCAAGTTCGATCCGTTTGGTTCGAGCTGGCGGTTCCTCTCGCGGTACGATTTCGATCTCGCGGTGGACATCATCCGGGCGGTGCGCGATGCCGTCGGGCCGCCGGTGGACCTGCTGATCGAAGGTCACTGCCGGTTCAACGTAGCGACCGCCGTGGAGTTCGCCGAAGCCATCCAACAATTCCGGCCCACGTGGTTCGAAGAGCCCGTGGCGCACACCAACATTCCGGCCATGGTGGAAGTGGCGCGGCGCAGTCCGGTGCCCATCGCAACGGGCGAGAGCCTTTCGACGAAGCAGCAGTTCGCGGAGTTGCTGAAGCACGAGGTCGTGAATATCCTGCAGCCGGAGCCGTTGAACCTGGGTGGGCTGTTCGCCGCGCGCAAGATCGCGGACATGGTGGACGCGCATTTCGGCGTCATCGCGCCGCACAGCGCGCAAGGGCCGGTCTGCTCGGCGGCGTGCGTGCAGCTCAACGCCTCCGTTCCCAATTTCTTCATTCACGAATTGTTCGATGAGTTCAACGAACCGTGGGAGCGGGACATCGTGACGCATCCCGTGCACCAGGCGGATGGCTACATCGAGGTGTCCGACCGGCCGGGGCTGGGCATCGATCTGAACATTGAGGAGATCCTGAAGCATCCATACCAGCAGGAGAACTACCTGCCGTTGTTCAAGCCTGGATGGGAACAGCGGGAGCGTCAGCAGTAAGCCGCGCCGGACACAGGCGTGTGAAATGCGGGCAGGTGCGGCAGTGCCCGCCTTCGCGCAGCGGGAAATGCTGGCGTTCCTGCGCTTCGCGAAATTCGCGCACGGCGGCTTCGGGGGCGTCGAACAGTGAAGGCCGCAGATCCACTGGCACGGCGGTATTCGGCCGCAGGAAGTAGACGTGCGCTTCATCGGGCATGCGGCTGGTGATACGTTCCAGCGCGAGTGCGTACAGACGCAACTGGAGCCCATATTGTTCCGCGCGGGCAGGCGCTTCGGCGGGGCCCACGCGATCTGTTTTGTAGTCCACCAGCACGGTTTTGCCGCGGTCTTCAAACCAGAGGTCGATCTGGCCGCGCAATACCAGATTCTCCACTTCCATCAGGAAATCGAATTCGCGCTCGATCGTGGCGGCGGTGGCTGCGCGGCGGCCTAGCGGGCTGCGTCGAAATTGTTCGGCCAGCTTGGGGGCTTCGGGATCGGGTGATTCTACAGGTGCTCCCGCCAGCAGCGCATGTACCTGGAGGCCGAACAGGTCGGCCGGCAGTCGGGCGGCCTGGGAGGCCGCCGCAGGCCGAGGGCCTGCCCCACTAAATCCCAGGTAGCGGGATAGGTAGTAACGCCGCGGGCAATCGGCGAACATGGCGATGGAGGTGACGTTGGCTTGCGCGTCGTGCTGTTCGGTCAGCACTGGCCGCTGGAGATACTGTGCCGGGAGAGGCGCTTCATCGCGCTCGCGTGGCGCAGGACGATCCGGCGCCGTGGCGACACTTCGCACCGCCAGGCGATCTGCAACGATGGCCGCCCAGTTCTGCGGCTTCTTTCCATTAGTCGAATACGACAGCGCAAGGTGCTCTTCGGCGCGGGTCATGGCTACGTACAGCAGCCGGTTACCCTCTTCTTTTTCGCGCTGCTTAAGTTCCTGGCGGATAGCGTGCTGGAACGCGTCGTCTTTGGCACTGTCTTTATCGGGGCGGCAGAGCGGATGATGCCAGCGCGCGCCCAGGCCCACGCGCGGCGAAAACGAAATCGCTCCGGGCGTCGCATCGATGCCCTTGTGCATCGCCGCCAGAAACACCACTGGAAACTCCAGCCCCTTGGCCGCATGCACGGTCATGATCTTCACGGCGTTGGCCGAATCTTCCGGTGGCGCGTCCGGCTCGCGCGGTTTCGATTCCCGCAAGATCTCGATTTCCTCCGCGAATTCCGCGAGCGTCTGCCGCGCGCTGGCCGTACGCGCTTGCGCCAGGAACTTTTCGATATTCGCCGCGCCGCGCGGCCCCGCCGGGCACTCGTAGCCGCATTCGTCCATGGCGCGCAGCAGCAACTGGTCGATTGCCGTGTAGTCCCGCGTCGCGCGCCAGCGCGCCAACTGATCGCGAAAACGTGCCAGCTTCTCCGCATCGTCCGGCGCGAAGCTCGCCAGCATATCCGGCGCCAGCCCTTCCACCGCGCTGCCGAAATTCCCCAGACCTCTCAGCCGTAGGAGAGCTTCGTCGGACGCCTCCACGAACGGCGACCGCAGCACCGCCGCCATGCTGATCTCATCCCGCGGATTCGCGAGCACGCGCAGCAGGTGCATCAAGTCGACCACTTCGCGCGTCTCGTAGAATCCTTTCCCGCGATTGACCAGATAGGGAATGCCAGCCTCGTCGAAGGCGCGCGTGAACTCGCCGAGCACTTCGGAGTTGCGCACCAAAACCGCGAAGTCCCGGAACTCGGCGGTTCTGTCGCGTAACTCCAGTCGGCCTTGGAATTCCAAAATGCGCGCGGCCACCCACTGTGCCTCCAACTCGGGCGTGGCCGCAGCCAACACCTCGACCGGCGGTTCTGCCTTGTCCGGAAACGGCGAGCCCGCGACCAGCGGCCGCTTCTCGATACCTTCGGCGCCGGCCGCCACCGTCTCGACCGCGCGCAGAATCTCGGGGCGGCTGCGGAAGTTCTCGACCAATTGCACCAACCGCTTGCCAGCCTGCTCGACTGCGTCGCGATATTCGCGGAACACGCGCGGCTCGGCGTGGCGGAATCCGTAGATCGACTGGTTGATGTCCCCGACCGCGTAGAAGCGGTCCGGCGGGCGCAGCAAGTCCAGCAGCCTGGCTTGCTGGCCATTGGTGTCCTGGAACTCGTCCATCAGCACGTGGTCGAATTGGTTTTGCAAGCGGCGCTGGACATCCGGATAAGCCTCCAGCAACCGCACGGCGCATTCTTCCAGGTCGCCAAAATCGAGCGCGCCTGATTGCCGCTTGCGCTCGCGGTACAAGCCATCGAAACGCGCGAACAACTCGAAAACCGTGGCGCGCTCGGCTGCGTAATACTCGCTTACAGTCGAGTATTCCAGTGCGGGAAGCAAGTCGTCCTTGAGCGATTTGAGCAGATCGTACGCACGATTGCCGCGCTTCAACTTCCGCAATTCGCAGGTGAACGAGCGCATGGCCCTTAGAGTCGCCTCCGGCCCGTTCGGCAAGGCCGCCGCAATGCGCGCCACCCAATCCTGTGCGTCGTGCAGATGCGCCAGTTGATCGACCTTCCAGTCCCACGGGCGCAGGCTGCGCACTTCCGCGATTACCGCGCCAATCTCTACCGCGGGCGGCGCGGCGAAGCTGGGCAGGTCGCCAACCTTGACTCCCGCCGCGCGGATCGCGTCGTACGCATCCAGCACTTCCCCGCCCACGTCGTTGGCGGCGAGACCGCGCATCAGCGCACGCATGCGATCGGGCTCGACCGCGAACATGCCATCCAGCACCTCGTCGATGGCGCGGCGCTGCTCGCGCGCCGACTCGCGCTCGTCCATAACATAGAACTCCGGATCGAGCCCCGCGAAAACGGCGTTCTCCTTCAGCAGCCGGGCGCAGAACCCGTGCACCGTGGAAACGTAGGCGCGCTCCAACTTGCCGCGGATCTCCGCGCGCTCACGAAACGCCCGCGCCAGTTTGTCGCGCATGTTGTTCGCGGCTTTGTCGGTGAAGGTGATCGCCAGGATGCGCAGCGGGTCCACGCCGCTCTCGACCAGGCGCTTGAAGTACTCGACCAGGACCGTGGTCTTGCCGGAGCCCGGACCCGCCACCACGCAGGTGTCCCGTGGCGTCGCCTCGACAGCGACAGCCTCCCACTGCCGCGCCGTCAATCCCACGACGACGCTCCTTCGGCAAGCGCGGGCGCCGCGACGACGAACCGGCAGACATCGCGCAGTTCGCATAGCCGGCATTTGTCCGGATCGGCGGGATGCGGCTCCACGCGGCCCGCACGAATCTCGCCCGCTATGCGCAGCGCAGTCTGGATGGCTTGCGACGGCTCGAACTGCATCCAGGGGGTACGTTGAATGCCGCCCTTGAAGCCCCAATAAGACATGCCCTCGGGATGCAGTTCGAAAAAACGCTCCAGAGCCAGCATGTAGAGTTGCGGCTGCAGCAGATTCTCGTTAGTCCCAAGGTTTTTGGTATTCTGCGCGCTGCTGTACTTGTAGTCGATCACGTAAGCGCCATTGTTCGGCGTAACGTCAAGGCGGTCGATGCGCCCGCTGATTTCCACGTCCGTGCCCAGCTTGTATTGGAATTTCTGCTCCTTCCGGATTTCGTACCCTTGGGCCCATGCCGGGTCATCCACCAGCGCGCGCAGGTCGGCGAGCATGCGCTCGCGGCAAGCTTCCGTACGATAGCCCGCGGGCACTCGCTCCCGCTCGCAAATGTCGCGGAAGACGCTGTCGAAGGTTTCCTCCAACCGGCCCGCATCGGGGTGAAGCTTCGCCAGCACGCCATGCACGATGGTGCCTTGTGTCCGGAAGTCGAGCCGCTTTTCCGGCCGCGCCGGCGCCGCTTTCAAGCGCAGAGTGTCGCGGCCAAAGAACTGGAACGCACACTGCAAATACGATTCAAGCGCCGTCGGCCGGAACGCTAGGTGCCGCAGTGCCAGGGCCTCCAGAAGATCGGGGCTGGTGATGACTGCCGGCGGCCGCGCTACGCCGCCCTGCCGTCCCGGTGGCGGCAGCACGGATCTCCACGGGCTCGGCGCCGCCGCCACGCCGTCGAGGTATAGCGATGGCAGATTCTGCTGCCCCCGCACGTCGCACTGCGGGTAGCTGAGCGTGAGCAATTCCGTGGCGCGCGTCACAGCCCAATCGAACAGGAAGCGCTCTTCGGCTTCGAAATCCGCCACCGTACGCAACCGGATGCCTGCCTGCCTCAACTGCGCCCGCGACGCTTCCGGAAAGAATGGGTCCTGCGCGTGGAATTTCGGAAATTGCTTTTCGACCAATCCGCAAACGAAGACCACCGGCAACTGCCACTGCCGCGCCTCGTGCGCGCCGAGCACATGCACCACGTTGCGGCGGCCATCTTCGACACGCAACGGCGTGAGCCGCAACACCGATTTAGCCGCGCGCCAGAATTCGCGCAGTGGGACTGGGCGCGCGTCCAGCGCCTCCGCCGCCTCCTCCATCGCGCTATCGAAAAGTTCCAGTACTGCGGCCTGGCCGCGCGCGATCGCCGCGGTTTCGTAGCTGCCGGGCTCGAACCGCCCCGGCGCGAACAACTCAGGCAAACCCTTCAGCCGCACCGCCCACTCATCGGGAGCCAGTGAAATCGTCCGCCATTGTTCCAGCTTCTCGATCGACCTCAACAATTCGACAACCGCACTCGCCCCCTCGCCGGCTCGCCCACTCGCCCGCTCAGCCGCAATCGCCTTCAGCCCGGCGATCCCGGCCCCCGGAATCCTCTCGCGCACCGCGAAATCGAATTCGTCGCACGCGATTCCCGGCGCCAGCCGGATGGCCGCCAGCGTTTCCGCGTGATCCCATCCGCCGAGCATCGCATCCACGATTCCGGCCAGGAAGCGCACCAGCGCATGCTTCGACAGGTCCGCATCGAAGTAAAACCGCGCCGGAATGCCGAAGCGATCGAGCGTCGCGCGCAGGACCGGCTCATAGATCTCGGGGCTGCGCACGATCACGCCCATATCGCGGAATCGCCGGCCCGCGGCAGCTTGCCCCAGGATGCGGCGCGCGATCTCGTCCGCCTCACGCTCGATGGAGGGCGTGGCGCAAAGCTCGATGCGCGGTTGTGCTCTCTCCCTCGTGCACGCCTCCTCCACGAAACCCATCGCCAGCAACCGTTCGCGCGTGGGTCCGGTGATCCCGGTGACGGGCAGCGTGAGCGTCACGTCGGCATGACGGCACATCGCGCCGATGACGGCCAACTCCGGGTCGGGCAGCGCGTAGAATCCATCCAACCAGATGGTGTGTATCGCGGGATGGCCCTCGCCCGCGATGCGTTCCGCGGCCTGCGCGAGCCGCTGGGCGCGCGTCGCCAATCCGCGGCGGCGCAGTTCGTTGTCCACCTCGCGATAGACCGCCAGAAACGCCTCGCCCAGCGGCGCCGGGTTGCCTTTGCGCGCCATGCGATCCGCCAGCCGTTCCGCATCGCATCCCGCCGACGAAAACTCTTCCATGGTGCGCGTCAGGGCTGCGCAAAATCCAGGCAGCCGGACCACGCGCGCAAACTCGGGCCGGTTCGCGCGGCTGGCGGCCTCCTCGACGATGAGATAGAGTAGCGGTTCGGAAACCTGCGGCATGTCCGGCAGAAATGAATCCACGAAGCGCGACAACGTTTGGATCAGTCCGGGCCGGAAAACGAAGCCCTCGCGCGCCGCCCGGTTTTGCAGGTGCTGCGCCATGGTGGCCGTGGGAGTCAGCAGCCGCACGCCGGAATCCCGCCGCCGCAAGGCGTCGCGGAACCGCTCCAGAATGCGGGAGGTCTTGCCCGACCCGGCCGGGCCGGTTAGCAGTAGCATTTATTCCAGATTAGCCTGCTTCGCGTAGACAATTCATGCGAACATTTGGCCCGCCGAACCACTAACCTGACACATGCCTCAAAAACCAAAACCGGCGAGAGCCTTCTCGCCCAGATCCGCCGTGGTCCAGATCTCGGCGATCGAAAGGCGAATCTATGTGATTCGCGGACACAAGGTCATGCTGGACCGCGACCTTGCCGAACTCTATGGAGTGCGAACAATGGCGCTCAAACAACAGGTGAAACGCAACGCCAACCGGTTCCCAGCGGACTTCGCTTTTCGTCTCTCGAGACAGGAGGCGGAATCGTTGATATCACAAAATGTGATATCAACGCGGCGCAGTTTCAGCCGCATTTTGCCCAGCGCCTTCACGGAGCAAGGCGTGGCCATGCTGTCCTCGGTGCTCAAGAGCGAGCGGGCAGCGCAGGTGAACGTTCTGATCATGCGCGCCTTCGTGCGCATGCGCGAAGTGCTTGCGAGCCAAAAGGACCTTCTCAAAAGGCTCGATGAATTAGAGAAGAAATACCAAACGCACGACACCGAGATCAAGGTGATCTTCGACGCCTTGAAAAGGCTGATCCAGCTTCCGGCGACCCCACATCGCCGGATCGGCTTCATCGCCGAAGGACAGCGGTAGCGCAATTCCCCGCGACTTCGTGCTATAAGGGAGCTTGAAAATCGTCGTCCGCAACCAGACCCGCAACACCATTTTGGCCGATGCGGCCGAAGTCGCCGACACCGGCAAAAAGCGCCGCATAGGACTGCTCAAGCATGATCGTCTGGACCCCGGCGAGGGCCTGTGGATTGTGCCGTGCGAATCCGTGCACAGCTTCTTCATGAAGTTCGCCATCGACCTGGTGTACCTGGATCGGCATAAGAAAGTGCGCAAGGTCCGCCACCGCATGGTCCCCTGGAGGCTATCCGCCTGCCTCACCGCGCATTCAATCCTTGAACTGCCGGCCGGCGTGGTGGCAGCCAGCGGCACAAGGAAAGGGGACCAGTTGGAGATGATAAAGCAGGAGTCAGGAGACAGAAGTCAGGAGACAGAATAAAAGCCCCGGACGCGCGTAGCGCTATTCTGACACCTGTCTCCTGTCTTCTTTCTTCTCAACTGCTGCCGATCAGGACCCCGGCCAAAAACACCAGGACGCCTCCCAGCACCACTTGCAGCGTGGCCGCTAGCAGCGGGCTATCCATGTAACGATGCCGAATGTAACTGATGGATGCTAACTCCACCGCTACCACCGCCACCGCGGCCGTAAATGCGATGTGAAAGTTCGGAAGCAGGAATGGCAGCGTATGTCCGATGCCGCCGGTAGTGGTCATCAGCCCGCAGACCAGGCCGCGCACCCAGGGATGTCCGCGGCCGGTCAACGATCCATCGTCGGAAAGAGCTTCGGCGAAGCCCATGGAGATGCCCGCGCCCACCGAGGCCGCCAGGCCCACCAGAAATGCGTCATGGCTTTTCTGCGTGGCGAAGGCCGCCGCGAATAGCGGAGCCAGCGTCGACACGGAACCATCCATCAGGCCGGCCAATCCGGGCTGCACGATCTGCAGCACGAACAGGCGACGGCTGGCGGCTTCCTCCTGCTCGCGCACGCTGGTGGTGAGGCCTTGCTCCAGCGACTCCGCCGCGGCCTGGTGCTGGCGTTCGACTTCCGCCAGGTCGCCGAGCAGTTTCCGGGTGGATGCGTCGGTCACCCGCTGCTGCGCCTTCTCGTAAAACTTGCGGGTTTCCAGTTCCATGATTTCGGCCTGTTTGCGCACCACGTTGATGCCCAGCGGGCGCACCAGCCATACCGGCCGGCGCGTGATGAAGCCTTTCACATCCTGCCGGCGGATCAGCGGGATATGCTCCCCGAAACGCTGCCGGTACATGTCGATCAGGGCGCGGCGATGTCCGCTCTCCTGCTCTTGCATCTCCTGGAACATCTCCGCGGTGGCCGGATAGCTCTCGCGCAAGCCGTCCACGAAGTCGCCGTAAATGCGGCCGTCTTCCTCTTCCAGCGAAATGGCCAGCGCCAGGATCTCCCGCTCGGACAGTTCTTTGAAATTCTTCGCCATGCGATCTCCAGAAGTGCTACGGATACATCGACGGGTAGGCCGCGCGCATCTCTTCGGCCAGCGTCCGCGCCATATCGATCCGCACCAGTTCGCCCTTGCCGATACCCGGACACCAGGCCGCGGTCCCGCGCCACTTGCGGCCGCTTTCCGTAAATTCCGGCCAGAACGGAAAGATGCGGCACTGCGTGGGCTTTGCCGGATGAATCGAGCACCCATCCGCGCGCAGAAACCGGCATTGCCCGCTGCGCGGCATACGCAGGCGGCGCAGATTTCTCGTCCGGTAAATGTAGCGCTTTTCGAATACCGCGGCCGTCATCCCCAGGAATCGAGCGGCGCGCGCGATATCGTCCTCGGTCAGATAAACGAATCCCTCTCGCTGGCAACAGGCCGTACAACCTGGCTGGCATTCGAAACGCATTGATGTCATTGTACGCGCAGCGCGATCATGCGGCTGGCGGCGGACGCGCCTTGCCGCGCCGTCACCTTGATTTCGTACTGGCCCGGGGCGGGCTGAATGCCGCTCATGAAAGGGATCGCTCCGGTCTGATCGGGAGGCGGCAACTCGGGCCAGGCGGTGGAAACCGGCTTTCCATTCTGCAGAACTTCGATCGAAAGCCGCGGCGCGCCGCCGGTCGGGGCCGGATAGACCACCATATAAAGTGGGATCTCGGTCCCGGCCGCAAACACTCCGTCGAGCGACGGAGTAATCTTGCCGCCGGCAAAGTGCAACGGGTCGGCGGGATTCCAGCCGCCGTCGCGTGGGACATCGAAAGGATCGACGCGCCGCACCGGCACAAGTTCGCTCAGCCCTATGCCCGGCTGATCGGACACCACCAAGGCCGCCCGCTTCACGCTGGCTGCGCCGTTTTCCCGGTCCACCACCGCGGTCTCCACCGTATATCGGCCGGGCGACAGCAGCAGGGGCTGCGCGAAGGTCAGGTCGCCGCGCGTGAACGCTTCGAATTTGTCCGCCGGAATATCGTTGGCCAAGTCCCGGCTCACTTTCGCGGCCACTTGGCCGTCGGTGTCCTTTACCACTGCAAGCAGCGAAATATGCGTGCGCAGTTTGGCTGTTTGTTTGTCCTCGCGGTAAGACATGTTCTGCATGGGCACTTGGAAGACCATGGAATATTGCACGGCGCTGCGCGCGCCGCGGAACGCCAGAGCCTGCGCGCGGTATGCGAAAGTTTTCGGCTGGGGCTTGGCGTTCAGCGCGTCCAGCGCGGCCATTTCAAAAGGCTGCAAAACCTCGCCACCCAGCAGGGGCAAGGCGAAATATCCGGTGCGCGTGTGCACCTGCGCGCCCGGCCGGGTCACTTGCACTTCGATCTTGCGGAAATGCCCGTCGTAATTCTGCGATGTGGGAACGTAGCTCAGCTCATAGTGCGCGCGCACATCTTCCATCACCTTGTGCATAGGCTTGGCGGTGTCGTTGGTGTTGGCGATCAGGAAACCGCCGGTCGATTCCGCCAGCTCCGCCATGGCTTGTTGCGGGTTGGCGTGCAGGCTCATTCCCACCGTGTCGTCCTGGTGGAACATGTCGACGGCCGCATCGCCGGTTGCCGTCATGTTCTGGTTCTTGCTGATCCGCGCGCCGGTACGCAGCAAATCGGTGCTGGCAGTCCCCGGAGACTTCACCGAAAGTCCCGTGACGTCCACGCAATAGACGCTCACGTTGGCGCGGTTGGCCGCGGCGATGATGGCCTGGAACATACCCTCGACCTGCCACGGCACGACCAAGCCTTCGGAAAGCAACAGGACGGTCTTGCGGCCCGGCAGCGCGGCCTGCGCCTGGACCAGCGACAGCAGCCCGTCAAGCGAGCGCCAGCCCGCCCCGTAGTTGACCATTTCCATCTGCTTCCAAACCATGCGAGCCAACGCCATCTGCCCATCCGAGCTCAGGCCGTTGGATTCGGCCCCCTGCGTGGCTGCGCCGCTGCTTTGGAACGGATCGCCGCCGCCGGCCGTGCCGATGTGGATGCCGGCCTGATCGCTGGAGACCTCGACGGCCATGTTATTGAGCACGTTTTCGGAATCCTTGCGGAATTCGGTGTAGTTCCCGGTGGTGGCGCGCGTAATGGCTTTGCGCAGCAGGTCCTGATTGTTGGTGTAGGGCTGTAGCGCATTCAACCGGAAGTCCAGGCTGAAGACACCGCCGTAGGTATTCGCGCGGAATTCGTTGGCCAGGAATTCGGCGGCGGCCTGCTGCGCGTACAGGCGGCTGCGCGGTCCCATGCGCTCGAAGACGATGGTCACAATGTTGAGATTGTGGAGCGGGTTGAGCGCGGGACCATTCGGCGCGGCGGCGGCATTAGTGGCGGCCTTGGCGCCCGGCTGCGCCGGCGGCGCGGAGATGGCCTGTGGTTGATCGGACTCGGTATCGGTGAAGCGGAAGGTCTGCAGCTTCTGGGGAACGCCGTCCTCCAGCACGCGGATCTCATCCGGCTTCAGATTGCGGATGAGGCGCTCTTTTTTGTCCCGCACCACGGCATCCAGCAGCACTTCCTGGGCGGTGCTGCGGATCACGGGGAGGTTCGCCTCCTGGGCCGCCAGCGGCAGGCAGGCCAAGCCGGCGCAGATGAGCGATAAGGCGCGCATGGGAGTCCTCTCTCTTGAGGGTACGACAAAAAAAGCGCCGGGCACGCGGCCCGGCGCTTCGTGGTTGTGGCGCACGCTCTAGCGGCACGCTGAAGCGTGCGCTACTTAGAACTGGAACTGCAACTTCAACTGAATCATGCGCGTCGAGGCGTCGCCTCCCAGGAACGATCCCAGCAAGCTGGTGGGCGGGTTTACCGTGCGCGTGATGTCACCGAAGCCCGTAGTTGGGTTTGTATTTGCCAGATCGTTCACGGGCAGATCGAAGTTCGGGTGGTTGAGGACGTTGAAGGCCTGTGCTCCGAGGGTCAGCTTGGCGCTCTCCCACCTCGGGAAGCGGAAGCTCTTGGAGATTGCGAGGTCCGTGTTGAAATACCCCGGCCCGCGAAAAGCATTGCGGCCCTGGTTGCCGAAACCGGTCGGGCTACCGGTGGAAGGCGAGAATTCCGCGGTATTCAGGCAAGGTATTGCGCTCGGTCCAGCAGCCGCTTCTCCGCAGCTCCCGGCCCCGGACCCGATCAAGTTGCCGAAATACGGGCCGCCGTCGTTAAAGCCGCTCAGGGTGCTGGAAGCGGCGGTGTCCCACACGGTAAGCGGGAAACCGCTGCGCACGAACCACGTTCCCGAGACGGTCCATCCGCCGAAAAGGGCGTTTGGTCCCCAATGGGAGAAGCGGCGGATCACATCGTCCCAGACGTAATTCGCGCTCAAGTAGTGGCGCACGTCGTAATCCGCGTTACCGTAATTCGCGCGGGCGTTGTATGGGTTCTGCGGAAACCAGTTGCTCTCGATGGTATCGTAGCTGAACGGCTCCAGGCAGCCGTTGGAGCAAATGTCGAGCGCGTGGCTCCAGGTGTAGTTAATCTGGAAGAGCAAACCTTTGCTGAAATTATGGTTCACGCGAACGACCAATCCGTCGTAATTCGAGTAGCTGCTGGACTGGTACTGCGTCACGGTGCCGAAACGGGCATCGGGCGGCGTCGAGGGCAGGCCCACAAACCCTGAGGGACAGGCGCTCGTCGGGCAATACGCATTCAAGCCGGCGTTGGCGAGGGGTTCGTAGGCGCCGTGGTTGCCGACGTAATTCAGGTCCAGGATCGTGTGCCAGACTACCTCCCGCTGAACTTCCAGATTCCACTCGTAGTAGTGGGGCTGGCGAATGCGCGGGTCTTGCGCGGAAAACGACGGCGGGGTGAAGTATGGATTGCTCGCTTCAATAGAGGCCAGCGTTCCGCCGGAGGAGAACGCCGAGGTGAACGAGCTGTTCGATCCCGACGCCAAAGAGAACAGGTTCCCGGATTGAGCCGGTGAAATCGGGGCGCCAGTCACGATGAAAGTATTCACGTTTGGCGGGTTCGACGAGAAGTTGTCCACGATGAGAGCCGGGAAGCCGTCGGAGAAAATGCCGACGCCGCCGCGGATCACGGTCTTCTCATTGGGGCTCCATGCAAAGCCCACGCGCGGCTGCCAGACCACTTTGTCGGTGCTGTAGTAAGCCGTGTGCAGGTTGGTCTGGATCGCCGTGTTGTAAGGAACCGTTGGGTCGTGGTTCAGTTCGGTGAACGGCACCGCGAACTGAGAGAAGCAGTTGGTATTGCACTGCGGATTGGCGTTGTGGTCGATGCGCAGGGCGGCCGTGATTTTCAAATTGCGGCCGATGCGGAACTCATCCTGCCCGTAGATCCCCATGTTCCACAGGAACATCGGTTCGGAGGGGGCGGTGAGGAATTTCTGTTCCAGCAGGTCGAAACCGCCCGGCGCCGCGCCGCCATTGAAAAAGTTGTTGAGCGAGCCTTCCAGCACCAGGCCACTGGTGTATTGGCCGTAGTCGAAGTCGGTCACGTCATTCTTGCGCCAGTTGATACCGGCCTTGAAAGTATGGCGGCCGACGGTCATCGTGAAGTCGTCCACAATCTGCCACTGTCTGACGTTGCGGCCCTGGGGCCAATTATAGTCAATACCACCCAGGAGGTTTAGCGATCCGTCGAGGAAGGCGACCGTAGTTGGGAAGGTGCTCAGGGATTTCTGCAGGTTGGCAGCACTGAAGATGGCCGAGTAATACTGGCCCGAAAACACGAGTTGGTTGGTGGCGCGAGCGCCGAAGGAGTGCGTGTAATTCAGTTGGCCTTGGTACTCGGGTTGAGTGCTGACGGTATCGAAAATCGGATTGATCGGATCGGTGTAGGTGGCCTGTACACCCTGGTCGGTCTGCACGCGCCCGTAGATGCGGTCATTTTGCCCGATATTCTGGTCGATGCGCAAGGACGTCTGGTATTCATGGGTGAAGTTGCCGGCCACCGAGCGGAACTGCAGAGTACAAGGCACGCCTGAGGCCAGCGCCGTTACATCACTGCAACCTCCGCCGGGCGTGGCCGCGGCCGCCCCGGCGCCGGGGGCGCCATTGTAGATATTGAAAATGTTCTGATAAAAGGGGATAGAGGCCGATTGCCCCGTCGCCGTCAGATTCGCAATGGTAGCCGTCTCGAATTGCGGGCTGGGGATGGTCGCCGTGCCGCTAGTTGGGAGCAGGACCCGAAGACCCTCGTAATTCCAGTAGAAGAAGGTCTTATCCTTTTTGATTGGACCGCCGAGACCGGCTGCCCACTGGTTCACGTTGTCGAAAGGACGGGGCGTGTCGTAAGCGTTGTTAAACCAGTCGTTCGCGTTCATGGCGCGGCCGTTCCAGTACCACGCCGCATTTCCGTGGAACTGATTGGAACCGGACTTGGACACGTAGTTGACCTGGGCGCCGGCCAAACCGCCGTACTGGCCGGAATAACCGTTCACCACTACATTCACTTCCGCGACGTCGTTATTGCCGAGCAGCAAATTGGTGGCGCCGCTGTTGTTGAGGTTCAAGAACGGATCGTTGTCGTACTGCCCGTTGTAGGTGAACACGTTCGACGTGGCGGGCAGGCCAAAGACCTCGAAGTTGCCATAGCCGCCTTGGGTGTTCATGACCGCGCCCGGAGCGAGCTGCGCCACGAAAGACAAATCGTTGCCCGGATTCGGCAAGTTGACGAGCTGCTCGGTGATAATGGTCGTGGCAATGTCGCCGTTCTCCGTTTGGACGGTTGCGGCGTTTTCCACGATCTCAACCGTTTGCGTTTGCGCCGCCACGGTCAGGCGGAAATCGACTGTAGTGAGCTGGCCGATGGCGGCCGGGGTCGCCTTTTCCGCTTTTCCGAATCCCGCGGCGGTTACCGTAACGGTATACTGCCCGGGAGCGAGCAACGAGAATCGGTAATAACCTTGGGCATTCGTGGTGGCCGCCTCAGAGGTACCCGTCGCTAGGCTTTTCAGGGCGACGTTGGCGTTCGGCACGACGGCGCCCGTAGGGTCGGTAACAACACCGGCAATGTCGCCGGCTGTGGTACTTTGGCTGAAGGCTGCCGGTAGCGAGAATAGTACTAGGGCGACTGCCAGGCCAAGAGCCAGCTTCTTCTGAAACTGCATATATTCCCCCTTATGAAAAAGTTGCGGAAAAGCGTGTGCAGCAATTCGTCAACCAAATGGTTTGCGTGCCTAAAACCATGCAAAAGCAGGGGTCTTTGAATTTCCGACTATGCGATCTCATAGTCCATCCTGGAGTTCAGTCCGGATTTCGGGATGCAAGGCGGTGTTTGCCCCTGAATTTCTTAAAGGCTAAGCGTACCAGTTTGTTCACCTCGTGTTGCCACCAATCGTCAAAAGTTCAGGAAACAGAAATGCTCGGGCGGCACTTCCTTGGATCAACGGGAATGTCGCAGTGAGAGCCGAACCCCGGGTTTTCGACGATGTGCGCTGGCCCCGTGCGTTGCGGGACGACCTGGGCAGCCTGGAGGAAGGCTACCGGCGCGCCCAGGAAATGCTGCGGCCGGTCGCGTACCCGGTGCGGTATCCGGCGCTGCCGAAATTGCTGGCGCTGAAACAATGCACCGCGCATCTGGGGCAGACCTGCTCGCGCCCGTCGATTCGCGTGTTTCGGACACGCCTTAGCAGGCGATCTGTACGCCGTCCGCGAGCGGCGCAGCGCGGCGTTGGCTGATCCGCTACGAGGGTGGTTCGCATGGACCGGTTCTGCTGGCGGAAGGTGCGGGCATCTCGTCCGCCCCAGAAGTCAGAAGTCAGAAGTAAGAGGTAAGAAGACGGACGCTGTTATTCTGACTTCTGTCTCCTGACTCCTGACTTCTTCTTCACTTAACTACCGACTCGCGCATGACCTTGCCTTGGCGCGCCTCGCCGATAGTCACGTGATTGGCCGGCAGGATCGCGCCCGTGGTGCGGTCCAGGCCGATGCGCGCCGTAACGTAGGCGACCAGCGCCGCCGTCTCCGAGTTTTGGGCCGTCATCAGGTCCCGCTGCTGTTGAGCCACGTTGTACGGAATGGACGCTCCCAATTCGAACCGTCTCCGCTCGCTCGAATACAACTGCTCTTGCAGGATCCGGTTGCGTACCGCGGCCTCGTACCGGGCGCGCGCCTGCCGCAAGGCGATGACGTAGTTCTGGACATCCACCTGCACCTGGTTGAGGTCCTTGCGGTCGCTCAACTGGGTCTGTCGGAACTGCAACTGGTCGACGGCATAGTCGGATAGCGCCTGCCTGTTCCGGAAGGCCATTTCCCACCCCGCGTAGACGCTTTCGGAGGGGAAGTCGCGGCGGAACACTTGACCGAGGGCCGTACCTATGCCACCCACGAAGTAAGGATTGGGCGTCGCGGTGAAGCCATCGACGCTGACTGTCCTCCCAGTTCCGGCGATGCCGGCCTGGCTCTCGTTGCCGCCTACCACCGCGAACGGCAGGACTCCGTTTCGGGTCCCTTTGTTGGTGACTAGCGTGGCAGCTTCATTTTGCTTTTCGGTCGCAAGATCCGCGCGGTTGGCAAGGGCCTGCTTGACCAGATCCTCCAGCGGAGGCAGGTCGTCCTGTTCGGGAATCCGGATGGGATCGACGGGCAGGATACGCGCGCCGGCCAGGACCGGATCGGCGGTCCCGTTGCGGCTCAACAAGTTTTTCAGTTGAATCTCCTGCTGCTTCAGGGCCGTCTCCGAGTCCACCAGAGCCTGTTGGGCGGTAATGGCGAGGCTGTCGGCATTGATCGTTTCCGAAGGCGCCAGCGATCCGATACGCACCTGTTCCTTCACGTTCGCAAGGAATGTGGTGGCGGTCTCGGCGGCGCTTGTCTTGGCTTTCACGTCTTCGTAGTCCGCTTCCAGAGAGTAGTAGGCATTCAATACCTGGAAAACTGTGTTGGTCACCGTTGTTTGGAAGGCCAGGTCCGAGGCGTCCCGGTTTATCTTGGCCGCGGTAATGAAGCGCGCGTTGACCGCGATGCCTCCGCTGTTCAGCAGGTATTGTTGCACCGCGATGGAGAGCACCGGGGCCGAAGACGGGTTCAGCACATCCGTGGGGGAATTCTCGTTCAAGTAGTGATCGCTGTAGGTCAGGCTAACCGTGCCGCCGGTCAGGATCCCTTGTTGGATGCTGAGCGTGTGCGCTCGCGTCTGATCGACCAGGGTCGAAGTGGCGCTCTGCAGCGAATCCGGATACAGGCTAGTGGTGTGGCTGAACGTGCTGGCTTCCTGAATAAGTGGATCCAGCGTTGGCGTGATGGGTCCGATTTGCGAAATGCTGGCGTTGGTCGACTGGACGTGCCCCGAACTCGTTCCCGGTATGCTGACGCCCGCGGCTTGCTGGCTGCCCGCAACGCCTTGCCCGGATGCCACCGATCCGGCTTGCGAAGCGTTGCTCGGCACGCCAGGCAACGCGCCACCCGCCTCGCTGCGCGTGACGTTCCACGACAGGATGAGCGGATTGTAGCGGGCGACCTCTATGTCGATGTTGTTCTCCAGGGCGAGCGTAACGGCATCCTGTACGCTGAGGTACAGCGTGCCGGCGCGGACCAGTTCGCTCAGGCGCGGGGAATTGGCAAGGCGCACCGGTGGCACTTCGGGTGCCAGATATGGCCGCAGGATGGCCGGCGCGTTCGGCGGTACGGAAGCGATGGAAGCCTGCTGCGCCCATGCGAGGGGGCCGCAGAGCAGGATGGCGGCAACGGCGAAGAGCGGGGCTAAAGCCCCGCGCGGGCTCAAGCCCGCCCTCCAATGGCGCAAAGCGTTCATGGGCGCTCCCCTCCGGGCAGGTCCGCAGGCAGCACCGATGGTTGCGAGATCTGCCCCTTCAAAGCATCATCGATGGAGACGTCATGGACATCCAGCGTGGTGCCGAGCGCCTGGTCCAACGCGATGCGCGCGTGCGTGTAGTTCGCCATGCTTTGCACTTCCGCGCTTTGGGCAGTGGCCAGATCGCGCTGGTCCTGCACCACCTGGAAGGCAACGGTGGCACCCAGCGCGTACCTCTTTTGATCGCCGGCCAGGGTCTGCTCCTGCAGCACGCGGGATTTCACCGCGGCCTCGTAGCGCGCGCGGGCCTGCTCGAGGCCCACCACGGCGTTCTGCACGTCCACGCGGATCTGGTTGATGTTCTTATGCAGGTTCAGCTCGTTTTGGCGCAGTTCCAGGAGGCTGGTGGCATAATCCGCCTGGGCCGCGCGATTGCGCAGCGGGATGTTGAACGATACACCCGCCGAATAGTTTGGATAGTCCCGGCGAAAGATCTGCGAGAGCAGATTGCCATATCCGCCGACCAGCGGACCGCTGCCGCCCTGGATGAGTCCAAGGGCCGTAAGATCTCCGGATAGGCCGTTATTAGTCACTTCCGCGAAGGCTTGCAAGGTAGGCTTGAGAGAGTTCCTGATGCCTACCAGGTTCATCTGGTTGCTTTCCAGGTTCAAACGGGCCTGCTGCATCTCCGCGCGTTTCTCCACGGCCTGGTGAATCAAGTCTTCCAGCGGGCGGGACTCGTCCTTCGCCGGAATCTCGAACTTATCGAGCGGAACGATGTGCAAGTTCGTCAAACCCGCCTCCGCCACCCCGTTGCGGCTGAGGTAGTTCTTCAAGATGGTCTGCTGCTGCAACATATTGGTCTGGGCAGTGACCAGGTCTTGCTGGCTGGCGTACAACTGGGACTCCGCGCGCGTGATTTCGATGGGCGCCGCCGTTCCGAACTGCACCAGTTTCTTGTTGTCCTCCAGAAGTTGCTGCGCGGTGCTCACTTCCCGCAGGCGGGCGCGCACGTCCGCGTCGAAACTGACCAAATCCCAATAGAGGTTCAGCGCGGCGGAGACAGTGGCAATGAGCTGCTGTTTGAATTGCAGAGCGCTCACCGTCACATTGTTCTTCTGCACGCGGATGTTCCGGCCGATGACCGCCCGTCCGAAGTTTTGCAACAGGTTTTGCGTGACCACCAAATCGAGGGCGCCGGAGGTATAGGGATTCAGGTTGTAAAGCTGGCTGTTTATGCTTACGCGTGTGCTGGAGTAGGTGAGTTGGGCTGTCAGGCCGAAATCGAAGTTCTGCACATACTGCGCCTCGTAGAAGCGCGTGGTGTCCACCAGGGCGGTGGTTCCCGTCAGCACCAGGTTGCTCTGGGGGGAAGTGGTGTGCGCGAAATCGGCTAGGGCGAACAGAGTTGGATCCAGGGAAGGAATCGGGGGGCCCAACTGCGTGACGATGCCGCCGCCGGAGCTGACTCCGGTCCCCGCGCTGATACCGACGCCGCCGGATGTATTCACGCTGACGCCTTGCAAGCTGACGCTTTGGGGTCCGGTGGCCACTCCCAAACCCACGCTGCGCAGCGCGCCGCCGGCCTGCGCGCGGCGGAGGACTTGCTGCGCCAGCAGCGGGCCATATCGCTGGATCTCCACGTCGATATTGTTTTCGATGGCCAACGCCACCACGTCGCGCGCTGACAGATAAAGATTGCCCGCCCGTATAAGCGAAGCGAGGCGGGAGGAATTCTGCAGCCGGATGCCGGGCACGCTTCCGGTCCGGTACGGACCCGTGACGAAGCTCCATCCGCCGGTTGGCGGGTGGATGCTGATCTCCTGCTGGGCCGCCGCGCCGGCGCATAAAACCAGAAAAATCCCTAAAGCTCGAATCGGCGTTTGAAATAGTTTCATTGAAATCAACCGTTTAAATGCGGGAGACACCGGTGGGCTGGCGCGCTCCTGGGTCGCGCTATTGGTGACGCGCGAACCACTAGTTTATTACGCATGCACGGCGGTTTTGTTCGATGGAAGGGCGGAGTGTGCCCCGCCGTTATGGAGAAAGGCCCCTTCAGGTCGGTTATTTTGAACGAACAAAGCCAGTTCGGCCTTTATTTTCTTCATCCGTTCAAGAATTCAGTTCCATGAAGCGCTGGCGGATGGCGGGTGGCTGGTTGTGAACGGTTACGCTGCGGGTACGGGCGACGCTATGCGCCGCTTGGCAACGCTGTCTGGCGCACACCGAAACTGGACAACGGGTTTCAACGTCGAATTTGCAGGCACCGTTCCAGGCGCCTGACAGCAACCGGCGGCGTCGTCCGCAGCAGGGCCCGAAGATAGTACGAGGAGCGGTCTTATGAATGGCGGTATTCCGCGGCATTTGGCACGTTCTCTCGCCGTTGCCGCGGCAGTTCTCCTCTCTTCTCCCATTGCCTCGCCGCAAAACGAGATCACCTTCAAGGCTGAAACGGATCTGGTGCTCGTGCCGGTTGTGGTGCGGGATGCCAAAGGAAACGCCGTCGGAAACCTGCGGAAAGAGGATTTTCGGATCTTCGACAAAGGCAAGCCGCAGGAAATCGCAAAATTCGCGGTCGAGGATACCTCGCCGCAGGCGGCGGAAGACAGGAGCGTATCCGGGGGCAACCAGCCGCCCGCGAACGCCGCGGCGATGACCATCCCGAACCATTTCGTCGCGCTGCTGTTCGACGATCTGCACATGAAAAGCGGACCGGGGAACATCGGAGACTTCGGCGATCTGGTTTACTCGCGGGACGCCGCGCTGAAGTTTCTCGATACTCTGCAGCCCGCCGACCGCATGGCCATTTTCACCACATCGGGTGAGGTCATGCTCGATTTCACTTTCGATCGCGCAAAGCTGAAGGCCGCGTTGCTAAAGCTCCGGGCGGCCTTCCCGAACCCGGCGATGGGGTCCGCATGCCAGATTCAGCGCGACATCGAGAGGGAATCGCGAGCGGTCGTGATGCAGTCCGGGGACATCGTCCGCCGCATGGCCAGGCTAGCGGGCCAGCGGACCGTGGTGCTGATTTCGTCCGGTTTGATCCTGTATAACCAGGGATTATGCGCATGGTCGCTCGTGCCGGAGACCATGCAGTTGATCGGCAACGCAGTCCGGTCGCACGTCGTATTTAACGGCCTCGATGCGCGCGGTCTGGCGTTATCGAGCGGCTTTTCTTTCCAGATGTTTCAGGCTCAGATGACCGATGGCACCGGGGGCCGCTTCATGGCGGACAGCAACGACCTGAAGGGGGCGATCCGCCAACTCTGCGCTACGCCAAAGTACATTTATGTCTTGGGCTTCTCACCGCAGATGTTGAAGCCGGACGGCAGCTTCCACACGCTGACCGTAAAACTGTTGAGCGGACACAAGCTCGACCTCCAGGCGCGGAAAGGGTACTGGGCGCCCGACGCGAAGGAGCTGGCGCGCAGACAGAATGCGCCCGCCGTGGAAAAAGCGGACGGGCTCCAGGTAGACGAAGCGCAGACCAAAGACGTTGCCGAAGCGCTTGGTATTGCGCCCGCCGCTGCACAGATTGAGGGCGAAGCCACCCTGGTGTCGGCGCCCGTGCCGGAACCGCCCAAAGCGTCCGCCGTGCCGCCGCCCGCCAAACCGTCGGGCAATGACGAAGTGACCACTCATGACGGGCCGGTGACTTTCAAGGTCCAGAGCAACCTGGTGGAAGTTCCGGTCGTCGTGCGCGATCGCCAAGGACATGCCATAGGAAACCTCCGCAAAGACGACTTCCGCGTTTTAGATAAAGGCAAGCGGCAAGAGATCACCAAGTTCACTGTGCAGAAGGCGGCTGGGCCGGTCCCGCCGGAATCGCGCGCGGACAATGCGCAACCACTCCCTGACGGTCGTGGCTCGGTACCGGGCGGCCCGGCGGCACTCGGTCCGCCGGTGTTGCCCAATCGCTTCGTCGCCTTTGTATTTGACGACCTGCATATCCGCTTCGAGGACTTGCCTCAAGTGCGCGCCGCGGTCCAAAAATACATCCGCTCGTCGCTCGGGCCGCAAGATCGGGCGGCCCTCTTTACGACTTCGGGCCGGATCGGCGTTAATTTCACCGATCGTCCCGAGGAGTTCAACGAATCGCTACTAAGAGTCGCTCCCAACCCCATCAGGGGACCCGACCTCAGTTCCTGCGGCGCGTATGTGAGTTACTTTCAGGCGGTACAGGTCGACCAGCAGGTCGGACTCCAACCCACCCTGGCAGATCTTCCTAAATCTCTCGCGTTGAGAGTCGCCGTCGAAGAAATTGGAGATTTCAATAACGCCGTGATGGAAGTGCGCGATGCGTACACCAGCGGGCTGCAGGAGACGCGCGGGACGCTGGCGGCGCTCAAGATCGTAGTCCAGCGCATGGCCGCCATGCCGGGACAACGGAGCGTGGTTCTGTTGTCTCCCGGTTTCTTTGTCCCACCGGATCTCCAGAATCAAAGCTCCGATCTGATCCAACTCGCCATTCGATCCAAGGTGCTGATCGGCGGCGTCGACGCGCGGGGCGTTTGGACCATTCCAGCATTCGACGCCTGCCAGGCGGGCGCTCCCGCGACCACCATCCAGGACGAGGTTGCGTTTAGACAGATTGAACAGGAGGCCAATACCGATGAGCTCATCGCGCTGGCGGAGGACACTGGCGGAACGCTGAACCGCAACAACGATTTCATTGGCGGCGTCCAGAATGCCGCAGCGGCGCCCGAGTACCTCTACGTGCTGGGCTTCGTGCCGCAGAATCTGAAGCCCGATGGCAGCTTCCATTCTCTGAAGGTGACGATGAACACGGGTGAGAAGGTGAGCTTGCAGGCGCGCCGCGGTTACTGGGCTCCGAAACACCCGGACAACGCGCAGGAGGCCGCGAAGCAGGAGATCGAGAGCGCGGTGTTCTCGCGCGACGAGATCCACAATCTTCCCGCGGAAATGCACACGCAGGTGACGAAAACCGGCGACGAGCAGAAGCTGAACGTTCTGACCAGCGTGGACCTCAAGCTGATCCACCTCCGCAAAGCGGACGACCGGAACCGGAACGATCTGACCATTGTGGCCGCGGTGTTCGATGCCAATGGTAATTTCATAGCCGGCCGGCAGACGATCCTGCAGCTTCGTCTGCGCGACGAGACCGTGCAGCGGCTGGAGCAAAGGCCTCCGTTCACCATCGATACGAACTTCGACATGAAGCCCGGCGCGTATCTGGTCCGGTTGGTGGTGCGCGACGACGAAGGCCAACAGCTTACGGCTGAGAATGCAGGGGTTCAGATTCCGTAACTTGGTGGCCGAAAGGTAAATCATGGGTACGGCGCTCTTATTCGCACTGATCCTCAGTTCGCTGTCCGGCGTTGCTGCCCAGATACAGTCCGGCGGGACGTTCAAGGCGGGCGTTACGGTAATCCAGGTTCCCGTAGTGGTTCGCGACCGCAACGGCCATATCGTGAGCAATCTCGGCAAGGACGACTTTCAACTCTTCGACAATGGAAAGCGGCAGGAGATCACCAGTTTTTCGGTGGAGAGTGCCGGAGGGCGGACCGCTCCCGACAGATCGTTGCCCGATGCACAGCCTCCCGTGGCGCTGTCCCCGGGCGGAACGGGAATGGAGATTCCCGCGCGCTATTTCGCGTACGTCTTCGACGACCTCACGTTCCACGATTTCGGCGATCTGAAGCGCGTTCGCGACGCCGCCGCGCGGCAGTTCGGCGCCCTGCGGGCCAGCGACCGCGCGGCCATCTTCACGACTTCATGCCGCGTGGAACTCGATTTCACGAACGACCGGTTGAAGTTGCAAGAGGCTGTATCGCAGCTCGAATTGCATTTCCAGTATCGGGTAAAGCACGGCGAGCCGGCGTCGGTGTGCCGCGCCTTGGGGAATCAAATACTCCAGGTAGAGTTGTTGAAAACCGTGGTGGCTAAGCTGTCCAGCCTGCCGGCGCGGCGGGATATCATCATACTCGTCTCGACCGGGTTCGTGGTAGGCCAGCGCTTAGCCGACGAAGCGGACCTGATTGAGGCAGCCGTCCGCGCCAACGTTTCGATCGACGCCGTGGACGTCGGCGGTTCGGCTCAAGACTCGTCGGCGATGGCGATGCGTGGGTCATGGGGCCTGCAATCCGCCGGTGTCGGCGCGAATGCCTCCTTGGATTCCAGGGCCGCCCAGACGCGGCGTTACGACTACCCAACGGATCCCTTGGTCCTGGTCGACTTGGCGCATGGGACCGGCGGTACATACCTCACAGGCAACGACTTCGGCTTGAGCTTCCGCAAGCTCGCAACCCCGGAGAATCACTATCTGCTGGGCTTTGTCCCAACTGCCCGGGCAGACGGCCGTTTTCATCGGTTGAAGGTCAAGCTCGGAAACGCGCGCACAGTAACCGTCGGGGCCCGCAGTGGGTACTATGCTCAATAGTGGAAGGAAAGGTAAATCATGCGTACGGCGCTCTTATTCGCACTGATTCTCGGTTCGCAGTCCGGCGTGGCTGCCCAGATACAGTCCGGCGAGACGTTCAAGACGGGCGTGACCGCGATCCAGGTGCCTGTGGTGGTTCGCGACCGCGACGGCCATAATGTGAGCAATCTCGGCAAAGACGACTTTCAACTCTTCGACAACGGAAAGCGGCAGGAGATCACCAGTTTTTCGGTGGAGACACCCGGGGGCCAGTCCGCTCCGGACAGATCGCTGCCCGACCCAAAGGCTCCCGTGGCGCAGTCCCCGGGCGGAACGGGAATTGAGTTTCCCGCGCGCTTCATCACGTACTTCTTCGACGACCTCACCATCCGGGATTTCGGCGATCTAAAGCGCGTTCACGATGCCGCAGCGCAGCAGTTTGGCGTGTTGCAGCCCGGCGATCGCGCGGCCATCTTCACGTCGTCATGCACCGTGCAACTCGATTTCACGAACGACCGGCCGAAGTTGCGGGAGGCGGTGGCGCGGCTGCAATTGCATCCCGTGCCCGTTTGCCGCGTCTCGCGGGCCCAGACGCTTCAGGTGGAATTGTTGGCAGAAGTGGTGCGCAAGATGTCCACCCTGCCGGCGCGGCGGGATATCATACTGGCCTCGTCCGGGTTCTACATCGGGCATGATCGCACGACCGAAGAATCGGACCTGATCGAGGTTGCCATTCGCGCCAAAGTGTCGATCAGCGCCGTGGACATTGGCGAGGCAACCGATTACACCGGTATCAGCGCCGCTAACTCAAGGGATCCCAGCCAGATGCCAAGCCGCGGCAACGCCAACCCGACGAATCCCATAGTCCTGGTCGACCTGGCACATGGGACCGGCGGCACATACATAACCGGCAACGATCTCGCCTTGAGCTTCCGCAAGCTGGCCACCCCGGAGAGTCATTATGTGCTGGGCTTTGTTCCTACCGGCAAGGCGGACGGCCGATTCCACCAGTTGAAGGTCAAGCTGGAGAATGCGCACAAGCTGACCGTCGAGGCGCGCAACGGGTACTACGCTACGCCGCGGGCGGAGTAGGCGGATTCAAGGCAGTCGCAGGCGGCCTGAGAGGCCGCCGCAGGCCGAGGGCCTGCCCCACCAATCAAGCCCAACCCATGCGCGCGCGCAGCGACGTGATATGCGCCACGTGATGATCGCCATGCCACGCATAGAGCGCCAGGTTGCGATCCAGCGTCACGGGACCAAGCTCGGAATGCAGGAACGTGCGCGCGAAATCCGCCGGCGTCATGGAGCGCAGCAGCAGCACCCAGCGGCGATGCAGCGATTCGAGCAGCGTGAGCGAAACCTCGACCGGCGCCGTCCGCGAATCGAAAAGCTCCGCCCAGGCTGACTCATCGTATCCTTTAGCGCTGGGTGTATCTTCTGTTAGCGCGAGGCGGAAGCGGCAGTAGCTGTTGATATGGCTGTCCGGGACGTGGTGGACCACCTGGCGGACAGTCCAGCCGCCCGGACGATAAGGCGTGTCCAGTTGCTCCGGAGTTAAGCCGTCCACGGCCGCGCGCAGGCGTGCCGGCGCCGCCTCGATGCGGTCGATGAACGCGCGGCGCTGATCTTCCGTGCTTTCGCCGGCGTATGCGAAGGGGCCGATGGGGTAGCGAAGATCCGTCATGGTGCCCAGCCTATCAGAAATGCGCCGCGCCGTTTCGAGACGGCTCCGCGCGATGTCACGGCCCGCTGTCCGCACCGCATCCAGCACTTCCTGCGGCGCCGTCTGCGGGCTGCCGCTGGCAAAGGGCGGCTCCGGCGCGTATTGCATGGCAAGCTGGATCTGCTGCGCCACCCGGTCGCCGCGCAGCAGGGAAACCACGCGCAGCGCTCCGTCGAGGCCGGCGGTCACACCGGCGGCGCTCACGTGCTTGCCGTCCACCACCACGCGTTCCTCGCTGGGTATCGCGCCGAAGTATTCGAGCAGATGCAAGGCGGCCCAATGCGTGGTGGCGCGCACGCCCTGCAGCACCCCGGCGGCCCCGCAGAGCAGGGCTCCGGTGCAGACCGAGAAGACGCACCTGGCGTGCGCCGCCTGCCCGCGAATGAACGAGAGTACCGCCTCATCGTCCATCAACTGCTCCTGTCCCCAGCCGCCGGGCACTACCAGCACATCCAGGTTGGGCGCTTCGGCGAACGTCATGTCCGGCGTCAAAATCAGGCCTTGGATGTCCCGCACGGGCGCTTTGTCCTTCCAAAGCACGTGAAACCGGGCGCCGGGAATACGCGACAGCACTTCGAATGGACCGGTGAAGTCCAACTGATCCATGCGGGGAAAAACGATCGCGCCGATCTCGATAGGGTCCATATTACAGAGAGTATTGCATGGCCGCCCTTGCATCGAGGCCCGCCATCATGCAGAATGGCAGCTATATGCATATCAATGGATTTGACCGCCTGATTCCGATCGCCGCCATGGCGTTCCTTGGAGTGGTGGGGCCCGCCTGGACTGCCACGGGCACTATCTCCGCCAACCCCAACCCCTGCGAAATCGTTCCTGGCGCGCACGACTGCACGACTAACGTGACCTGGGCGACCCAGGGCGTGAAAAATGCGCGTGTCTACGTGCGGGTGGAAGGCAAGTCCGGGATTCCGGAGCGGGAGTTCGGAGCCGAGACGGCTTGCGCAAAGTGCACGGCGAGCTGGATCGAAGCGGGCGCGCAGTATATCTTCACGCTCGTGGATTTCTCGACGGGGAGCCGGGGCGCGGTTCTGTCAACCGTTACGGTTACGGCGCTCAATGGGCCCGCCGCAGGAGCGGGCGGCATGTCGGGCGTCATTAACGCCACTCCGAATCCCTGCAGGATCCAGCCGGGCAAAGTCGATTGCACCTCAGTCCTGACTTGGTCCACCGTAGGCGCCGAGCATGCCCGCGTTTATGTGACAGTCGAGGGCGCGAAGCCTTCCCCGGAGAGGGAGTTTGGCACGGGCCGCTCGTGTGAAAAGTGCACGGCGAGTTGGATTGCGGAAGGGTCCCGCTATCTCTTTACTCTGTACGACTGGTCGACAGGCAACCGCGGACGCGCTCTGGCTTCGGTGGTGGTCACGGCAATCAAGTGAGTTCGATTCCAGGGAGCAAGCAGACCGCTTGCTTACGCGCGCGGCTCTGTAGGCCGGCGTCTTACAGAGCCGTGACCGTTAGGGAGCGGTATCCCGATGGCTAAAAGAATCGCAATTGTCGAAGACGAGGCGGAGCTTGCCGCATTGCTCGACTATAATCTGACCCGCGGTGGTTATCAGTCTTACGTGCTCGCCGGCAACAAGGGCGCCCTGAAGGACCTGGAGGCCTGGAAGCCCGATCTGATCGTGCTGGACGTGATGTTGCCCGGAGACGATGGGTTCGAGCTTTGCCGCCAGATCCGCCAGTCGCCCGTTCTGGCGCGTACGCCCGTGCTCTTTCTCACTGCCCGCTCCGACGAAGTCGACCGGGTGCTGGGGCTGGAGATCGGCGGCGACGACTACATGACCAAACCGTTCAGCCCGCGCGAGTTGGTGGCCCGGGTGAAGGCCCACCTGCGCCGCGCCGAGCGTGACGATGAGGAGCATACCGCGATCGAAGCCGGGCCCTTTAAGCTGGACCGCGGCGCGCACCGCGTTTTTCTGCGCGGCAGCGAACTGAACCTGACATCCACCGAGTACAAGCTGCTGGAGTTCTTTCTGACGCATACCGGCCGGGCCTACAGCCGCGATCAGCTTCTGGAGGAGGTTTGGGGCCAGCAGCGCTTCGTCACCCCCCGCACGGTGGATGTCCACGTCCGGCGCCTGCGGGAGCACATTGAAGCCGAGCCGGATAATCCGCGTTACCTGACCACCGTCCGCGGATTTGGGTACCGGTTCGAAGGCCTCCCGTAAAACCACTGGGCAAGAACTTAATCCCCAGTTCACGCTTCCGTAACCTGGTGTTAACCATTTGTTGTTTACGCTTTAGGGTGGACGTATCGGAAAGGCGGCTCCCCATGAAGAAGATTCTTCTGATTGAAGACGACACCGATCTGTTTGCCCTGTTGAAGTACAACCTCGAGAAGGAAGGATTTGCGCTGGCCGGCTCCCAGACCGGCAAAGGCGCGCTGGACCTCTGCCGCCAGGTGCGGCCCGATCTTATCCTGCTGGATATCATGCTGCCGGACTACGACGGCCTGGAGATTTGCAAAGCGGTGCGCAAAGACCCGGACCTGGTGAGCACCCCCATCATCTTCCTGACCGCGCGCGCGTCGGAAACGGACCGCATCGTGGGCCTGGAATTGGGCGCCAACGACTACGTGGTGAAGCCCTTCTTCGTGCGCGAGTTGATCGCCCGCATTAAGCTGCAGTTCCGCAATCAGACCGCCCCGGCCCGCGTGCTGGAGGCGGGCGGAGTGCAACTGGACCGCGGCAGTTGCCAGGCGCGCCTCAATGGGACTCTGCTCAACCTCACCGCCACGGAGTTCCGCCTGCTGGAGTTCTTGATGAGCCGTCCGGGGGTGGTCTTCAGCCGCGAGCAACTGTTGAACGCCGTCTGGGGCCAGGATCGCGCCATCACCGACCGCGCCGTGGACGTGTATGTTCTCCGCCTGCGGCAGAAGATCGAAATCGCCCCGGCCAATCCGGGGCTGATTCATTCGGTGCGGGGATTCGGCTACACCTTCGAGCCGCGCGCTTCCAACGCCACTTCCGCGGCATAGAATTCCTGTACAATAGAGTCGAAAGGAGGCCGCATGGGAACCACTGACGCGGTCTACGCCCTCGCCTTTAGCACGACGGACATCCTCATAGTGGCCTTGGTGGCCGTGCTGTTTTTTGGCGGCAAGAAGATTCCGGAAATCGCCAAAGGCTTCGGCGCCGGAATCCGCAACTTCAGGGACGGCATGAAGGACGACGACGGGAAGAAGCAGTAGGCTTCCTAAGGCTGCCCGCAAGTTGGGCGGATCTCATCCAGGCTCCGGACATCTCGACAAAAGAATCCCCGCGGGCACGCGTTCAGGCTCGCGGGGATTTTGCTATTGGATTTGGTGGCCCCGGTCTACTTCTTTTTCGGCGGGACGATGGAATCCTTGGCGGCTTTCGCCACGCGGAACTTTACCACCTTCTTGGCCGGGATCTTGATCGTTTCCCCGGTTGCGGGATTGCGGCCCACGCGGGCTTTGCGGTCCTGGCGTACCAGGCGTCCAATACCCGGCAGCACGAAGACCCCGTTCTTCTTCACTTCCCCGATTGCCAGGCTGGCAAGGGAGTCCAGGAACTGGCGGGCTACTTTGTTGTTGACTTCGCAACTCTCGGCGAGGCTTCTCACTAGCGTCGTCTGCGTCATACGTTGACTTGCCATAGATCTCCTTTGGTTCTCACCATCGATTCACACTCCAGGGCCGCCGGTAACAGAGGCCCCCCTACGCCGTCCATCGAAATTAGGGCGCTGGCCGCGCGCCCGTCACGAGCGGCGGCTTCGATTACGTATCAATCATAAGGGAATGCGAAAGTCGATGTAAAGAGAAAATACGTGCAAAACGGCCTGTTTTTGGGCTTTTTTTCGAGTAGGAGCCGCGTGAGGCCCGTCAAACGGCCTTTTTGGCGGTGTTCTCGCCTCCCCCGGCCGCTGCCGCCGCCTTGCGGGGCTGTTCCTGCAGGTTGTCGAGGCCCAACACCTTGCGCAATTCGCCGTCCAGACTGCGGCATAAGTCGGGGTGCTCCCGCAGGAACTGGCGGGCGTTGTCGCGCCCCTGGCCGATGCGCTCCGCATGATAGCTGAACCAGGAGCCGCTCTTTTCCACCAGGTTGTGGGTCGCGCCCAGATCCAGCAGATCGCCCTCCCGGGAGATCCCTTCACCGTAAAGGATGTCGAACTCCGCTTCCCGAAACGGCGGCGCGACCTTGTTCTTGACCACTTTGGCGCGCGTGCGGTTGCCGATAACGCTCTCCCCGTCCTTGATCGCCGCAATGCGCCGGATATCCACGCGCACCGAAGCGTAGAACTTGAGCGCCCGTCCGCCGGTGGTGGTTTCCGGGTTGCCGAACATCACGCCAATCTTCTCGCGGATCTGGTTGATGAAAACCATGCACGTGCCGGTCCGGCTGACCACGCCGGTCAGCTTGCGCAGGGCCTGGGACATGAGCCGCGCGTGCAAACCCATGTGGCTGTCGCCCATCTCGCCTTCCAGTTCGGCCTTCGGAACCAGCGCCGCCACCGAGTCGATCACCACCACATCGATGGCTCCGGAGCCGGTCAGCGCCGCGGCGATCTCGAGCGCCTGCTCGCCGTGATCCGGCTGCGACACCAGCAGGTTATCCACGTCCACGCCCAGTTTGCGCGCGTAGGCGGGGTCCAGCGCGTGCTCCGCGTCGATGAAAGCGGCCACGCCGCCGGCCTTTTGCGCTTCGGCGATCAGGTGCAGGGTCAAGGTGGTCTTGCCGGACGACTCCGGGCCGAAGATTTCCATCACCCGTCCACGCGGGAAGCCGCCCACGCCCAGCGCGGCATCGAGCGAGATCGAGCCGCTGGAGATCACCGCCACCGGCATCACCGTGCCGGATCCCAGCCGCAGAACGGCGCCCTTGCCGAACTGCTTGTCCAGTTGTGAAAGCGTGACGTCGATCGCGTGACGCCGCTCGCGTTCGTCCATGAAGATTCCTCCTTGCAGGAAGCAATCTCGTGGCGGATGGAGGGAGGAACTCTCTGGAAATTTTCGAGTGTGGGCCGGGGCTTCCAGGCGTGGGGAACGGGGGGGCGCGGGCCACTACCGCCCGGCTTCTGCTTCCCTCAACTTCGCTTCGAAAGCGCTGAGCGGCTGTGCGCCCATAATGATCGAGCCGTCCACCACGTCTCCGACTGTCCTGCCAATCAGGAATGACGGAGTCGCCATGATCTGCAAATCCAACGCCGCTTTCATCTGCTTCACGACTTCCGCCCTGCTCTTCCCGCTCTCCATGCATGCCCTGAACGCGCCGACATCGAGTCAGGGCACCCGCGCGATCAATCAGGGCGGCCATTCCCAACTTGCCCGGTTCGGCCAACAGACCATCGTGCATTGGGCCAGAACTTCCCCTGACCGCCGGCGCAGTGCGCCGCCTCGGCCGCAGGCATGACATTCGCATGAATGCCCAACGGAAAATCATGGACCACAAACCGGACCCATCACCGGAAGCCCCGTAATTAGCGGGGTCGACGGGTGTGAAATGTCCGGTTCAAAAAGGGCCGCATGAAATACCGCTACAGCGGCATCGCCGCCGACGGCGCAGAGACGACCGGGGAAGAGCGTCGTTCGCTCGCGGCCTGAGAGAGTCAGGCAACTCCCCTGCTTGCCGTGGCAGGACCTGAACGCTTTCGGGCACGCCGGCGCGTTGCCCAAACGAAATACAAGACAGGCAGCGCATAAAAAACCGCTCCGGAAGGCTCGGGCACCGTTGATACCGTGGGTTGGCCGATACTAATAGGCCCACCGCCGCCAGCCGGGGGCTGTGTCGGGTCGCTGCTAAATGTCTCCACGGTTGGATTCGATGAATCGATGTCGATCTGTAGGAATGGACTCAGCGGCGAACCTGCCGTAGTGGGAATAGGAGTAAAAGTGTTGTCCAGAATCGACATGATGAACTCGTCCGGCGTAGGGCCGGCATCCACGTTTGTGGTCATGTTCAGAAGGAAGCTCAGCGTGTTCCCAGGCACAAAGGACTGCACGAAGATGTTGTCCGGAGCGGCGTCCGTCATCACTACGGACGACGACAAATCCCCGCCCACGCTGCCGAAGGTCAGAGGCAACCCCGAAGGACCGCCCGCGCCGAAATTGAAGTTGCTCATGAAGAGGAGGTTGTTGCCGTCTCCGATACCGCTTCCGTCCACGAACTCAAATCCGATCGAGAACGGGCCCGCGGCATCGCCGATCAACGGCCCTGTGTCTAGCGTTACATCATAGATGATACTGTCAGCGCGTGCCGTGCCCAATATCACCAAAGCCAAAAAAGACAAGCGTATCGTTTTCATTTGACCCCTCCTCTCACTGGTTGGGAGTACCGCTGAATACCCTGGTCGTATACCAGTTCGGCGGGGAAGCGCCACCGGCTGGACCGGGCAGGAAGGTCAGGCTTTCGCTGGCTTGCTGGCCCGGCGCAAGTCCGTTAGGCGCGAACAAAACCATATCGCTTCCCGAAGGCGATTGGCAGTGTGTCAACATGGATGCCTGGGTGACGCTGCAAGTCTGCGCCTGCCCAAGAAAAGTTCCACACTGCGAACGGGTAGTCGGCAACCCGTCCATGACGAGGTAGATAGGGCCAGCAACGCTTGTCGCCCCCTGGTTTTTGAGCGTAACCGTTTCGGCATAATAGCCCCCAGTAAATCCGGCCAAAATCGACCCTCGGGAAACCGAGACTTGGCTGCTCACATCGCTCGCCCCGCACGCACTTGCGCTTTGGCTCACGCTGAACGGGTTGCCGGCGATGGTTATGCTGCCTGATCGTAACCCACCGGCATTCGGATCAGCCTGGATGGTGGTCGCGCCGGTCCCCGATCCCGACGAACCGGCGGTCACGTGCACCCAGCTCAAACCGGAACTCGCCGACCACGCGCAGCCGCCAGAAGTCAGGACAGTGACCGAAAGCGAGCCTCCACTGCCGGGGAAGATTTCGCTTGCTGGAGAAATGCTGTACGAGCAAGCACCCGCCTGGGACACCGTAACAGTCTCGCCAGAGATAGAGAGGGTCGCGGTGCGTGGACTGGCGGATGGATTGGCAGCGACCTGATACGCCAACGCCTGCGCAAGGGCCCCCGGCGGCCCGACGACGACATGGCAGGTGAGGCCGGGTGTGATCCAGCCCACGGGGCTAGCGAGTTCCCCGCAAGTGCTCGAGAAATTGCACTGAGCGGTATTTACATTCGACGTGACAACTATAGAGCCCGCGCCGCCCGCCGCTGGGAAGGATGGGTTCAAGGGCGCAACCGTGTAGGAGCACGACGAAGGAGCCTGTAGGATCGTGAACGCGCCAGAGAGCACAATGTTTGAACCGCCCACCGGAGTAATTACAACGTCTCTGTTGCCCGGCGCTGCGCCTGTGAGGTTGAAGGTTGCAGCCAAGGTGCCCGGGCTTGCGCTGGACGTATTCGTCCCCGGAATGGCCGGCATCCCGGTAGCGCTCAGTTGGACCTGAGCGCCGGACAGCAGCGGGCTTCCCGTGAGTTCCACGTTGATCGGGCCGGAATTCGTGCCTTGGCTCGGGAAAACATTAACAGCCTGTTGCACGGTAGCATTTGCTGCTTCGTAGTGCGCCAGAACCTGTCCAGCCGAGAGGGCGTAGTTATATACAGCAACCTCGCCGATGATTCCCGTGAAGTGGGCAGTGCCATCCGAGGCCACACCGATATGGGCCGGTCCCGTATAGGGCTCTGCCGCGATTTGGGGTCCCGACGCCACGAGGACGCCGTTGACATAAATCAATCCAGTACCGGTCCCGCTCGAAACCACGGTGACATAGTTCGCCACGCCCGAAGGCAGCGAGGGGAAGGACTGGAAGTCAACCGAACCGAGGATTGCAACGTAGTTCAATCCAACCATGAAGCCGTATCCCATGGGAGTACTGGCGATAACCTTGTCGAAGATTCTTTCCGCCCCGACTGAGGGCAAAGGGGTTCCCTTCAGCCAGGCTTCGATTGCAAAGGGAGCACTCACAAAGTCAAGCTGAGGGGTGTCCGAGATAACTACGTCTCCGTTGGTAAAATCGACGGCCGTGTCACCATTCTGAATTAGCCCCGGCACACCCAGCGTCGGGCTACCTTCGTATTGCCCATTGTTCCCATTTCCCGACGAGTCAACGGCGACAGTCGATCCCGGGGGCTCGTTTAGCCGCCAATACGCAACGGGGTGGTCGGCGAGAATGGTCGCGGCGTACTGCGCGCCGGTCACAGTCGCTTGAAGTGCTGTGACATCAAACGTCCCATCCGTGAGGTTCGCTCCGCTAAATACCGCAAATCGGAGAATATCCCCAGTTGATAATGTCACGTTAATGTTGAACGGCGCCACGCCGGTGCCGGTGAACGGGGAATTCGGATTCACTGCGTTGTTGCTCGAAATTGCTGCACTGAATAGCGGGTTCCCAATGTTGGAGTTTACAAATACAATGACGCTCACGCCACTGCCAGCATTTTGAAAGTCATTGGCCCGTGCGAAGGCTCCAGAGACATCGTAATTCCCGGCGGTAGCGATCGTCGCGCCAAGAACAGCGCCTATCCTAACCGTCGAGAATGTTCCGGGGTGGAGTAGCAATATGTTGCGGCTCGAATCGAGCGCTATGTATGGGTAAAACGACGGATCGGTGTAGGTCGGGCCGGTGTTGATGATGTCACCATTCCCAAGACTCTGAATACCCGCAAAGGCCAGTGGCGCAAAAAGTCCAGTGTCCACGCTATATTCTTGAAATAAAAGTGCGGGTGAGTTGAAGTCTTGAGGAAGCGAAATTAGAGGTGTAGGCGACTGTGCAGACCCGGTGGTTACGACCAAAGAAGCTAAGAGGAGCAACAGCGGCGTTTTTAAACATCTCATGCTGAATGTGCTACGCAACACAAGAGGGAGATCGCTATCGAGCAGGTCGCGTCTCATGGCAACTCCTCTTCTCCATGGGAAGCGAGCCACTCATTCCCGCCGTGCTGCGCGTTGTCAGAAATCTGAAAGTTCTGTGGACCTGATATTACCGCAGAGCAGTTCGCGAAACAAGGGGGTTGTGACGAAAGTTTTGCCGGGCAACCAGCGGTTGGGTCTATTAATATTGTTGCCGTATAGCTGGTCTCGTAGCCGGTCAGAATTGATCCGGCCTGCACGGGAAGAACCGCAATGCCAGCTAGAAAGAGAGCCGAAAGACAGCAGTGCCGCCAAAACGAGGCGCGTTGGAAAACAATTGAGGGCGTTCGCGGTTTCATATTCGGGCCTCCTCGACCCTCAGCCGAGTATAGAGCCTGTTCACCCGTTTTCGCACGTTATACGATCCGATGTAACAGTTTTAGGGTCGTGTTTTCAGCGGCTTCGGCAAATCGCGAGGGAGCGAGTTAACAGGCTGATTTTTCTCTGCCTGTCTCGAATAGCCGGTGTTACAATGGGCCCCCATAAGCAGGCAAGTTATGGGTGGATCCTCATCGCAGCCTTCGGCGCCTTTGGGAAGGGATACGCTGGCAGCGCCGGAGGCCGTCGAAGCCCAGCTCGCCAGGATATTCAGCGCCAAAGCGTTCGCGGGCTCCGAACGCCTCAAGGCGTTTCTGGGTTATGTTGTCCGGCAGCATTTACGCGGGGCTGACAACACCCTGAAGGAATACGAGATCGGAGTCGAAGTTTTTGGGAAATCGCGCAATTTTGATCCGCAGGGAGATTCCACGGTAAGGGTCGGTGCCAACAGGCTCCGAGCCGAGCTCGAGAGCTACTACGCCGCCGAGGGCCGGAACGATGAAATCCTGATCGCCTTGCCCAAAGGGCACTATATTCCGGAAATCGTCCGGCGATTCCACAATGGCCAGCCGGCTCCCCAGTCCTCGCGCTCACGCGTCCGGGGAAGGATTGCGCTGGCCGTCGTCGTGACGGCGCTTATGGCGGCGATCCTCGCGGCCGCGTTACGAAGCCACATGAATCGCCCCCGGCTTGTACCGCCCGTGCCTCCCGGACGGATCCTGGTGCACGCTACGTCCGAGGGAGAGACGCCAAAACGGATTCACCTGACGCATCGGCCTCATTATCTGGCGCTCTCTCCGAATGGGAAAAGGCTCTTCGCGGCCGAAGCCCATGGCCGAACTCTCTCCGTCGTCGACACGGACTCCGCTTCAGTCCGGACAACGTTTACCCTGCCGCGCGACATCGGTCCTCTGGCCGTTTCCCCGTCGGGTCTGCTCTACATCGGTTCCCTAGTCGACGGTCTTTTCGTCGTGGACATAGCGAACGAACGACTTCTGCCGGGGGTCATCTCGACGGGTGGCCAGGTCGATGACATCGCTGTCACCCCCGACGGAGGGAAACTCTTTCTGGCGATGAGCCATGCCGGCCTCAAACGTCTCTCGACACAGAATCGTAAACTCCGCACGGTCTCGGATCGGGCTTGTGCGGAATACCTCGCCATGGATCCAGCGGGGAAGAGCCTCTACGTCGCCTATCAATGTTCCGGACCCATGGGGCGGCCAGGGCACGACTCGATGGAGATTTTTGACGTGGAGAAGGAAGTCAGTCTTGGAATCCTCACCGGCCCTCCGATGGTTGGCGGCGCCATCTCCGTGTCACCAGATGGCAAACTCATTGTGGCCGATGGCAGCGATGCGTGCTGGCTCCCAGACTACGACCATCAAGGCTGCCCCACAGTTCCGGGCCACGTATACTACCTTATCCGGGCTTCTGATCGGCTCATCCTCCATAGGTTCGCCTTCCCGGTAGTGCCTCACGTAGACTGGTACGGCGCGCCACATTTCGTGGACGACTCCCGGTTTCTCATTCCCGGCGACTCCCTGTTAGTTGAAGATGCGATTGAGTACACGGTACTCGAACGATCGGACGTCCGGCTGGGTGGCCCGGGGGCCGTGGCGTTTTCTCCCGACGGCCGCCGCGCCTGGCTTGGCGACTCGCGGAACAATTCGATCCTGGTTCTGGAGCTGGAAGGCGCCGAGTGCTCGCCGCCCCGGGCGGGACTGTCGATGTTTTTCTCCGCTGACGGCACCAACGAGGACAGCGTCGGCGGTGTTGTTCTGAGTCCCCGCGGGAGCCTGCGGTTTGCCCCGGGCCGGGTCGGTCAAGCATTTCTTCTGGACGGAACCAACTCGTTTTCAACCTCCCGGACCGGCTATTTTCAGGCTGGCGCGCACGAGATGTCGCTCGCCCTATATGTTAAGTTCGCGGACGTCGCAGGCGAGAGGGTATTGATCGACTGGACCGGCGAGAATCCACGGCGCGGCTTTCGCCTTCTCAAGGGCGACGACAACCGTTTGCTGTTCCAGTCATGGCCCGGCGGCGGAACCCTGCAAAGCAAGAGTGTCATGGCTGGCGGGGCGTGGTATCACCTGACGCTAACGCGAACCGATCGGGAGATCGTTCTGTACGTGAACGGAGAACCGGAAGCCCGAGGTTCGTCTCCGCCACAATTCTCCCAACTTAGGGGAGAGCCGCTTTCCTTCGGAGCGCGCGCCTCGGGACAACCGTCGTTCCGGGGCTTGATGGACGAGATTCTTGGCTACAACAGAGCCCTGGTTGCCAGTGAGGTGAAGGCTTTGTACCAGTTGCGCGAATCTGGTCCTTGCAAGCCCTGATTGCCGGGCCGCGCCGTGCAGCGTCAGCGGAGTAAGCGCTAACTAGCCAAGGGCTCCGCCCTTGATATCCCTCTCATTTCAGAGGCTTTGCGAACACAACGAGAACAGAATTCTCGTTTCAACGGGCATAACGGGCTAAGCGGCGCTGTGCTTCCCCCGCTTCCAGTGATACACGCCGCCCGACCGGTCGGCGCGCAAGACTTCGCGGCGCTCAGGTACTCCAGATGCGCCAGCACTTCGAAGATCGCAAAGCGGTGGCGCCTTCCAGTTCGGCCTTCGGAACCAGCGCCGCCACCGAGTCGACCACTACTGGCCCAGCGAAAAGGCGCGACGGAGAACCGCTCTCAGGGCGGTTCGATCGGGTTCTTCGAGCTCACCGAGGCGGCGCACAACGTCATCCTTTGCCAGCACGGTCAGCTTGTGTACCCGAACTGTCGAGGCCGTATTCAAGCCGGCCTCGCGCCATTGGTGAATAGTGACATCGAAGTCGGAGGTTCTGAGGCGAGAGGTGATGGGAGCGGCAACGAAATCGTCGTCGCCCGGATCGAGGAGCACCACGCCTGGACGCACTTTGCCGCCCGGCGTCTGGTGAAACTCGATCCGAATCAGCACGACTTCACCGGGTCGAAGTGTCATGGATCAGCGAGTCATAGATCGAGTCGTCGGGAACATACGCGGCCTCGAACCGTCGCCGCCCCGCTGCGCGCCAAGCGGCATCGTCGTCTGAGATGCCCCATTGGAGCACCACCTGAATCTGTTCTCCCGGCGGAACCTGGGCCGCGACGTCGGGTGGAACGGCAATCTGCCCATTCGGCGTGAGTTGCCCTTTGAAGCCGGCGGTCTTCATCTTCTCCCCTATCATCTCACGTAACGAAAGAACAGGCGCCAGGCTTTATGGCCGGCGTTTGAAGCGAAGAATCCGGCGCAGTTCGTGCCGGACGTCCGCAGGCGGCCGACTGAGGTCGACAGTCGCAAAGGTAACCGAATAGCTCTAAACGACGACGTTTTCATGCAGCGCCGCGTCGATGGCGGGATGTAAACGCTCCTGGGATCAGATGTACGCGTACATCTGGTAGGGATATCCACTATATCCACTCTTGAGGCCCGCATCACCGAATCGCCGGCAGGCGAGGATCGACGAGTCTATCACGACACGCCGACCTTCGTCCGGTCGTCGAGCACAATGTCGGTCGCGCAGCTTACGGCCCGTGGCGACTCGGTTCTCGCGCGCGATGGCCACTACCCGATCATGCACCTTAGCCACCACCTCCGGTCCCAGTTGACGCCCCAGCCGGCCCATAGTTTTTGTCGTCCGGAACCTTATCCCCCCAATTCTGGTGAACTCGCGGTACACCAGGTTGGCGCGCACTTCCCGGCTCAGATCTTCGTAGCTCCAGTCGCGGACGTGCTTCAACAGCATCATGCGCAGTACGACTTCGGCGGAGGTGGCCCGGCGGCCGCGGGTCTTGCTCTTCTTGCAGCGTTTCGCCAGCTCTTGCTGAATGATGAGCAGCAAGGCCTCGTCTTACAGGGCCTGATCGGCGCAGCGCATCCAAGGTTCCCATAGATCCTCCACGGCCTCGGCGATCAGGCCATCGGCGAAGCTACGCTGTAGGCGGCGGGCGGCGATCATGCGGGGCGCCCCTTGGATTTGGATTGATCGCGGTCGAGACGCAACAAGGCTTGGTTGAGTTCGCTGATGGCCTCCAAGGTTTCTCTCACTTGGTAGTAACGCGCCAAGGCTTGGCGAACCTGGGGAACTTGTTCCGGGCGGAGGCTCAACTGGCGGGTCTTGCCGCCGGGGTAACCCACATTGAGAACCCAGAGGCGATGGCCTTCCCCGCGGGCGCATTTGGGACAACCGCCGGAGTGATGGAGGGTGCGTTCGAGGAGAGAGCCGCGCATCACGTCGGCGAGGTTAGCGATACCGGCTACGAGTTTATTCCGGGTATCGAGAGCGCGCTTACGTGTCATCATTATAGATGATACCTAATAGAGCCAGGGCTGTCAATGCGTAGTCCCATCGAGGCCTAATCCGCACCATCTGGTTCAACGCCGTTGATTTAGATCCTCCAATTTCAGCAATCCAATCCAAGCGGTAACAGTGGTCTATTTCGGTGACTCGGACCGACCATTCACTTGCCTGCACTTGCCCCTTTAGCTTTCGCCTTGACGGTGACCGGAATCACCCGGATATCTTTTGCAGTCTTGGGTTGCACTTCCCCCACAGTTGTCGGCACCGTGAAAGGTGCCTCAATGGCAGCTGCCTGCAGGACGGATTGCGCAGGTCCCATCGCGGTAACGCCCGGACGACCAACGCCTTCCAGCCGCGCGAGCTTGCGGATGGCGATTTCAACGACGCCAGCTTGGCTGATGCCAAGCTGACCGCTGAGGACGCTCAGTAATTCAAGAGCCTCATCGGAGAGATGGAACGACGTGCTTTTCTTCATCCAACAAAGCATACCACATTGTGCGGTACAATTGTGCCCAGAACATCCAAAACCCCCCGAATAAATAGCGCATATTCGCGGCGTGTACAAAGCGTGTACATAAACATGAAGGACAGTGCGATTTGTGCGTTATTGTCTATAGTATATTCAATAACTTACAGAGCTATATGTTGCTTCAGGAATCGTCAGTTCGAATCCATGCCGGGGAGCCACTACCTTTCTGCCCAAACTCCGAGCGGCTTTTTTGTTGACAGCAGCGCCCTGCGTCTCCCTCGCCCGTATCCCCAACATTCCGTGATCGGCGACAAGTAGATCTCCGGGTCGTGCTGCCTCATTTAAGGATGTTTACCGAACCGCTAATCGTCGTTCAAGGGCCGGATGGCTGGGCGGCGGGCGAGGCTACCATTTCGGCGGGGCCAATGTGGGCCATCGCGCTGACTCTCGTTGGCGGTCGGTGGACCCAGGCCGAGGTGCGAGGCAGGGGAAGCCAACTGGTCACGAAAAGAATAATCGCTCACTTTCCGCGGACTCACTAACCGTCGCGGTCCACCGGCAGGGAAAGAATGAAGCCGCTCGACGGATCGTGCCGATGCGGTAGGGTGAGAAAACAAGATCCAACTGGACCGCGTGATGGATGGAGCCCATTTACGTGACCGCACGACTGGCCAGTTTCTCGCCCACCAGAAACGCCCCCCTGCTTCCCACCACGGGTCTCGGAGGCGGGAACCCGAGCGCGAACGGACAAACTCCAGCCGACCTTACGATTCGAAGAATCGGTGGAAAGTATCGCGGCTCATTACACTCTTTTGCAACATCAATCGGATTGCCTCTGGCGACAACTGGTCGGGCTGGGCGCCGACGGGCAACCTCAGGACTTGCACAGTGGAAACGGGTCGCAATTCCTCGGCGATGACCGTGCTCGCCTTTCTGCCGGTGATGTCGCCGTCCAGCATCAGAATCACCTGGCGGAACCGACCGGCGAGGGCGCCTCGTTGCGGCTCGTAAAGCACGGCTCCCCTCAGAGCCACCACGGATGGGATACCGGCTTGGTGCACCTTCATGCAGTCGAAGAAGCCTTCCACTACAACGACCGCGCTCTCTTTGGTGGCCGCGGCGCGATGCATGTTAAACAGGACTTCCGACTTCGCGAATCCCCGCGGGACTCGGTAGCGCGGCAAACTCCGATCTAATGAGCGGCCGCAGTACGCGATGAGCTCTCCCTGGGCGTTGTGGATGGGAATGACCAGCCGCCCGCGCATCAAGCCGGGTCCAGGGTAGAAGCCCACGCCGAACTCGCGCGCTGTCTTCTGGCTAATCCCCCGATCGGCCAAGGACGGATGCGTGCAATCTACGCCTCCCAACTCAAAAGGCAGCGGCAGCGAAATCTTTCTTCTTTTCGTAACCAGTTCCTTCCCATTCGGCAATGGCCTCCACGGGTCCGACGCGCTGGTCTGGGCGTGCAGTCTTTGCGCCGCCTCGTACACCGAGCAGCGCTCCATCAGGGCCGGGGCGCTGTCTGCTTTCCCGTCTCCGAAACGCCGCGCATACGAGCAGTTGATCGGTTTGATCTACGAGTGCAGTGGCAGTCAAGCATATGCGAAGCAGCTCGTCGACAAGATCCTTGCGCGACTCTCCTGAAGGGATGAAAGCAGGTCACGCGTAATTCCAACCAAGATCGGCTCATCGCAGGCGGGCGGCCTGAGAGGCCGCCGCCGGCTATCAGCCTGCCCCACAAGGGTCTTCATCACTTACTTTTCGTGGCCGGGCGCGGTCCTCTTCATCAGCGCCATCACCGGCGCGATCACCAGGAAGATGATGCCCAGCAGGCGGAAGGCGTCGATGAACGCTTGCATGGCGGCTTCGCGCTGCACCATGCCGTAGATGAGGCCCTGTGCCTGGTGAACCGCCTGGCTGGCGCTGGAACCGCGCGCCATCAGCATCCCGGTGGCGGCGTGCAGCATCTCGTTGTAGCGCAGGTCGAACGCCGTCACGTGGCTCACGAGGATGTGCTGGTGAACCTGTGAGCGGCGCGCCAGTTCGGTGGTGACGAACGCAATGCCGGAGCTTCCGCCGATATTGCGCGCCAGGTTGATCAGGCCGGTGGCGCTATTGGCCTTTTCCTTGGCGATGTAGGAAAACGCCAGGGTGTTCAGCGGCACGAACAGGAAGGCGATGCCGATGCTTTGCACCACACGTGCCCAGATGGCGGTCCGCAGGTCCACCTGCAGGTTGAAGCCCGCCATGCGAAACAGTCCCATCGCGGACATGGCCAGGCCGAACATGAGCAGCCAGCGGGGCTCCACTTTGAGAGAGAGCAATTTACCCACCAGGGGCATGAGGAGCAAGACGGCGATGCCGCCCGGAGAGAGGGCCAGGCCGCTCAGCAACGCCGTGTAGCCCATCAAGGTCTGCAGGAAGATGGGCAGCAGAAGGGTACTGCCGTAGAGCACGAAGCCCAGCAGAAACATGGTAAAGGTGGCCAGGCCGAAGTTGCGATTCTTGAGCAGGCGGAAATTGACCACCGGGTCCTTGACATGCAACTCCCAGAAGACGACAGCCAGCAGGCATACGCAGGCGACGACCGCGGAGACCACGATGAGGTTCGAGGCGAACCAGTCCTCGGTCTGGCCGTGATCGAGCATGACCTCGAGGAAACCCAGGCCGATGACGATGAGGCCCAGGCCGATGTAGTCGATGCGCAGGCCGGCGCGCAGGCTCTTGCGCTGCAGGTAGGGCGGGTCGAAGATCAGGATGGAGGTGAGCGCCAGCGAGAGCAGGCCGACGGGTATGTTGATGAGGAAGATCCAGCGCCAACTGTAATCGTCGGTGATCCAGCCGCCCAGGGTAGGGCCGATGATGGGGGCGAGCACCACGCCCATGCCGTAGACGGCCATCGCCATGCCCTGTTTTTTCTTGGGGAAGCTTTCCACCAGGATGGCTTGGGAGATGGGCTGCATGGCGCCGCCGCCGAGTCCCTGCAGGATGCGGAACAGGATCAGCATCCAGAGGCTGGGCGCCAGTCCGCAGAGCAGGGAACTCAGGGTGAACAGCATCACGCAAGCCATGTAGAAGCGCTTGCGTCCGAACAAGGTGGAGAACCAGCCGGCGAGCGGAAGCACGATGGCGTTGGAGACCAGGTAGGAGGTGAGCACCCAGGTGCTTTCGTCGACGGTGGCGGAGAGGCTGCCGGCGATATGCGGCAGGGCCACGTTGGCCACGCTGGTATCCAGCACCTCCATGAAGGTGGCCAGCATGACCGTGAGGGCGATGGCCCACGGGTTGATTTCGGGGCCGGGCTGGATGGGGACCGCGGGGCTGCGGGTTTCCGGTTCCGCGAGGGCTTGTGCGCCGGTTGGTGAAAGGTCGACCGCCATATCGTGCGACTGTTTCGAAGCGAGCCGCAAAAGGCAATTCAGCCGCAGATGAACGCGGATGAACGCCGATAAGACGAATTCAAAAAACATTATATGCGATTGCGGATATTGGGACCTTAAATTCGCGCATGGTGGGCGGTTCGGTCTAAGACACACTGCGGGTTGTTGAATGGCGGGAAAGGCCGATTAACAATCGGCCTGCAAGGTTTACAACCTGCCCCACAGGGCCGGCTTTGCAATGGCGGCCTAATCGTTATACAGTGAGCGCGTAAGGAGAGACTGCATGGAACAGGACCGCAGGACATTTTTAAGCACCGCTCTCGCGGCGGCACCGCTGTTTATCCCGCGCCGGGCGTGGGGCGCGAACGATCGCCTGGCGTATGGCTTGATCGGCGCCGGTGGGCGCGGGCGTTATCTGAACCGCAATTTCCAGAAGCTGGGCGCGGCGTGCGTGGCCGTGTCCGAAGTCTACGAGCCGAACATGCAGGCCGCGCTCAAGGATGCGCCGGACGCCAAGCCGCATCTGGATTATCACGACCTGCTGGCACAGAGCGGGATCGACGCGGTGGTGGTGGCGACGCCCGATCATCAGCACGCCCCGTGCCTGCTGGCGGCGCTCGACGCGGGCAAGGACGTCTACCTGGAAAAGCCCATGTCGCATTCGCTCGAGCAGAGCCGGCAAATGGTCGAAGCGGTGCGCAAGACCAAACAGATTGTGCAGATCGGCATGCAGCGGCGCAGCGCGGAATCCATCATCAAGGCGAAGCAACTGGTGGATAGCGGCATTCTGGGCAAGATTACGCTGGTGAAGCCGATGTGGAACTGGAACGTGGCGCACGAACTCGACAACACGCCGCTCCCCGGCCAACTGGACTGGAAGCGCTTCCTGGGCCCGGCGAGGGACCGCGAGCTACAACCGATGCGGTTCCGAGCGTGGCGCCTGTTCTGGGATTATTCGGGTGGCAACATGACCGATCAGGGCACGCATCTGATGGACGTGGTGCAGTGGTTCACCAACGCCGGCACGGCGAAATCGGCGGTGTGCTACGGGCAGATCGCCAAGACCATCGGCTCGGAGGTCCCCGACGTTTTTTGCGCGGTGTTCGAGTACGCCGGGTTAATGGCCACGTGGACGCTGAACTACACGAACTCGTACGAAAACGACTGGTCGATCACATTCTGCGGCGATCAGGGCACGCTGGCGATCAACAACGAAGGATACCGCGTGTGGAAAGAGCCGTGGCCGAAGAACCAGCAGCCAGTGCAGACGTTCGAAGCGCCGGTGCCGATTGAGTCGCATATCCAGAATTTTCTGGATTGCGTGAAGTCGCGCAAGGAGCCGAACGCGCCAGTGGAAGTGGGCGCGAGCGCGGTGTCGGCTCCGCACCTGGCGAACGTGGCGTTCCACCATGACCGGCGGATGTACTTAAGCGCGGATGCTGCGAAGGCGACGGAGCGGCCGGAAGGGTAGGACGGCGGGCCGCGTCTTAAGGCTCGGCTTCGTCTTCGAGCGTTTCGATGAGCGCGTGCGGGTTGCGGCGATTGTAAATGGCCAACAGCCGTTTGAAGTACTCGGCTTCGGGCATCTCCTTCCCCGTCTGTGCGTCGAAAAGCTTGACCTGAGGCTGAGCGCCGGTCGAACACGGGTTGGAAGAGCATCATCGTCACCCTCGGGGATCACCCAAAACCGGCCATAGAGGGTCACTTCAAAACCGGCCAACGATAACCATCATTCAGGACGTTGATTTTGACGCGAGGGTAGGTACCCTCGGTCGATGTGAGCAATGT
>Ga0181536_10000372_pt1 | contig 53946 bp, 44 predicted proteins | sample PEATcosm2014_Bin_41_FD_121105 | JGI IMG/M metagenome (GOLD analysis project Ga0181536, IMG submission 121105) | Peatland microbial communities from MTU Mesocosm Facility, Houghton, MI, USA - PEATcosm2014_Bin17_60_metaG | ecosystem: Environmental > Terrestrial > Soil > Wetlands > Peat | place...
ACAGCTTCGTTGCCTCCGCCGCCGTTTCGATTGTTACCGGGTGGAACGAACCAGTTCCCGGGCGGGAGTTGCACCCGCTGAAGTCCAGCGCCTTTCCACGGCGCACTTTTTCGCCAACTATCCGGCGTGACTGTGCAAGATTGACCACTTCTTTTCCCAGGTGCGCCCGTATTATCAACAACGCCGCATGGTGACGACGCTTGATCTCCCAGAATGCAGTTCATAAAGCGACAACGGCAGACGCGAACCTTGATTCTCGTCCGTCAAGCCGCCCGCTCATTGCCCCGGCGTGGCATACGATTGTATTTATTGCGATTTTTGTAGGAATTTCCGTCGTTGGCGGTTTCTTTCAGCACGCCGTAAGGCAGCACCCGCAGGCCGCAGCGCCAAGCGGCAACGCCGTATCGCGTTACATTTCTGTGCTCGTCTTTGAATGGCTTCTGGTGCTCTATGTTCGCATGGGGGTACACAAGCGCGGGGTGCGCTTGCGCGATCTTATTGGTGGCCGATGGGCTACGCCGCAAGCGGTGATGAAAGACATTGCTCTGGGCGCAGGGCTCTGGGCGGTATGGATGGGCTTGATGAATGCTCATGTTCTGGGCGGCGGAACAAATGCCGCGCAGGGACTTCTTCCTCAAGGAATTCTTGAGAGCCTCGCGTGGCTACCGCTTGCGCTCTCAGCAGGGTTTTGTGAAGAACTCGCATTTCGTGGCTATCTGCAGAAGCAATTTCAGGCGATCACTGGGAGCGCAGCGTGGGCGGTTCTTATCCAAGCGGTTGTCTTCGGCATTGGGCATCTATACGAAGGTGGGGGCCAAGTCGCAAGAATCATGCTGTTCGGCGTCTTGTTTGGGCTACTTGCTTTATGGCGAAAGAGCTTGAGGCCGGGGATGATCGCGCACGCGTGGTCTGACATTTTTGGGGTAATCATTTTCCGCGGAATGTAGATAACGGCAGGCTTGGTTTGCTCACGCGGTTTTCTCCTCGCCGGTCGTTAACTGTCGCAATGTCAGCTGGCGAAACCAGCGTTTACACAAGTTTGCGCCGTTTGTTCGCCAGTCTCGGCGCGCCCGCACACCCCGCGTCCCCACTCCCATTCGCCCAAATCAAGATCCACACGGCTGCACACAGAGGGGGAGCGCGATCTGACCCCTTCTTTCCCTTCTCCCGCCAACGAAAGACGGCCAGGAAAGTAACGTCTCAGTTTGCGGAAGCAACGATGTGGGGACAGCCGCCCACAGCTGTCCGGTCAAGCGAACCTCGACGGCGCGGTCAAGCTCCCCACGCCTGAGTGCTGCCAAAACCCGTGATTCGCGGGTGATTTGGCGCACATTGGGGACAGCCTCAAATCACAGAAGCCTCTTCAAATTCATGCTATTTACTGATGCGGTAAGTTTGTATCTCGCTCCAGATCTTCCACTGCAGGAGGCATCTTATGTTGCATTGCGCTGCCGGCTTACGTCTATTCCCTTCGCTTCAAATTGCAGGGCGGGGGACCAAGTCTCGTCCAGCCTCTCTCATCCTCACATTGATGGCTGGCGTAATGCTTTGCAGCACATTGATGGCCCAGATCGCTTCGGCACCAACGCCACCAGGCTCCACTTGCTCTCCCATGGCCGTCGCTCGCATCACAGCGGCCGTGGACGATCGGGCGCTTACGCCTCTCCGCGGCAATGTGCACCCGCTGGCGCGGGCGCAATATGACCAGGGCATAGTCGAGGACAGCCTGCCCCTGGAGCACATCATTCTGATGCTCCAGCGCAGCCAGGACGAGGAGTTGGCGCTGACCACCCGCATCGACCAGATGCACAACCGCCGCTCGCCGTATTTCCACCAGTGGCTCAGAGCGGAGGACGTCGGCACATGTTATGGAGTGGCGGACTCGGACATCGCCACGGTGAGCGGCTGGCTGCAAAGTCACGGCTTCCAGATCGACACAGTTCCCGCCGGCAAGACGATGATCATCTTCAGCGGTACCGCGGGACAGGTGCGAGAGGCGTTTCACACCGAGATTCACAATCTGTATGTGCGAGGCGAGCAGCACATCGCGAACATGAGCGAGCCAAAGATACCGAAGGCTCTGGCGCCGGTGATCGCAGGCTTCCGCTCGCTGCATAACTTCTTCCCGAAACCGCTCACCCACGTCGCGGGGCCCATCCAACGAGATTCCAAGACGGGGAAGTGGCATCTGCTGAACGGAAGTGGCACCCAATTGGACAAGGCTCCAACGGCTTTGGGGGGAGCAGCCCCTCAGATCAGCTACTCGGATGGTATTCGCGCAGTGGGACCGCAGGATCTCTACACCATTTACAACGAGAATCCCCTGCTGACTGCTGCGACCCCGATTAATGGAGCCGGCCAGACACTGGCGATCGTGCAACGCTCCGATGTCAACCCGGCGGACGTTACCTCCTTCCGCTCGCAATTCGGCCTCCCGGCATACCCGAGCACGCCGAACGACACTCAGGGAGGGGTCAACTACATGAAGGGCATCAGCGGCTACTGCGGTGATCCCGGGATCCTGACCGGCGCAGCCGAGACCGAGGCTGACGTTGATGTCGAATGGATAGGGGTGACGGCGCCCGCTGCCACCATTGACCTGGTTTCGTGCGCCGACACGGCAACAACCATAGGAGTCGACCTAGCGGCGCCCTACATCGTCAACCATCTCGGCAGCACGGTTTCAGTGTTCAGCGAGAGTTTCGGCTGGTGCGAGGCCAACATGGCCGAGGTTGGGTTTTCTGCCCCTTCGTTCTACGTCACTCTTTGGGAACAGGCTGTGGCGGAGGGCCAGACGCCGGTAGTGGCTACCAGCGACACCGGCGACGATACATGTGATCGCGGGGACCAACTCGGACCTAATGGTCAGGATATAGGCGAGACCGGAGTTTCAGTGAACGGCATCGCATCCACACCTTATAACGTTGCGGCCGGCGGCACCGATTTCAGCGACGAGTACCAGACGAACTTTAACCCAACCGCTTACTGGAACAGCAACGACACCACGCCGTATCTTTCTGCCCTTTCGTACATTCCGGAAACTGCCTGGGACAACACGTGTGCCAACACGATATTGGTTGATTGGTTGAGGTACGCTCAGAGTATTACCTACTCCAACGGACCCGAAGGACTTTGCAACGACGCAACACACTTCAAAACGCCCTACCCATTCACACTGCTTGACGGCGGCTCGGGCGGCATCAGTACGGTATCCGCCCTGCCCACGTGGCAGAGCGCATACGGCGTCGGCCTGAGCACGAACTACACCTCGACCAGTTTCCGCAACCTGCCGGACATTTCGCTATTCGCCTCGACCGGGCTGGCTTGGGGCGACATGTTGGTGTATTGCGAGTCTGATACCGGCTATCCGTGTGATTACTCAAATGAAACCGACGCGATGGCGATGGCGGCGGGAGGAACTTCCTTTGTGGCTCCGATGGTCGCCGGCGTGATCGGGCTCATAAACCAGGCGTGGCCGTCCGGCAACCCGGCCCAGCCGACGCGGCAGGGCCAGGCGAACTACACCTTCTACGCTCTTGCCACGGGCGAGTACGGAACGGCCGGCAGCGAGAATCTTTCGACCAGTGCGCCGAGTGTGTACACGTGCGAAGGGTCCAACATTAACGCCATAAGCAGCTACGGCAGCATCTTTCAGAGTTGCACCTTCCACAGCATCAACCGAACCTCGCAATACGGAACCAGCACCTGCCTGGCCGGCAATAACGCGGGCTGCCTGGCGTCCAGTAACGATCAGCCCTGTGCTAACGGGAGCGTAGGCTGCTACACGAAAACCGGCAGCGACTTGTATGGGCTCCTCTCTAATTCTGTAAACACCTTCCAGCCGGTCTTTCCCACCAGCGCAGGCTACAATGCCGCGACCGGTCTGGGCAGCGTCAATATAAATAACCTGGTGACGAAGTGGACCAGCGTGACGAAGCAGTTCGCCAGCACCACCACCCTGGCTGCTAACCCGGATTCGATTCTTACAACTGCCAGTACGACCCTGACGGCTACGGTAACGGCCACAGGCCGGGGCAGTCTGGCGCCGCCCCTTGGGACTGTCAACTTTTACCCAGGCTCATCCTGTACCGGCACTGCGTTGGGATCGGCGAACCTGGTTCCGGCAACCGCTTGCACCACGAGTTGCAACTCCACTGCCTCCTTGTCGGGAATTACAGGCGCCCAGCTTGGCGCGGGCACGCCGAGTGTGGTTGCCTGCTTCAGCGGCGATGGCGCCAACGACGTACCCTCGACATCGCCAGCAGTGACTGTGACGGTGGCGGTGCCTCCCACTTTCACTGTCGCCGGCACAACCGTGTCAGTCAACCCTGGCGCGAATACCGGCAACACTTCGACGATTACCGTGACGCCCAGCGGAGGCTTCACCGGCAGCGTGACGCTGACGGCGGCGATTACATCCAGTCCGGCTGGCGCCCAGAACCCACCCACGTTGAGCTTCGGCTCGACCAGCCCGGTAAATATCACCAGTGCCAGCGCCGGGACGGCCACGCTGACCATTAGCACCACGGCACCGACGACAGGCGCTCTCGCATATCCCACGCGCCCAGGAGTCCGCTGGTACGCGGGCGGCACGACCCTGGCCTTCGGCCTGCTGTTTGGAATTGGGATTTGCATCCCGTCGCGGCGGCGCAGTTGGCGGATGCGGCTTGGCCTGCTCGTTTTACTCGTGATCCTCGCGGGCGGCTTGTTCGCGTGTGGCGGCAGCAGCAGTTCCGTCACTGGCAATCCCGGCACTACGCCGGGCACCTACACCATAACTGTAAGCGGCGCCTCAGGCAGCATTACGGCCAACGGCACCGTCACTCTCACCGTGCAGTAGTCCGCACGTGAATCGAACGGGCGGGGACTCCAGTAAGGGGGCGCCCCGCCCCTAAAGAACCTGGCGCGCAATTCACGCTACAGTGTACTGGGGACACCCGCGCGGCGACATTTACCTACCGGGAGTTTTATAGTTTCCTTGTGCTGCCCGGCTTAGTCAGGACGTTTCCGTTGGCTCTCGCGTTCGCAGGGTTGCTCCAAAGCAGCCCTGCGGCCGGGACGCCCGTGGGAACCAGCCAGGTGACGGTGACCGCGGCCACGTCCGGAACGGGCACCCTTTCCCATCAGGTGCAAATTACTCTGACGGTTCAGTGAGAAAGGGAAGCAGGGGAACAAAGTCCACGGAAGACAGGGCATGTAAGCCGCAACCGGCGAAACGATGATTCATGCGGCGGTTGCAGGCCTGAGTCTCTCTCCGCAGAGAACCGCCACAGTCGTCGCATCAGGGAGCCTTGCGGAAGACAAAAACTAGCTCGTCGCCAAGCCAGGGAAGTCCGCTTGTAGCTAGGCCTTTAACCACGTTTGCCATTCTGGAACGGACTGTACCAGAACGACGGGCCCGGCGATAAAGCTGGGTTTCCAGCACAAAACCGCATTGCCGAAAAACGTCGCAAACCTCCTTGCGGGAGTATTCCCTCACATGCCCCATGTGTCCGATCCGTGTCAGCTTGGACCATTCGTTGACCGGGTCCGATCCAGTACGACCGTGCAAGGCCTCCCATATGGCATAGAGTCCGACTCCATTTGGCGTTGTGAGGTATAGAATCCCGTCCGCGGTGAGCAAATCTTTCAACGACGATATGGTTTCCAAAATGTTCATTCGCAGATGTTCGAAAACCTCGCAGAAGACCACGCACTCAAACTGACCAAGTGTCCGCTTCGCGGCGGGATCGGGCTTCTCGATATCGATTTGCACGATCTTGATATCCAGAACGCGCCCGGCTTCCGGATACCTCTCAGGGTGAAGATCAAAGCTCACCATCGCAAGATCCGGTCGCGCTTTCTTTAGGAGGTATTCAAATATGAAGGGGGCACCGCCAATATTCAGGCAGTTTGAGAATTTGTAGTTCTGGATGAGGAAATCCACATCCCAACGCAGGCGTCCCGCATGAATACGTGCGTATTCACGCGCCCAGTCGGTCAGCGGTTCGTTGCCGTGGAATTCCGGGATTACTTTCGAACAATCAGCACTAAGGTCCGATGCGTCGAGCCATGTGGCGCACTTGATCAATTTCTTTCCCTCCCGCGACGCGCCGGACGTATCTGGAGGTGAGCCCGTGAATTCTCACGTACAGGTGATTATATTCCATAGCCATGGCCGGACAGCCAATCCGGAGATGTAGACCGCGGCCGCCCCGAAGTCGGCCCCTCATTCCTCTTTGAGAGTCCATCAGCTTCGGCCAGCTCTTTTGCACCCAGAGCGGTTGTGTGTAAAGCGGAGCGGGCGGCGCAGCCGAATCATCCGCACGCACACGTCATCCAAAAGCCATTGACACGAGAAAGCACGGCGGGTGCCCCGTCCTTCGCGTTGTATGCAAAGGGCGGAAACCACGAACGTATCCGCAACGGAGTCTCTGCGGAAGGGACTCAAGTCGCGTCGGCGGCATCGCTACCCGCCCTTGCAGAAAGCGCAAGGACGGGGCACCCTCTGTCGTGGTGGCATAGGCAATCACAGTCAGAGGGTGGGCCACCCGCCCAGAGCGACCCGGAGTTTGTATTTGCACTCAAAGCTCGCTCTATACGCTTCAAAGAGCTCCTTCGGATAGGGAGAGGCCGCAAAGATTTTCAAGTTATGGAGCGCCTCGCTCACTACTGGCGAAGCAGAAACGCCCGTTCTTTGACCCGCTTTACCTTCGGGAGACGGTTGTTGGCGCGGATACTCAGCCGCCAGAGCTTCGAGAGTCTTGACCGCTTCACCGATCCGGTGCTGAATGTCCGCGTCTTCCGGGTGCGCATTCAGAATCGCCGTCACCTTTGCCGCGTTGCCCGCATCTTCTTTCCGCTGGTCACGAACTCGGTTCATCGAGCTCGCGGCCCACGGGACGATTTCACTTGTCTCAATACTGCCATCGGACCAGATGATTCCTGTCACGGCGGCTTGGAGCGCCGGAGGGGCGCCATTCAGTCGGGACTTGTCCAGATTCGCAGCGATCGATTGCACACGAGTATCCCCCGGCTTGATCGCTCCGTCCCAGGAATCTGGCGCGGGTTTCGCATCGCCACCCAGAGAATTCTGCAGGTCGCATTGAGCGTTCAGCACGGGATTTAACAGATCTTCCCCGAACCCAGACTTCCATTCGACTTGCTTCTGGTCGTTCATCAACCCAAGGGCAACATTGTACGCAGTCGCTGCCTTTTGGCTGTGATTCACTAGTTTCAATTGGATCGTGTCCGTTTCCGGCATGTATTCCGCGCTGAGCACATCGAGGGTAGGAGCCTTCGTCGCCTTCGACGACTGTCCCAGCACGAGAGCGTCCTGCGACGCGAGGAACAGAGCAATCGCAAGAAGGGAAAGCGGGAAACAACACGCGTTTGGAAACCGAGGCATGGAACCACCTCCCGATCCGAAGTACTATACAGCATTCGAGCCGGGCGATTGGGCGGGGTGGCCCACCGGCAGTTCCGCAACGGGAAGAAAAGTACGGAAGCCAGGCCACCCGCCGAGCTACGCCGAGGATTCCGAGGACGCGAAAAAATCATCCAGCAGACTCAAACTGCACCACTACGGGCGACGCAGCCGACTTGCCCTTTCAAAGTCCTTCCGAGCCCTCCTGACCTTTGTTTATCACCGTTAATTCACAGGCTGCTGTGACATCCATCACTGACTCTCTTCTGCCCGCGAGATTAGTCTGTGACGTTTCCCGGCATTTCCCTCCGAGCGGACATCACATCCTAGAGGTCTCCCTATGCGCGGGAGTACTTGCACGTGCCTGCTAACGCTGTCACTGGTATTTCTGCCGCCGGGACTTCTCCGTGGCCAGACAGATCGCGCTGATCCAACCCCTGATGTTCTGCGTGACTTCGCGCTCATCCCACCCCGCGCGGTTCCACGTCCGGAGCCGCCGGGTCCGTTGCCGCATCGGCCGGTGACGGCCCCGGGAGCGATCGGCCTGCCGCAACTGGCGCAGGTTGCGGGCATGATTTTCTCCGCCACGGTCACCGGCATCGCCCGCCGTCCCGCAAGCGGCGGACAGGCCATCGAAACCGTCGCCATTACGTTTCACGTCGAGGACGTCATCCGCGGAGCCAGGCCCGGCGAGGATCTGACCATCGCGCAGTGGATCGGCCTGTGGTCGAGCGGCCAGCGCTACCGCATCGGCGAACACGCCCTTGTTTTTCTTTATCCCCCGAGCAAATTGGGGCTCACCAGTTGCGTGGGCGGGCCGCTGGGCCGCTTCAACCTTGACTCTCTGGGCCGCGTGATCTCTCGGCGCAGCAGCTTTCCGCCTTCCGGCGGGATCCCGTCCTGGGCGGGAAGTCGCGGGTGAGTTTCCGCGACTTCGCCCTGGCGGTGCGGCAGGCCACCGGGGAGGAATGGACGAGCACAACACAAAGGAGGTGACCATGACCACCATGGCATTTACCGCTCGCGCATTCCTCCTCCGGCTGGCCGTAGCCGTGGCCGTTGTTCTTTTCTTTGCCCTGCTCTCTCGCGCCGGCGGCCCCAAGTGTGTCGCGGGCACGAGCTACTTCGATGTCACGGACACCGGCCAGCCGCTGGTCTGGCCCTTGGGACAGATCACCTATTACACCGATCAGGGCAACCTCAGCCCAATTCTGCCCAACGCGTCGGCCAACGCCTTGGTCGCCGACGCCTTCAGCCAGTGGACCGCCGTCCCGACCGCAGCTCTCACCGCGACCAGCGGCGGCCGGCTTGCCGAAGACGTAAACGGCACCAACGTTATTCGGAGTTCCGACGGCACCATCTCCATGCCCGCCGATATTCAGTCCTCGGCCACGGGCACGCCGGTGGGCGTGGTCTACGATTACGACGGCTCGGTCACCGACGCCTTGCTGGGCAGCGGGGCGGGCGACTCCAGCCAATGCTTTTTCAACGCCGCGTTCGGTGGCGACGATAATTATGGATCGCAGGGCGCTTACCAGCACGCTCTCCTCGTGATTAACGGCCAGTGCGCCCTCGAGTCTTCGCAACTCGTGGAGGTCGAATACCGGCTGGTCCGCGTCATTGGCCAGGTGCTGGGCCTGGGCTGGTCGCAGGTGAATCTTAATGTAATCACCGGCAACCCGCCCGCCACCGCCGCCGATTATGCGGGATTCCCGGTAATGCACTACACCGATCCGGTAAGCTGCGTGCCCATCACGACCTGTTATCCCAACCCCTACCAGCTGGCGATGGATGACACTGCGGCCATCTCACGCCTGTATCCCATCACTGCGCAGAATCAGTCGAGCTTTTCGGGCAGCCAGGTGTTTTCCGCGGCTACGGCGCGCATTCACGGCTCGGTCTGGTTCACGGACTCGTCGGGAACGAGCACGCAGCCCATGCAGGGCGTGAACGTGGTGGCGCGCTGGATTGATCCCAGCACCGGTCTGCCGTCGCGCCAGTACGCGGCGTCTTCGGTTTCGGGGTTTCTGTTCACCGGCAACGCCGGCAATCCCATCACCGGATTCAACGATGCGCTGGGAGATCCTTTCAGCGAATGGGGCTCGGGCAGCACAACTCTCGAAGGCTTTTTCGATCTCGCCGGACTCGAACTGCCCAACGGAGGCAGCGGACAATACCAGTTGACTGTGGAACCGCTCGATCCCACCTGGTCGGCCGGAGTGGGACCGTACGCGCCGAATCTGGTCACGCCTTCCGGCGCTTCCGCGCCACTCACGGTGACGGTCGCTGCCGGCCAGGATGCCGAACAGGACATCCTTATGGCGGGCAGCGCGCAACCGGTGCCGCCGTGGGCCGATTCGGAAACCTGGACGGCGCCCGCTCCCGTTCCCCCCGCCGGCAACTGGATGGGAGCGCTCAGCGGCTATGGCGACCAGCCGTACTTCCTGCTGCCTGCGCAAGCGAACCGCACGTTGTCGGTGGCAGTGATGGCGCGCGACGAGAACAGCAGGCCGAGCGAATCCAAAGCTCAGCCGGTGATTGGCATGTGGGCCGCATCGGATCCGCAAGGCACCGCGCCTCCAGCTTTCACGCCGTCTCCCTTCAACACCCTCACGTTTGGCCTGACCCGGCTGGATGCCCAGGTCGCCACTTCTGCCAACTTCCTGATCGGGATTTCCGACCTGCGCGGCGACGGGCGCCCCGACTACCGGTACTCGGCCCAGGTGCTCTACGCCGATTCCGTCTCTCCCTCACGCATCGGCGTAAGCGGCGGCGCAGTCACCGTGTCAGGCACCGGCTTCGCCCCCGGTCTAACCGCCAGCGTGGGCAGCACTGCGGCGACGGTGCTTGCGGTCAACGCCGCACAGATGATCGTGGCAGCGCGCGCGAACGGCGACGGCCCACAGAGCATCACCATCACCGATCCTGCGACCGGCGGTTCCTCGACCATGACCAATGCGCTGACCTATGGGGCCGCGGCCAGCGACAACATCATCCTGCTCAACGGACACAAATTCGCCCACCCCGGTGGGCGCGCAGGCGACTTACCCGGTAATGGTGCAGGTACTGGCCTCCGACGGCGTCACTCCGGTTGGCGGCGCCACGATCGGCTGGAGCGCCACCAACGGGGTGCAGCTTTCGGCCTGCAGCGGCGCCTCGTCGTGCACGGTGACGACCGACCTGAATGGAGACGCGGCCACCTGGCTCACGCCCGCCGTCCTGGGCACGGCAACCATCACGGCGACGCTGGCCCCGGGCGTTTACAGTCCGGCCAAGTCGGTGACCGCGACGCTCAGCGCGACCGAGTCGGCTTCCGACATTGGCGTCGAGCCCGTGTATTTCTGGATCGCGCAGGGAACCACCGTCAGCGCCCCGCTGACGGCGCGGGTTCTCAGCAATGGCACGCCACAAAAGAACGCGACCGTGAACTTTACCGTGGTGCAGGGTACGGGCACACTGAGTGCGGCCAGCGCGGCGACCAACTCCAGCGGCTACGCCGCCGTCACGCTGTCGGTCACGCAATTCGCGGCGCTGGTGCAGGTGAGTGCCTGCGTGGCCCCGAGCAATGCGCCTTGCCTGAGCTTCTACGCCAATCCCGTGCCGGCGGCGCAGCAGCAACTGCAGTTGGTGGCTGGGGCCGGGCAAATCTCGACCGGGCAGGCATTTCAGCCCGTCGTCGTGCGTGTCACGGATTCCTCTTCCCCGCCGAATCCCGTGCTCGCGGCTCCGGTTCTGTTTCAGACCACGGTGATGCGGCCTGGAGGCGCGCCTCCGGCCGGCGGCAACGGCGAAACCAATCCCACGAACCCGGCTATGCCGGTGATCCTGAGCGTAAGCCAGAGCAGCGTCACGACTGACATCAATGGGCTGGCGAGCCTCGTGCCCACAAGCGGCAGCTTTAGCCCTCCACTTGAGCTGGACGTCGGCATTTCCGCCGGAACTACCGCGCGGCTCATGTGTCCGCTGCAGTTGCTGCCCGCGCCGTAGCGGGCGGTATTGATAAAGCTGCTTTGAAAGGGCGCGTCTGACAATTGGGGCTTTAGCCCACCCGCTGGGCAAACGCGTTGCCACCAAAGGACGCTTCCCAATCGGCCCACCCCAGCGGCTAAAGCCGGGCTTGTTTTTGCCCGTGACGGCGCGGCTGGAAGCCGCGCCCTTTCAAAACCGCAGCCATCCTCATGAACAACCCGGGCCAAGGGCGGACAATGGAATTGCGCACAGAACGGCGACTGCGTTCCTTCGCGCCGCTGCGATAAGTGACTTGTTTTCAGTGGCGGCTTCAGCCGCCGGGGGCCCATTGGCTCATTTCCGCAGCTTCCAGGTATATACGTATCAAAACGTACGTACTTTTGAGTACATAGTTGGGGCGAAATTACTTCCAGTCCTCCGTATCGCGGCCTGGCTGCCTCCTACAATGCCCTTTCCTGAGGCGGAAACGGCCCTGGCTTCGACGATCTCTCCCCGGCCCGCCCTGATCATCATCCAAGGCAGATTTCGCGCTCCAGCGCCTCCTAAACGCGCTCTACGAATTTTCAATCACTTGCACGAAGGCTCAACGACTTACGAAGATTTGCACCGGCAGCAGTGCACAGCGGTTGCTATCCACTCGCAATTGCGTTACCTTGACCTGCACCGAGCGCAGCCGAAGGGCCTGTCCGCCGCACAAACGCTGCCGAGCTTCGCTCGGCTGGACAGCCGGGGGCGGCTGTCCCCACATGAGCATTGCCGAGGTCGAAGGTCTGACGTCCGAGGTCCGAGACGTGACGCCTGCTCTACTTCGTCCCCTGATCTTTTGTCCACTGATCCACCCAATCGTTCACCGTCTTGTACCAGAGCCGCGCATTCTGCGGCTTGAGCACCCAGTGGCCTTCGTCGGGGAAGTACAGCATCTTCGAGGGCACGCCCATCATCTGCAGCGTGTCAAACATCTGGAAGCCCTCGCTCACGTCAAGCCGGTAATCGAGCTGCCCGTGGATGACCAGCGTCGGCGTCTTGAAACTCTTGGCGAACATGTGCGGCGACCATTTCAGGTAGAGGTCGCGGTTGGTGTAGGGCGTGCCGTGAAACTCCCAGTCGTTGAACCAGAGTTCATCGGTCGTGGCCCAGTCGGATTCGTTATTGAAACCGCCGTCATGCGACACCAGGCACTTGAAGCGGTCGGTGTGGCCCGCGATCCAGTTGATCATGTATCCGCCAAAGCTGGCGCCCAGCGCGCACTCGCGGTTTTTGTCAATAAACGGATAATGCTCTTCAGCGTAGTCGAGGCCCTTCATCAGGTCTTCAAACGGGCCGCCACCCCAGTCGCCGTTGATCGAGTCAATGAACTTCTGCCCGTATCCGGTCGAGCCGTGGAAGTTGATCATGACGACGACGTATCCGTTGGCGGCAAACAGCTCGGGATTCCAGCGATACGACCAGTCGTCTCCCCAGGCTCCTTGCGGCCCGCCGTGGACGAGGAACTTCACGGGATATTTCTTGGTGGGATCAAAGTTCGGCGGCTTGACCAGGAATCCTTCGACCTTGTCGCCGTGAGCGCCGGGGAACCAGAAGGATTCGAGTGGAGACATGGCAACTTGGGAGAGGACAGCGTCGTTGAGGTGAGTAACTCTGAAATTAGGATCTTGTGTGGTGCAAAGGTCACCGCTTCCCGGACCGCAATGCAACAAGCGAGCAAGGGTCACCGGGCTCTCGTAGATTTCTGACGGTGCAGCGATCGACATCTGCGTGTAGACAAAAAACTTATTGTCCGGCGTAGTCGTAAGATCGTCGTCGTACCCTTCGAGCCCTGTTGGACCTGCAACCGACCTGACGTAGTCAGGGCTAGCATTGTAAACACGAGCGCTCCCGCGCTCCTCAGCTACGAAAAAGAGGTTTTTAGGACCTAACCATGTAAAGGCTCCGACCCATCCGTCGAACTCTTCCGTCAGATTCTTCTTCTCGCCCGTCTTGCGGTCGTAGAGCATGAGGCGGAAGCGGTCGCTCTCATATCCGGGACGCTGCTGGGCGCGGTAGGCGATGTAGCGTCCATCGGGCGAATAGAGCGGCGTCGAATCGCTGGCCGGATTGTCGGCAGTGATGTTCTTCGTTTTCGCCAGCACATCCGCAGGCTTCGCGTCGGGCGGAAAATTCACCGGGACGATCCACAGATCGTTGTTCGTCGAAGTGGCTTCGACCTTGTCGTGATTCGAGGTGTAGCAAATCTCCTGCCCGTCGGGCGAGAAGGCATAGTCGTCTTGCCCGCCGAGCGAGAACTCGGGCGCATCGTAGTCGCCGGGGGTGAGATCGGCCGCGGGAGTGAGAGGCTTGAGCAGCTTCACGCCGTTTATCTCTCTTTCGACCTTAGGCTCCTCAGACGCCGGAATCACGAAAATGTGACTGCGCTTGCCTGCCTTGTAGGCATTCCAGTGGCGATAGAGCAGCCGATCAAAGATGAGCGCTTTGACCTTCGACTGCTCAACTTCCTTCACCTTCTTGGCGTTACACGTAAGCTCTGCCAATGGCGCGCCGTCGCACTCGGGATAGACGTCTGACGTAAACAAAATGTTCTTGCCGTCCGGCGACCAAAGTTCGCCGCCCGCCTCGGTGGCGATCGATGTCAGTTTGTACTTTTGCGTAACGGCCCCCGACGCGTCATCAAAATCCGCGATCCAGACTTGCGAGCCATCTTCTTTATTCGACAGAAACGCGAAGCGCTTGCCATCCGGCGCCCAGCGCGGGCGGTCTCCGTCCTGATCGGAGATAAGGATCCTTTCTTCCGAGGAAGACCCTGCGGAGCTGCGCTCCGCCGGACGGCCGGGGGCGGCCGTCCCCACATGAGTTTGGGCGGACGAGGCGTCCGCCCCTACACGATCCAGTGGCACGATCCAAACGTGCGGCGTCTTGGTGTTGGCTTCGAGATCGACGTCGACCACGCTGAAGATCACCCACTTGCCGTCGGGCGAAACTTCGGGCTCGCCCACGCGCTTCAGCTTCATCATGTCTTCAAACGTGAACGGATGTTTGGCTTGGGCGAGAGCGGGAAGCGTGAACGCAAAAACAAGGAAGGAAAGGAAAAGACGGCGCATGAGGGGCCTCCTGCGGCAAACGGATGAGTGTAGCAGAACGGCAAGGTTTCAAAGGTTCAAGGTTGCAACGTTTCAAGGTTCTGAGCCGCCATAGCGCAGACTTTAGGTTGTCCCCCCGAAACTACAACATCATCCTGGGCACGACTTGAGCATGCCGAGAGCAACTTCGTGAGGCGTTGAACCTTGAGACTCTGAAACCTTGCAACTTTGCAACTTTGAAACCTCGCCCTTACCCGGCAACCTCTTCTTCGCGGACGCATCCAACTATATGGCAGAACTGCAGCGTGCTCCCCTCCAGCCTCGCTGAGCGGAGAGGGGTTGGAGGGAGGGCCGCCGCGGTCGGATGTCTTCATTCATTCCGTCATCTCATTTCGGTAGGGACGTAGCGGGCTACGTCTTGCAGGGCAGCGTCGCCGATGGTGGGGAGAGAGACGTTGCGAGCAACGTCTTTACGACAGCTGGGCTCTGATCCGATAAACTAGACAATATGAGACTGTTACCCCGTCATTTGCTTGGTCTGACCCTGCTGGCCTGCGGGCTGGCGGCGCTGCCGCTTGCGGCCCAGGAAGGGCCGCTCGAAAACACTCCTCCGCAGGGCACGACGCCCGAGGACATCATCAAGCGCTTCGCGGCCAAGGAAACCGAATTCGCCAAGGCGCGCGATCAGTACACCTACCGCCAGGACGTAACGGTAAAGACTCCGGAGGACGACGGGCAGTACCACGAAGTGTTCGACGTGATGTTCGACGACAAGGGGCATCGCATCGAGAACGTCGTGTTCGCCCCGGCGTCGAGCCTGACGAAAATCTACATGTCGGAGGAGGATATGCAGGACATCCGCCACCGGCTTCCCTTTGTCCTCACCACCGAGGATCTGCCGGAATACAACATCCTCTACGTCGGCCAGCAGCAGGAGGACGAACTCCACTGTTATGTTTTCGACATCGCCCCCAGGCAGATCGAAGGCAAGAAGAGGTATTTTCAGGGACGTGTCTGGGTGGACAACCACGACTTCCAGATCGTGAAGACCTACGGCAAGACCGTGCCCGATATCCGAAAGCATCACGGTGATGAAGAGAATCTGTTTCCCAAGTTCACCACCTGGCGGCAGCAGATTGACGGGCTGTACTGGTTCCCGGTCTATACCAAGGCCGACGACGAACTGCACTTCAAACTGGACGACGTGCGCATCGTGGAGATTGTGAAGTACGAGGACTACAAGCGCTTCGGCACGAACGTGAAGATTCTGTATGAGGGGAAAGAATTGCCGCCGGCGGGGAAGAAGCCGGATCAGAACCAGCCGGACCAGAAGAAGCCGCAGTAGACAGGTTTCAAAGTTTCAGGGTTTCAAAGTTTCAAGGTAGAACCGAGTGCTTCCGGCGAAGCGACTCGATCAGCCGGTTCAAGAGGCCTAGCACTTGATAGCCGTCGTGTTCTAGAGTTGCGTATCGGTCCTGCTTAAGGTAATTCAGATCTAACGCAATGGCCAGTTGGGTATCGAGCTCCAGCAACGAACCACGTGCCTGTCCGAGAAAATGCGAGAACTCACCGGAAGTGAGCCTTCCTTGCCCCTCCGCGATATTTGAGGCCACGGAGACCGCAGCTCGTCTGATCTGAGAAGTCAGGCCATAAGTCTCGTTCCTGGGGAACTGTTCAGAGGATTGATAGACATGGACAGCCAAGGCCTTGGCCTTTTGCCAAACGAGCAATTCACGATATGAGCGAGCCACAAGTAAGTCTAGGTTTCAAGATTGCAACGTTTCAAGGTCTCAAGGCAGAAAAAACGGGCCTTGGTTCCACTTTGAAACTTTGGAACCTTGAAACTTTGAAACCTGGTAGAACGGTTTCACTTTGAAACCTTGAAACTCTGAAACTTTGAACCCTAGTAGAAGAGATACTTCCTCCACTTGTCGTCGGAGCGGCCCATCAGGCGCATGATGTGACGGCTGGTATGCAGGTTGAAGGCGCGGGGTTCGCGCATCAGGCGCATGCCGGCTTCGGCGGGAGACTGGTTGCCCTTGCGGCGGTTGCAGGGATGGCAGCAGGCGACAAGGTTCTCCCAGGTGGAGGAGCCTCCACGCGAGCGCGGCAGGACGTGGTCGAGCGTCAGGTCACTGGAAGGCAGCACTTCGCCGCAGTACTGGCAGGTGTTGCGGTCGCGCAGCAGGATATTCTTGCGAGACAGCGCCCGGCTCTGATGCGGAATGCGGCGGTATTCGAGCAGGCGGATCACCGAAGGCACCCGCATGGCGACACGCGCCGAGTGCAGGAAGTGTCCGTTTTCCTCTTCGGTCATGGCCACGCCCTTGAGCACGAGGACGAGGGCGCGGCGGGCGGCGCACACGTTGATGGGCTCGTAGGACGCGTTCAACACAAGGACAGGCGCGAGCAGGGTATGGCCGTCGCCGGTACGGTGCGGGGCTGCCGGCGGGAACAGGCCGGCGACATGCCGGGCTGTTGATAGTGCCTCGTGTTCTGTCCGGTAAGGCATAAGGCAAAGTTTCAATGTTTCAAGGTTTCAATGTTTCAAAGTCTTCGAGTTCCACCGATGCATCGTTTTCCAGGTTCTCCCCATTGAAACCTTGAAACTCTGAAACGTTGAAACCTGTTTCTTTGAAGCCTACATTTTTCAGGGTGCGCGCCACTGTCGCCACCCACACCCCGGCAGCTCCGGCGCGGCGGAGAACGCGGGCGCACTCTGACGCCGTCGTCCCCGTCGTATAGACATCATCTACAAGAAGCACCTCGCGGCCAGTGACTTGTGCGGCACGAGCCACGGCGAAGGCTCCCCGGAGATTTTCGCGGCGCTGGTGGCTGGTCAGGCCAATCTGCGAGTGCGTGTCGCGCGTACGCTCGAGAATGCCGGTGGCCAGCTCGAACTGCCCGGCTTGATGCTTCAGGGCGGCCCGGGCGATCAGTTCCGCTTGATTGAACCCGCGCTGGCGGCGCTTGGTCCGATAGAGCGGCACGGGAATCACAAGAACCTTGGCCTGCTCAAATGCGGGCTCCAGCGCGATGACCGCTTCGGCCAGCATGCGTCCCAGGACGCTGGCCGCCGGTCGCACGCCGTTGTATTTCAGCAGGTGAATCAACTCGCGGAGTCCGCCGTCATAACTGCCATACGCCACGGCCCGGCCAAAGGGACGCTCAATCCGGCGGCAAACCGGGCAGCGCCGCAGACCATTAGCGTCGTAATCGGCGTAGGCCGAAAGCACGCGCTCCCCGCAAACCGAGCAGACATTGCCGGCGATTGGGAGCATCACGGCCAGGCAGTCCGGGCACACCGGCAGCCGCGAGATGTTCAGCAGGGGCAGGCCGCAAATGCGGCAATCGGAGGGGAACAGAACGGAAAAGAGACTCTCAGCGGCGCGCCTGGCCCAGAAAGACGGCTGGCGCAGAACAATAAGATGACGCGCCAATCCTGCACTGGCCCTGCTCGCCCGGATTTGGTCCTCACTACTGCTGAAGACGGCCTCCTCAGACTGGCCCGCCGACCTGATTCCGCTGCGGACCGCTCTTCCCCGCTATCTGGCAGTATAGCGGCGACTACTGCCGCTAGGCAACGTTGCGGTTGGACGTAGCCGGCGGTTTGTCGGGAGCGATTCTGGGCGTATCCGACAGCCGGTCGCGCACCTTGACGAAAATCAGACGGTAGTCCCGCCGGAAGCATTCTCCGCAACGCACCGGCCGCAAAAGGAACAGCGGCAGCAGAAAGCGTTCGGTGATGGTGCGGCGGCGGGAGCGGAAGCCTACTTCGCTTCCACAATCGGGGCAACGGTAAGGCGGGATCAAAGTCTCGTCGGGGGAGCCGGTCTTCATACTGCACCTCGGAAAGAACAGACTGCGAAGGGGCGGAGGACCTTGTTTGGTAATTTTACACCCTGCCGGGCCGGCTGGGTATGAGCTCCCATGGGACTGGCATCAGAGGCATTCCGGGGCTCAATCCGGAGGCAAGGCGGGGGCGTTCCAAGCCCCTGTTGACCAGCGATTTGGGCCCAACTCGCGTCTCATACGGTATACTGGCGCCGGCGTACAGGACGCCGCCCGTCCGCGGAGAGGACTGAGTCCACCTGAGGGATTCTGAAGTTAAGGTTCTTACGAACCTCCTTTTTCGCCCGCAGCAGCGGACCCCGGGCATGACCACGAAGGAGGTCCGTCATGGCTCGTGAGAAGATTGCCCGGCAGTTTCCCGACCGTCACTTTCCCGTTCGTCCCAACCTCGAACAACTCAGGCACCAGGCCAAGGACCTGCTGCGTGCGGTCCGGCGCGGTGACTCAGCCGCAGTCGCGGAGTTGAGTAAACATCATCCCAAGTCTAATGACCCCTCGACCGCCAAGCTGGCCGATGCTCAGCTCGCCCTTGCCCGCAGCTACGGCCTGGCGAGCTGGCCGCGGCTCGTAACGGCCTGCCGCATGACGGACGCGATCTGGCGCGGCGACGCCAAGACCGTCCGCGAACTGATACGGAAAGATCCCCGGCTGCTGCACGAGGCCGCACGCGGACTGGCCGACAGCAATTGGGGTCCGCCCATGTCGTACGCGGCCAACGTGGGACAGGATGCGATCATTCAAATGCTACGCGAGATGGGCGCGACGGACGTGCAGCATGCCTTTGACCGCGCCTGCCTGCAGGGCAAGATCGAAACTGCCCGCCGCCTGCACGCGATGGGAGCACGCCCCGTTTCCGGTTGCGTGCTAGGGCCATGTGAAACGCTGAACGGCGAAGGGCTCGCATTCCTGCTGGAACTCGGCGCCGAACTGGCCGACGAGCACGGCGACCGCCTGGCGCCCGTTGCCTTGCTGCTGCAAACCTATTCGCGCTGGCCCACCGGGAAGCACCGCTGCCTGGAGCTTGTGGCGGGCCATGGCGTTGCATTGCCGGACACGCCGCCGATGGCTGTGCACCGCGGGCGCATTGACTTGCTGGAAATGCAGTTGCAGCGTGATCCGCAATTGCTGAGCCGAACTTTCCCGCACGAGGAGATCTATCCGCCCGAACTGGGTTGCAGCGTTGATCACTCGTATGCCCTGCACGGCACGCCGCTGGCAGGGACGACGCTGCTGCACATTTGCGTGGATTTCGACGAGATCGAAATCGCGCGCTGGCTGATCGAGCGCGGCGCCGACGTAAATGCGAAGGCCGAGATCGATGCCGACGGCTTCGGCGGGCATACGCCGCTGTTCGCTTGCGTGGTCTCGCAGGCTTATCTCTGCGGCCGGCAGAAAGACGCGGCCTTTGCCCGTCTGCTGCTCGATCACGGGGCTGACCCCAACGCACGCGCCTCGTTGCGCAAGCAGCTGCGCTTTGTTCCGGACGAGAGCGTGCATGAATATCGCGACGTCACTCCGCTCGCCTGGGGCGAGCGCTTCTATAACCCGGGCTCGCACGGTCACACGTGGGTGAGCAAGGAGGCCATGCAGCTGATCGCCGAGCGCGGCGGGCGGGTGTGACGTAAAAGACGGCGAAGAGTCGTCGGTCAGGGGACGGTAAGACGCCAGCTAGGGCTGGAGCTCAAACCACTTCGGAGGAATAGTGACGCTCAGGGCGGGCCTCTGTTTCAAAAACCCCTTGATGAAATTGAATGTCTCTGGCGTTTGGAGCAACCCCAGAGCTTGGTCGTTGATCCCTGGAGTCCCGATCAAGTGCGACAAAACACCGCGAAGATAGTCGGCCATTAGCTTTCCGGAGTTTCCAGTGAGCGATTTCTCGAGGTAAATCGCGCACGCAACTTCGAGAAGGTTGAGCAGTTCCGCCAGCTCATAATCCGGCACTGGCGTCGCCTTCACGCATCTTTCCCAGGCCTGCCGGAACCCTTCGTTCAGAGTAACAAGGGTTGCAGCCGAAGCTGTCTTATTGGTCCTGATGACCGCGTAGATGGATACCACAAAGGCCGCGGCCGCGACCCCCAGAGACGCTACCGCGATCCAATCCGATGCTGTCACGGTTTATTTTTTTCTCCCGCTCCTTGTTGCTGTCGCGGTCCGCCGCCCGACGATGTTTGGCCTGATTGCCCGCCTGAGGTCCCTTGGTTCTGAGGTGGTGCAACATTCTCGAGTTTTTGCTTGATGTGTTCCGTCGTGAGTGTTCTGAGCAACGTCTCACCGGATTGCTCGATGTGGCGGGTCGTCAAACTGTCTTCGGTCCTTTTACGCGGAGGCATCTCTTTATGGGACATAAAGCTCCCTTCCCAAAATTCCTACCATTTTAGAGTACTTGATGCCTCGCCGCACTTGTCATGCGGCTATCCCGCGTGCTAACGTGCGCCGTTCCCGTGTTTTGAATCAATTCAAGAGGCAAGGCAGACAAACTTGCCCTCTATCCCACGCCCTAAAAGGATTTTGTCTATGAGCACCACAGTCACCGATCTTCCTGCCAAGAAGAAGCACACGCCGTATGTACCTGAAACCATGCAAATGAAGGAGTTTACGTTCCGCGCCGTACTGATCGGCTTGTTCCTGACCGCGTTGCTGGGCTCCGCCAACGCCTATCTCGGGCTGAAGGCCGGAATGACGATCGCGGCGACTTATCCCGCGGCAGTGATCGGCATGGCGCTGCTGCGGCTGATGAAAGGCTCTCTGCTGGAAGAAAACATCGCGCGAACCGTGGGCTCGATTGGCGAGTCGGTAGCGGCGGGCGCGGTGTTTACGATTCCGGCGTTCGTGATGGCGGGATTGTGGCCCGGGCTCACGAAGGATCAATACTGGAAATCAGTCGCGCTGATGATGATCGGAGGCACTCTCGGCATCCTGTTCGTGACGTTGCTCAGGCGCGTGATGGTCGAGGACCCGGACCTTCCTTATCCCGAATCCGTGGCCGCCTCCGAGATTCACAAGGCGGGACAGCAAGGCGCGAGGGCCGCGAAGATTCTGTTCGCCAACATGGGCTACGGCGCTTTCCTGTTCCTGCTGGGCGCAGTCAACCTGTTCAGTCCCAGCAATACGCTCCATGTGAAAATCAGCGACCTGGGAAAGAAACTGCTGCTCCGCACCAGCACGAACCCCAACGTGACGACGACGGTCACCGGGGGCGCGACGCTATTCGCAGCGCCAGACATCAGTCCCGCGTACCTCGGAGTGGGCTACATCATCGGGCCCCGGCTGGCTGCACTGAATTTTGCCGGGGGCGTGCTGGCCTGGGGCCTGCTGGTTCCGCTGCTAACCTTCTCCGTTGGGCCGTATATCCAGGCAGCCCAGCCCTCCGGACACAGTCTCGACTGGCCCTTACTCGCCGGGGCAATTTATTACTCGATCGTACGTCCGATCGCCGTGGGTGGAATGCTGGTGGGCGCAACTTATACGTTGTTCAAGATGCGCAAGCAGCTGGCCGTGGGAATGGGGCGGGCAGTCTCGGACTTGAAGAAATCGGCAACCGCTCAAGCCGTGACGAATCGCACGGAGCGCGACCTTCCCGCCAGAGTGATCTTCATCGGGATCATGGTTGTGTTCGTCGCCATGATCTTCCTTTATCACTACTTCATCAGCGGCTCGCCCGGACTCGCGAGTTCCAAAATCTGGTCCGGTTCGCTGCTTGCAGCCGGGATCATGATCATCGTGGGCTTCTTCTTCGCCGCCGTGTCCGGAAATCTGGTGGGAATGATCGGGTCGTCGAACAACCCCGTCTCGGGCCTCACGCTTTGCACCCTGGTCATCGCTGCACTCCTGATGGTATCGCTGGGAGTTTCCGGTTTGGGCGGGGTTGCGGCCGTGCTGGGCGTGGCGGCGGTGGTCTGCGTCTCTTCCGCCGTTGCCGGGGAGATGCTGCAGGACTTGAAGGTTGGTCATATCCTGGGCGGCACACCGTCCAAGATGCAGATCGGCGACTTGCTCGGAATTGTGGTCGCATCGCTGGTTCTGTTTTTCCCGCTCTCCACGCTCGACCGCGTGTATCACTTCGGCAGTCCCGAATTGTCGGCCCCACAGGCGGGTTTGATGGCGATGTTATCGAAGGGCATTGTGGGCGGCGACATGGCGTGGCCGCTGGTCGTGGTCGGCATCCTGTTGGGAATCGCCATGATCATGATCGAAGTGAAGAGCGTGATGCTGTTCTCGGTAGGAATGTATCTGCCGCTGGGAACAACGTTCGCGATTTTCGTAGGTGGCATGATCCGCTGGGCTACCGACCGGTTGCGCGACCGGCGCAAGCTGAACGATGCGCAGAAGGCGCGTGTGGACAATGCGGGTGTGCTGACCGCATCCGGCCTGATTGCCGGGGAAGCGCTCTGCGGCATTGCGGTCGCGGCAGTGATTGCCCGCAGGCTGGCGCACGATCCCCACGCGAAAACAGAACTGTATCACCTGGCCATCGGAGACCATCCGGTAACCAGTTTGATCGCGCTGGCGGCGCTGGTCGCGGTCATGATCCTGGTGCCGCTGGCGAACGCGGGGCGGCCGGAAGATCCTGCACCGCCGACCGCGATCATGTAGTTCGAATGGACCACAGAGGGCACGGAGTCCCACAGAGGAAGTCTAGAATCCTCTGTGGATCTCCGTGTCCCCTGTGGTTTCGTGTTCTTATGCCGGTTTCCGAAAACATCGCTCGAGCACGCGAACGGATTGCCGAGGCGGCACGGCGCGCCGGGCGGCGCACCGAAGAAATCGCACTGATGGGCGTCACCAAGACTCATGCGCCTGAGCGGATTCGCGAGGCTTACGGCGCCGGGCTGCGTTTGTTCGGGGAGAACCGGGTGCAGGAATTCGCCGCGAAAGCCGGCGCGCTGGCCGGCCTGGATGCTGCCCAGTGGCACATGATCGGACATCTGCAGACCAACAAGGCGGCGAAGGCGGCGGAACTGTTCGGCGCGGTCGATTCGGTGGACTCGGTGAAGCTGGCGGAGAAATTGGATGCGGCGGGGCTGGCTCTGGGCAAGAAGCTGCAGGTGCTGATCGAAATAAACGTCGGTGGCGAAGCGGTGAAAAGCGGTGTCGCGCCGGATTCGCGGGAACTGGAAGAAATCCTGCTCGCGGCTCCACGGTTCGAGGCCCTGGAATTTCGCGGGCTGATGACGGTGCCTCCGTTTACCGAGGATCCTGAGGGCGCGCGGCCGTTCTTCCGCAAGCTGCACCAACTGCGCAACGCGATCGCGGCGCGAAAACTTCCGCAGATTGCTGTGGACGTGCTTTCCATGGGGATGTCACACGATTTCGAAGTTGCGATTGAGGAGGGTTCGACCTGCGTGCGGGTGGGCACGGCGATCTTTGGGGAGAGAGCAAAAACCTAACCACCGAGGACACGGAGGAGAGAAGTCAGAATGCAAAAGTCAGAATGCAGAATGCAGAATGCAGATTTGGTCAGAGTGATCCGCCGCTGGCAAGTGTTTGAGCTTTCATTCTGCATTCTGCATTCTGCAATCTGACTTCTGCAATCAGTATGATCGCGATTCACGACAGCCCGTCTGGTGCGACGTTCGCGGCCAGGGTTCATCCCCGCGCCAGGAAGAACGCCATCACCGGCGAACTCGGCGATGCGCTGAAAGTCTCGCTGACCGCTCCTCCGGTCGAAGGCCGGGCCAACCAAGCTTGCATCGAGTTCTTTGCGGAATTTTTGCGGGTGCCGCGATCTTCCGTTACCATTGCCTCCGGCCAGAGCAGCAGGAATAAAGTGATTCGCGTGGCGGGGGTGACGGCCGAACAGGTGCGGGAGAAGTTGGGAGTGTAGCCGCCAACAGGGGCAGCGCCTGCGCGGGCGGTCGCGGGCAGGAGTGCCCGCGCCACACAAGCGATTGCAGAAGTCAGAAGTAAGATTGCAGATTGCGAGGCTGCCCGCGGCTGCGGCCACTGCGGGTTTTCACTCTGCAATCTGACTTCTTACTTCTGCAGTTTCTTGTTCAGGAGCTACTTTGACCTTTTCTGCACGCTTTCACGAAATTCGCACTGGATTTGAGCGGCCGTTCTGGGTTGCCAACATCAGCGAGCTTTTCGAGCGGCTTTCCTACTACGCGGCGTTTGCCTCCCTGCCCCGATATCTGCATGAGAGCCTGAACTTCGGCGTCGAGCGGGCCACCAGCCTGGCGGGATTGTTCGGCGGATTGGTGTGGTTTCTGGCGATTTTTGGCGGAGCCGTAGCGGACCGGATGGGCTTTCGCCGGGCGCTGTCGCTGGCCTACCTGATTCTGAGCATTTCGTACTTCCTGCTGGGTTCGATCGGTTCTCCGTGGCTGGCTCCGGTTCGCAATGCCATGCCCTTGGTTGTGCTGGTGACGCTGATCCTGATGCTTCCGGCGCTTGGAATCGCGCTGGTGAAGCCCTCCGTCGTCGGGACCACGGCCCGTGCTTCGAAGGAAAGCGTGCGCTCCATCGGCTACTCGATCTACTACACCCTGGTGAACGTTGGCGGGGCTGCGGGACCTTTTCTGGCGGGATGGGTGCACCAGCATCTCAGCGTGGAGAAAGTTTTCGGCATGGCGGCATTGAGCGTGTTTGTCATGTTCTTCGCCGTGTTGCTTCTGTACAAGGAACCCCGCCGCTCCGGCGATGTGCAGACCGAAAGCCTCGGCCAGGTCGCCAGGAACTTTCTGACCGTCACGTCGAACTGGCGGTTCATGCTGTTTCTTTTGATTTTCTCGGGCTACTACATCGCCTTCTGGCAGGAATTCATCATTCTTCCCATCTATATCCATGACTACGTGAACGCAAAGAGCAATACCGAAGTGCTGCTCATGTGGGACTCGCTGACGGTGATCGCACTACAGATGGTGGTCAGTCTTCTCACGCAGAAAATGCAGCCATTTCGCGGCATCACGCTGGGTACCCTGATCTCGGGTCTGGCCTGGATCCTGCTGATTTTGCATCCCAGCGTGCCCATGGCGGTGGCAACGCTGATCGTGGTGGCGATTGGCGAGATCACGCAGCAGCCGCGCTATTACGAATACATTTCGCGGCTGGCGCCGCCGGGGCAACAGGGGACGTACATGGGCTTTGCATTTCTGCCCATCGGGATTGGCTCGCTCATCGGGGGGTGGCTTGGGGGGACGCTCATCCATCACTTCGGCGAGGTACGACACCAGCCGGGACAGATGTGGTGGGTGGTGACCGCGGTAGGCATCGGGACGGCCGGGCTGCTGTGGATCTATGACCGGTTCGTGCGGCAGGAGAAGAGCGCGTAGCGTCTTGATTGCGGGTCATTGTTCGCCGATCTTGATTTGCCAGTCTCGACGAATAGGCCGTCGAGCTTCGCTCGACCGGACGGCTGTCCCCACATCACTCACACGCGGCCGCGGCTTGACTTCCCGTCCCGGGTCTGGGATCATTCGCCCCCAGTTAGCGAATCGCCAGGAGGCTCTATGCCACATTATCTGCAGCAAGTCGCGTATTCCCAGGAGGGGTGGGAAGCATTGGTCGCGGACCCGCAAAACCGGATTGAAGCGGTGCGGCCAGCAATCGAGAAACTGGGGGGCAAGATCGAGGCCGCGTGGTTCTCGTTCGGAGACTATGACGTTGTGGTAATCACGGATTTGCCCGATAACGTAAGCGCCGCGGCCATCGCCATGGCATTTGCGGCCGGAGGGGCCTGCAGGTCGGTTCAGACCACGCCGCTGATTTCGCCGGATGAGGCGGTGCAGGCTTTGCGAAAAGCGCACGAGTGCGGTTACCGGCCGGCGACGGTCACACGCCGCGCTGCTTAGAAAGATGACAGAAAGAGTCGGAGGCGGCCTCACAGGCCGTCGAGCTTCGCTCGACCGGACGGCCGAGGGCGGCTGTCCCCACATGAGGCCGCCTTTTCTTCTCATCTTTTCTCGTTGTCTTCTTGTTATCTCCTCCTGATCATTTACAGAATGGAATGCGATGACTTCGCCTAACAGCAGGCCGGCCGACGTCGCGGCACAGATTCGGCATGCGTTGCAAGACGGTGGTTCAGCCGATCATGCCGCCGGGGTGCAGTGGTTCTTCAAAGAGGAAATCAAATCCCATGGATGGTACGCGGGCGATTTGCGGCGGGCGTTGCGGCGCTGCCGGAAGGAGATTCTACGGAAGCACGATTTTTCTTTTCTGGTGGAGGTTGCCGACCAGCTTTTCTCTGGCGCTGTGCTGGAAGAGAAAGGCGCGGCTGTGCTCTTGCTGGAGAAGCTGGACGCTCAGTTTGGCGATCGCGAGTTCCGGCTTTTTGAAGCGTGGCTGGACCGCATCAGCAGTTGGGCCGATCATGACGGGCTGGTGCATTACCTGATCGCGCCCATGGTCGCGGCACAGCCGGAGCGGGTGAAGGCCGTGTTTCGCTGGGCGAAGTCGAAGGATCGCTGGCACCGCAGGGCGGCGTGCGTGGCGCTGATTCGCGGGGCACGAGCAAAGATGTTTTTTCCTGCGATCGTGAGACTTTCCAACTCGCTTCTCGGCGATGAAGACGACATGGTGCAGAAGGGACTGGGATGGCTGCTGCGCGAGACGGCCAAGTTCGATGCCAGGCGGACCGTGCCGTATCTGATGAAGATTCGCGGGCGGGCTCCGCGCCTGGTGCTAAGGACGGCGTGCGAGACGCTGCCGAGTTCAGTGAAGCGGAGGATTCTGGGCGCTCAGAAGTAGCTCAGCCAGGGATCGCTGCGGCGCTGGCGTACGCCCGCGAACCAGCGGCACAGCGGGTAGAGTGCGACTACGACGACGGCCCACACCAGGTAGACGACGGGAAGCGAGTATCCCCAGCCCGGCGGCGGCGTGAACGGATACCGATCGAGGCTGGGGGAGTGGAACATCCAGTACACATGCCCGTAGCGCACGCAGCAGACCGCAACCGCGAGCAGATGAATCAGCGGGAAATGCAGAAGATAGCAAAACATCGGCACTCGGCCGAAAATCAGCGCCGGCCGCATCCATCGTGGCGTCGCGGCGTCTACCGCCCAGAGGATCAGCAGTGCCGGTCCGAGCGACATGAGCAGAAACAGCAGCGACGGCGGATACTTTGTCGTGTTCAGAAACGACACAATGGTCAAAGCCGCCGATTTCTGCGTGCTCCAGCGTGCGGGATCGCCATAGAAATTGATGCCGCGCAGCACAACGAAGGCGGCCATCAAAGCCACACCCAGCCGCAGTAGAAAAGCTCGACGGCGGCCGGCATCCCAGGCATAGATCTGCCCCAGACTGTAGCCCACCGCCGTAACGCCAACCCACGGGATCAGCGGATACGCCACGAAAACGACAAATCGTGGCGTGTTGAGAACGAAACCCGGCCCGTGCAGAATGAACCATATGGGATTCATCGAAACTACGCCGTCAAGCAGATTGTGGCCGGCGATCATGACCAGGCCGAATGCCGCCGCCACCCAGGGCGGGAAATAGACCAGGCCCGCGAGCACGATCATCGCCCAACCCAGCGCCCACAGCACGATCAGGAAGGTCACGCGATAGTCGAAGTTGAACTGCATTCCCAAACAGCGGCAGACGCCGACCTCCAGAAAGATCAGCCAGAGGCCGCGCGTGAGCAGGAAGAGCGATAGTTCGTTGGTTGACTTCCCCGCCGCGCGAGCCAGGCACCCGTGCCCGTCAGCAGAAAAAAAGTCGGGGCGCAAATGTGGGTGATCCAGCGGGTGAAGAACAGCGGCACGGTCGTAGAAGCCAGGTTGGTCGGACTTGCCGCAGGGTTGCCGAAGAAGTCGCGGGCATGATCAAGCGCCATCAAAATCATGACCACGCCGCGAAGCACGTCAACCGCTTCGAGGCGAGCGCGCTTGACCGGGATGGATTCGGCTATGGCCGACATTTGGCGGAGTGTAGCAAAAGAGTCAGGGCAGTTCATCTCAAATCTGATCGAGGCAGAGTCCCAATCTAGTCTTTTCACCACAGAGTCATAGAGACGCGGAGAAGCCCAACTGCCTGGCAAAGCCTTTTTTGCAGGTTCAAGCTTTCTCTGTGACTCTGTGACTCTGTGGTGAAAAAAAGCAATCTGGGACACTCCCTATCGGCCGGCGATTCGCTCAGATCCTTTCTCTTGTTTACAATAGAGGTTTGCCATGAACCTCACTGCGATTCAGTCCGCACTGCGCGAACGCAATATTGACGCCTGGCTGTTCTACGACCACCATCATCGAGACCCGATCGCTTACCGCGTGCTGGGCTTGCCCGTGAGCACGATGGTAACGCGGCGCTGGTTCTACCTGGTTCCGGCGGAAGGCGAACCGGTCAAACTGGTGCACAAGATCGAGGCCGGGCATCTGGATTCGCTGCCGGGGAAGAAGCACCAATACTCCGGGTGGCAGGAATTGTTCGACAAGCTGAAGGCCATCCTGGCCAGCTACCGCGACCTGGCGATGCAGTACTCGCCCAACAATATTATTTTCACGATCTCGCTGGTGGACGGGGGCACGATTGATCTGCTGCGCGGACTGGGAAAGAACATCGTCAGCTCGGCGGATCTGGTAGCGCAGTTCGAGTCCACCTGGAGCGAAGAGCAGATCAAGTCGCATTTTGCCGCCCGCGACAGTATTGATTCGATTATGGCGGCATCGTTCCAGGAGATTGGCCGACGCGTGCGCAACGGCGGCACCAAGGAGCATGAAATCCGGCAGTGGTTTATGGAGGCGTTTCGCCGGGAGAATCTCTTGGATGACGATCCGCCGATTGTGGCCGTCAATGCGAACGCCGGCAATCCGCACTACGCGCCAAGCGCTGACCATCCCACCCCCATCCGCGAAGGCGATCTGGTGCTGCTCGATGTCTGGGGCAAGAAAAATACTCCGAACGCCGTGTATTACGACATTACGTGGATGGGCTTCGTGGGTGCGGCGCCTTCGGCCCGCATGCGCGAAGTCTTCGAGATCGTGCGCGACGCGCGCGATGCGGGCGTGAGGACGGTGGTGGACGCCATCGGCGCGGGACGCGCCATCGCGGGTTGGGAAGTAGACCGCGCCACCCGCGGGCACATTCAGAAGGCCGGTTACGGCGATTATTTCATCCATCGCACGGGACATTCCATCGGCACCGACATCCATTCCAACGGGGCCAACATGGACGACCTTGAAATCCATGACGAGCGGCAGCTTCTTCCCAACTCCTGCTTCTCGATCGAGCCCGGCATCTATCTGCCGGAGTTTGGCGTGCGCAGCGAGGTCAACATGCTGGTGCGGGCGAAGTCGGCGGAAGTAACCGGGAAAATTCAACGCGAGATTGTGACCATCTGAATGGCAGACTCCACGACAGAAAAGGCGAAGGAGCAGGCGGAAGCGCTGAGTGTGATGGCGGTGGTTGCGCCCGCCATCGGCTGGCTGGTTCCGGGCGCGGGGCACATGATCCAGAAACGCTGGATTCGCGGCGGCCTGCTGTTCGTTTCGATTGTGACGCTGTTCCTGCTCGGACTGGGGATGCAGGGCCACATCTACAAGGCGAACGGCGGCGACATTCTTGACATCCTCGGCTTTATCGGAAACCTGGGTGCAGGCGGGTTGTACATCCTGTGCTCGGCGATGGACTGGGGTCAGGGCGCGATCGCCTTCGCCACGGCGGATTACGGAACGAAATTCATGATCGTGGCGGGATTGCTGAATTTCATTTCCGTCGCCGACGCGTATCACATTGCGATCGGGAAAAAGCAGTAAGGCAAAGTTTCAAGGTTTCAGAGTTTCAAGGTTTCAAGGTTACTGGATTTCGATAGTTCTGTCTTTGAAACCTTGAAACTCTGAAACTTTGAAACCTGGCAGGAAGATATCCTTTTGACCATTACACTCAATCATTTCGGCGCGGCGACGGTGTTTGCCTTGTTCGCCTCCATCGTGTTCGGCATCACGCACCGCGAGACCACACGCGACATGGTGCTCTACGGCCTGAAATGCTTCGCGATGTTCCTGGGCGGAGCGCTGGTTGCCGGGTGGGTGATGTGGGTGTTGAGAAGGTAGCTGTCAGGACTTCAGCCGTCAGCCCTCAGCCGTCAGCTAAGACCAGCCGTAGTTAGCTTTCCGCCGGGCGCGTACGACCTCAGACATACCGTAGTTCTCTCCTGGCTAGACCGTTTTCAGCTATAGCGTGGACTAAAGACGCTTGTCATCCCGAGCGTAGCGAGGGATCTAGGTCTAGCCTGTACCGCCAGTATTGCCGCCGCGGGCAACCCCCCAGATCCCCTCGCTGTGCTCGGGATGACAGTTCGCAATGGGCTACAGTAACTGTGAAAGTGCTCCAAGAGCGCGGAGCCCGCATGGATCAAAATCGAGTGGTGCCGTGCGCAGTCAAGGTTTTAGCTGAAGGCTGACAGCTGCTCTTCTCACCCTTCCCACACAAACGCGTCAAAAATCCCCTTCGTATCAAAGTTCAGGCGGCGATAGAGCGCGACCGCGCGCGCGTTCGCTTCGGTAACAGTCAGCGACAACAAAGTAAACTTTCTTTTCTGCAGATTTCCCGTGGTCGTCGCCATCAGAGATTCGCCGATCCGCCGTGAACGGTACTCCGGCAGCACGCAGACCTGCGTGACGTGACCCACGTCGTGACGGACGCGGGAGCACAGAATCAGTCCGATCAGGCTTCGCGCCTTGCGATCGAGGGCCACGAACGACGAGTCGGCATCAAACACGCCGCAGCCCGGGAAGCGCACGATATTGTTCAGGAAGCGCAGGGATCCGCTCAGGGTGTGGTACTGGTCGTTGATCTGGGCGTCCACGTGGCCGCGATACGCGGCAGTGATGACCGCTGCCGAAGCCTGATACTGCGCCTCACTCCAGGGGCGGATTTCAACTTCGGGGTGAACGGGAAATTCTTCGTGCGCTGACTTTCCCAGAGCCAGCACCATGAAGAGGCGGGGGTGGCGCTGGAATCCGGTCTCGAGAAAGGGGCGCGAAACCGCGTTGGCATCGTGGGCCAGCAGTTGCGCTTCCACGCGGTGAATTCCGGGAGACTGCTGCAGAGTCTCGATCACGTGAGTCAACAGTTGCAATTCGACCTGGCGCGCGTCAGGCAGGCGGCTGCCATTGGCAACATAAAGGTCGCCAATGACTCCCTTATTGCCCTCATATACGAAAAATGAATAGCCGAAAACACGGCCGCGGTCGACAGCGGCATAGCCGGGCAGGATCTTGGCGTCCACGTAGCGCAGAATCATTTCCGCCGAGCCGGAGTAGTCCCAGGAAAGCAGACGGGCCCAGAGCTGCGTCTCGTCGTCAAGCAGAGGACGCAGGTCGGCGGAAGAAAAGTGTCTGAGGTCAAGAATTTCCAAGAACGATCTCCAAAGCGCTGTTGACCGTAACCGCGTGATCTGTACGCTTCGCCACTGAGAGTAGCGCCGCCGTCCCGGCGGCGGTCCGGTGCTACGGCTGCTGGAGCAGGGGCGAAAGTCGCGGCAAAAATCCGAGTGTAGTGGGTTCGCCGGGAAGAGGCAAACCGGGAGAACACCATGCGGCAACAGGGCAAGCAGAGGCAGGACCGCCGGTATTCTGGCTCACGCTGCGTCGTGATCTCTGTCACCGTGAGTGCGCCAGCATTATCGTAATCGGCAACACGCATCGGTTCTCCAACACAGCTAAGTCGCATGCCTGCGGGCGTTTAGACAATCTTGGGCCCGTGGACTACTCGTGCTTCGCCTCACGATGTTCTGTGATCGCCATCACACCACCTGGAGCGGCCCCGCCGCATAATCGCATCCTGCGTAGTTGAACACCCGGAGTGATGGTTGCTCCTTAGCTGGGGGATCTCGTGGCAAAAGGACGTGTTTCGATTGTCGTGGAGCGCTGCAAGGCGTGCGGCTTCTGCGTGGAGTTCTGTCCCACGCACGTGCTGGCGCTCTCTTCCGCCTTCAACTCCAAGGGCTACCATCCGCCGCACGTGGTACACCCGGAAAAATGCAGCGGCTGCGATCTGTGCGGGATGTACTGCCCGGACTTCGCGATCTACGGGGCCAAGGTCCCGCCGGCAAGTGGAGGTGAGAAATGAAAGCGGACCCACTCGGCGTTTTGACAGGCACTCATTTTATGGACGGCGACCACGCCTGCTGCGAGGGAGCGCTGGCGGCGGGCGCGAGATTTGCGGCGGGATATCCGATCACGCCCTCGACCGAAGTGGTCGAGCGCTTCGCGGCGCGTGTGCCGACCGTGGGCGGAACCTTCATCCAGATGGAAGATGAACTGGCCGCGTCGATCGCGTTGCAGGGCGGCGTGTGGGGCGGCGCCAAGGCGTTCACGGTGACTTCCGGCCCCGGATTCTCGCTGATGATGGAGCACATAGGCTACGCGGCCATGACCGAGACACCCTGCGTGTTCGTGGATGTGCAGCGGGGCGGGCCTTCGACAGGGCTGCCCACTCTCCCGGCGCAGGCTGACATGATGCAGGCGCGCTGGGGATCGCATGGCGACTACGAGATTATCGCGCTCTGTCCCAACTCGCCGCAGGAATGTTTCGATCTGACGATCAAAGCCTTCAACTTCGCGGAAGAATTCCGCGTGCCGGTGATGTTCATGATGGACGAGGTGGTCGGGCACATGACCGAGAAGGTCGTGATCCCTCCCGCGGACCAGATCGAGGTCACTCCGCGCAAGCACACGCACAAATCCGTAGAGGATTACCTGCCGTACGGCACCAACGGCGACATGGTTCCGGAGATGGCGCATGCGGGAGACGGCTACAAGTTCCACGTCACCGGCCTGACCCACGACGAACGCGGCTATCCCAACATGACGCCGCAGACGCAGGACAAACTGGTGCGGCGTCTGCAGAACAAGATCCTCTCCGCGGTGGACCGAATCTGCCTGTTTGAGGAAGACCGGCTGGATGATGCCGACGTGGTCGTAGTTTCGTACGGCATTACCTCGCGCGTAGCGCAGCGGGCAATTGATGCCGCGCGGGAACGCGGACTGCGAGTCGGAAAACTACGCCTCATCACGGCCTGGCCTTTCCCGGACAGGAAGATTGCTGAACTGGCGGCGCACGTCAAAGCCTTTGTGGTGCCCGAACTCAACCTGGGGCAGATGGTGCGCGAGGTCCAACGCGCCGCGGCCGGCAAGGCGAAGACGTTCGCCGTATCGCACGCGGGAGGCGGAGTCCACAACCCTGACGAAATCCTGAACGCCATCGTGGAGGCAAGCCGATGCTGAATGTACTGGACGAAACCGTCAATCCCGTTGAACCGTTTTTGCGCAGTGACCGCATGCCGCACATCTGGTGCCCGGGATGCGGCATCGGCACCACCGTAAACTCGTTTGTCCACGCGCTGATCGAATCGAAGGTTGACCTGCAGTCGCTGGCGCTGGTCTCGGGCATCGGCTGCACCGGACGCGTGGCCGGCTACATGAAGCTTGATTCGTTCCACACCACGCACGGGCGCGCCATCCCGTTTGCCACCGGTTTGAAGCTGGCGAATCCCAAGTTGAATGTTGTGGTTTACTCCGGCGACGGTGATTTGTCGGCAATCGGGGGAAACCACCTGATTCATGCGGCCAGGCGCAACATTGATCTGAAGGTGATCTGCGTCAACAACTTGATTTACGCCATGACCGGCGGCCAGACCGCGCCGACGACTCCCGGCCACGCCACCACCTCGACCAATCCCTACGGCACGTTCGAGCCGGCATTCAACCTGCCGCATCTGCTGGACGCGGCCGGCGCGGTGTATGTGGCCCGCTGGACGACGTTCCATGTGCGGCAACTGTCGCGCTCGATCGGCGAGGCGTTCGCGAAAAAAGGATTCTCGTTTATTGAGGTCATCTCGCCCTGTCCCACGCTTTACCAGCGGCGCAACAAGATGGGGGACGGGCTCGATACCATGAAGTATTACAAGGAAAAGAGCAAGGTGAAGCACGGCGCGCCCACCGGCGAAGTCGGACTCACGCTGAACGGAGAGATTGCGGTCGGCAAGTTCGTGGACCGCGACCGGCCCGACTATCAAACCATGATGCGCGCGCAATATGTGGAAGCGCTGGGCGATCGCTACATCGAAGAACCGGAAATGGAGTGCGTATGCGGCTAACCGAGATTCGAATTGCAGGCTTCGGAGGCCAGGGGGTCATCCTCTCGGCCATCGTGCTGGGCAAGGCGGGTTCGATTTACGAAGACGGCTTTGCCACCATGACGCAGAACTTCGGCCCGGAGGCGCGCGGCGGCGCATGCAGCGCGCAGCTCGTCCTTTCCGACTCGCCCGTACTGTATCCGTACGTGACCCGGCCCGACATCATGGTAATTATGTCGCAGGAGGCCTACAACCGCTTTGCGCCCGAACTGAAGCCGGGCGGCATGCTCATCATTGAAGAAGACCTGGTGCGCGTGTCCAACCCCAACAGTGACAAAAAGGTCTACAGCATTCCGGCAACGCGCTTGGCCGAGGAACTGGGCAAGCGGATGGTGCTGAACTCGGTGATGGTGGGATTCTTCACCGCGGTCACGAAGCTTCTGACCGCAGATGCCGTGCGCAAAGCCGTTGCTGATTCGGTGCCTCCGAGTTCCCGCGAGCTGAACCTCAAGGCCTTCGACAAGGGATACGAGTACGGAAACACGGCAAAGGCCGGCGCTCCGCCGGAGTTGGAAGAAGTGACGTACGAGAAGGAGTAAAAGACGCCTGATCACTGACTCTTAGCGGACTATCGCGTTCGGTTGCTGCACTCTGTGTAGTCATTGACCGGTTTCCCATCTTCGTACATCAATCTTCTATCGGGCGTGAGGTCCTTCCACGCACTCGGGAGGGTCTCGCAGACGTGCCGACACTCTGGAAATCGTGTCAGGCAGGATAGATTCAAATCAAATGCCTTTTTTCGCTGCTGCGAACTGGCGGCCGGGCTTAGCTCAACCCCCAATGCTTCTCCACGTGGCCCCGTGATGTGGGACTCGTAAACGTAGTACTGGACTCCTTGAGGGGCCGCTAAAGGTTCGGGGCCAGACAGAACTACGGTGGAGCGCAACCCAAATCCATCCGAGCGGAAGACAAACAGCGACAGCCGGAGGTTGCTCAAGTGCCCATGTTCTACCTGAAGGGACGCGAACAATCCCCAAAGCCTCGTGCCCGGTAAAGTGCGTGCGGAGCCTGCGATCATTACATAGGGACTCGCTACGGAGAAATCATAAGTGGCAGGCTGGTGTGGGGAGGTGCTTTCCCGCGCCGCAGAGAATCTGCCACCGTGTCGATCGGAAAGCTGTTTTATCTGAGATTCTGTGGTCTTCCCAATTTCGAAGCGTCGTAGTTCCCCGACGAGATTCTTTGAGATTTCCGCTCTGCGGCATTCGACCGCATACCAAGAGAGGTACAACAACCCGACAGGTACGAGAAGGGCACTCGCACAAAGGAAAGCTATCTTGATACCTTTCCGATTCGGCTTACTCCGCTTCGGTTCGCTCTCCATTTTGCACTCGTTGTTGTCCGACACCGCGGACGACTGAATTGTTCCTTAGCCTACTGCTTTGCACCCGTCGCGGAGACCCAATAATAATCCACATCCTGCGGCGCGTAGTGGCCGAGGAATGACACGCGGCGCCCTGCCGTTTGCCGGGCGACTTCGCTCTCCCACGTAGTTGGAGCCACCAGCAGATGCTCCTCCACCGGGATCGGTCCGAACTCACAGCGCGCTATCGTTTGATTGCGATAGAACGCCAGCCCGTACTCGAGTTCCCGGGACACGCCACAAACCGCTACCGGCAATTCATGCGTCTCGACGGCAGCGAGTTCGGCAGCCAGCGGCCGCGCCGAGAGTGTTTGATCAATTGCCGTTGTGCCAAGCTTCAGCACGGCGGCCACTGCCAGCACCACTGGAATCAGCGTGACGAAGCGCAGCATGCGCAGGCGCAAGCGGCTGACCAGCGTCAGTGCGATGGCGATGCAAAGCACAAACGCAATGGCGAGCGCCAGCAGCATGGGCTGACCGGCGGGCAGGCGGTGCTGCGTCACGGCATACACAATGAGCAGGGCCGGGACAATCGGCGCCGTTGCTACCAGCGCGTGCAGGACGGCCAGCCACTTCGGGACGGCTTCTTCCTGCTCGAAATGCCGCCGCAGGTAGTCCGCCAGCAGCACGGCTCCGGCGGGAATTGCGGGCAGAATGTAACCGGGAAGTTTCGACTGCGAGACGGAGAAGAAGACGACCGGGACCACGAGCCAGCAGCAGGCAAACAGATTGAGCTGCAGTTCCAGATCGGGTGGTGCCTCAGTTCGAACTTCAGCTTCCATCGATGCGTCATCCCGAAGCCCCGCGTCCTCACCAGCGGGGCGAGGGATCTCGCGTGAACCGGCGTCCTTTGCACTGCACGCGAGATCCTTCGCTCCGCCTGAAGAACGGCTGCGCTCAGGATGACGCCGTCCCCACCGTTCATGTGAACTCAGGCTGAACCACCGCGCAACACCTGGAATGACAGAAACCGACCTGCGCTCCGCCCACCAGGTCCGCACTGAAGTGGCGAACGCCGCGATCACGAAAACCGTCCACGGCACCAGCGCCAGAGCCGTGACCGGCAGGTAGTACCAGAACGGCTGATGATGATGGTAGAGGTCGGTCGAGAAGCGGGCCAGATTGTGCTCGAGAACGAATTCGCGGAAGAACTGCGGATTGCGGATCTCGACCGCGACATACCACGGCAGGGCAAGCGCACAAAACAACAGGATGCCCGGCAGCCAGAGCGTTCGCATGACCAGGCGCAGTTCTCGCGCCGCCAGCGCGAACAGCACGATAACGACCGCGGCCAGAAATGGCGCGACCGGCCCCTTGGCCAACATCCCCAGCGCCATGCAGACGTAGAACAGCGCGAGATAGATTCGCTTATCGCTCTCGCGCCACGCCCACCAGGCAAGCATGCCGATGGCGAAACTCGCGGCCAGAGCCATATCCATTGAAGCCGCGCGGGCATAGCCGATGACTCCCGCACACGAGGCCGTGATCAACGCTGCGTCCACCTCGACGCCGCGGCGGAAGCGGCGGAAGAAAAGATAGACGGCGATCACAAGCAGCGTAGCGTCAATCGCCGCGGGAACACGCGCCGCCACATCGCTCACGCCGCGCACAGAGTAAACCAGCATCGCCTGCCAGTAGTAGAGGGGCGGCTTCTCGAGCCAGGGATGCCCGCCGAGCGTTGGTGTAACCCAGTCGTGGCGTTGGAGCATCTCGCGCGCGACTTGCGCATAGCGTGGCTCGTCGGCGCCGATCAGCCCGAACTGCCCGGCACCGTAGAAAAACAGAAAGGCGCAGAAGCCGACGATCAGCAAAGCGTCGGTGCGGGTGCGGAGGGTCATGGGATTTCAGTAGTCAGAAGTCAGAAGTCAGATTTCAGATTGCAGATTTAGACCCGATGTCCACAGAGCGCTGTCTACAAATCTGCAATCACAAATCTAAAATCTGCAATTGCTCTGCTATTGTACGGAAGGTCCGCGGCGAATCTGGAGAAGGACGTGGCGCACGGCGTCGGCGAGCGGCCCGTCGAGCGAGCAACCGCTGGCGCACTCGTGGCCTCCGCCACCGAAACTCTCGGCCACGCGGGCAACGTCAATCTTGCCCTTACTGCGCAGGCTGACGCGAAACCGCCCGTCGGCCAGCTCGCGGAAAAATGCCGCTACCTCGACTCCGCCGATGGAAAGCACGTAATTCACCAGGCCTTCGCAATCTTCTTCGATGGCGCCGCAGCGCTCCATCTGCTTCTGCGTCACCCAGACGTAACCGATGTGGCCTTCGATATGCAAATTGCGCAAGGCCTCGCCGAGCAGGCGGATCTTGGCTTCCGAGTGCGCAAAGTAGATGCCGCGGGCGCAGTGTGCCGGATCGGCGCCCGCCAGCACCAGCTCGCGCGCCAGGGCGAAAGTATCGTCGTTCGTCCCCTGAAACATGAACGAGCCGGTGTCGGTCATCAGCGCGGTGTAGAGACAGGTGGCAATCTCCGGTGAAAAGGCCACGCCGGCCTCGCGAGCGAGACGGAAAACCATTTCCGCGGTCGCCACCGCGTGCGGATCAACCCAGTTGACGTGGGCGAACGGGCGCCCGCTGACGTGATGATCAATGCTGATGAGAAAGCGATCTTCAAGGCCTTCCAGCCGCGTGCGATGGATGCTGTCACACTCCAGAATGATCGCCGCTTCGTAACTGCCCATGACGCGGCTCGATTGCACTACTTGATCAGCGAACGGAAGGGAACGATAGATGCGGGGGACGCCGTCGTGCAGAACGACGTCGGCCTGCTTGCCCATGGCCCGCAGAACCTGGCAGCAGGCCAGCGCCGAGCCGACGGCGTCGCCATCAGGCCGGGCGTGCGAAGTCAGTACGAAGCGTTCCCGCCGTCCGATTTGCCGGAGTACATCCTCGAGCATGTTATGCGTTCTCTCCACCGGGTCCCCTGCGGGCCTTGCTCCTCTTTCTCGCCCGCGCTAACAACTCCTCGACTCGAGCCTTCTCCCGCTCCGCACGATCGAGGCGGAAGAACAATTCCGGAGCTCGCCGCAAGCGCAACCGGTCGGCGAGTTCGTGACGGATGTATGCCTTGGCGGCGTCGAGACCCTGCAGGCTGCGTTCGGCCTCCTCGTCGTCGCCCTCCACGTCCACCAGAACCTCTGCCGAACGGCCGTCGTCAGCCATTTCCACGCCGCTCACGCTGACCAGCCCAATGCGCGGATCGGCCAGTTCGCCTTCGACGAGCGTTTCGATCTCCTCGCGCAGGGCCTCTCCGACCCGGCCGCGATGGTACTTCACCACGCGCTTCTCCACGGCCTCACCCCCCCCGCAGTAAAACGCAAGAGAATATCAGAAAATCGGCTACAGGTGTTGGCCCGGAAGCGCTATTGTCGCCCGCTTTGGTGGGGGAGGGTTAAGTACGGAGGTAACAGGGTGTTAGATGGTGTTGGGACTGCCGATTTTCACATCGGTCTGAGCACCTGGCAGGACAATCTTTTTACAATTCGCGCTGTGCGACTTGCCTACAATGGGATTCCGTGAGGTCTGTGTCGCGCACCATCGCCCAACTCGAACGTCCATCAGCCGGGAAGCCGATGGCTCTCTTCTTTATTCTCGACATCGGTCTTATTTTGCTCTCTGTCGCGGCTATGTCACATTGCAACTCGAATCCGGGAGGGCCACCGGCATTAACTGTGGTAAGTACGACCGATCTCGGAACGATCGCAACCAATCCGGACATCCTGGGCAGAGATGGCGCAGCAAGCGCGCTATTTCAGGGCTATTCCGTATGGCTCTATGGAGACACGTTTCTGGGTAAACCGAATGCGGATGGCCGCACGTTGATCAGCGACTCGTGGTCGTTCACCACCGACCTCAATGCGCAGGACGGCATCAGCGGCTTCACGGAGCGACTCGACTCAGTCAAGGCACCCGAAATGATTCTGGTCGAAACGCCGGCCGAGTATTCCTTCAACCAGGCTCACTACGGTGATTCTTGCCAGGTGCAGCCCTGCGGCGCGCGCTGGGCGCTTTGGCCGTCGACCATTGTCACGGATACAGCGAACAACCGGGCGCTGGTCTTTTACATGCTCGTATACGCTCTGCCGGGAAGCTTCAACTTCCAAGGCATCGGGAACTCGGTCGCGATCTGGCAGAACTTCGGCCAACAGCCACAGCGGCCCAATTTTAACCCGCCCTTTGTGGCCGATCATCCGGACCTGATGTTCAATCAAAACGAGCCCAACTTTGGATCGGCGGCATTCATCCGCGGAGGAAGCCTCTACGTCTACGGCTGCGGAGTGCCAGGCAACAGCTACGACAAGGGATGCCGGCTCGCGAAAGTAGATCCGAACGGGGTGCTGAATCGCAATGCGTGGAATTATTATGCCGGCAACGGCAAGTGGTCGTCTCAACTGAGCGACGCAGTCTCCGTGATTCCTCAAACGAATATCGCGGGCATCTCGTGGAACGACTACCTGCAGCAATACGTCGCGGTTGCCAGCCAGCTGTTTTCTCAGAATGTGACTTTACGGACGTCGCCTCAACCGGAGGGGCCGTGGTCGCGCGAGGTGACGGCATTCGTTGCCATGCAACCGGCCTCCGGAAACACTTACGACGCGCGCGACCACTCCGAATACGAGCTCAACGGCGGCCAGACGATTTTTGTGACCTATTCCCGTGATTTGGGGAATTTTGCAAGCGAGGTGCGACTCGTATCAGTCCAACTGCAACGCCCCTAGTCGCATGAAGCTGCGGGCTCCCTAGAAGTATTCGACGAAGGAATCGGCGATCTCGGCGCCGTGGTTGTTGGCGATGCGGGTGGCCGCGCGCTCCACTTTTTTCATCAGGCCGTCGAGGTAATCGTGCGAATTGGAGATGCTGACGACGCCGATGGTGGCGCGGTTCCAGAGCTCCGCGGCATCGAGCTCGGCGACGGAGACGTTGAAGCTCGAGCGCAGGCGGTCTTTCAAGCTGCGGACGACCTGACGCCGGTCCTTGAGGGACTGCGCCGCTTCGATGTGGAGTTCGAGGGTAAGGAAAGCGATCATGCAGTGGTCAGTGGCTAGTGGTCAGTGGTCAGTAAACACAAGTCGTGCTGGTTTTACCGAACACTGGCCACTGATCACTGACCACTGCTTACGCGATTACTTCTGCGGCGATGCGCTCGGTGGCGAAGGCTTCGATCACGTCGCCGATCTTGACGTCGCCGTAATTCGTGATCGAGATGCCGCACTCCATGCCGTTGTGGACTTCCCTGGCGTCGTCTTTGAAGCGGCGCAGCGAGCCGATCTTGCCCTTGAACACGACCACGTTGTCGCGCAGCAGGCGGACTTCGGAGTCGCGCTTGATCAGGCCGTCGCTGACGCGGCAACCGGCAACGGTCCCGACTTTCGGGATGCGGAAAGTTTCGAGCACTTCGGCGCGGCCCTGATAGGTTTCCTTGATCGTCGGTTCGAGCAGGCCGCTCATGGCGCGCTTGATCTCGTCCTGCAATTCGTAAATGATCGAGTGCAGGCGGATATCCACTTCTTCCTGCTCGGCCAGTTCCTGCGCCTTGCGCTCCGGCCGCACGTTGAAGCCGATGATGATGGCGTTCGACGCCGAAGCCAGCAGCACGTCCGTTTCGGTGATGGCGCCGACGCCCGAACGCAGAAGCTTCAACCGCACTTTGTCGTTGGAGAGCTTCGAGAGCAGATCGCTGAGCACTTCCACCGAGCCGTGCACGTCGCCCTTAAGAATGATGTTCAGCTCCTTGGTGCCGGCGGTCTGGATCTGCTCGGCCAGTCCTTCGAGCGACACGCGGGAACTCTTGGCCAGCGCGGCTTCGCGGGCTTTCTGTTCGCGGTATTCGGAGATGCCGCGGGCTTTGTCGCGATCGGCGACCACCACGAACTGATCGCCCGCCTGCGGCAAGCCTTCCATGCCGAGGATTTCGACCGGGGTGGATGGGGGCGCGGATTCGAGCACGGCTCCGCGATCATCGAACATGGCGCGCACTTTGCCGTAGACGTTGCCCACGACAAAATTATCGCCAGCATTGAGCGTGCCGTTCTGTACCAGGACCGTGGCCACCGGTCCGCGGCCGCGATCGAGTTTGGCTTCGAGCACGACGCCGGTAGCGGCGCGCTCCGGAGTCGCCTTGAGTTCCGCCAGATCGGCGACCAGGCAGATCATTTCCATCAGCAGGTTCAGATTGGTCTTCTTCTTCGCGGATACATCGACGAAAACCGTTTTGCCGCCCCAGTCCTCCGGCATCAGGCCGCGATCGGCCAACTGTTTCTTGACGCGGTCCGGCAGGGCTTCGGGTTTGTCAATCTTGTTGACGGCAACGATGATGGGCACCTCGGCGGCGTGCGCGTGATCAATGGCTTCCAGCGTCTGCGGCATCACACCATCATCGGCCGCAACCACGAGCACGACGATGTCGGTCGCCTTGGCTCCGCGCGAACGCATGCGCGTGAACGCCTCGTGGCCCGGCGTATCGAGGAAAACAATTTCGCGTCCCAACGCCGGAGATTCTGTGTCGGTAATTCGAACTTTGTAGGCACCGATGTGCTGCGTAATGCCGCCGGCTTCGCCCCCGGCCACGTTCGTCAGGCGGATTGCGTCGAGCAAGGTCGTCTTGCCGTGGTCCACATGGCCCATGATCGTGACCACGGGAGGACGGGGCGTAACTTCGATAGCAGATTCCTCTCCGCTCGCGGCGGCGGCGTCAATGTCTTTGGCCGTCTGCTCTTCGAAGGTGATCACGTTGGTGTCAGCGCCGAAGAAGCGCGCCATTTCGCTGGCCAACTCGGCGTCGAGCGTCTGGTTGATGGTGGCGAAGACGCCGCGCGCGAGCAGCCGCGAGATCAGGTCCTTGGCGCGAATGTCGAGCTTCTCGGCCAAGTCCTTAACGCTGATGCCTTCGGTGATGGTGATGTTGCGGGTGATGGGCATCGGCTCGTTCGACACCACCATGCGCGGTGGCGGAACGTAGCCCTTCATCGGGCCTTCTTTTACGCCGCGCGGCACGTAACGCTGGCCGGGCCGGCGCGCGGGCGCGCCCGGACGGCTGCCGGGACGAACCGGGCCCGGAGGGGGCAATCCAGGACCGACACCAAGGGGACGAGCCCCCGCGGGCGCCGTGCGCGTGGGATGCATCGGACGACGTTCGCCTGGGCGCAGCGGACGGGCCGCACCGGCTCCCGCCGCTTGCGGACGCGGACGCTGAAAAATCGGTTGCCCGGGCACAGGACGTCCGGGCGCGGGACGCGCGCTTCCAGCGGGACCACCGACTTGCGCGGCCGGAGCAACTGGGCGCGGCGGCGGAGCTTTGTACACCGGGCGCGGTCCCGTCTGCGGCACAATCATGCGCGGCGCGGGCGTCTGAGGCGCCGCGACGGCAGGCGGCACAACCGGACTCGGCGTAACCGCTGGAGGCGCAGGCGCGGCCGATGCCGTAACTTGCGGGGCGGGCGCCGGTGGCGCGAGCACCGCCGCTGGAGGTACCGCGGCGGGACGCGGCGGCGCTACTGGCGGCGGGGCAGCCAATGGCGGGGCAGCGGAAATCACGGGAGCAGCGGGCTTCTCCACCACGGGCGCGGAAACTACAGGTTTCGCGGGAGGTGCGGGCACAACCGGAGGCGCAGGCGGAATTGGTTTTGCCGCCGGTGGCGCAACCGCAGGCTTCGCCTTTACCGCTGGCGGCGCCGGATGCGCTGGAGGAGCTGCGCCTTCCTTCTGCTGGGTAATGGCTCGGAGCACGTCTCCCGGCCGGGAGATGTGTGACAGGTCTATCTTGGTCTTGATTTCTTCTTCGCCGCGCAGCGGGCGAACATGTTTGGCCGCATGCGCCGACGCTTCGGACAAGCCGCGGAAATGGGCCCGCACCTTTTCCGCTTCGTAGTCTTCGAGAGAACTGGAATGCGTCTTCTTCTCGGTCACTCCGACAAGCGTCAGCATGTCGGTAATGGCCTTGCTCTTGACTTCCAGCTCTCTGGCGAGATCGTTGATTCGAACCTTGCTCATCCGGCCTTTCTTGTACCCCGCGTTGTGCTTAAGTCTTCATCGCAGCCTCACGGAGTCAGCTTTGCGCACTCGCACATCCTCGAAAAAATGCCTGTGCGTGCCATGACTATTTGATTGTTTCGGGAGCGGAGCCGTCTTCCGGCCCCTGCTCTTTCGTTGTCGCTTCAGCCGCAGCCGGTTCTGCTGTGACTTCAGCAGCCGCCGGTTCGCTCTCGACAGCAGCTTCGCCCGCCGCCTCAGCCGCCGGTTCGCTCTCGACAGCAGCTTCACCCTCCGCGGCAGCCGCGGCTTCCGGCGCGGCTTCTGTTTCGGTGGCCACGCCCTCCGCCGGGACTTCGCCTTCGGCGGCCACGGCCTCGCCCGCGGTTTGTTCCAGGCTGGCGAAGTAATTATTCACGGCCAGGCTGATTTTTTCCACCGTCTTGGGCCCGATGCCCTCGATGGCTTCCAGTTGCTCCGGCGTCATATCGGCCAAGGCTTCCACCGTGCCCACACCGGCAGCCTGCAGCTTTTCCACCAATCCTTCGCCCAGGCCCGGCACGTTCTCCAGCGGAGTCGTGGCCGGAGGCGCCATCGCGGCCATCTGCTGCTCGACTTCCTGGCGCTTCTCTTCCTCGCTCTTGATATCAATCTTCCAGCCCAGGAGCTTGGCCGCCAGCCGGACGTTTTGCCCCTTCTTGCCGATGGCAAGCGAGAGCTGGCTGTCATCCACCACCACTTCGAGATGCTTGTCGGAGCCGTCGAGCACGGTGACGCGGCTGACTTTCGCCGGCTGCAACGCCTTCTCGGCGAAGGTCACCGGATCTTCATGCCACTCGATGATGTCGATCTTTTCCCCGCGCAACTCGCGGATGATGGACTGCACCCGCATGCCTTTCATGCCGACGCAGGCGCCGACTGCGTCCACGTCCTTGTCTTTGGACATGACCGCGATCTTGGTGCGCTCGCCGGCCTCGCGGGCGATGGCGCGGATGACCACGGTTCCGTCGTAGATCTCGGGAACTTCGGTCTGGAACAGATGCTGCACCAGTTCCGGTGCGGCGCGCGAAGCCACCACGCCGGGGCCTTTGGCGGCCTTTTCGACGCGGGCAATCACCGCCCGCACGCGCTCGCCCACGGCAAACGATTCCAGCCGCGATTGCTCCTTGCGCGGCATGCGGGCTTCCGCCTTACCGATGTCGAAGATCACATCCGGACCTTCGACGCGCTTCACCGTGGCGTTCACAATCTCGCCGACGCGCCCAATATATTCGTTGTAAACCGTGTCGCGCTCCGCTTCGCGCACCTTCTGGAAAATCACCTGCTTGGCCAGTTGCGCCGCGATGCGGCCCAGAATGCCTTCCGTCACTTTGGGGATTTGCAGTTCGCCGCCGACCTCCAGATTCGGGTCGACCTTGCGGGCATCTTCCAGCGTGACCTGCAGGTTGGGATCTTCCACCTGCTCCGGGGTCTCGACCACGGTCTTCACGGCAAAAGCGTTGATCTTGCCGGTCTCCTTGTCGAGCTTGGCGCGGAGATTCTCCTGCGACTTGTAGTACTTGCGCGTGGCCATAACAATGGCGTCTTCCACCGCGCTGACTACAATCTGCGGATCGATCCCCTTCTCCCGGCTAACGCCTTCGATGATGTTGTAGAGCTCGCTTGCCATATAGCAGTTCTCAGTTGCCAGTACCCAGTTGCCAGTTGACTACGTTCCGGCTCAGGCATACCGTCGCGCCTTAGCCGCCCGTTACTGCCATCAAACAATCGTGTCGCCGTCACCAGTACTGGCAACTGGGTACTGGCAACTGGCAACTAGATTTCAGGCACCAGATTCGCCTTTTCCACGCTGGCGAAATCAATCTCAATTTTCTCGCCGGCGGTGGCGCCCATTTTCTTCTGCGACTTCTTGCTGGCCACGCTCAAATCCAGCGTCAGACGGCCGTTCTCGAAACTCTCCAGCCGCCCTTCAAAGTGACGGTTGCTATTGACCGGCTGGCGCGTCGTCAGCTTCACGCGGCTCCCGACAAAGCGGGAGAAGTCGGCCGCCTTGATCAGCTTGCGATCCAGCCCGGGCGACGAAACCTCCAGCGTGTACGAGCCCGGCATGACGTCTTCCACGTCGAGAATCGTGCCGAACTCGCGGCTAAAATTGGCGCAGTCTTCGTGCGTCACGCCAGCCAGCGGAGTGACTCCCGCCGCAGGCTTGTCGAGAAACACGCGCAGCATGCGCGCCTTGCCTCCGCCGAGGAACTCGATCTCGACTACTTCGAGCCCGCTGGAGGCGGCGACCCGCTCCGCAATCTCCCGCACCCGATCCACGTCAAGCGCCATGAATCCAATAGCTTACAGATGATGTCCGCAGCCGGCGACGGCTCCAACTAAAAAGTGGGCTTGCGCCCACTGGTGTGTTTCGCCAAACGCCGGTAGTTACACAACAGTTCCAGTTACTTAATATACGCCCGTGGAGGGTAAAAAGACAAACTGCGGCCGGAGCGCGGTCTGGCGCACTAGAAGGGACCTTGGGCGCTGAGGATTTACAATGCAGGAATCCTGCGGTGGACCAAAGCCGCATCTGAAGCGAGAGAATCACATGGCTCCGGTCGAATCACCTGTTCTGTTTTCCTCCAGACACTCGGATTCAGGTGTGAGCCGTCGGCGCGGGCTGGAGTTGTTCTGTCTGTCATTCCTTGCTCTTTTTCTCGAATTGATGGTGATTCGCTGGGCACCCGCGGTGGTCAGACTAATCGCCTATTATGCCAACCTGATGCTGATCAGTTCCTTCCTCGGTCTGGGCATGGGAGCGATCGTTGGGAAGACAAGAAGGTCGCTGTTTGGCTGGTTGCCGGCTTTACTGCTGATCAATATTGCATTCCTGCTGATTGCACATTCTGTCACGATGCCGAGTGCGGCCACGGAGAGTCGATTCTACGCACCGACTCCCCGGCCGGTGCGTTATGTATGCCTGATCGGCATTTTCGTTTTCAACGCAACTGTGTTCGTGCCATTGGGCCAGCGGATCGGCAGGCTGTTTGAAGCGTTGCCCCCCTTACATGCTTACTCCTGGGACTTGGGCGGGAGCCTTGCCGGCACCCTGTGTTTCGGTCTGTTCTCGCTGAAATACTTTTCCCCCGCCCTGGGCATGGGGTTCGTGACTTTGATGGTTGTTCTGCTTATCCCGCGACGACAGTGGTTGTGGGGAATCCCGCTCCTGGGTCTGTCGCTGGCCGGGGTCTACTTTTCGACCAGTTCGAACGCATTCTGGTCACCGTACTATTACATCACCGTAACGGAACACGGGGCGAAGCAGAATGCTCCTGTTCGGGAGCCGCGTCCAGGACTGCGCACGATGGAGGATCCCCCCATGTACGACGTGAGGGTGAATCACTCTTTTCTTCAGGAACACGGCACCTTCGACCCGAGTCGGTATTCGCCGCAGACAAGAGCGGAGATGCTGAATGACCGAATGCAATACGATCTGCCGTATGCGCTGGCTCCGGCGCACCGCCATGTACTCGTGTTGGGAGCGGGGGGAGGCACGGACACCGAAATTGCCGTCCTGCATGGGGCGGAGCAGGTGGATGCGGTGGAAATCGATCCGATGTTAGTAAACCTCTCCGACCGATTCAATGCTTCGGGAATCTACGAGAATCCCAAGGTGCGCGTTCATGTCGACGATGCCCGGGCTTTCCTGCGGCGGTCTAAGGGCGGGTACGACATGGTGCTGTTCGGATTTCTAGACTCACAGGCACTGTTTAGTTCGATGACCAACCTCCGCTTAGACGGATACATCTACACGGTGCAGAGTATGCAGTCGGCATTCCGGCTGCTGAACGACAATGGAATATTGTCGCTCACCTTTATGGCCGGGCACGAATGGCTAGCCCGCAAACTGGTACGCATGGTTGAAGTAGCTACGGGCCAGATGCCTACTGTCTATGAAAGCCGGGGACAGGTCGTGATCTGCGCCTTCCGGGGCGGGCACCCGGATCCACCGCTGCAGTACGGCCGATTTGTACGTACAGTTTTCCGCGCAGGTGACGATTTGTCCGATGCCGTGGCTCCTACCGATGACTGGCCTTTTCTTTATCTTTCCGGCAAAACCATTCCAGCCGACTACTTGATCGTGATCGGAATTCTGCTGGCGATGACGCTACCGGCAGTTTACCTGCTTCGTGGCCGGGGCTTCGGCATGAACGACGGTCACTTTCTATTTCTGGGCCTTGGCTTTCTGCTCCTCGAGACTAAGAGCATTTCGGACTGTTCTCTCTACTTCGGCACCACGTGGTTTGTAACTATGGTCGTAGTCGCCGGTGTACTGCTGATGGTTTTGGCGGCGAACCTTGTGGCCATGCATTTGAACCAATTCGGGACGTGGATGTACGCGCCACTGATGGCAACCCTGCTGCTGCTCTACTTTATGAAGCGAGACGCTATTCTGGCGTTAACCTTCGACGAACGATTGCTCTGGTCTCTGCTGGTAGTGCCGCTGCCGATCTTTTTTGCCGGCCTGATCTTCTCCACAAGTTTTCGCGAAGCATCCAGCCCGTCGTCTTTTTTCGGCGCGAACCTTATTGGAGCGATGATCGGCGGTTTTTGTGAATATCTCAGCATGAAGATCGGCAATGGGAACTTGATGTTCCTCGTGATTGGAGCGTACCTGATCAGCCTCGGTTTCCGGATGCGGCTGGGCAAGGCGGGGGTAACATCGCAAGGATGAGGCCCTTAGCCGGCCTTACTCCGGCATTTGCCTCAATCCCCGGCCCTCTCTAGAATGAAAGCTTACCCTCACGGCTGGGAGATTCCAGAAAAGCCATGATTCATTTTCCCGTTCCCGAAGCTCTTACTTTCGATGACGTACTATTGCTGCCGGCGCGCTCCGACGTGATTCCGGCGCAGGCCAGCACGCAAACGCAGCTCACGCGCACGATCCGCCTGAACATTCCCATCGTGAGCGCGGCCATGGACACGGTGACCGAATCGCACATGGCGATCGCGCTGGCGCAGCAGGGCGGGCTGGGCATTATTCACCGCAACCTGACGATCGAGCAGCAGGCCAACGAAGTGGACAAGGTGAAGCGCTCGGAGAGCGGCATGATCGTGGACCCGGTGACCATGCATCCCACCGACAAGGTCTCGGACGCGCTCGAAGTCATGCGCAAGTACAAAATTTCCGGCGTGCCCATCACGGAGAAGGGCAAGCTGGTCGGCATTCTCACCAACCGCGACCTGCGCTTTGAAACCCGCTTCGACATCCCCATCGACAAGGTGATGACCAAGAAAAACCTCATCACCGTGCCTGTGGGCACGACGCTGGAAGAGGCGGAAAAGATTCTTCACGAGCACCGGGTGGAGAAGCTGCTGGTGGTGGATGACAAGTACAACCTGAAAGGCCTGATCACGGTCAAGGACATCCAGAAGAAACTGAAATATCCCAACGCGGCCAAGGACTCTCACGGGCGATTACGCGTGGGCGCGGCGATCGGGGCCACGGGAGATTTCCTGGAGCGTGCGCAGGAACTGGCCGACGCCAAGGTGGACGTGCTGGCGATTGACAGCGCTCACGGCCACTCCGGCAGAGTGCTCGACGCGGTGAAGCTGGTGAAGTCAAAGCTGCCTCAGGTAGATTTGCTCGCCGGCAACGTGGCTACTTTTGACGGAGCCTGCGAGTTGGCTCGCGCCGGGGCGGACGGCATCAAGGTCGGCATCGGGCCGGGGTCGATCTGCACGACCCGAGTGGTCACGGGCGCGGGCGTGCCGCAGATGACGGCCATCGCCGAGGCGTACCGCGCGACCAAAGACTTGGGCGTGCCCATCATCGCCGACGGCGGCATCAAGTATTCCGGAGACATCACCAAGGCGCTGGCGGCGGGCGCGAGCGCCGTCATGATTGGATCGCTGTTTGCCGGCACCGACGAGAGTCCGGGTGAGCTGATTCTGTATCAGGGCCGCTCCTTCAAGTCGTATCGCGGCATGGGTTCGCTGGGCGCGATGGCGCAGGGATCGAGCGAGCGCTACTTCCAGAGCACCGGGGACGACTCTTCGGCTGCCTCCTCCGCTTCCGATGGCGAATCCAACCGCCTGGACAAACTGGTTCCCGAAGGCATTGAGGGGCGCGTGCCCTACCGCGGCTCGGTCGCGATGATCGTCTACCAGATGGTCGGCGGCTTGAAATCGGGCATGGGCTATTGCGGCTGCTCCACGATTCCGGAACTGCTGCAGAAGACGCGCTTCGTGCGCATCAGCGGCGCCGGCCTGCGTGAGAGCCACGTGCACGACGTCATGATCACCCGCGAGGCTCCGAACTATGCCATGGAGTAAGGGCGGCTCGCGGTCCCGAGAACGTCTCACCGCCGATGCGGCGGGCGACGACGCCCGCCCCTTCGGCTTCGCTCAGGGCAGGCTGACAGCCGCCGGGACGGCGGCGCTACTGAATGCGGGTGAAACGTCCGCTTGAGCGCTGATCGTCATCATCCCTTGAAGGCCTGGATCGCGGCGATTCTCTGGCTGATCGTGATCGCCATCGAGTCGAGCGCTTATCTCTCCGCTCACAACACCGGCCGGATTCTCTATCCCCTGCTGCATTTTCTGTTCGGACTCAGCCATTCCCGCTTCGAGCACTGGCATTTCTTCATCCGCAAGGGAGGCCATGTTTTCGGCTACGGACTGCTGAGCATCCTGCTGTTCCGCGCCTGGCGGGAGACGCTGCCGGTCGCGAGTGGCGCAAAATGGACCCTCCGCTGGGCGAACATCGCCGTGCTGGGCACCGCGCTGGTCGCCAGCCTCGACGAATGGCACCAGAGTTATATCCCGACGCGCACGGGAAGCGTGCACGACGTAATTCTCGACACTTGTGCGGGAATCGGGGCGCAGCTGCTGCTCGTTTTGTGGCTGAAACTGTGGACATCGCGGGAGTTACATCGGACCTAACCGGGGCAGGGCAAGTGGACGGTTAGGGACTGCTGTGGGGCCCCAGGCTAACCTGCCAGCCTGGATTTACCGGTTAGACGAGAGCCTGGAAGGATCAGCAGTGCCGCGGACACCGCCGCCAGCCCTGCTGAAACATAGAAAGCCGTTCCTGCGCCGTAGTGCTTCCACAACTCTCCGGTGATCAGGCTGGCGGCGAGCGTAGCCCCGCTGGTTACGGAGAAATAGATGCCCAGGGCCCGGCCACGGATTTCCTGCGCGACTGTTTCCACAACCAGCGCCTTCAACACGGGCTGGGTCAGCGCGTAGTACAAACCGTAGACAGCCATGCTGAGCCAGATGGCGAGCGTGGAAGGCGCGCGTCCGAATACAAAATAAACCGCGGCAAAAATCAGATAACCTGCCGCGGCGATCCAGCGGCGTGAGAAGCCGCGTCGTGAGAAGTGGTCACTGAACCATCCCGCGGGCCAGGAGCCGAGCGTGTAGGTAAGGTTGAAAACCAGTCCCAGCAGCGGCGCCAGGGCTACCGGAATGCCCACGTTCTGTGCCCGCATCACCAGAAACATGTCGCTCGAATTTCCCAGCGAGAACAGGGTCACGGAAAAAAGGACGAAGTAGAACTGCGCAGGAAGCCCACCGCGGAGCTCCGCTCCGCCGGACAGCCGAGGGCGGCTGTCCCCACATGAGGACAGGCCGCTTCCGCCGGCGCGCGCAGGCTGGAACTTGCGTCCCGCGGATCGTCTGGTCTCGCGGATTCCAAACAAAGCCACCAGCACGCACAGCGCTCCCGGGGCCGCTGCTGCCCAGAAGACGCTTCGGATTCCATACCGTGAAAGGAGAACCAGTGCCGCCAGCGGGCCGGCGATGGCGCCGGCGGAATCGAGAGACTGAATCAGGCCGTACGCCGCACCCAGCCGATCCTTGCCGACCGATTCGGCGACCATCACATCGCGCGGCGCGCCGCGCGCACCTTTGGCGGAACGGTCAATGAAGCGAATCAGCAGAATCTGCCACCAGGCCGTCACCACGGCGAGGACCGGCTTCACCGCGTTGGCGACGAAATATCCGGCCACGACCAGCGGTTTGCGGCGGTCGAGACGGTCAGTGAGATATCCGGAGAAGAGCTTGGCCAACGACGCGACACTCTCAGCGATGCCCTCGATCAGCCCTAACTGCGCTGGCCCCGCGCCGAGCGAAACCAGAAATGCCGGCAGCACCCAGTAGGCCATCTCGGTCGCCGTGTCGTTCAGGAACGACGTGATGCCGAAGGCGTAGATGTTGCGTGCGGCGGACGGTGGCGGCTCGGGGGAGCGCACGGGCATAGAAGAGTTTTACCACGGAGGCACAGAGGAAACCGCAAGGAGGGCTGGTGCTCTCACCCATACGCCGCCGGGCTTCGCCCGGCCGGACAGCCGTGGCTGTCCCCACATGAGCATTGCCACTGACCAGCAAGCACTGGCCACTGCCTCTCAGTAATCTGAAATCTCGGGGTCTGAGGTCCGATGTCTGAGGTCTGGGGTCTGCTTCTCAGTACATGGCGTCGTACTTGTTCACACTCCACTCGCTGCCCTTATTTTCCATGGTGAGGGTGAAAAGGTCCTGATCAACGCCGGGCTGCTCCGGGCCTGCATTGCTCAGCCGCTTGCCGCGATAGTGGAGGATGACGTACGGCGGGGCATCTTCCCAGTCAACGAGTTGCCAGGAAAGCAGCGGGTGCTGAGTTTCGGATTTGCAGATGTAACGGGCGTATTTCTTGTGGTAGTCATGCTCCCACTTGGCCAGCAGTTCGTCGCAGTGGCCGTCGCGCAGATCGCGCAGGAACAGGTTGGCGGCGTGCTCGGTGGAGCGATCGCGCAGCGGATTCATCTTGATGCTGACGGGAAGTCCAGTCAGCGGATCGTGTTCCTCGGAGCGGGCGAGCACCGGCCCTTGATTGCTCAGCCACCACAGGTAGCCGACGAAAACCAGCACGAGCAGTGTCCCGGTGCCGACGGCAATGCCGATCTGGGTCTTGGTGAACGAGGCCATTAAAAGAAGTTTATGGAGTTGAGAAAAGCCACCGCAAGATTACCGTGAGACGCGAGCGTACATGTACGAGTGGGGAAGGCCGGCGGCTATCCTGCGGGTCGAGCTAGAAGGTCGCGGCGAAACTCGGAATCGCAAATTCAGCGCCTGAAGGCGCAATGATAACGAGGCCTTTACGGCATGCCTGAAGACATACCCTGATACGAATCGTGCTTGCGCCGCAGGCTGGGGCCACTTCCCGTGCAGCGACTGTCAAACGCCGAATGCAGGAACAGGAGCACCCGGATTGATGCGCAATGCCATCTCCGGCGTGATGGTCACCTTGTCTACCTTCAGCGGGCCCAGCTGGATGCTGGCTTTGAGTTTCTTGCTCATCCACTTTTCGCCTTCCTGAGTGAGAGTCACGGTGTTGCGTGGCACAAATGTGACCTCTTCCAGCTGCAACGAGCCAAGTTGTGCCTTGTAGCGGGCGGCCAGATAGAGGTCTTCAACCGGCATGAGCCGATAGCGCTTTGTGCCCTGGACAAAACCAGCACTGGCTTCGAATTCCACCAGGTCAACACTCTGGTCGGGCTTTGCCTTTTTCAGTTCGTCAAGGTATCCACGCACCTGGTCGACAGTGAGAGGATCCGACCCGTCGCGCAGCGCCTTATACGTGCTGTAGGTTTTCCAGGTAGCGACCGCGCCCAGCGCCTGGGCGATGCCCCAATACAAGGTTCTGCCCCCAAGCGCAAGCTCGACTTTGCCGGCCGCGGCCAAGCCAATCAACGCGAAATTCCACAAGGCCAATACGCCCAGCGTTGCGGCGGAGATAATGATCACTTTGGGGTCGCGCACTTTTCGCTCATAAATGCCGGCCACGACCAGCCCCAGCCCCAGGAGCAGGCTAATACCTCCCCAGAAGCTATTGGCCGCGACCGCCGCGCCGCCAATTAGCATGTTCAGCACTCCCCAAACGATGCTTGCTTTCCCACTGGAACTTAGCTTCTTGTCAAACAGGCAAAACGCACCTGCCGTTTGCAGCTGCTGTAGGCGGTCCGGACCGCTCGTCATATCTCCTCCTGGAGGAAGGCGTCGTTGCACAGCAATGAATGCGACTCCAGCCCGGCTGCGCAGCCGAGCCAGCAGGCGATTCTACTCCAGGGTTTCACGGCGAGATACGGGGCGTATCGCGCCATGCAAAATGTAACCGGAGGGGAGGCCGTCGAGACACTTAAGATGTAACCCGACTCAGAAGCTTTTTGAGGAGGGTGGATTGGGCAGCGAAGCGAAGTGGGAGTACTTC
>Ga0181536_10000373_pt1 | contig 53924 bp, 39 predicted proteins | sample PEATcosm2014_Bin_41_FD_121105 | JGI IMG/M metagenome (GOLD analysis project Ga0181536, IMG submission 121105) | Peatland microbial communities from MTU Mesocosm Facility, Houghton, MI, USA - PEATcosm2014_Bin17_60_metaG | ecosystem: Environmental > Terrestrial > Soil > Wetlands > Peat | place...
CAAAACCGGCCGTTTGCAATAGATGCGAATCTTCCAGAATGCGAATTTCCCTTTACCTCACTGATTCAGAAGGAAATCGAATTGCCGTGCGAAGTCCCTGGGTGAAATCGGGCTATGCTACGCTAAAAATTCCCACTATGAGTAGCATCAATGTTCGGCTGCCCGACGGCAGTACCCGGCCGGTCGAGCCCGGTGCGCGGCCTATCGACGTGGCCCGCGACATCAGCCCGCGCCTGGCCGACGCAGCCATTGTCGCGCGCGTCAACGGCCAGTTGTACGATCTCACGCGTCCCTTCGAATCCGATGCCGATCTCCAGATTCTCACCGCCAAGAATCCTGAGTCGCTCGAAGTCTATCGCCACTCCACCGCGCATCTGCTCGCCGCCGCCGTACTCGAATTGTTCCCCGAGACCAAGCTAGGCATTGGCCCGCCCATCGAGAACGGCTTTTATTATGATTTCGACCGCCCCACGCCGTTCACCCAGGAGGACCTCGAGAAAATCGAGAAGCGCATGTGGGAGATCCAGGCCCGCGATGTGCCCTATGAACGCGTCCTCACGCCGAAAGAAGAAGGACTGCGCAAATACACCGACGCCTGGATGAAATGCGAGCTGATCACCGAGCGCGCCGGTGACATCTTCTCCGAATACACGCTCGGCCCGCAGTTCATCGATTTCTGCCGCGGCCCGCATCTGCCGTCCACTTCGAAAATCAAGGCGTTCAAGCTGCTCTCCATCGCCGGCGCTTACTGGAAAGGCAGCGAGAAGAACAAGCAGCTCCAGCGCATTTACGGCACCGCGTTCTTCACCAAGAAAGAGCTCGACGATTACCTAGCCCGCCTCGAAGAAGCCAAGAAGCGCGATCATCGCAAACTCGGCAAGGAGCTCGAGCTATTCACAGCAAACGAAGCCGTGGGCGCCGGTCTGCCGTTATGGCTGCCCAAAGGCGCCACCGTGCGACGCTTGCTGGAAGAGTACATTCTGGAGCGCGAGCGCGCGGCCGGGTATCAGCACGTGTATACGCCCGACCTGGCCAAGGTGGACCTCTACAAGCGCTCCGGCCACTGGGAACATTATCACGACGACATGTTTCCTCCCATGGACCTCGAAAACGAGCAGATGGTCTTGCGCCCCATGAACTGCCCGCATCACATCCTTGTCTTTGAATCGAAAAAGCACAGTTATCGCGACCTGCCCGTGCGCATCGCCGAGCTAGGCACCATGTACCGTTACGAGCGCTCCGGCGTTTTGAGTGGCTTGAGCCGCGTCCGGTGTATGACGCTGAACGACGCCCACATTTTCTGCGCGCCCGACCAGATCAAGGAAGAGTTCACCGGCGTGATGAAGCTCGTGGAGCAGGCCTACCGCGACCTGGGCATCACGAAGTATCGTTACCAATTGTCGCTGGGCGATAAAACCAACAAGGTAAAGTACGTCGACAACGACGAGATGTGGGCTCTCGGCGAACGCGTGCTGCGCGAGGCCATGGACTCGCTCGGACTTCCTTATGTCGCGGCGCCCGGCGAAGCGGCGTTCTACGGCCCGAAGCTCGATATCCAGCTCGCCGACGTTATGGGTCACGAGGAAACGTATTCCACGATTCAAGTGGATTTCCATCTGCCCAACCAGTTCGAGTTAGGCTACATCGGCGCCGACGGCAAAGAGCACCGCCCGGTGATGATCCATCGCGGCGTTATCAGCACCATGGAGCGCATGGTATCCTACCTGATCGAGCTCTACGCCGGCGCTTTCCCGGTGTGGCTCGCCCCTGTGCAGGCCGCGGTCCTGCCCATCACCGACCGCCAGCTCGACTACGCCCGTCAGGTGAAAGCCAGCTTGGACGCCGCCGGCATTCGCACCACCGTCGACGAACGCAACGAGAAAGTGAACCTCAAGATCCGCGAAGCGCAGTTGCAAAAGGTCCCGTACATGCTGGTGGTGGGCGACCGCGAAGCGCAAGCCGGACAGGTAGCCGTCCGCAACCGCAAGCACGGCGACCAGGGCGCCAAACCACTCGCCGAGTTCATCGCCGGCATACAAAAACTGATCGATACCAAAGCCATCGACGAGTAGCCGCCCGGCATGCGCCGTGGCTAGGGTGCAATTCGTCAATGCCGTGGACGGATCCGATCTTGCCCTCCGCGTGTCCTCCTCGTGTTCACCGCCGGTATGCTAATCTCAAGCATTCTGTCTAAGAGCTCCCGGTGAATTGTGATCAACTGCCTGGGCGTCCTCCTCCGGTCGCTGTCAAAACTTTGTCTTTCGCTTGGCAGTACGATTCTCCCCTTCACGTTGGTGGGTTCTCACCTATTTGCGCAATCACAGCCTCCAATGGTCGCGCCCGGAACACCCGCAGCTTCCCAATCGGGAAACGCGCCGGCGCTCGCGCCACAGCCGCCCGGATCACCGCCCACGTCTTCCGGCGCCGCACAACCCGTTGACAGCTCGCAGGGCCAGCAGACGAAGCGGATTTTGGGGATCATGCCGAACTTCCAGGCCGTGAGCGCCAACACCCATCTTCCCCCGCTGTCTGTCCAGGATAAGTTCTGGCTTGCCACCGAGGGCAGCTTCGATTATTCGGTGTTCGTCTCTGTCGGAATTCAGTCGGCGATCGAGCAGGCGGCGAAGTCGTACCCGGAATTTCATGAAGGAATGGCAGCCTATGGCCGCTATTACTGGCACACGTTCGCCGACTCGGGGATCGAAAACTATTTTGTGGGAGCTATCCTTCCGGCGATCACTCACGAAGACCCGCGTTATTACACTCTGTATCGCGGAGGGTTCTTCCATCGCACGTGCTATGCCGTGAGCCGTCTCTGGATAACCAGGAATGACGCGGGCGCCCGAAGGTTCAATTTCTCGGAAATCCTTGGCAGCGGCCTGGCGGCGGAAGTTTCCACACATTATTACCCGCGCCAGGAGCAGGGCGCCGGTAAGGCTCTTGAGAGATGGACGAGCCAATTCCTGAACGATGCCGCGAGCAACATCGTCCAGGAATTTTGGCCCGACCTCCACGACAAGATGGTTCACCGGCGCCAGTTGCCCTAGCAAGACCGCTGATAATTACGGTTCCCTGGACGTCCCTACGGTCGCGTGCAAACGCCTATTCAGCTTCCCGCCGCCGCGTTCAGCACCTCGCGCACTTTCTTCGTGAGCTGCTGTTCGGTGAACGGTTTCGTTAACAGCGCGTACCCCTTTTCCACCACATAACGCTGCACCACGTTGGTATTGTCGTAGCCGGACATGAACAGCACGCGCAAGCCCGGCTTTAGCGTGGCTAGCCGCTCCGCCACCATCGGTCCGCTCATGCCCGGCGATACCACATCCAAAAGCACTAGATCGACTGGTTGCTTGCTCCGTTTGAAAGCTTTGATGGCGCCCTCCCCGTTCCCGGCGGTGAGCACCTTGTAGCCATTGTTCGACAGCATAACGGCCACCAGTTTGCGAACATCAGCTTCGTCGTCGAGAACCAGAATGGTTTTGCTGGTGCCGGCCGGCTGATGTGCGTCTCGGCGGATTGACATGTGTTTGCTATGGATTCTAGGCCAACGCCGCCCCACCACGCAAACCGGGGCATCGGAAACGCTCAGTTACAATCTGAGTGTGACTCCTGGGTTCGTCACATCGGAAGGCACCGTGCTCCAGGTGGCGGACGCTCTTGCAGTGCTCGATGCAGCTCTGGAGCAGGTTCCCAACCGCCCCGCCGTCTTCCTCCTCTGGCCGAACCAGGGCGATCCCTATCTCGGTAAGACCACCGTGCTTCGCCGCCGCCTGCTGCGTTTGCTGCGTGAGCGCGAAACTCCCTCGCGCCTGCTGAATCTCCGTTACACCGCCCACCGCGTCCAGTACTGGCTCACCGGTTCCAAACTCGAATCATCGGTCCTTATGTATGGCCTCGCGCGCCGCCATTTCCCCAAAACCTACCTCGATGTGCTGCGCCTGCGAATGCCGCCTTATCTCAAACTGATACTCACCAACGAATTCCCGCGGAGCCAGGTGACCACGCACCTGGGCCGCGCGCAGGCCGCCTACTTCGGGCCATTTCGCACGCGTACCTCTGCCGAGCGCTTCGAGTCGCAGTTTCTCGACCTGTTCCAGATGCGCCGCTGCCCGGAAGACCTCGTGCCCTCACCCGCCCACCCCGGCTGTGTGTATGGCGAAATGGGGATGTGCCTGCGCCCCTGCCAGCAGATCGTCACCGTGGAGGAATACCGCCATGAAGTGGACCGCGTCGTCGACTTCCTGCACACCGATGGCCGATCTCTCGTAGATGCAGCCACTTCCGCCCGCGACCGCCTCAGCGCCGAACTCGATTTCGAACAGGCCGCACGCCAGCACAGGCGCGTCGAGAAGATCCAGGAAGTGCTCGGTCTGCGAGACGATCTAGCTCATGACGTCGATCGCCTAAGCGGCGTTGCCGTCACAGCTTCCGTCGAGCCGCAAGCCGTCGAGCTCTGGTTCATCTCGGGTGGTGCCTGGCAGGGGGCCAAGCGCCTTACTTTCGAGGTGTTGGAAGGCAAGCCCGTCTCCATCGACCAAAAACTGCGTGAAGTGGTCAGCACACTCTCTCCCACCACCCAGACTATGCACCAACGGCAGGAATACCTCGCCCTGCTCGCCCGCTGGTACTACTCCACCTGGCGGGACGGCGAATGGTTCCCCTGCGAGAGCCTGCAGGACTTACCCTACCGCAAGCTGGTCCATGCCATTTCCCGGGTCGCTAGAATCCGCGATACGTACTAATTCTTACATGTATTGACCCGTTACCTCCGTTAGCTGAGCACAGGATGTCGCGCAAGTGGTCACAACCAGCATGTTTACCGCGAGAGCCGGGATCTTGTGGTATCTATCTGCAATGAAAAGATTTCATAACAATTTCATGGTTTGCTCACGACCGTAGGCTTGATTGGGACTATACCATAGACACTAGTTAATTTGAATTAGGGGGCAGTCCTCTCTGCCGGACGTTTAGATTTAAATCCAAGTGGATAGGGGAGTCACACAAATGAGAATGTTTGCAACACTTCCAGGCCGCCGCAGCTTTTGGATTACACTCTGCGTTCTGGTTCTGGCCATGCCGGCTACTTTGTATGGTCAAGCTCTCAGTGGAATCACCGGCGTCGTCACCGACGCAAGTAGCGCGGTTGTTCCTAATGCAAAAGTGACCATCACGAATACGGCGACTCAGGTCGCAAGTCATTCAATCACCAGCTCTTCCGGTACCTATACTGTAACGGACTTGATTCCAGGCACATACACGGTTCAGGTAGAGCTCGCCGGCTTCCAAACGGCGGTTCACAACGGCGTGTTAGTTGAGGTGGGCCGGAATTCGTCGGTGGATGTGTCTCTGCAAACGGGTAACGTCCAGCAAAGTGTTGAAGTTGTGGAGAATGCGATTACCCTCAACACGACCCAGCCGGAACTGGGCACGACTATTGAAAACGCAGTGGTTCAGGCGCTTCCGGTTGAGCTCAACGGCGGTCGTGGCCGACAGATCGACCAGTTCGTTTTTCTCGCTCCCGGCGTCACCGGCGGCACGTTCAGCAAACGAATCAACGGCGGTGTGGACTTCGAGAGTGAGGTTGTTTTCAACGGGATACCGATCGCTCAGTCTGAAACCCAGGGGTTTCAAACGATCTGGAACCCGCCGTTCGAACAGGTTAATGAATTCGATGTGTTACGGTCTTCGTTCTCGGCGCAGTATGGACTGGCGCAGGGCGTCGTCACTTATCAGACGGCATCGGGAAGCAACCAGTTCCACGGGGACGGGTTCGAGATCATCCGGAACAACTTCTTCGATGCCAGGGGAGCATACAACCCGACGGTGCCGATCGACAGAGAGAACAACTACGGGTTCACGATCGGTGGCCCCGTGCTGATTCCGAAACTATTCAACGGCAAGAACAAGCTGTTCTTCCACCTCAGCATGGAGTGGTATCGCCTGAACAACACCGACTTGACCTTCATGAATTTGCCCACGGCAGCCGAGAAGCAGGGGAATTTCGCCGCCACAGGTTTGACGATCTACGACCCCACGACCGGCAATCCGTTTCCGGGAAACCAGATTCCGACGAGCCGGTTTAGCCCGTTATCGCAGACCCTGATCCCATTGATGCCCAACCCGACTTTCTCCGGGTACGTGAACAATTTCCAATCGAACGAGGGCGTCCTCCCGACGCGGCAAAATCCCTGGGGCTTCAACGTCGACTACAATATCAACGACAAGCAATCGATCCACTGGAGCGAGTGGCGTGACAAACAGACTTCCTATGCCACGGAAACAAGCTCTCATTTGCTTGGCGAACTGGGGAGTGAGACGGTGAACCCGGATCTCGGGACGGTTTTCCTCCTGAACTACTCCAATTCGCTCACACCGCATCTCGTGATGACGGCTGGAGCAAGCTGGCTTGGCGAGCTAAACGATCAGATCAGCCTTAATAAGAACGCCAACTTCGCGGCCGCACCGGGGACGCCGCAACTTTCAGCGATCAACTTCACCGGCCCGGACTCGCCAACGACGTTCGGATCGCCGTGGATTCAATCCATCAACCGGAAGCTGGGTTGGGTGATTGAAAACAACTATCTATGGATCAAAGGCAAACACACGTTCAACATTGGTATTGAGGCGCGGCGGACGTACCAGGATGACAACGAATGCCAAAGGTGCGCCGGTAATTTCAATTTCAGCAACGCCGAAACGGCCTCGCCAAGCACCCTGGGCACCGAAGGAAACGCATTCGCCAGTTTCCTGCTCGGCACCGTGGACAGCGCGAACCGGTACGGGACCAACGAGTTAAAGCTTCGCAACCGGGATTTTTCTCCGTACATTCAGGACGACATCCAGATCACGCGAAAGCTCAAAATAAACATCGGCTTGCGCTGGGACATCATGGTACCGTTCACCGAGGCGGATAATCTAATCGTGTTCTTTAATTCCATGATTCCGAACACTGCGGCGGGCGGACTGCCGGGAGCGATGTCCAAGTTCGGTGATTGCACCGGTTGCGCTGGATTTGACCGCGCCGCCATCAAGTGGAATCACCTAAGTCCCCGGCTCGGCGCCTCCTACGGCTTGAACAATAAGACGGTCCTCCAGGGCGGTCTGTCCTGGAATTATCTGGATGGCGGCGCTTACGAGTACGGCACTAATAAGGTAGCCGTGAACTATGGCAATCTGCTCGATGGCGCGTTTTCACGGAGTGCCACCGGCACCACGACCGCTGGGTTCGGCTCTTGGGATACCAATATTCTTCCTGCTCCGGGTTCCGTTCCGTTTAGCCCGACCATTGGGAATGCGGTCGGGGTGAATGCTTTCTCTCCTAACGACGGCATCGCGCCTTACGATATCGTCTGGAGCATCGGAATCCAGCGCGAGCTGCCGGATAACATGCTTCTGTCGGCACACTACACGGGTAACCGCGCCAATTTCCTGCCAGCCCAGTTGAACCCGATCGATCAGCTCAGTCCGAGTTATCTCACTCTTGGAAACACCCTTGGGGCGTTGGTCGGAAGCCCGGCAGCGAACGCCGCCGGCATCGGTAGTCCGTATCCGAACTTCCTCAACGACTACGGCAGCAGCGCCACCGTGCTACAGGCTTTGCGCCCGTACCCGCAGTTTTCAAGCATTTTCAACAACTTCGATAACAGCGGTTCTTCGCTTTACAACGCTCTGCAAGTCCAGTTGGAAAAGCGGTATTCCACCGGGCTCAGCTTCCTGGTTACGTACAATCTCTCGCGCATGATGTCGAACACCAACTCCGGCTTCACTTCTTTCGGCTCCACTTCTTTGAACAAGAACAACCAGGCATCGGAATGGTCCATCGACAATAACGATCAGACCAATATGATCAACATCGCCGGCACTTACGAGCTGCCGATTGGCAAAGGCAAGCCTTTCCTGAACAATCGGGGACTCGCCAGCAACATCCTAGGAGGCTGGCAGATCAGCCCCATCCTCACTTACGCCACGGGCACTCCCATCTGGAGCGGCGGGCCGGGCGGATCGGTGGTGGTACCGGGCGACCCTCTGGGGAACGGTTGCCCACCCTGCAATCGGGCGGATATCGTGCCCGGAGTGCCGGAAATGCTGTCCTATAGCAACGTCTACAAAGGACTGCCTGTAATCAATTCAGCCGCCTTCACCAACCCGGGTCTATGGACGCTTGGCACTGCACCTCGCGTGATCGGCGCGTTGCGCGGCCCGTGGAATTTGAATGAAAACGTTTCTATGAGCAAAGCCTTCAACATTGGGGAACGGGTCAAGGCCGAACTGCGTATCTCGTACTTCAACCTGTTCAACCGCGTCATCTTTGGCGGTCCAAACGACTTAACACTGACCGACCCGGCCTTTGGGCTGGTGGTCAACAACCAGAATGCTATCGGGTCAACAACCGGAGCCCGTCAGGGACAAGCTCAGTTCAATCTTTCGTTCTGAGCCATCCGATCTCACGAGGCGGGAGCAGAATCTGCTCCCGCCTTTTTCGTCTAAACTCGAAATAGATGTCTGGTGTAGTTCTTCCCGCCTGTTTCCTCTTCTTACTGTCTTCTCTGTTCGCCGCGCAGCGTGCCGGGCCGGAAACACCACCCCCGGCGAGCTCTTATGCCGGGCATCCCAATCAGCCCGAGCCGGCGCTGGTAGAGGCGCAGTCGCACCTCGATTCGGGAAAGTTGCAGGACGCCGAGGGCGCGGTGCGCCAGTACCTGGAGAAGAACGAGAATTCGGCGGATGGGCATTACCTTCTCGGGTACATTCTGTTTCGGGAAGCCAATTCGAAAGCATCGTTGGAAGAATACAGGAAGGGCGCGCCTTACCGGGCCCCGAGCGCGCTCGATTTGGAAGTGATGGGGTGTGATTACTTCCTACTGGAAGACTATGTGGCGGCGGACCAGTGTCTAACCAAGTCGGTGGAGTTGGACCCTGGCGATGCGCGAGCGCGCTATTACCTGGGGCGGACGAAATACAACGAAAAGCGGTTTGACGAGGCGGTGCGGGCGTTCACGGAGTGTTTGAAGCTGGATGCCAAGAACGTGAAAGCCGCGGACAACCTGGGCCTGGCCTACGAAGCGCTGGGTAAAACGGAAGACGCGCTCGCCGCATACCGGAATGCGGTGGCTTTGGACGCCGGCACGGTTACCAGAAGTCTGGGGCCGTATCTAAACCTGGGAACGCTGCTGGCGGAGAATGACCGGGCGAGTGAGGCGCTGCCGTACCTCGAGCAAGCGGTGCAGATTGCTCCGGGCGATGGGCGGGCGCACAGGGAGTTGGGGAAAGCGTACATGGCCGTGAACCGATTGGAGGAAGCGCAGCGGGAGCTCGAGAAGGCCGTGACGATCGAGCCGGAAAGCGCGCCGGCGCACTTCCTGCTGGCCCAGGTTGATCGAAGGCGCGGGCTGGCAGAGGATGCCCGTGTGGAAAGCGAGCACTATACGGCGCTGACGGGAGGGCATTCAGCACCGGATACGCCATTAGCGGAAGCGCGGTCGCTGCTCAACCTGGGTCAAGTGATTGAGGCCGAGCGAGTGATGCGCCGGTATCTGGATGTTCACAAAGCATCGGCAGAGGGGCACTTCCTGTTGGGGTACGTGCTGTTTAAGAAGCAAGACGCCAAGGCGTCGCTCGCAGAATACACCGAGGGCGCCAAGTATCGAGTGCCGGAAGCGGTGGACCTGGAAGTGGTGGCGAGCGATTACGTCCTTTTGAAGGATTACCCGGACGCGGACAAGTGGTTCACAAAGGCGTTGGAATGGAATCCGAACGATGTTCTGGGCTGGTATTACTTGGGCCGCACAAAATACAACGAAAACCGGTTTGACGAGGCGGTCAGCGTGTTCCAGCACTGTTTGCAGCTCGATCCGCGAAACGTCAAGGCGGAAGACAACCTGGGGCTGTCGTATGAAGGGCTGAACCGGACCGAGGAGGCTTTCGCGGCCTATCGGACTGCCATCGAATGGCAGAAGGATGCGGCGGTGAAGAACTCGGGGCCGTTCCTCAATCTGGGCAGCCTGCTGGTGGACACCGGACGCGCGGAGGAGGGGCTTCCAAACCTATTGGAAGCGGTGCGGCTCTCGCCAGAGGATTATCGAACACACCGGCAACTCGGCAAGGCGTACACGCGGCTAGATCAGTTGGACAAGGCGCGCATCGAATTAGAAAAAGCAGCGGGGCTTGCTCCGCAGAATGCTCCGGTGCATTTCATGCTGGCACAGGTTTACCGGAAACAGGGGTTGATGGACAAAGTGAAGCTGGAGACGGAACGCTACACCGCGCTGACGGGAACGCGGTCGGCGCCGGAGAATTAGGAGTTGAATATAGGCGCTGCGTTTTCCGCAGTCCTCATACTCTGGCTTGTGCCGCTGTGCCTGGCCGCGGACGCGAGTGACGCGCATTATGCCGGAGCGCAGGCGTGCGCCGGGTGTCACCAGGACGTTGCCGCCAGCCAGGCAAAGACGGCTATGGCCAAGACGTGGCACGGGGCGGTCACGGCATCATTGCCGCTCCGCTACGACGGGCGTGTTCGTGAGGGAACCGAGAAAGCGCTGGAGTATGAAGTCCGGCGCGAAGACGATCATTTTGTATTCTCCACGGCCGTGCCTGACGCATCGAAAGTGACGCTGCCAGTGAAGGTGATCATGGGCGGCGACCGGCATGGACTGAGCTTTCTGGCGTCCATCAATAACCTGGGCGGCCTTCCGTTGGAGCGGGCGGCGCTGATCGAAGCAAGGTACGTCTACAACACGCCGCACCGTGTGCTGGCGCTTTCACCGGGGCTTCCGGCGGAAAAACCGCGGTCGTACGAAACGGCATTTGGACGTGTACTGAGTCCGACGTTCGAGGTGAAGTGTCTGACCTGTCATGGCGAGCCGGAGACACTCGGCGCGGGCAAACAAGGTGGCGTGCAGTGCGAGAGCTGCCATGGACCAGGGTCGCAGCACGTCGAAGCGATCAGCCAGGGCAAAACGGGAACGGGCATCATCAATCCGCGGAAGCTCACGGCGGACCAGAGCCTGGAGGTTTGTGCGCCGTGCCATGGCGGGTTTTCCTATCAAGCCGACCCTCTTCCGAAAGAGCTGCTGGTTTCGAGCCAGGTCCCGGCGCTGCGCCATTCAGAATGTTTCATTCAGAGTGGAAAGGCTTTGGCATGCACGAACTGTCACGACCCGCATCGGGACGCGGTGCGCGCGGAGGTGGAGAAAGCGTCGATGAAGGCGTGCCTGGGCTGCCATTCGGGGACCGCGAAGCAGCGGGCGGGGATTTGTCCGATTGAGGCGGGCGAACGGTGCATCGGGTGTCACATGCCGCTGGTGGACGAAGGCGTCTTCCACCTGACGGATCATTGGATTCGGGTACACCCGGAGCAGGGCATCCAAGCGAAGCAGCACGACGAGAGCTTGCGGTCGCAGGTTCCGCCATTGCGCGAGTTTCTGCGGATTATCGTGGCCGAGGATCGGGCGAAAGCCGAACGCGCCATGGAGCGGCTGGGAAAAGGAGAGGCGTTCTTCGATGTGGCGCGCGATGTTTCCATTGATCCCGCGGCGCCGGGCGGGGGCTACATGGGGGACATGCGGCTTTCGGACATGGATGCGAGGCTCAGCGCCGCGGCGGCAAAACTGAAATACGGAGAGACGAGCGGCGTGATTGACTTGGGGAATCGATGGATGATCTTGCAGCGTATGCCGCGCGATTTCAAATTGGAAGCGGATCGACTTTTTGAACAGGCTGGGACCTTGAAGACGCGCGGCGACGTCAAAGGAGCACTCAAGAAGGATGAGGAGGCGCTACGGGCGTATCCGTATTTTCTGCGCGGCCTGATCTTCATGGGCGTGACGCTGGCGGAGAGTGGGGTGGTACAGAAAGGCGCGGAAATCCTGGAGTTTGCCGCACAGCAATATCCCCTGGATGCAACGGCACGGTTCGATCTCGGCCTCGCGCTGGGCGGCGCGGGGAATGGTGGTGGGCAGATCGAAACGTTCCGCCAGGCGATCGCACTAGACCCGGATAACTCGGCCGTGTATGAGAGCCTGAGCGCGGCCCTGTATTCGGCAGGGGATTGGCAAAGCGCCATCGAAGTCTGCCGGCAAGGCTTGCAGGTGGATCCGCTATCGGCGAAGCTCTATTACAACCTGAGCCTGATGCTGGAACAGCACGGCGACGCGCCGGGCACGAAACGCGCGAGGGCTCTGGCGCGGAAGATCGATCCGGAGATTGTGCCGCAGCGGTGACGGGCTCAATGCGCGTTTTCTTTGTTCTTGATGACTTCCTGGGCGCGCTCGGCGGTAGCGGCGCGGGCGGCTTCCTCCAGCTTGCTGAACGCCAGCATCTCCGCCTGCGCTTCCTGCACGCGGCCGAGCGACCGATAGACTTTGGCGAGGAGAAAATGAGTACTGGGCTCGGCGGGATCGGCCTTGATCGCGGCTTCGAGATCGGCGGCTGCTTCGGCGCTGCGATCCAACTTGATCAGGGCGCGGGCGCGATCCGCACGGGCTTCGTTAAGGCTAGGGCACTGAGTGAGGGCCTGGTTGATATCGGCAAACGCCTCCTCGGGGCTGCCGTTCTTTTGCAACAAGACACTGCCCAGTTTCCAGCGCGCCTGGCAATTGGCGGGGTCGACGGCCAGTTCCGCCTGAAACTGCTCGGCGGCGGAATCCCATTGCGAAATGCTGAAGTAGGCGTCGCCGAGTTTGTAGTGCGTGCCGGGCTGCTGGGGAGCCATTTCGACGGCCTTTTTCAGCTCGACGACGGCGCCATCATAATTGTTCATGGCCTCCATCATTTCTCCCGAAAGCTCGTGCGCAACGACCGAGTGAGGATCGATGGCATTCATCTTCGCCAGCGACTGCTCGGAGAGCTTCATGTAAACTTTGGCGAGCAGATACCAGATTTCCTGGTTCTTGGGCTCGCGCGCGCCGAATTGCCGAAGCTGAGACGCGGCGGCTTCGTAGTCGCCGAGCTTGCTGAGATCCTTCACCAGGAACATCTGCGCGTTGCTGTCATTCGGATTCGCACGAAGGGCGGCTTCAAGTCGCGGCCGCGCTTTGGCGTACTCGGCCATCTGATAAAACGAAATGCCAAGCAGCGCCGAGGCCGAGGGCATAGCGGGACTGATTTTCAATCCCTGTTCCAGAATAGTGGCAGCTTTCTGATAATCGCGCTGGCGGAAATACAGCGCGCCGAGGTTGTTGTAGCCGGGAGCCAGGCGTGGCGCGATGCGCAAAATCTCCTGGTACTTGCTGATAGCGGCAGCAATGTCCCCTTGCGACTGGGCGGTCTTGGCCTGGCTGTAAAGATCCTCAACGCGAGCATCATTCTCGCCGGTATCGGGGTGGGCCGGCGGCTTCTGGGAGCCGGAGAGCAGGAACGCCGCGAGAAAGAGGGCAACAAGAGAGTGAATCATCTCTTTAATTATCCGTGCTATACACTGTAACGGTAAACATGAAACTGAGGCGCGGCGCCGTGGCTGCCGTACTCGTGGTTCTTCCCGCTTTGGCCATTCTGCTGGTGGCGGACAATTCCACAGGCATTCAATTTGCCGAGGTGGCGGCGGCAGCGGGAGTACGCGCCGAGATGCGATGCGGAAGTCCGGAGAAGCGCTGGATCCCGGAGGCGAACGGGTCGGGCGCGGCGTGGCTCGACTACGACAACGACGGATTGATGGATCTTCTGATCGTCAACGGGGGGAACATGGACGACTTGCGGCGCGTCGTGGCCGGGCAGGCCCCGGCACCAGCCAAGGGCGGCGTCTATCTGTTTCACAATCTGGGGAATGGAAAGTTCGAGGACGTGACGGAGCGCGCGGGGCTGGCGAACGCGTATTGGGGGACCGGCGCGAACGCCGCGGACTACAACAACGACGGCTACACCGACATATTGATTACGACCATCGGCGTTGATCTGCTTTACAAGAATAACGGCAACGGAACCTTTACCGAAGTGGGTGGCGCGGCGGGGTTGAGCCGCAATGTTGCCTGGCACACGGGCAGCGCATTCGGCGATTATGACGGCGACGGGTACCTGGATCTTTTCGTCGCGAGCTACTTGGACATTCACGCGATCACGCTGAACGAACCGGCGCCAGTGTGCCCGTACCTGGATATTCCGGGTTTCTGCGGCCCAATTGGGCTGCCAGGAGGCCGCGGCACGCTGTATCACAATAACGGGGACGGCACCTTCACCGATGTCACCAAAAAAGCGGGCCTGGGTGAGGTGAGACCCGCGCACGGGTTCACTGCAGTGTTTGACGATTTTAATCAGGACGGCAAGATTGATCTTTTCGTGGCCAATGATTCGGATCCCAACCTTCTGTTCCTGAACCAGGGAGACGGCACGTTCAAAGAATCGGCGCTGGAGCGGGGTGTAGCCTTCAACGGGGACGGCAGAGCGCAATCCAACATGGGGGTTGCCGTGGGAGACATTGATAACCACGGAAGGTTGAATATTCTGACGACGACCTTCTTCGACGATTACTTCCCGCTGTTCCGGCAGGACAAGTCGGGTTTCTTCGATGATTCGTCCACCGCCGCCCGGTTGACGATGCTCACCAAGCGTTACCTGGGCTGGGCGTGCGGGTTTGCAGATTTCGATAACGACGGCAAGCGCGATCTTTGGTTTGCAAACGGGCATGTCTATCCGACTTCCAGAAACTACTTCCAACCTTTCGTCGTGATGCGAAACGAGGGCACCGAATTCACGGAAGTGTTCCACTATCCCGAGCCTGCCAACAATTCCTACCGAGGCGGCTGCGCGGGCGACTTCAATAATGACGGACGGATGGATGTGGTTGTGCTGCCCATTGCCGGCCAGCCGCTGCTGTTTCAAAACAAGACCACCAATACGAATTCGTGGGTCGGGCTGCAGCTTCGCGGCACGCGGAGCAATCGTGATGCGATCGGCTCGAGCGTCGAGATCGCCTTTTGCGGAAAAACGGCGTTCGATACGGTCCGCAACGGCGGCAGCTACATCTCACGGAATGATCCGCGGCTGCACTTCGGACTCGGGACGTGTACCAAGGTCGACCGCGTGACGGTCAAATGGCCGCGCGGGGGCACGCAGACTGTGCGTGATCTCCCGGTGAACCAGTACAGTACGATCACGGAGTCAGTCACACCTTGATTCCCCGGGCGCGATGGATGCAAGGGTTCTTCGGCCTGTGCATTTTCTGCGTGCTATGCTTCGCGACCTTGCAGGCGTGGCAGGCGGCGCACAATACGCCGGGCAACTTCGTCGATATTACGGAGGCTAGTGGAGTTCGTTTTCAGCACATCGCGACGCACACCTCCAAGAAGTACCTGCTCGAGACCATGGGCTCCGGCGTTGCGCTGTTCGATTATGACAACGACGGCCGATTGGACATCTTCCTGATCAACGGCGCACCGCTCACCGATCCGACTCCCAAGGGGACCATCCCGCAAAAGGCGGGACCGAAATATTGGAACAGACTTTTTCATCAGAAAAGCGACGGGACGTTTGAAGATGTGACGGAGAAGGCGGGGCTCGAAGGTGTCGGCTACGGGATGGGCGTGGCCGTGGGTGACTACGATAACGACGGCTATGAAGACCTTTTCGTCACGGCGTATGGCGGCAACAAGCTCTATCACAACAATGGTGACGGCACCTTCACCGACGTAACGGAAAAGGCCGGTGTGGGTGGGAGCGGCTGGTCATCGAGTGCGGCCTGGGTCGACTTGAATAATGACGGCCTGCTGGATCTGGTGGTGCTGCGCTATGTCCAGTGGGATTTTGACGACATCTGGTGTGGGGAACACAAGGAGGGTTTTCGCGCTGTTTGCCATCCGGATGTCTTCCAGGCGATCACTCCGCTCGTCTATCAAAACGATGGGAACGGCCATTTCACTGAAGTCGGGAAGAAGATTGGCCTCGCCGTGCCGGGCAAGTCGCTGGGCATCGCGATTGCGGACTACGATCGCGACGGCCATATCGATATCGTCGTGGCAAACGACTCGATGCCCGGGTTCCTGTACCACAACAAAGGGGACGGCACATTTGAGGAGCGTGGCCTGCTTTCGCAAGTCGGCGTGGATGAAGACGGCCGCACGTATGCCGGCATGGGCGTGGACTTTGCGGATTTCGGCAATGACGGCCTGCCGGACATTGTGGTGGATGACCTCGCCAATCAGATGTACGCGCTCTATCAAAACGCCGGCGACGGCACCTTTACTTACACCACCAGGACTTCGGGCATGGGCCGCATGTCGATGCTGCACTCGGGGTGGGGGCTGCGGTTCATCGATTATGACAACGACGGCTGGAAGGATCTGCTCATCGCACAGGGGCACGACCTCGACACGGTGGAGAAGACGAACCCGCAACTGCACTACCGGGAACCGATGTTACTGGCGCGGAACACGGGCCACGGCTTTGTGGACGTTTCGGCGGAATCGGGCAGCGCATTTCACCAGGCTTGGGTCGGGCGCGGTTTGGCTACGGGCGATATCGATAACGATGGGCGAATCGATGCGGTAGTGTCCACCAATGACGGACCGGCACACGTGGTTCATAACGAAACCAAGACCGCCAATCACTGGCTGATTCTCAAACTCGTAGGCCACACAAGCAACCGGGACGCAATTGGCGCCTTGGTGAAAATAGTGACCTCCCAAGGCCCGCAGTATACGACGGTCACGACCGCGAGCAGCTACCTTTCTTCGAGTGATAAGCGCGTGCACTTCGGCCTGGGGATGGACGCAACAGCGCAGACAGTGGAAATTCATTGGCCAAGCGGCATTCAGCAGGTGCTGAAGAATGTGAACGGCGACCAAATTCTGCAGGTGGACGAACCGGCGCGGTAAGCGCCCGATATACTGTCTCCATGTTGCCCGACTCCCCCAAGGTAGAGCGCTTCCGCTGTCCGGGTTGCTCGGCGGACATGGAGTTCGATCCGGAATCGGGGGGTATGAAGTGCCGGTTTTGCGGGCATACGGAAGCTCTCCAGCAGGCACAAACGGTAGAGGTGAAGGCGCACGCGCTCGAAGACGCGCTAAAGCAAACCGACGTCAGCCACGCGAAACCGCTCAGCGAGCAGGCACTCGAAGTACATTGCGACAGTTGCGGGAGCGCCGTCGTCTTCGAGCCGCCCGAAGTGGCGGGCGCCTGCACGTTCTGCGGAGCGGCGATCGTCGCAGAGCCGAAAGCAGCCGATCCGTTGATTGCGCCGGACGCGGTGCTGCCGGCCAAGATTCCGAAAAACACCGCGCAGGCGGAAGTGAGGCAATGGTTGGCCTCACGGTGGTTCGCACCGAAGGCCTTGAAACGGATGGCGCAGGAGGAAGGGATCGGCGGCGTTTATCTTCCCTTCTGGACCTACGCGGCAGATACGGAAAGTGATTACACAGGCCAGCGCGGCGAGCACTATTGGGAAACAGAATATTACACAGAAACCGATAGCGAAGGCAAAACCGTCGAACGTTCACGGCAGGTGCAGCGGACGCGCTGGTATCCAGCCTCCGGACACGTGGCACGCCGTTTCGACAACGTGCTGATCCCAGCCACGCGGGCCGTCAAGGAGTCGCGATTGGATGGACTCGCGCCCTGGGACCTGGAAGCTCTGCGCCCCTACGAGCCCGCCTACCTGGCTGGCTTTCGCGCCCAACGATACCAGGTGGAGCTGCCCGAGGGTTACGAGAAAGCCAAGGAAGTGATGGCGGAGGCGATTGAGCAAGACGTGCGGCAGGACATCGGCGGGGACGAGCAGAGTGTCGATCGCATCGAGACGTCGCATGCCAACGTCATGTTCCGGCACCTTCTGCTACCGGTGTGGATAGGGGCCTACCGATTTCAGGGGAAGGTGTATCAGGTGGCCGTGAATGCCCGGACGGGCGAGGTGCAAGGCGAACGCCCGTACAGCCCTTGGAAGATCGCGCTTCTTGTGGCCTGCGCGTTGCTGCTGGTGTGCCTGATTGTGCTGTTGGCGCAAAGGCGCTAAGACGCCATCCCCCAAAAACTTTGTAACTCTGGTGACTTTCGAGCGTATTAGTCTTTGAACACCCCCGTCGCAGGAGAGTGGCTCATGGGTTCTTTCCTCAACGAAGCGCGACCGATTCTGCGCAGGCTCATGCGCTCGCCGATGTTCACCGCCATCACGCTTCTCACGCTCGCCGTGGGCATTGGAGCAAACACTGCCATTTTCAGTGTGTTGAGCGGCGTGCTTCTCAAGCCTCTGCCTTACCCCAATCCCGACCAGCTCGTAGGAGTGTGGGAAAAGGCGCCTGGGCTGGGCATAAACGACATGAATGCTTCGCCCGCAACGTACTTTACATTTCGCGAGGAAAACCACACGTTCCAGGACACGGGCCTGTGGCGCACCGACTCCTTCAGCGTGACCGGCTTCGGCCAACCCGAACAGGTGGATTCGCTGGAAGTGACCGACGGCACGCTGCCCATTCTCGGTGTGCGGCCGATTCGCGGGCGGTGGTTCACCCGCGCGGATGACTCACCCGGCAGCCCCGAAACCGTGATGCTCACATATGGCTATTGGCAGCGCAAATTCGGCGCCGATCCTGCCGTCCTGGGTCGGAGAATCATCATCGACGGCGAAGCGCACGAAATCATCGGCATCATGCCGCAGCGCTTCCGCTTCATGAATCGCAACGCAGCGTTGATCCTGCCGTTCCAGCTCGATCGAAACAAGGTCTTCATCGGTAATTTCAGTTTCCTGGGAATCGCGCGCCTCAAACCAGGAGTGACCCTCGCACAAGCCAATGCCGATATCGCCCGCATGCTGCCGATCATGCTGCGAAAGTTTCCTCCGGCTCCGGGCATGAACATGAAGATGCTCGATGACGCCCGGCTTGGCCCGAACCTGCGGCCGCTGAAAGCAGACGTAGTCGGGGACATCGGAAAGATGTTGTGGGTATTGATGGCAACGGTCGGCGCGGTACTCTTTATTGCGTGTGCTAACGTTGCCAACCTACTACTGGTGAGAGCGGAAGGAAGGCAGCAGGAGTTGGCCATTCGCTCGGCCCTCGGCGCGGGATGGGCACGGATCGCCCGGGAGCTTCTCCTGGAGAGCGTTTCGCTCGGCCTGCTCGGCGGCGCTCTGGGTCTGGCACTTGCTTACGCCGCGCTTCGGGTTCTGGTCGCGATGGGTCCGTCGCAACTGCCGCGGCTGGATGAAATTTCGATTGATCCCTCCGTCCTTGTGTTCACTGCCGTCATTTCGCTCGTAGCCGGCGTCTTTTTCGGACTGATTCCGGTGTTCAAATATGCAGGGCCCCGGCTCCAAGCCGCTCTGCGGCAGGGCGGACGGACATCGAGCGACGGCCGCGATCGTCACCGCGCCCGAAGTGTTCTGGTGGTCGTTCAGGTTTCGCTGGCTCTGGTATTGCTGATCAGCTCAGGTCTCTTGATTCGCACGATTCAGGCGCTAGAGAAGGTTCAACCCGGATTTACAGAGCCGGAACACGTTCTAACGCTGCATGTTTCCATTCCGGATGCCCAGGCCCCGAAACCCGAACAAGTCGTTCGCGCGTACAAGGAGATGCGCGAGAAGATTGCGGCAATTCCGGGCGTCAAAGCGGTGAGCCTTACCAACTCCGTGACCCTGGATGGCAACAACGACAACGATCCCATCTTCGCCTCGGACAAGGTCTATTCAGAAGGCACAATACCAGCTCTTCGGCGTTATAAGTTCGTCTCACCCGGGTCCTTCCAGACCATGGGCAATCCCTTGCTGGCCGGCCGCGACTTCACCTGGACCGACATCGACGAAACGCGGCGGGTCGTGCTGGTCTCCGAAAACCTGGCGCGCGAGTTGTGGCGGAGCCCCGCTGCCGCGCTCGGCAAACAGATCCGCGAAAACCCCAAGGCGCCGTGGCGCGAAGTCATTGGCGTCGTCGGGAACGAGCATGACGACGGCGTCAACCAGAAAGCCCCGACCACTGTCTACTGGCCCATGATCGTCAAGAACTTCTGGGGTAGTGAGTACAATGTGCAGCGCGGGATGGCGATTATCATCCGCAGCGAAAGGACGGGCTCCGCCGGCTTCCTCAAGGAAGTGCAGCGAGGAGTATGGTCCGTGAATCCGGATCTGCCCATCGCCCAAGTGCGCACGGTGCGCGAGATCTACGATCTCTCCATGGCGCGCACCTCATTCACCTTGGTCCTACTCACGATCGCCGCTGCCATGGCATTGCTGCTCGGCATTATCGGCATCTACGGTGTGATCTCCTACTCGGTTTCGCAGCGGACGCGTGAGATCGGTATTCGCATCGCCCTCGGCGCGCCGCAACCAACCGTACGGCGCATGTTCGTCCGGCAAGGGCTGGTGCTGACGGCCATCGGCCTGGCCTGCGGGCTTGCCGCGGCGCTGGCGTTGACGAACCTGATGACTGCTTTGCTTTTCGACGTGAGCCCGCTGGACCCCATCACCTACGCCGCTGTATCCGTCATTCTCGTCGCGGCCGCCCTGCTCGCGAGCTACGTCCCGGCGCGCAGAGCAACCAGCATCGAGCCGATGCAGGCGTTGCGCACGGAGTGAGGGCCTTTCCGCTTCCCTTTGACTTGCCTCTCGCGCCGCCGGACAATGAATACTAGAGAAGGGTCGTGCGATGCAAGACCTCCCGTTCCGCGACCGCGCTCAAGCCGGTCAGTTGCTCTCCCACAAGCTGAAAGCCTATGCGGATGGCGCCGATGTCCTGATTCTTGCCCTGCCGCGTGGCGGCGTACCTGTGGCCCGTGAAGTTGCGCGGTCCTTGCACGTTCCGCTTGATGTCTTTCTGGTGCGCAAGCTCGGCGCGCCGGGCCAGGAGGAGCTCGCCATGGGGGCCATCGCGTCCGGCGGTGTGCGCGTCCTGAATGACGAGGTAGTCGAGGCGCTGGGCATCTCGTCACGCGTTATAGATCTCGTTACCGCCCGGGAGTTGGGAGAACTAGCGCGCCGTGAGCACCTGTATCGCGACGGCCACCCGGCCCCCGCAGTCGCCGGCAAGACGGTCATCCTGGTGGACGATGGCCTCGCCACGGGCTCCACCATGCGGGCCGCCGTCGCTGCTTTGCGCCAGGCCAAGCCGAAGCGCATCGTGGTGGCCGTTCCCATCGCCGCCACGCGCACCTGCGAGGAGCTTGCCGAAGAAGTGGACGAGATCGTCTGCTATCACACCTCAGAGCCCTTCTATTCGGTGGGCTTCTGGTACGAAGACTTTTCTCAGACCAGCGACGAGGAAATCCGCGAAATATTGGAACTCGAAAAGGTGTGAGCGACTCAGGCGAACAAATCGTCCAGCTCACCCTCGGCTCGGCCGCACTTGAAGGCACGCTCGCCATCCCCGCCGGAGCTACTGGAATCGTTCTGTTCGCCCACGGCAGTGGCAGCAGCCGCCACAGCTCCCGCAATCGCTACGTCGCGCAAGTGCTCCGTGAGGGCGGTCTAGGCACGCTGCTGATCGATCTCCTCACTGCCGCCGAAGAGCGCGAGGACGACCGTACCGCCCGCCTGCGCTTCGATATCAAGCTGTTGGCCCGGCGCGTCGCCGCCGCCACGGACTGGCTTCGGCAAAACCCAGCAACCATCGATCTGCGCATCGGATACTTCGGTGCATCTACTGGCGCAGCAGCAGCTCTGGCCGCCGCCGCCGAGCGCCCGGACGACGTCGGTGCCGTGGTCTCCCGGGGCGGCCGGCCCGACTTGGCCATGCCCGTTCTGGACCGCGTCAAGGCGCCGACCCTGTTGATCGTCGGCGCCCGCGACCTGCCCGTCATCGAGATGAATCACCAAGCGCTGATGCATTTGCGGGCGGAAAAGCGCCTCGATATCGTGCCCGGCGCCACACACCTTTTCGAGGAACCCGGCACCCTCGAACAAGTCGCCCTCCTGGCTCGCGACTGGCTTCTGACCCATCTCAAGCCTTATACTGAGCGGTAATCGGATGTCCCCTATGTTGCTTCGGCCGATGCTCCTTGGGGCGTGTGCTGCATTCCTTTCCTTCGCGGGCAGTGTTCCTGCCGGCGTCACTTTCGACAAAGACGTTCTGCCCATCATGCAGAAGCGATGCCAGAGCTGCCATCGTCCAGGCGAAGTCGCGCCCATGTCGTTCCTCACATATAAGGATGCGCGGCCATGGGCCAAGTCCATCCGCGAAGCTGTCCTCACGCGCAAGATGCCGCCATGGTTCGCCGATCCGCATTTCGGCAACTTCGCCAATGACCGGTCCTTGAGCCAGGCCGAGATGAACACGCTGGTCGCCTGGGTGGACGGCGGCGCAATCGAAGGTGACGCCAAAGACGCTCCTGCGCCCGTTGCATGGACGGATGGCTGGACCATCGGCAAGCCCGACGCCGTTTTCGAGATGCCGCACGATTTCGACGTGCCGGCCAAGGGGACGATCGAGTATCAGTACGTTGTAATTCCCTCGGGCTTTACGAAAGATACCTGGATTCAGGCGGCCGAAGCGCGGCCCGGCAACCGCGCGCTCGTGCATCACATCATCGCGTTCGTTCGCGAGCCCGGTTCCAAGTGGCTGAGTGAAGCCAAGCCCGGTATCCCGTTCGTTCCCGAACAGAAAAAGGACGACGAGAAGAAAGACAACGCCAAGAAAGAAGAGGAGCCGGACGATAGCGCCGCTTCCCCCGAACTGCTGATCGGCTTTGCGCCCGGCCTGGTTCCCATGACGCTCCCGCCCGGCCAGGCCAAGCTAGTGAAAGCTGGTTCCGATTTCGTGCTCCAGTTACACTACACCGCTACCGGTAAAGCAGGAACGGACCGCAGCCGCATCGGCGTGATCTTCTCCAAGGAACCGCCCAAGGAGCGCATCTTCACCGCCAACGCGACGAATTCCAAATTTGTGATCCCGCCCGGCGACCCGGCGTTCAAGGTCACTTCCAGTATTACCATTCAGGCCCCCGCGCGCCTAGTCGACCTCATGCCACACATGCACTACCGCGGCAAGGATTTCGAATACCGCCTCGTTTATCCCACCGGCGAAACGCAAACTGTGCTGCGCGTTCCGAACTACGATTTCAACTGGCAGCTTTTCTACTATCTCGCCGACCCGCTCGTGCTCCCGAAGGGCACGCGCATTGATTGCACCGCGCACTTCGATAACTCGCCGAACAATCGCTACAATCCCGACCCGAAAGCCGAAGTCCGCTGGGGCGACCAAACCTGGGAAGAGATGATGATCGGCTGGTTCGACGTGGCCGTGGACGCCGGTAAAGATCCGGCAGATGTTTTTCGCGAGAAGAAGAAGGGCGAGGATCGAGCGGGATTGTAGGAGGGCGGACAGAAGCGGCGAGGCGGTGAAGGCGTATGAACTTGGAACGTAGGAGGGTGAGACATGGAATGGTTAACGGTTCAGCTTAGGCAGATCCTACGGAGGCTTCGTCGTGCGCCGATGTTCACGGCGATCACATTAATAATCTTAGCCGTAGGCATTGGATCGACGACCGCCATTTTTAGCGTGCTGAACGGCGTTCTGCTCAAGACACTCCCGTATCCTCGGTCTGAGGAATTGGTCGATGTCCGGCTTACGTCTCCAGGTCTTGGTGCCCCCGATTTGTTTCTGGCCCCACCTCTCTACTTCACATTTCATGAGCAGAACCGCACTTTCCGGGACATCGGCCTCTATGATCCCGGCATTAATTCTGCTGGCCAGTTGACGAATGTCGTCACCGGCGTCGGTGAGCCTCAGCGCGTATCTGCCCTGGCTGTGACCGCCAATTTACTTACGATTTTGCAAGTCACGCCGTTTATCGGGCGTTCCTTCACGCTGGAGGACGATTCCCCCGGCAGCGCGGAGACTGTGATCCTGACCTACAGCTTTTGGCATAGCAGATTCGGTGGCGATCGTTCCGTGCTCGGACGAACGATCAGGGTGGATGGCAAAACGCGGACAATCATCGGAGTATTGCCGCGGAGCTTTGGCTTCCTCAACATAGCCGAACTGGCGATGCTCCTGCCCATGCAGTGGGACCGCGCGAAGGCTATGAGAACTTGGTATTTTGTCTACGGGAGCATTGCAAGGCTCAAGCTGGGAATCACGCTGGTGCAGGCCAATGCGGAAGTGGGGCGGATGCTCCGAATTGCAATATCGGCCGATGATAACAAAACGCTCCGGATCGGACCGAACCTGCGGTCTCTGAAGCAACAGGTCACAGGCGACGTGGACAAGGTCTTATGGGTTTTGATGGGAGGCATCGGCTTGGTGCTGGTCATAGCCTGTGCCAATCTGGCTAACCTGTTTCTAGCCCGTGCCGAGGGCCGCCGGCAGCAACTGGCCATCCGCGTCGCTTTGGGGGCAAGCCGCAGCCGTCTTGCTTCTGAGTTACTCCTTGAGAGTCTGATTCTGGCGGTGCTCGGCGGCCTACTCGGCCTTGGACTGGCTTACGGAGGTATACGGGTCCTGATCACCATGGCCCCGCCGGGGCTGCCGCGCCTGAATGAAATTGGCATCGATGGAAGGGTCGTACTGTTCGCGCTCGCAGCATCGTTTCTGTCGAGTCTGCTTTTCGGTTCACTGCCTGCCTTCAAATACACGGGGGTTAGCGCAATCGGACTGCGCGACAGCGGACGTTCCATGACCGAAAGCCTGAAATGGCATCACTCGCGCCGCCTGCTCGTGATAGTGCAGGTTGCGCTGGCGCTCGTTCTGCTGGTGAGTTCGGGACTCATGATTCGTACCTTTGTCGCCCTGACCAGAGTCAATCCGGGGTTCGTTGCTCCATCGCAAGTACAGACATTTCGTGTTGCGATTCCCGATACACAGGTGAAAGAACCCGAGCGCGTCGTTCGCATACAGGAGGAGATCTCGCACAAGCTCGAGGCCATTCCGAGCGTCTCGTCAGTCGGCATCTCCAGAAATCTTCCTATGGATGGCAGTGGCTGGGTAGAATCAACCTACTTAAAGGACCGCACCTACGCTCCTGGTGAACTTGCGCCGCGTCGCCGGCTCGGGTTCTTCGCACCCGGCTTTCTCAAGACTCTTGGCACGCCGCTTGTGGCTGGCCGGGATTTCACCTGGAATGACATCTACAATAAGGTTCCGGTGGTTATGATCTCCGAAAATCTGGCGCGCGAGTATTGGCACGACCCATCAAAGGCCCTCGGCAAGCAAATCAGCGCAGGCTTGCCGAGCGACTGGCATGAGATCGTTGGCATTGTGGGCGACGTGCATCAGGACGGCTTGGACAAGGAAGCGCCTGCCACCGTCTATTTGCCGATCTTAATGGCTCAGATAGATGGTGATGAAACTGCAGGCGTGCAACGCGAAGTGGCTTTCGCCATCCGCAGCCCACAGGCCGGCCTGGGAACATTGATGAACGCAGTCCGTCGAGCGGTATGGTCCGTGGATTCCAGTCTCCCGGTCGGCGAGGTTCACACGCTGGACTACTACTATACGAGATCGATGGCGCGTACTTCGTTCACACTCGTGATGCTGGCAATCGCTGGAGCCATGGCGCTGGTGCTTGGTATTGTAGGTCTCTATGGCACAATCGCCTATTCGGTATCGCAGCGCCGGCGGGAGATAGGAACGCGCATTGCGCTGGGTGCGGGAGAAGGTGAGGTACTTCAGATGATCCTCAGCGAGGGACTTAGACTGGCGCTGTTCGGCGTGGCGATTGGGTTGGCCGCAGCCCTCGGTCTGGCGCGTTTCCTTTCAAGTTTACTTTACGGAGTCAAGCCGCATGATCCCATGACGCTCGTCCTGGTGTCCGTGCTTCTGGTGGCGGTGGCCCTTATCGCCAGTTACATTCCGGCGCGCGAAGCGGCCAGAATAGATCCGGTTGTGGCGTTGAGATATGAATAAGTCGACAGTCACACAACAGTCGTGACTAGTTCGCTGATTTGCACTGTCTGTACGACTAGCTTGTGCAAGGGGTGAGAGGAAGCCATTAGGGTTGATGGTCAGCCAGCCTAGCAGTCCGTGGTGCGATTCGAGTTTTGGTTCTGGCCTGAGAAAGCGAATCGCTTATGAAACGTTATCAAGTGGTCGATGAACGCATGGAGGAGCAGCGGATAGTCGGCGCCGTCTATTTTGAGTCGGACAACGATGAACGTGTGTTGGAGAAGCTGCTCGCACTACGGGCGGAACATGCCGATATTCCACTTGTGATGATTGACACGTGGCGAGGTCGTCACCAAATCGCTTAATCCCGTAGGCCTGTGTGGTTGCGCCAAGTTTATCAGTGCCCAAGGCGCTCGCCGGAAGGACACGCTCTCACATCCGTCGCATCACCCGCTTCACCCCCTCGCGAAACGTCCCCACCGGCGTTAGCAAACTCAGCACCAGATACGCCTCCGATTCGAAATCGTAGAAGAATCCCGGCTGCGCCAGCACGCTGTCTTGTTCCAGCAACTCGATGCACCACTGCTCTTCGGTCTTCGTGCGTGGCACCCGCACCGTCGCGTACCAACCGCCCTCCACCTTTAATACCTGTGCGGGCGAACTGTCTGCGACCAGATCTCGCAGCGCGTGGAGGTTTTCACTCACGCGAGCCGCAATCTGCTTCTGCACGGCCGCGCCCGCTTCGATCAGCCGCGGCAGCGCATGCTGCACCGGAGTACCCACCGAAAGATAAGTGTCCGCAATGAGTTCCAACCGCTCGGCCGCATCCGAACGCAGCGCCTCCGGCCCACCGATCACGATCCACCCCAGCTTCATCTGCGGCAAACCGCAAATTTTCGATAGCCCGCTCAGGCAAAACGTGAGTACTTCGTCAATGCCAGCAAGGGACGGCTCGCGCTCCGGGTCCGCGCCAAATCGGTAATCGGCAAAAACTTCGTCGGAAATCAGCGCCAGGCCACGCTGCGCGCACAGCGTAACCAGCGCTTCGAGCTCGCGCCGCTTCACAAACGAGCCCGTCGGATTGTTCGGATTCACCAGCACAATGGCGCGCGTCCGCTCTCCAGCCGCCCGTTTCAACGCATCCAGATCGATCGCCCACCCGTCGTGATAGACCAGCGGGTATTGGACCACGCGCACCAGTTCCATCTGCGCCAGAAACTCAAACAGCGGATACGATGGCCGCGGCACGAGCACTTCATCGCCGGCGTCGGCCAGCAGTTTGAACAGCCACGCATAGGACTCGCTCGTGCTCGCCGTAATGAAGATCCGCGAAGGATCGACAACAAAGCCCCGCGCCGAATAGTAGTCCTCAACCGCCGCCCGAGGGGCGCGCATTCCCGCTGGCTCCGGCTCATAAACCAGCCCGCGCGGATCGCTCAGCGAACCAAGAATCTGTTCCGCTGGATACGAGAATCCCGCGTGCGTGGGATTCGATTCTGTCAGATCGAGAATCTCGGCGCCCCGGCGGCGCGCCGCTCCTAGAACTTGCGCCAGTCGGTTCGGCCGCAAGTCCCAGTGAAGACGGGACGAAAACATTTGTGTGGCCATTTTAACGGAATACCCGAATACGCTGCACTCCAGACCCCTAAAGAACCACTCAGATCCTGCCGAATAAACACCTGAGGATTGCATGATCAACCGGATCCCTTCGGTACTCCCGTACAATCGCCCTCGTGTCTGGGCGGCGGTAGCCTGGTCTCTCTTGTCAGGATTCCTGGTCCAGCCAGCCAATGCCGGCTACGGCCAGGTGCCCATGTATTTCGTCGAGAACCGCGGCCAGTTTCGCTCAGAGGTCCGCTATGCGGTTCGGGGACCACAACTTACCGGCTATTTTGGCTCTCGTGAAGTCGAGGTGACCGCGGGCGGCAGCCGTTTTCACGTCCGCTTTCCGGGAGGAAATCCGGCTCCCGCGATCGAGGGCATGGGACCCTCGGCCGCGCGCATCAACTTTCTTGTCGGTGCACCCGGCCAGTGGAGAACCGATCTTCCGGCGTGGGACCGGTTGGCGTACCGTGACATATTTCCTGGCATCGATCTGATCTATTCGTCCTTCAACAATTGTTTGAAATCGGACTTCCTTGTAGGTCCCGGTGCTGATCCCGAGTTGATCCGCCTGAGCTATGCGGGCGCCGACCCACGTATTGACGCAAATGGAGCTTTGGTCCTTCCGACTGCGGCCGGTGAGTTCCGCGAGGATGCGCCCGTGCTTTATCAGGAAATCGACGGCAGGCAAAGGCCCGTAGACGGATCGTTCCGCATCTACAGAGATGGAACCATCGGATTTCGCGTCGGGGAGTACGACCACGCGCGGCCGCTGATCATCGATCCGGTGCTCAGCTACAGCACGTTCGTTGGCGGCAGCGGGATGGATGCCGTTACGGCGATCGCCGTCGACGGCGAAGGAAATGCTTACCTCGCGGGCTGGACCACGTCTTCGAATCTTCCGACTGTGAGCCCTGTGCAAGCGCAGGAAAGAGGCAGCGTCAATGCCTTCATAGCCAAGCTCGGCCCGGGCGGGAACAGCTTGATCTACTGCACGTATCTGGGTGGGGCAAGCGATGATCGCGCGTTTGCGATTGCCATCGATTCCTCGGGGGACGCGTATGTTACCGGTTGGACAACTTCTACGAACTTTCCCACCGTCTCGCCAGTGCAATATTCGCTTTCCGGCGGCAAAGATGCATTTGTGGCCAAACTGAATCCGGCGGGCAACAGCCTCATCTACAGCACTTTTCTGGGAGGCGCGGCCAATGACACCGGCAACGGCATCGCTGTGGATTCTTCGGACAACGCGTATGTGGCAGGGTATACGTATTCTTCGAACTTTCCCACACTGGGCGCCTATCAAACTTCGAATCACGGGCCGGAAAATGCCTTCGTAACCAAGCTCAGTTCCTCCGGAACTCTGGTTTACAGCACGTACCTTGGCGGCAATGGAAACGATACCGCGGCAGCCATCGCGGTGGATAGCGCGGGCAATGCTTACATCGCCGGTGGAACGACTTCTACGAATTTCCCTATGGTATCTCCCGCTCAGGCAGCCAGCGGCGGAGGCCAGGATGCCTTCATCACCAAGCTGAATCCGGCTGGGAACGCGCTTATCTATAGCACGTACCTGGGCGGCTCTGGCGGCACAATGGGCTCCATGGAAGCCGCAACGAGCATCGCCGTGGATGCGACCGGCGCCGCCTACGTGACCGGTGTTACCAACTCGACAAATTTTCCCGTCACCGCTGGCGCCCTTCAGACCACGAACATGGGCGAAGGCGATGGCTTCGTGACCAAGCTGAACCCCGCGGGTAGCGCCTGGGTTTATTCGACCTATCTCGGTGGGAGCAGCGTCGACTACGCATCCGCCATCGCGGTGGATTTCCTCGGCAACGCCTACATCGCCGGGTACACCGCCTCCCCTGATTTTTGGAGCCTGAACGCCGTCCAAGCCGCCAATGCAGGCCTCTACAACGCTTTCATCACGAAGCTCAATCCTGCCGGGACGGGTTTGCTCTACAGCACGTATCTGGGAGGAAGCAGCAGCGATTCCGCCAATGCCATCGCCGTTGATTCGTTAGGCAGCGTCTTTGTCGCCGGCCTTGCCCAATCCACCAACTTCCCGGTACTGAATGCTGTGCAGACGGTGAATGGGGGCTCCTATAGCGGCTTCGTCTCCAAGATCTCTCCCGGTTGGGTCGCAGCCGTCTTTCTCAATGGTTCCTGGTACGTTGACCGGAACCGTAACGGCGGCTTCGACGGCACTTCGGCCGGAGACCAGATCTTCTCGTTCGGGCAAACGGGTGACGTCCCCGTGGCCGGGGACTGGACCGGATCTGGCACCGTCAAAATTGGCGTTTTTCGCAGCGGCCAGTGGTTGCTCGATTGCAACGGCAACGGCGTCTGGGACGGGACGGCCGGCGGCGACTGCCTCTATACCTTCGGACAAGCAGGGGATATCCCGGTGGTCGGCGATTGGAACGCTTCCGGCAAAGCCAAAATCGGCGTCTTCCGTGGAGGCTATTGGATGCTCGATGTCAACGGCAACGGTGTCTGGGACGGCACGGCCGGCGGCGACAACGGATATTATTTTGGGAATTCCTCGTACAAGCCCGTGGTAGGTGACTGGACTGGGTCCGGCACCGCCAAGGCCGGTTTGTTTTTGAATGGCACATGGTACCTCGACATGATCGGCAATGGCCAGTGGACGCCCGGCACCGATGTCACGGCATACTTCGGGCAAGCGGGCGACATTCCCGTCGTAGGTGACTGGAATGGCACAGGAACGGCCAAGGTCGGTGTTTTCCGCAACGGGTACTGGATCATCGACATGGTCGGAAACGGTGTGATGGAGGGCGTTGGGATCAGCGAGAGCGCATTTTGGTTAGGGAATTCGTCGTTCACACCGGTTGTCATGCGGTAAACCACTGCAAAACAAGCAGTGACCGTCTTAGCCTGAATTGTTGCATTCCACCACACGGTAGAATGTTTAATACGTGACGGCTAAGACCTTCTACATCGAAACTTTCGGCTGCCAGATGAACGCCCATGACTCGGAAAAAGTCATTGGCGCGCTGCTGTCCAGGGGCTACTTGCAAGTGGAGACGGCGGAAGCCGCCGAACTGGTGCTCTACAACACCTGCAGTATCCGCGACAAAGCCGAACAGAAAGTGTTTCACCGGCTCCAGCAGTTCAAGCGTGAGGCAGGTAAGGGCAAGGTGTTCGGCGTCCTCGGATGCGTGGCCCAGCAGGAGGGGGAAAAGATTTTTGAGAAAGCTCCTCATGTGAGTCTGGTGGCCGGCTCGGCCAGCTATACCAAGCTGCCGCAGATGCTGATCCAGCTCGAATCGGGCGGCCGTCGTGTGACGGGTTTGAGCCTGAATACGGACGAAACGTTCGAAACGCCATTCACGCGCCGCGACAATCCACATCGCGCATACATCACCATCATTGAAGGCTGCGACAAATCGTGCGCCTACTGCGTGGTCCCGTTCACGCGCGGACCGGAGCGCAGCCGCACGAGCGCGAGTGTGATGGAGGAAGCGCGGCGGTTGGCCGAGAGCGGCTACAGCGAGATTCAACTTCTCGGGCAGAACGTCAACAGTTACAAGGATCCATCGCCGGCCGGTTGGGACTTCGCGGCGCTGCTCGCGCGTGTTGGAGAAGTTCCTGGAATCCGTCGCGTGCGCTTCACCACCTCGCATCCGCGAGATTTCGTAAAGGCAATCGTGGATGCGATAGACGCGAATCCGGCGTTATGCAACCACGTGCACCTGCCGGTGCAATCGGGATCGAGCCGTGTCCTGAGCGCCATGGACCGGCTCTACACGCGCAAGGAATATATGAGCCGCATTGAATGGCTGAAAAGCGCGCGCCGGGACATCGCCATCACTACCGACATCATCGTCGGCTTTCCGGGGGAAACCGAGGAAGATTTCCAGCAAACGTTGGCGCTTCTGGACGAGGTCCAATACGATTCGCTATTCAGCTTCAAGTATTCTCCGCGCCCCAACACCGCGGCGCTGAAACTTGTTGATCAGATTCCAGAAGAGGAGAAGACGCGGCGTCTCATGATCCTGCAAGAGCGCCAGCGCGCCATCCAGATCCGCCGGAATTCGGACGCGATCGGCAGCGTGCAGGAAGTGCTGGTCGAGGGGAAAAAGGCGGCGCTCGGACAATGGATCGGGCGCACATCGCAGAATCGCACGCTGAATTTTGCGCACTCGGAGAGTGATGACGGCAACCTGATCGGCCGGTATCTTCTGGTACGTGTCACGCGCGCGGGCCCGAACTCTCTGGTGGGTGAGAGTGTGATGTAATGGTTGCGGAGGAGGCGACGGTATGGAAGTTGAAATGAAAATCCGCGGCTTGATGATGGATCCGGCCACGAACATGCCTATCGTCATCTTGAAGGATATCAATAGCAGTACCGTGCTTCCGATTTGGGTCGGCATATACGAAGCGAATGCAATCGCCCTAGAAATCGAGAAGGTCTCGACTCCCCGCCCGATGACGCACGATCTAATGAAGAGCGTGCTGCTGGGCCTGCGAACAGGGATTCGGAAAGTGGTAGTCAACGAACTGAAGGAAGACACGTTCTATGCCGTGATCTGGCTGGAGCGCGATGGCGAGTTGATTTCGGTGGACTCGCGGCCAAGTGATGCGCTGGCGCTCGCGCTACGGCTCGATTGTCCGATCTTCGTGGAAGATGGGGTGCTAAAGAATTCCAAGCTGGCCGCCGCCACTTCCGACAAGATCAATAACGAAGAGCTGCGCCGCTGGCTCGAGGGCCTGAACGACGAAGATCTCGGCCGCTACAAGATGTAGTATCCCAACTTGGGACAGCCGAACCTAGCAAGAGAACCGAAGACAGCATCCCTCGCAGACCTGGCCGAGTGTCTCCAATGGCTGGCTCCGCGGCCGCTGAAGCTCATTGCGGAAGCCGTTCAGCCGGCGCTTCAGGAGTCGGAATGGCGTGAGGCGCAGTGGAGTTTCGCTCGCGATGGCAGCTCGATCACGAACAGGAAGCTGCTAGCCCTTGCGGAAGATTCATTCCAGTTCTCCGTCGCCGATGGGCAATCGAGGCAGGATTTTCACCGCCACGAAAAGGTCGCGGAGATCTTCGTTTCAAACTTTCCCCCTGGAGCTTACTTACCGGAAAGACGGGCGGGAAGAAACGTTGCATGTTGCTTCCGGGGTGCTTATCGTCCCGCCTGGAATTGCTCACCGCGTCAAGCTCCACGGCTTGACGTTTGTGTTTCAAGCCGCCACGCAAGGCGGGCGGGTTCACAACGACAAGTCCGTCGAACCATGAGCGCGTTAGCCTGCCCAATCGGCAGGTTCCGCCGTAGCCACTTGCAGCCACCCTTCGTACGGAAGAGTACCCAGCGGCAGGCCGCCGCGCCACATCGAGACTGCAAATTGCACGGGCACACCGGGTTCCCCGCCGATGGCGTGGAGCGGCACTTCGATCTCGAGCAACTGCCGCATCGCAACTTTGACTTCCGCGTGGTCGGCGTTTGCCGTGCCACTCTCCAACTTAACCATCACCGTTGCCGGTTCGGCACCGGGCTTCGGGATGAAGCGAAGGTGCAACTCGACACATCCGGCCATTTCGGCCGGGCGCGTCTCGAAGTCTACGCGAAGAAACACGGCGACACCGTCGGAACCGAAGTAAATCTCGCGAACCAGCAGTTGACGGCCGTGCATCGCGCCGGACCGTGGATCGGCACGATACAAGCCTGCGCCCAGCCACTCGAAGTATGACGTCACCTCACCGTCGATTACAGGATGAATGAATCCAGACGGCGTCTGGCGGAATTCCTTGGCAGCGACTTTCAGAATCGGCCGTGAGAGGTTCTCGGGCGGATTCAGACCGAGTGCGCGGTACGCATTGGCCAAGTGGCTGCGGTACAAGCGGTCGAAATCGGGCCGCTCGGGCGAGTCGTGCTCGGGACCGTACCACCAACACCAGTCGCTGCCTTCGGCGATCAGCAGCTCTTCGAAAGCCAGACTGCGCTTCTCTTGCGCGACCCCCTGTGCCGCATCAAACGCCTCTCGGGCGGCGAGCAGGCACTCCCAGGCCTGATTATCCTCACCGGCACCGATCCAGACATCGAAATTCGCCTTGATCCAGGAGCCGGGGAAGAGGTGATCGAGCGGGTCGGCATCAATCCGCCCAAGCGCTTCGCTCACCGTTAGCGCGGTCATATCGGAAGAGTCCGAGATTCGCTGGTAGAGCTCACGCAAAAACGGCCGACCGTTGTGATCGTAGTATTCCCAGGCGTTCTCGCCATCGAGGATGATGGGCACGAGCGCGTCACGCCCCCGGGACAAAATCGAGCGGCAGTTCTCGCGAATACGCGCCAGAAAGTCCTGCGCAGCCTCGCGGGCCTCCATTCGTGAATAGACGAACCCAATGAGATCGCTGAGGAAATGATCGCGGAAGATCACGCGGATCTCGTGGCCTTTCTGATTCCAGCGATAGGGCCGGTACAGGCCTTCGACTCCGCTCGCGCGCTCCAGAGTGCGGTCCAGCACACCGCTGTCGGTGGCTGCCCATTGAAAACCAGCTTCGGCAGCCAGGTGGAAAACCTCGTCGGAGACCGAACCCTCCGAGGGCCACAGGCCGACGCTAGTGCTGGCAAACTCCGAGGAAATGTAGTCGCGCGCCATCCGGAGCTGACGCGCCGCGTCCTGCGGGTAACGGAAACGCCGCGGGAGACTGACACCGGGGTGAGAGACTGAGGCGATATCGGAATCGCACAGCAGCGGCAGGATGGGGTGGTAGTAGGGCGTCGTCGAAATCTCAATCTGCCCGGAATGCGCGGCGTGGTGGTACGCCGGAATCACCAGCCCCAGAATCTGCTTTTGCTTTTCCAACATCAGAGCCTGATCCGCCAAGTTGAAGTCGCGGCCCTTGCGTATCAGGTCACGAACCACGGCATCGTTTTCCAGAAAATCTTCGTCGAACCAAGCGATCTGCGAGAGGACCTGCAGATCCCGGAACTCCTGCGGCGCGAAAGCCGATTTGGCGTACGCCGAATCCTTTTGCGCGCGGCGGGCTTCGTAAAGCTGGCCGTACCTGGGAAAGCGATGAATCATGCGTTCGGGATTCGCGTGAAAAAAATGCTCTAGGATCAGATCGCGGTCGGCGTCGGTGAGAGAATCCGCCGGCTTGGCGGCGCACTCCAAGAACGGATCGCGTGCATTGCCGGCCGCATATTCGGCCACCTGCACCATCATCGAGGGCACCAGGTTGAAGGTCTGATGGATTTTGGGAAACTCCTCGAGGATATGCACCATGCCGTAGTAGTCTTTGAGGGCGTGGAGCCGCGTCCAGGGCAGGTTATATTGGCCGGTCACCAAATCCTTGTAAAACGGCTGGTGCATGTGCCAAAGAAAGCACAGATAAATTTGTGACATGGCTATCGGGCGAAGTAGCTGCGTGTGGGAGCCGGAGGCGCTGGACTGCCTCGCACGGCCAGCCACAAAACATCGTTCAGTTCATTATCGTCGGCCCGGTCTTCCTCACTGAAATCGAGCTTTTGAGATCGCTCAGCAGTCGTTGAAGCGGCAGGGTTTCGCACGTCGAGCGCGATACGCGGTTTCTCCGCGGAAAATGACGTTGTGTCCGGCATCGTTTGAAATGCGGCGTGCATGGGCCGCGATGCGGCATCGAACTGCGTCATGGGATTGAGGCCCAGCAGCAGTTCGATGGTCCTAAGCATGGAAGTCGTGTTGTACATGCTGCTGTCCACCGCGTGGCGCCTGACATAAGGAGAAATCACATAGGCCGGAGAGCGGTGCGAGTCGACGTGATCCGGACCATTCTGTGCATCGTCTTCCAGCACAAAGATTGCCATGCTGGGCCAGAAGCGGCTGTGCGATACGGCTTCCACGATCATGCCTAACGCGTAATCGTTGTCCGCCGCAGAAGACAGGGGAGCGATTTTTCCGGGTGTCGTACCTGAGGTATGGTCGTTGCCCAAACGCATCAGGAGGAGGCGCGGCATTTCGCCCTTGCTCTCAAACTCGGTAAGATCCTGCAGAAACACCTTGGCGCGGTCGACGTCGGGATAATCGAGGTCGAAGCCACGGTAGTGCGTGTTGGTCATCCTGCGCAGGACCGGATCGCGCACACCCTCGATTTGTGTGCCGTCCGGCGCCGGCGATTTCAGGTTGGTGACGAAGTAGCCGTAGTTTCGCAGATCGATTCCGGCGGTTGCCGCGCTGGTCCACAGATATCCGGCAGGCGGCACCGCGGTCGGCTCCTGGCCTTCGTAATCGTAGAGCTTGCGGCGGCCCGCGTAACTGTTGGGCCACATCTTTTGGGTGTAGTCGGGAGCAATAGCAGCCGTCGACCAACTGTGGCCGTCCGCACTGACGTCGGAGTTCACGTAGAAGTTGTCCAGAAGCACGAATTCGCGGGCCAGTTTGTGCTGGTTCGGCGTAATCTGTTCGCCGAACAAAACCAACGACGCATCGCCATTGCCTTCTTTTATATCACCCATCACCTGATCGTAAGTGCGATTCTCCTTCACGATGTACAGGACATGTTCGATGGGCGAATGTGCGCCCGGGTGATTGGGAACCGGACTGGCGTTTCCAACTCCGGCGTCATCCAGCCGCGCGTCCTGATACGGAGAGTCGGCCAGGGCGATTTTCGAATACTCGCGCAACTGCTTGCCGGTGATGGGATCAATAAAAGACGCGGTTCCAGTTTGAATGCGGCCCACATACTCCGGCGACTTGGCGCCCTCATGAACGGGCTCGGGACGATGCGTTGGATTGGGGCCTTGCGGATTGGGAAAGGAGCGCACGCCGCGGCCATTCAATACCACGAGCCGCCCATCCGCCAGCGAGCGTGCCGCCGTCGGATACCAGCCCGTGGGGACAAATCCAAGCACGTCGCTGCGATCTTGCGAAACATCCACAACGGCCACGGCGTTTGCATCTGAGCACACGACGTAGAGCCGATTTCCATCCGCATTGAGAGCCAAGGCGCTGGGTGTCATACCGACGGGCTGGCGTGGCTGCATGGCAACGTTGATGGACTCGACCTGGCGCAGCTCGTTGCCCTCCGTGACAGCGACGGTATAAACATTGTTCGTGTTGGCGGCGGAAACGAAAAGCCGCGCCACCCAAGCCAGATCGCCTTCGGGGGGATCATTCTTTCCAGCGCGCCAAACGATGTCGGTTGGGTGCGGCGCAAGTGGCAGCGCGCTCATCAAGGCTCCATCCTGCGTCTGGTACTGGCTGATGGAACCATCGGTCCAACTGGTCACGAAAAATGATTTGCCAGCCGGCTCAAACAGAATCCGGTACGGGCGGCGGCCGGTTTTCACGCGGTCAATCACCATCCCCGATTGTGGATTGATGACCACGAGCGAATCGTGATAGAGATCCGCCGCGTAGATCAGGCGGCCGTCCGGAGTAAGCGCAACATCTCCGATAAAGTCACGGTTGGTTCTCTTTTGTTCGGGGACCACCACAAATATGCGGGCAGGCCGTAGTGTTCCGTCAGAAAACGTAAACTCGAAGACGGAAGCTTTGGAGCCGCCACCGACGTAGATACGGTCGCCCTTGGGCGAAAACGCCAATCCCAGCCAGGCGTCTGGTACGGGAACGCGCGAGATTTCACGTGCCCCCGCAGTGTCGAGCACGCTGATCGAGGGCGGATTGTAGCCTCCGTTGAGCACAAGCAAGTATCGGCCGTCACGCGACAGAGCCGACGCCATAGGAAATGTGCCCAGTGGGGCTTGTTTTCCAGCGGGCGTGAGCCGCCAACCACTATTCAAGAGAAAGCTCCCGTCCGCCAGCGGCCCCACACGTTCGGGAGGCGCCGGTTGCGATACCAACGTCGCCGAGGCGGCAAGTAATGCCGAGAATGCCCAGAACGACCAGTGAAGTTTCATGTGAGATGCCAGGTGCACTGCTCCCGGAGACCCGCTGCTTCAGCGACGAATTTCGTCAAAATTCTATAGTGGCACAGGCGAGAGGGGCACTTCAGCCCCCAATCGCGTACATGGGCCGCGGTGGTGGCACGAAGCGGGTACTGTTGATCTCGTGCCCGACCCATTTCTGTTGCACGTTCGAACGGATTAGTGCGGCCAACTCATCGTCGGTGGCGCCGGAGCGCAGCAATTCCTTCACGTTTGCTTCCTCGATGGCGAACAGGCAGTAGCGGAGCTTGCCGTCAGAAGTCAGGCGGATGCGGTTGCAATTCAGGCAAAACGGACGCGTGACGGACGCAATGAAGCCGACACGACCACTACCGTCGCCGTAGCAATATTCACTGGCGGGGGCTCGGGAGTCATGATCCGGAATTTCGACGAGAGGCGAGATTTCGCGAGATAAGACCCCGATGATCTCGTCCGCCGAGAGGACTCGCGTACGATCCCACAGGTGCTGCGCGTCGAGAGGCATGAACTCGATGAATCGCGGCTCAATCCCGCGCTCCCGGCAATAGTGCGCGATCGGGACAATGTCGGGCTCAGTCAGCCCCTTCACCGCAACAGCGTTCAGCTTGATAGGGCTGTAGCCGAGTCGCAAGCAGCTCTCAATACCGGCGAGCACCCGCTCCAGATCGTCGCGCCGCGTGATGCGCCGGAACCGCTCGCGATCGAGCGTATCCAGATGGATGTTGATACGGCGCAAGCCGGCTTCATAGAGCGGCTCAGCCATCTCAGAAAGCAGGACGGCATTGGTGGTCAGCGCCAGATCCTGAATGCCGGGAACCGCCGCGAGTTTGCGAATGAGCACCGGCAGGTCCTTGCGGACGAGCGGCTCGCCACCGGTAACGCGCACCTTAGTAATTCCCAGACGCACCGCGACACGAACGAACCGCTCGATCTCTTCAAAAGAGAGAATCTCGCCGCGCTCCATGAACTCCACGCCCTTCTCCGGCATACAGTAGAAACATCGGATGTTGCAGCGATCAGTGACGCTGATTCGAAGATTGTCATGCACTCGCGCAAAGGAATCGACGAGTGGGCTGGTGTCCATGGCCGCTCAGCAGACGGCGAGCATCCGCTCAAGAGGGACACGCGCGCGGCGCATCAGTTCGTCGCCCAGTTCCACGCGGGGTTCAAGATTGAGCAGCGCATCGCGAAGTTTCTCGAGCGTGTTCATCCGCATGTAGGGGCACTCACTGCAATTGCAATTTTCGTTGGCTACGAAATAGAATTTCTTCTCGGGCGCCAGTTTGTGGAGGGAGTAACTGATGCCGCTCTCGGTCATGACGATAAACTCGCGGGCGTCGCTACGCACGCACCAGTCGATCATGGCCGATGTGGACCCGATGAAATCCGCCATCTCCAACACTGAAGCAGGGCATTCGGGGTGGGCAACTACCAGAGCTTCGGGATGATCAGCACGCGCTGCGGCTAGCCGCCGCGCCGGAAAGGTGGCATGGACGACGCAGGTGCCCTGCCAGATTTTCATGTTCTTGCGGCCGGTTTGCTGCTGCACGTAATTGCCCAGGTTTTGATCGGGCAAGAAAAGAACGGTTTTGTCCGGCGGGATGGAATTGACAATCTGGACCGCGTTGCGTGACGTGCAAAGAATATCGCTCTCCGCTTTCACTTCAACGGATGTATTGATGTAACTGACGATCACGTGATCCGGGTGCAGCCGGCGGTAATTGCGGATGGGCTCGGCAGGGCAGCTATCCACGAGGCTGCAACTTGCATCGCGGTCAGGTACTACGACCACGCGGCTCGGATTCAGCACTTTGGCGGTCTCGGCCATGAACCAGACACCACAGAAAGCGATCACATCGCCTTCGAACTCCCGGGCCTTGCGCGCCAGTTCCAGGCTATCCCCTACCCAATCAGCCAGTTCCTGAATCTCCGGTTCCTGATAGTGGTGTGCCAGCAGGATCGCGCGACGTTCCTTTTTAAGGTCGAGAATCTCCTCGGTGGGGGATTTGGTGGCCAGCATGGGTTGAACAATTCATTGTAACAATTCCGTTTAAGTAGAGTTGCCGGGGGCCAATCGCGGTGGATACCATCAATTCGTGGCGGAAAGCGAAAAACCGCGGGAGTTGCCATCCGTTCATGAGGTATTGGAGCGCCTCGATACGGTCTTGGCACGGTTTCCCAGGGCACTCGTGGTGGAAGAGGTACGGCGAGTGCTAGAAGGACGTCGCGCGGGGATCCGGGCAGGTGACGGGGATCGAGCAAAATCGGTCGAGGCCGAGGTCGAGCGGGCACTCGATGCGCTGGCACGTCCATCGCTGCGGCGGGTGATCAATGCCACGGGGGTGGTGCTGCACACCAATCTGGGCAGGGCGCCGCTCGGGGCACAACAAGCGATCGCAGGCTATTCGAATCTGGAGTACGATCTCGCGGCGGGGAAGCGCGGTAAGCGGGATGTCCATGCCGGCTTGTTGCTTGAGCGGTTGCTGGGGTGTACGGCAATTGCGGTAAACAACAATGCCGCGGCAGTCTACCTGGCGCTGAACGAACTGGCGGCTGGAAATGAGGTGATCGTTTCGCGCGGGGAACTGATCGAGATTGGCGACGGGTTCCGGATTCCTGAGATTATGTCGAGCTCGGGCGCTGTCCTGCGCGAGGTGGGCACAACCAACCGCACAAGCGTCCAGGATTACCGGAACGCCATCAACGAGCGCACGCGCCTCCTGCTTCGTGTGCATCCAAGCAACTTCCGCATCGAAGGATTCACCGCGCGGCCGGAGTTGGCGGAACTGGTAGCGCTAGGCCGGGAGCGCGGCATTCCGGTGTATGAAGATCTGGGCAGCGGGTGCGTGGTAGACCTGCGGCCGTTTGGCGTGGATGAGCCGCTGGTGCAGGAGAGCTTGCGGGCAGGAGCGGACCTGGTTTCGTTCAGCGGCGACAAGATGCTGGGTGGGCCGCAAGCGGGAATTTTAGCGGGCAAGACGGAGATTGTGAGGCGGCTGCGGCGAAATCCCATGTTCCGTGCGCTGCGGCTCGACAAGCTGATCTATCAAGCGCTGGAAAGTGAGCTGCGATCAGTCTTGCTGGAGCAGTGGGACCGTTTGCCGGCCCTGCGGATGATTCGCATGAGCGCGGATGAAATTCGCGAGCGTGCCGAGCGGCTAGTGGCTGCCATACCGGGCCTTCGGGCGCGCGTGGAAACGGGGGAGTCTGTGATTGGAGGCGGGTCGACGCCTCAGCAATCGATTCCAACCTGGCTCATCGCGGTGGAGAATTGCAACGTTGTCGCAGCGGAAAAACGCCTTCGCGCGAGCGATCCACCCGTCATTGCACGGATTGAGGATGGACGGCTGCTGCTCGATTTGCGAACGGTTTTTCCGGAGGAGGAGGAAGAACTGAAGCAGGCGCTTCAGGCCCTTTCCTGATACGTTCCCTCGGCGGTGTTGACGCGGATCTTCTCGCCTTCGGTGATGAATGGTGGAACCTGAACCACCAGGCCTGTTTCAAGCTTGGCGGGTTTTGTCACATTCGAAACGCTGGCGCCCTTCATGCCGGGCTCAGTTTCCACTACGGTCATATCGACGGTAGCGGGCAGTTCCACACTGATTGGCTTGCCCTCGTAAAACTCTACATTCACGTGAAGTTGCGGAATGAGGTAACTGACCGCGTCGCCGAGGATCTCTTTGGTCAGGTGCATCTGCTCGTAATTCTCGGTGTTCATGAAGTAGAAGTACTCGCCGTCGTCGTACAAGTACTCCATTTCGTGCTCTTCCAGCACGGCGCGTTCCACGCGATCTTCCGAAGAGAAACGATGCTCAATCATGGATCCACTGCGCAAGTTACGCATTTTGGCTTGCACGAAGCCGCGCAGGTTTCCGGGCGTCCGGTGGTTGACGCTGAAGATGGAAAATAGTTCGTTATTGAACTTAATGACCATACCGGGACGCATTTGTGTTGACGCAATCATTCGAAAAACACTCCAAACTGGAAAGAGATTAGTCGAGCAGGACTAACAAGATAGTATAGCATTGCGTCCGATGGCGAATGAGCCCGCGCCACAGGCGATAATGGAGCTCTACTTGCTGAAAGTCGTATTGATATCGACTTACGAATTGGGGCGGCAGCCTTTTGGTCTGGCCTCGCCGGCGGCATGGTTGCGCGCTGAGGGATGTCAGGTGACTTGCGTGGACCTGGCTTACGGCGTTCTGCCACGCACGGCGGTATCGGAAGCAGACATGGTCGCCTTTCACCTCCCCATGCATACCGCGACGCGCTTAGCGGTGAAGGTCATCCCGAGAATCACGGCCATCAATCCGTCGGTTCACGTTTGCTGCTTCGGGTTATACGCACCCATGAACCAGACGTACCTGCGGGCGCTGGGAGTAGCGACAGTGCTTGGCGGAGAATTCGAGCACGGTCTCCGGAATCTGGCGGCGCGTATCGGACGAGGTGAGAAGGGCCCGCAGCAAGAGCCACTGGTTTCGCTCGATCGGCAGACGTTCCTTCTGCCGGACCGGTCCGGACTGCCGCCGGTGGCGCGATACACCAAGCTGCTGGTGAATGGTGAAGAGAAAATCGCCGGATCGACCGAGGCGAGCCGGGGATGCAAGCATCTTTGCCGGCACTGCCCGATAGTGCCTGTCTACAACGGGGCATTCCGCGTTGTGCAGCGTGAGATTGTCATCGAGGATGTCCGGCAGCAGGTCGCGGCCGGCGCGCAACATATTACGTTCGGCGACGCCGATTTCTTCAATGGCCCTGGCCATGCGGTGGCCATCGTCGAAGCCTTGCATGCTGAGCATCCCGGCCTCACATACGATGTCACCATCAAGATCGAGCACCTGTTGCGCCATCAGGATCTGCTCCCGGTGCTCAAGCGAACCGGATGTCTGTTCGTGACCAGCGCGGTGGAGTCGATCGACGATGCGGTTCTCGCGAAGCTGGCAAAAGGCCATACGCGCGCGGATTTCATCGAAACCGTTCGCGTCATGCGCGAGATTGATCTGACTCTTGCACCAACGTTTGTCACCTTCACTCCCTGGACGACGTGGCAGGGGTACCGGAACCTGCTCCAAATGCTAATCGAGCTCGATCTGGTGGAAAACGTGGCCCCTATCCAGTTGGCGATGCGATTACTGATTCCGGCGGGCTCACGCATGCTGGAGCTAGATGGAATCCGCGGCATCATCGGGCCGTTCGACCCGGCGGCGCTCGCATACCCTTGGCGGCACGACGACGAAAGTCTTGATCGTCTTTGCAGCGAAATTCAAAAGCTCATCCAGCGCGAGGAGCGCCACAGAGCCGCACGCACGGAAATCTTCGGCAAGATTTTGGAACTGGCGCAGGAAAGTCCGCCCGATTTTCATTTGGCTTCGCGCGCCACGATTCCATATCTGAATGAGCCCTGGTATTGTTGAGCCGAGCCTACCGAAGAGCAGGTGGCTCTTGTGTGATGGGTCATGAAATTGTGCCTCGCGTTCTGTTGGTAGCGGCAACGACCGGATATCAAACACGCGTGTTTGCGGATGCGGCGCGCCGGCTGGGGTTCGACTTGGTGCTGGCAACGGACCGGTGCCACGTGTTGGAGGACCCTTGGGGCGACCATGCAATCCCAGTGCGCTTCGAGGATCCTCATAGCTCGCGCGACATACTTGCGGCGGCGGGGCCGTTCGACGGGATCGCAGCCGTAACGGACCGGCCCACACTGGTCGCGGCACTGGCGGCCGAAGCACTGGCAATTCCACACCACTCGCCAGCAGCCGTAGCGGCGTGCCGCGATAAGTACCTCGCTCGCAAACGATTTCTAGCCGCCGGTCTCCTGGTTCCGGAGTTCTTTCGCGTGCCCGCAGACTCCACTCCGCGGGAAGCGGCAAAGCGTGCACCTTATCCTTGCGTGGTGAAGCCGCTCGGTCTCTCGGGGAGCCGTGGCGTGATTCGCGCCAACGATGAGAGGCAGTTCTTGGCGGCGTTCGAGCGTATCCACGCGCTGCTGCACGGCGCCGATATTGCTGCTTTGCGTGAGGAGCAGAACCGCTACATCCAGGTGGAGAGTTTTATAGAAGGCCACGAGTTTGCCCTGGAAGGCATCGTAACGTGCGGCGCGCTACAGGTGCTCGCAATTTTCGATAAACCCGACCCGTTGAATGGTCCAGTTTTCGAAGAAACAATTTACGTGACGCCATCGCGCGAGAGTGAAGAAGCTCAGAAATTAATCATGCAGACCACCAGGAGCGCCGTTCGCGCGCTGGGGCTCACACACGGACCTATCCACGCCGAGCTGCGCGTGAACTGCAGAGGCGCATGGATGCTGGAAGTAGCCGCACGCCCTATTGGCGGGCTCTGCGCGCGTGCGCTGCGCTTCGATGGCGGGATGCCACTTGAGGAGCTGATCCTGCGGCACGCCGTCGGCGAGGATGTCAGCAGCGCCAGACTCAGCGACAGAGCGAGCGGCGTCATGATGATTCCGATTCCGAAAGCCGGCATTTACCAGGGTGTTGAAGGCGTGGAGAAAGCGACGTCCGTACCGGGCGTGGATGACGTGATTATTACTGCGAAGGTAGGCCAGAAGATTCTGCCACTCCCGGAGGGATCGAGCTACCTGGGGTTCCTGTTCGCGCGCGGCGAGTCGCCCGAGCTGGTGGAGAGTGCTCTTCGGAATGCTCACGCGTGTCTAAATTTTGAAATTGCCACCCTCCTGCCGGTGGTCCAGCGTTAACTTTTTTGCTGCGGAGGCACGAAATCGGGCGGAAGTGCGGCGCCTTGGCCGAAGAAATATTCGTCCATCTGCTTGAGGAGAAATTCCTGCGCCTCTTGCGTTCCCAGGTTCAGCCGGTACTCATTCATGAGCATCTTCATGTGTTCCAGCCACATTTTCCAAGCTTCTTTGGAAACATTCTCGAAGATCTTCTGGCCGAGCGGGTGCCCCTCAAAGGGCACTTCATCGAGCCCCTGCATCTCCCGTTGAAACTTTACGCAAAATACTATGCGAGCGCCGGTTGGAATTTCAGCCGGAGTTGGAGGCCCACTGCCATGTCCACAACCCATGAATAATCTCCTCGATTCAGAATACTACCTTTGAAATCGCCACCCGCGCGACTTCAGCCGCTTGCTTTGCTTGGGCTCTCGTCCGGTTTCCACCGGAGCACGGGACGGCGAGCAGCGCTAACCTCATCCACTCGGCTCGTCCGCGTGCCGTGAGGTGCCGTGCGCACTATTTCGGGGTCGGTCTCGGCCTCGCGCGCAATCGAGATCATCGCGTCAGCAAACAGATCCAGCTCCCGCTTGCTTTCGGTTTCGGTCGGCTCGATCATGAGCGCACCATGAACGATGAGAGGGAAGCTCACGGTGTACGGATGGAAACCGTAATCGATCAGCCGCTTGGCGATATCGCCTGTGCGGACGCCAAGCTTTGCCTGCCGGTCATCGCTGAACACCACTTCGTGCATGTTGGGTGCATTGTAAGGCAGATCGAAATGCGGCTCGAGCTTTTTGCGAAGATAGTTCGCGTTAAGAACCGCGTCGACCGTTGCGTTACGCAGACCGTTGCCGCCGTGGGCGAGAATGTAGGCCAGCGCCCGAACGATCACGCCGAAATTTCCGTAAAAGGCACGCACACGTCCGATGGAGCGCGGGCGCTTGTAATCGAAAGTCCATTTATTCCGCACGCGCTTGAGGCGGGGCAAGGGCAGGAATGGCTCCAGGATCTTCTTCGCGGCGACTGGGCCGCCGCCGGGGCCGCCGCCACCGTGAGGCGTCGAGAACGTCTTGTGCAAGTTGAGATGCATGACGTCGACGCCGAAATCCCCCGGTTTTGCGATCCCCACCAGTGCATTCATGTTGGCGCCATCCATGTAAAGCAGCGCGCCCTTCTTGTGGAGGATCTCCGCGATGCTCTTGATGTTTTCCTCGAACACGCCGAGCGTGTTGGGATTGGTGACCATGAGCGCAGCGACGTCGCTGTCCACGATGCGCTCCAGTTGCGCCAAGTCCACCGTCCCGCGTTCATTAGAGCGAATATTCTCGATTGCGTACCCGGCGATTGCGGCAGTGGCGGGGTTCGTGCCGTGCGCAGAATCCGGGATCAGAACCTTCTTACGCGGATTCCCGCGCTTTTCCAGTAGTGCGCGAACCAGCAGGATGCCAGTGAGCTCGCCATGCGCTCCGGCGGCGGGTTGCAGCGTGACGGCATCCATCCCGGTGATCTCGGCCAGTGCAGCTTCCAGGCGCGCCATAACTTCCAGCGCCCCCTGCGCAAGGGCTTCCGGTTGGTAGGGATGCGCCCATGCGAGACCATCGAGCCGCGCTACCAGTTCGTTCACCCGCGGGTTGTACTTCATGGTGCAGGAGCCAAGCGGATAGAGGCCCAGGTCGATGGCGTAATTCCAAGTCGAAAGGCGCGTGAAGTGTCGAATGATCTCGACTTCGCTGACTTCAGGGAAGCCCTCGATTTCGGAGCGCACGTTGGCAGCGCCCAGCGCCGTTGTCGCGTCGACCGGGGGGACATCCAAATCGGGCAACTGGTAACCCTTTTTGCCGGGTGAACTCTGCTCGAACAGTAACAGTTCGTTTTGCGTGATATGAGAGCGGACTTTTCCAATCATGTGGTCTGTGAGGCAGGCAAGAAAGCGTTTACCACCTCATCCATGTGCTCGCGCTTCGACATCTCGGTTGCGCAGAGTAGTGCACATTCCTTCAACTCCGGATACCAGCGCGCAAGCGGAAGGCCACCGATGATCTTCTTCTTGAGCAGGGACCGGTTGATCGTATCCGGCGGAATGCCGCCGGCCGGAGCAACGAACTCGTTGAAGAATGGTCCGGTGAACCGCCGCTTCAGCTTGTTCGCGAGGTAGTGCGCTTTTGCGAGATTCTGTTCGGCCAACTCGCGCAGGCCCTGCTTGCCGTAGATGCTCATGAACACGGTGGCCATAAGTGCGATGAGCGCTTGGTTAGTGCAGATGTTCGACGTCGCCTTCTCGCGGCGAATGTGTTGTTCCCGCGTGGCCAGCGTCAGGCAAAATGCGCGAGCGCCCCGGGAATCGAGTGTTTCGCCCACGAGCCGGCCAGGCATTTGCCGAATGAAGCGTTCCTTGGTCGCAATGATGCCAGCGTATGGCCCACCGTAGCTCGGTGCAATAGCAAACGATTGGAGTTCGCCCGCCACGATGTCAGCATCCGTTGGCGGCTGGAGAATTCCCAACGATACAGCCTCGGTGAACACGACCACGAGCAGAGCGCCGCGCTCGTGCGCAATTGCTGCCGCCGCTTTCGCGTCTTCCACAATTCCGAAAAAATTTGGCGATTGGATGATCACCGCTGCCGTCTGATCATCCATCTTGGCTTCCAGATCTTCCAGGTTCAAAGTACCGGAGTCTGGCGCATATTCAAACTCCTCGATGGACAGGCGCCCGTACCGCGCGTAGGTACGCAGAACCTCGCGGTATTCGGGATGCACGGTGCGCGCCGCGAGAATACGATTTCTGCCCGTGATGCGCGAAGCCATCAGGGCAGCCTCTGGAACGGAGGTGGAACCGTCATACATCGAGGCATTCGCCACATCCATGCCTGTCAACTGGCAGATCATCGTCTGAAACTCGAAGATCGTGGTAAGCGTGCCTTGCGAAATCTCTGCCTGGTAAGGCGTGTACGAGGTTAGAAACTCGCCGCGGGAAATTACGGTATCGACCATGACGGGACGATAGTGCGCATAAACGCCGGCGCCCAAGAAGGACGCGTATCCGTTCGCATTCTCCGACGCACACGAACGAAAATAATCCACGATTTCGTATTCGGATATGCCCGGCGCGAGCGCCAGCGGCTCTTTCAGGCGGACGCCCTCCGGCAGATGGGCAAACAGCCCTTCGGCGGATTCGAGGCCGCATGCCGCGAGCATCTCGCGACGCTCGAAATCAGACTTCGGAAGGTAACGCAACTAGCTTTCCGCCCCCACGTAGGCTTGGTAGTCGGCGGCGGAGAGCAGACCTTTTAGCTGATCGGGAGCGCTCAGGCGGATCTTCACCAACCAGGCGGTACCGTGAGGGTCCTGGTTCAATTGTTCGGGCGACTGGCCCAGGCTTTCGTTCACCTCAACGACTTCACCCGAAACCGGCGAGTAGATGTCGGACACGGCTTTCACAGACTCCACCGAACCCAGGGATTTGCCCTGTTCCACAACCGTTCCCGGCTTCGGCAGATCGACATATACGATGTCACCAAGTTCTTGTTGCGCATGATTCGTGATGCCGATCACTCCCAGATCACCCTCCACGCGCACCCACTCATGTTCCTTCGTGTAACGGAAATTCTCCGGATACGTCATGCGGTTTTCGCTCGCTTATAAAAAGGGGTTGCGACGGTTTCGGCTTCCACGGGCTGGTTGCGCACCATCACTTCCAGGCGGCGCCCGGGCCGCGCTTCACATGCCGGCAGGTAGCAGAGACCGATATTTCTGTTCAGGCTGGGCGATGGGGAACCGCTCGTGACCCAACCCGCGGGTGATCCATCCAGCCGCACTTCGTAGCCATCGCGGCCGATGCCGCGCCCGCGCATTTCAAATCCCACGAGCTTGCGGCGTACACCCTGTTCCTTCTGCCTGGCGAGCGCCGAGCGGCCGATGAACTCGCCTTTGTCCAGTTTCACGATCCAGCCTAGATCGGCTTCATACGGCGTGATGGAAGCATGAATTTCGTGGCCGTACAGCGCCATCTTGGCTTCCAGGCGCAGAGTGTTGCGTGCACCCAGGCCGCAGGGTTTGATTCCGAACTCGGCACCGGCTTCCAGTAGTTCTTGCCAGATACGCAAAGCCTCAGCTGGCGCGACATAAATCTCAAAACCGTCTTCGCCGGTGTAGCCAGTGCGGGCGATGCGCGCCTGCACGCCGGAAACCGCGCCATCGGTGAACCAGTAATACCCGATCGACGCGAGATCCACCGCGGTCAACTTCGCGAGTGTGCGCAACGCCAGAGGCCCTTGTACGGCAAGCTGTGCGTAACGGTCGCTGGCAAATTCGACCTGGGCGTTGAATCGGTTCGCCCGGCGGATATGCTCGAAGTCCTTCTCCTGATTCGATGCATTCACGCAGAGAAAGAAGTGGTCGTCGGCCACCTTGTGCACCAAAATGTCGTCAACGAAGCCACCGTGCTCGTAGAGCAGGCCCGAATACTGCGCTTGGCCAACGTGCAGCTTCGAAACGGCGTTGGTGGTAACGCAGTCGACAAGGCGCAAAGCCTCCGGCCCGCGCACCTCAATTTCTCCCATATGGCTTACATCGAACAGCCCGACAGCCCGTCGCACCGTCAAGTGTTCGTCCACGATTCCGGAATACTGGACGGGCATTTCCCATCCTCCGAAGTCCACCATGCGGGCACCCAAAGACACGTGCGCCACGTGCAGCGGAGTGCGCTTCAAACAAACGGATTGCACCATGGAAATTACCAAGCTAACAGGGGGGCGACGGGGTGTCAAACCACCCAGCCGTGTTGCATTATTCGCGTCAAAAAGGACGCCGTCCGGCGTTTTGCAGCAGCCGGTTGAGGAGGCGGGTCCAGGGGTGTGGCGCCTCGCCAGCGCGTTCGATAGAATAAGAGTCCGAAGTATGAGACTCCCTCTAACCGCTTGCGCCGCTGTTACGCTTCTGTTCGTCTGCGGCTGCTCCGAAGCGCCACAAAAAACAGAGAAGAAAGAAGTCGCGCCAGCCGAACCCGTTAAAGGTCGATCGGCACTTTACCAAATGTACAATACGGCGCGAGGGTGGGCGCCGGACGTCCAGGTCTTGCGGCTGCAAAGCATTGATCTTCCGGATGTGAAACGCGAACGGGGCAAAGCGGCAGCTTGGATGGCGTACTTCGTCACACCACAGCGCGGCCGTGCGCGGAGCTACACATATTCCGTCATCGAGGCGGAAGGGAACCTGCACAAGGGCGTATTCGCGGGACTGGAAGAGAACTGGTCGGGACCGCACGGCGCTTCAGCGCCTTTCCCCATCGCCGCTCTGAAAACAGACTCCGATGAGGTGTACGAGACTGCACTCAAGAAAGCCGCCGACTACGAAAAGAAGAACCCCGACAAGCCGATTTCGTTCTTGCTCGAAAAAACCGAGCAGTTTCCAAATCCCGCCTGGCGCGTAATATGGGGTGAGAGTGTTGGCACAAGCAACTTTTCCATCTTTGTCGACGCCTCCATGGGTACGTTCCTGCAAACCATGCGGTAGCTGTTGCTTAAGCGGTAGCTGTTGCTTAAGTAGACGGAGGAAACGCCGCCAGATTTGATTTGGCGGGAGAGCGGAGTGTGTGGCATGTCCTCACAGACAAATTCTCCGCATACGTTCTATGATAGAAGCTCCTATGAATGATCTAGCAATCTTGGGCGGCGCTCCAACGCGTACCCGCCCGTTCCCGCTCTGGCCGCAGCCAGCCCCCGGCGACCTGGCTCGCCTACAAACCGTTCTGGAGAGCCGCAACTGGGGTGGATATCCGTTTCCCAACCAGCTTGCAAGCGAATTCGCGCAGGAGTTCGCCGACTACCACGGAGCAAAATACGGCTGCTGCGTGGTCAACGGAACCATCGCGCTGGTGGTCGCGCTCCAGGCCGCAGGAATCCAGTTCGGCGACGAGGTAATCGTTCCGGCGTACACCTGGGATGGAACAGCCGCCGCGGTGCTGTTTGCCGGTGGCGTGCCGGTGTTTGCGGACGTCGATCCCGATACCTATTGCGTCGATGTGGAATCGGTGCGGCGCGTTGTCACGCCGCGTACGCGAGCCATCATTCCAGTGCATCTCGCTATGCGGTTCGTCGACATGGATGCGCTCGTAAAGCTGGCGGCCGAGCATAAACTCTTGATTATCGAAGACTGCGCGCACGCCCACGGCGGGCAGTACAAAGGCCGCGGCGCGGGCTCCATCGGTGACCTTGGCTGCTTCAGTTTCCAATCCAGCAAGATCATGACGGCGGGCGAAGGGGGGATCGTCATCACCTCGCGCCTGGATTGCCACGAAGTGGTGCAATCGCTCGTGAACTGCGGACGCGCCAGCGTTACCGACCAATATAAGAAGCGGGTGCTCGGCTCGAACTACCGCATCACGGAGTTTCAGGCAGCCATCCTGCAGGGCCAACTGGAACAGTTGCCCGAGCTTGCCGCGCGCCGCGTTCGCAACGCGGCCCTGTTGTCCCGGCGGCTTTCGCAGATCGACGGAATCAGCCCTCTGCCCGCCCAGCCGGGGCTCACACGCGAAGCCATCTACAACTACGTTTTCCGCTATCGCCGCCCCGAAGTCTCGCGCGATCTTTTCGTCGCCGCACTCGATAAAGAAGGCATTCCGAGCGACGGCCGGTTTTACGAACCGGTCTACCGCAGCGATTTGTTCCACGTCGATCCAGCGGCTTTTCCCCAGCTCAAGTCTGGACGGGAAGTGGTGGACTACAACAAATGTTCCTGCCCGGTCTCGGAACGTGCTGCGTATGATGAGGCGGTGTGGCTGCCTCAATTCTTGCTGCTCGGTGACGAAGCGGACGTGGAGGATATCGCCCGCGCGATACACAAAGTGGTGGCGAACATTTCGAAGCTCCAGGGCGCCGACGCACAATTGGCGGGAGTGAAATCGCTAAGCCGGGCGGAGCGGCCGCGGATCGAGAAGACGCGGAACTATTGATTCGTTGCGCTGGCGGCAGCGCGAGTGCCTATGTATCTTTCGCAGAACAGCAGGCTCGTCGCCAGGCGCGTGCCACCAGCTGAGTTTGTGTGTCTGGCGGCCGGGACCGGATTCCGGGGGGTGGATGTCTCGACTTCCGGAGTCATGAAGGAAGGCATTGATGCTGCGCCGCCGCTGCTTGATCAAACCAAACTAGTTCCTGGTGACGCCGGGTTCCGCGTCGAGTTCCGCAAAGATGATGGGACCTTCAGGCGTGATCTGAGGACGCTCGCGCCTGAAGAGGGCGCCCGCCTGGGCCTGGAAACTTTGTGCGCAGTGATGCGCAAGGGGGTGTAGCCTAACAGCGGTCATGCTGGAACATTTGCTCACCGAGCAGCCCAATCCGGCGTCTGAGGGAATCGATGCGCTGCCAACGGGCGAGATCCTCCGTATTATGAATCGAGAAGATGCCAAGGTCGCGGATGCCGTTGCCCGCGAGTTGCCGTCGGTAGCCCGTGCTGTCGATGGCATCGTGGAATGCTTTGCACGCGGCGGCCGCCTATTTTACATCGGAGCAGGTACCAGCGGGCGGCTAGGCGTGCTCGATGCTGCAGAGTGCCCACCCACCTTTGGTGTGGCGCCGGAAATGGTGCGCGGAATCATCGCCGGGGGTGATGCAGCGCTAGCTCGGGCGACCGAGACCACGGAAGACAATCCCGCGATCGGTGTGCGCGACCTGCTGCAAAACGGTTTTTCGGCGGGCGACGTACTCGTAGGAATTGCGGCAAGCGGACGCACTCCGTACGTACTGGGCGCCATTGCCCAGGCTAATGCAGTGGGTGCATTCACAATCGGTATCAGCTGCACGCCGAATTCAGAACTGGCACAGGCTGTGAAGCTTCCCATCACGTTGTTAGTGGGACCCGAGGTCGTGGCGGGATCGACACGCATGAAGGCGGGCACCGCCACCAAGATGGTGCTAAACATGCTCACTACGGCTACCTTCATCCGGTTGGGATATGTTTTCGGCAACCTGATGGTGAATGTGCAACCCAAGAATTCGAAGTTGGCGGACCGCGCGCGGCGGATCGTCGCACAGGCGGCGGCGGTCTCAGAGGAGCGCGCCAGTGAATTGCTCGCGGCAGCCGGCAACAACGTTCGCACGGCGATCGTGATGGCCCGCGCGGGCGTCGATCGGGTGAGCGCGGAACACCGGCTGACGACAGCACGCGGGCGTATTTCGGAGGCGTTGCGGGAATCAGAGCATGGATAAATTCGTAATAAAAGGGGGATCCCCACTGCGTGGAGAGATCGCCACGAGCGGGGCGAAAAACTCGGCGCTGCCGGCACTGGCTGCCACGCTTCTCACCGACGAACCGGTGGTGCTGCGCCGCATCCCGCGCGTACGCGATGTCCGCACGATGCAGAGGCTGCTGGTAGATATCGGTGCAAAGACTGATGTCGATGGCGAGTGCGTGCAGATTCAGGTGGCGAATGTGCGGTCCCCGGAAGCGCCCTACGAACTGGTGAAAACCATGCGTGCCTCCAGCCTTGTTCTGGGGCCGCTCGTAGCGCGCGTCGGGCGAGCCCGCGTGTCCCTCCCCGGTGGGTGCGCGATTGGCGCCAGGCCGATCAACTTGCACCTCGCCGGCCTGGAGCAACTCGGCGCTCAAATCCAGCAGGCGCACGGATACATCGAGGCCGTTGCGCCTCAAGGATTGCGAGGCTCCACCATCCGGTTCGAGCGCATTACGGTCACCGGGACAGAGGATCTCATTATGGCCGCGGTGCTCGCCCAAGGCGAGACAGTCCTGGAAAACGCCGCACGGGAACCGGAAGTGTCCGACCTGGTAGCGCTGCTCGTGAAGATGGGCGCGCGGATCGAAGGCGCCGGGACCTCGATCATCCGGATTCAGGGCGTGCAACGCTTGAGCGGCGCCGATCACGCCATCATCGCGGATCGCATCGAAACCGGCACGTTCCTCGTCGCCGGCGCGATAACCGGCGGCGACCTAACTGTAACCGAGTGCCTACCTGAGCATAATACTGCCCTTATCAGCAAATTGCAGGCCGCCGGTGCCGAGGTAGCACAAGTCGACAGCTCGACGCTACGCTTACGTTCTGAGAGCGTGCTGCGCTCGGTGGACATAACCACCGCGGAATATCCAGGCTTTGCCACCGATCTCCAGGCGCAGTATATGGCTTTAATGACGCAAGCCGAGGGGATCGCCATCATTACCGAAACTATTTTCGAGAACCGGTTCATGCATGCGCAAGAGATGGCCCGCATGGGTGCCAACATCCGGATCGAGGGGAATCAGGCAATCGTGGCGGGCCGGAAGCAGCTTACCGGTGCGGGCGTGATCGCCTCTGATCTGCGGGCCAGCGCCTCACTCGTGCTGGCTGCGCTGGTTGCGCGTGGAGAAACCGTCATCGACCGCGTGTACCACATTGACCGCGGATATGAGAAGATTGAGGAAAAATTGGCGGCTGTCGGCGCCCAGGTCAGGCGCCTCGAATAGTTGCAAAAACCGTCCTATGGCGCATAATCCCGGATTCCTCAAACTCGTCGACGATGCGAAATCACGGATTCAGGAGGTCGATATCGGCGGTTACCAGAAGATGTTGGCTGAGGGCCGTAAGCCGCTGCTTGTCGATACGCGGGAGGATCATGAGTGGGCGGCGGGCCGCGCAGCCGATGCACTCCACCTGGCCAAGGGCATTATTGAGCGCGATATCGAAACCAAGGTACCTGACAAGAGCGTCCTGATCGTGCTCTACTGTGGCGGCGGCTTTCGCTCGGCGCTAGCAGCGGATGCTCTTCAGCGAATGGGTTACACTAACGTGATTTCACTGGACGGCGGCTGGCGCGCTTGGCAGCAAGCCGGAATGCCAGTGGAGCGGTAGGATCATAACTGTAGGATCAGCTTCACGCAGCGCACCGCGACGTAGAGAAATACCAGCATTTCGGACAAGCGGATGAGCTTTTCAACTGCACCCCCTAGTATTACAACGTTAAGTGATTATGGATCTCTACCCGAGGGCTTTTTGGCCAGTTGACCGCAGTAGCAGCATGCGCCGGTCCATATACAGAGCAGGTACTG
>Ga0181536_10000376_pt1 | contig 53829 bp, 52 predicted proteins | sample PEATcosm2014_Bin_41_FD_121105 | JGI IMG/M metagenome (GOLD analysis project Ga0181536, IMG submission 121105) | Peatland microbial communities from MTU Mesocosm Facility, Houghton, MI, USA - PEATcosm2014_Bin17_60_metaG | ecosystem: Environmental > Terrestrial > Soil > Wetlands > Peat | place...
CGGGTCGTCGCTATGGTGTCGCCCGTGAGCAACGAGACGATCCTGGTCGCACGAGACGGCGGCGTGGTGACGGTCACGCTGAACCGGCCGGAGCGGAAGAATGCGGCGAACGGTCTGATGTGGCAGGAGCTGCTCGACGAGTTCCGGGCCGTGGGACGCGATCCCGACGACCGCGTCATGGTCATCACCGGAGCGGGTGGCGCCTTCTGCTCGGGCGCCGACATCGCCGACCCCAGCGGCGTGAGCGGCAACCCCCACGACCCGCACCTGGTCCGGATGCAATTCCTGGGGGACGTCATGCTCGCCTTACACGCCATGCCCAAGCCCACGATCGCCAAGATCCGCGGGATCGCCGCCGGAGCCGGACTGAGCCTGGCCCTCGGGTGTGACCTGACGGTGGCCTCGGACGGCGCCCGGTTCTCCGAGATCTTCGCTCGGCGGGGCCTGTCCGTCGACGGAGGCTCATCATGGCTCCTGCCGCGACTCGTCGGCCTGCATCGGGCGAAGGAGCTGGCGTACTTCGCCGACATCCTGTCTGCACCGGAAGCGGCTGAAATCGGGCTGATCAACCGGGTCGTGCCCGACGACGATCTCGATGCATTCGTCGGCGATTGGGCCCAACGCCTTGCGGCCGGGCCGCCCATCGCCTTGCAGATGACAAAGCGGCTGCTCAACAACGGTGTGTCCGTGACAATGGCCCAGGCACTCGAAGACGAGGCCCGCTGCCAGACCGTGAACTTCTCCACGGAGGACACGGCCGAGGCCATGCGGGCCTTTGCCGAGAAGCGCGATCCCCGGTTCCAGGGGCGTTGAGGTAATCGACCGGTCCTCGACCGATGGGCAGCGGTGCCCCGGCCCAGAGAGGCCGGTTCTGACCAGGACCGGGACCGCCGAGACGCCGAGGGAGTCATTGAAAATCGTCGTAATTGCGCGTCGCCTTGACGTGGATGTCACGAGTGGCGCAATTACGGCCGGATCTTTGTTCTTGGCCGGCGCGACTCGGAAGGCTCGTCCGAACGGGCGGGCGGCCGCTGTCGGCGTTCCTCACGACGGCCGTCACACCCTGTGGCTATCGTTTTCGAAGCGTCTCGTGGCCGGCGCCGACAGGCGGCCACTCTTCCATCCGGGCCGCCCGTGCCTGAGGCAAGGGCCTGGTTGCGACGAGGTGCTCCGTGCTCGCCCATATCCCTTCCGCCATGCTGAGCGGCGTCGACGGTCGACGCATCGATGTCGAGGTCCACGTCTCGCCCGGCCTCCCGGGTTTCACGATCGTGGGCCTCCCCGACGCTGCCGTCAGAGAAGCCCGAGACCGGGTCAGGGCGGCGGTGCTGTCGAGCGGCTACAAGTGGGCCACGAACCGCGTCACCGTGAATTTGGCCCCGTCGGGCCTGCGCAAGGCCGGCTCGGGACTTGATCTGGCTATCGCGGTGGGCGTTTTGGTCGTTGGGCGACGGATCGATCCCGCTCGGATCACCGACATGGCCTTCGTCGGGGAGCTCGGCCTCGACGGTTCAGTCCGCCCGATCCCCGGCATCGTCTCGCTGGTGGCTGCTCTGGCCGATCATCGGTTCGTTGTCGTGCCGGAAGCATCGGCCGCCGAGGCGGCTCTCGTCGGCGGCGACCGGGTCCGTTCCGTGGCCACGCTGCTCGAGCTGGTGCAGGCGGTAGGCGGCGATGCCCCCTGGCCCCGCCGTCCCCGGAGCATCGACCGCCGCGATCGCCGTGCACCGATTCCCGACCTGGCCGACGTTCGGGGCCAGGCTGTGGGCCGCCGGGCGGTCGAGGTGGCTGCCGCGGGCGGCCACCACCTGCTCCTGGTGGGGCCGCCGGGATCGGGCAAGACCATGCTCGCCTCGCGTCTGCCGGGCATCCTGCCCGCCCTCGACCGGGAGGAGGCGCTCGAGGTCACCCGGGTGCACTCGGCCGCCGGAGTGCGCGTCGACGGCGGTGGTTTCGCCGTGCGTCCCCCGTTCCGGGCACCGCATCACGGGTCCACGGACGTGTCACTCGTGGGTGGCGGCTCGACCTGGCTGCGCCCGGGCGAGATCAGCTTGGCCCACCGCGGTGTGCTCTTTCTCGACGAGCTCGGTGAATTCCCACCCCGGATCCTCGACATGCTGCGTCAGCCTCTCGAAGAGGGGGTCGTCCGCATTCGCCGAGCCCGTGCCGCGGTGGATCTACCGGCCCGGTTCCTCCTGGTCGGGGCCATGAACCCCTGTCCGTGCGGCGAGGGGAGCACCGAGGGGGGCTGTCGCTGTAGCGACTTGGCCCGGGCTCGCTACGCCCGCCGACTCTCGGCCCCGTTGCTCGACCGTTTCGACCTGGCCGTGGCCCTCGCCCGTCCCGACGTCGACCAGCTGCTCGGCGGGTCGAGCGGTGAGGCGACACCGGTCGTTGCTGCACGCGTGCGACGGGCCCGGTCGCTGGCCCACCGCCGTCGCCTGCGCTGTAACGCCGAGATCCGAACGAGCGAGTTGGACGTCGTGGCCCCCCTGTCCCCGGATGCCCGTGACCTTCTCGAGCGCCGTCTGCGCGTCGGGTCGTTGTCGGCGCGAGGTCTGCACCGCGTGCGCAAGGTGGCGCGCACGATCGCCGACCTCGATGACGCCGGCCTGACAGTCGGTGTCCGACAGGTGGCCGAGGCCCTCCAACTGCGCGCCGCGCGCAGCGCCCTCGGGGTGACCTCGGGATGAGCAAGCCCCCGCTCGCGCCCAGCGATACCGATGCCGCCTATGCGACCGCCCTGGCGTCGCTCGGGGTGTCGCCTGGCCGACTCCGGAAGGTGCTCGCCGATCGCTCGCCTGCGGGGGCGTGGCAGGCCCTTGCCGAGGGCCGTCACCCCGTCGACCCCGAAGGCGCGTTGCGGTCCCGGGCGACGCCGGCGGTGTTGCGCGACGCCTTCGCCTCACGAGGGAGCTCGCCTGTCGCCGTCCGGGTGCTCGGCCTTCCCGGGTACCCGGAATCGCTTGCCGCCGACATCGACCCGCCCGCGGTCCTCTTCGCCCTGGGCGACCTCACCGCCTGGGAGGGACGCCCGAGGGTGGCGATCGTGGGGACGCGTAGCGCCACTGCTCCAGGTCGAGCGCTGGCCACCGAGCTCGGGGCGGCTCTGGCCGACGCCGGGGTCGTGGTGGTGTCGGGACTGGCCCGAGGCATCGACTCCGCCGTCCATAGCGGGGTGGTGCACAGCTCTCGGGCGGCACCGCCCGTCGCTGTGCTCGGCACCGCCGTCGACGCCAAGGTCACCGCCGCCCAAGCGGCGCTGCGCCGGCAGGTCGGCACCATCGGTGTCCTGTTGTCCGAGCTTCCCCCGGGCGCCATCGGTGCCCGCTGGTGGTTCGCCGTTCGCAACCGGGTCATGGCCGCCCTTGCCCACGTCGTGGTGGTCGTCGAATGCCACACGAGGGGAGGCGCGCTGCACACCGTGGCGGCCGCTCGGCGCCGAGGTGTGTGCGTTGCCGCCGTACCGGGATCGATCAGGAGTGCGGCCTCGGCCGGTACGAACGCCCTGTTGGTCCAAGGCGCCCAGGCCGTCCGGGATGCCGACGATGTGCTGGCGCTGGTCGCTTCGGTGGCGACCCAGTGTCCCGAGATCACCGGGCCGACCGGCCGAGTCCCGAGCCGGCCCCGGGCCGCCGGCCCGGCACGGCAGATGCCGTCGGGCGACGCGGCCCGGACCGTCCGGCGGGCGCTCGATCACGACCCCGCCAGCCTCGACGTCCTGGTCCGGCGATCTGGGCTGGCCATCGGGGAGGTGGCGCTGGCCCTGGAACGGCTGGCCGACGCCGGCATCGCCGTGGGGGAACACGGCTGGTGGTCGCTGTCGCCTCGCTGACCGCCGCCGGCGCGGCCGAGATCTAATGCAGGCTTTGGCGTGGTCACCATCATCGACGGGATGAACGTGATTGGCGCCAATCCCGACGGGTGGTGGCGTGACCGGCCCCGGGCGCGCCGAGCGCTCGTCAACGCCATCGCGATGTGGTGCGCCGGCCCCGGCCCTGATGCGAGCACGGTGACCGTCGTCTTCGACGGTCACCCCTCCGACGCGGAGGTCGCCGACGCTCGAGCCCGGGGCATCGACGTCCGGTACGCGCGCGGCGGACCGAATGCAGCCGACGACGTCATCGCCCAGATCGTCGGCACCGCCGGCGAACCGGGTGACATCGTGGTGGTGACCTCCGATATCGCCCTGGCCGCTCGGGTCCGAGATGCCGGAGCGCAGGTGGAGGGGTCGAAGGGGTTTCGCGCCCGGGTCGGGCTTCGGGACCGGCGGTAAGTTGGCACCATGGACCTCGTTACCCGATTTGGCCTGCAGATCCCGAGCTTCACCTATCCCCGAAGCGCCGACACCGGCGGCACCGCCGGCGGCGGTGTCGAGGGCACGGGGCTCTTCGAGCGGGTTGCGGGCATTGCCACCACCGCCGAAGAGGCCGGGTTCGACTCACTGTGGGTCATGGACCATTTCTTCCAGATCCCCATGGTGGGCGCGCTGGACGAGCCGATGTTCGAGGCGTACACGCTGCTGGGCGCCCTGGCGGCGCGCACGCGCACGGCCAGGCTCGGCGCCATGGTGACGGGTGTGACCTATCGGAACCCGGCCCTGCTGGCCAAGCAGGTCACCGCCGTGGACGTCATCTCGGGAGGTCGTGCCATCCTCGGCATCGGTGCCGCCTGGTTCGACGCGGAACACGAAGGTCTCGGCTTCGCCTTCCCGTCCCTGGGCGAGCGCTTCGAGCGCCTCGAGGACGCGCTGCAGATCTGTCGGGCGATGTTCACCGAGGACGCGCCGAGCTTCGAGGGCCGCCACTATCGGATCGACAAGGCGGTCAATCGTCCCCGCCCGTTGCAGCCCGGCGGTCCGCCGATCCTCGTCGGGGGGTCCGGTGAGCGCAAGACCCTACGACTGGTCGCGCAGTACGCCGACGCCTGCAACCTGTTCGGCACCGTGGACGTCGTCCGTCACAAGCTCGACGTGTTGAAGGGCCATTGCGAGGCCGTCGGACGGGACTACGACGAGATTACGAAGACCAAATTGGCGACGTTGGTCATCGCCCCCACGGCGACCGAAGTGGACGAGATCTTGACCCAGTCGGCGGCCGAGCGGGGAGTCGACGTCGGGGTCGTCAGAGATTTTGCTATCGCCGGCGAGCCCGATGCCGTGGTCGAGCAGGTCGCCGAGCATTTCGAGGCAGGTCTGGACGGGATCGTCTTCAACATGAGCGACGCCTATGAACTCGAGCACGTGGCGTTGGCTGGTGCCACCCTGACGGCCGCCTTCGGCGGACGCGTGGATCGATAGGCACCGACTCGCATCGCCGACCCGACATCGAGTCGGCGTTCAGCCGCCGGTCAACGCGACACGGGGGTCGATCGAAGCGCGCTCGAGGAATTCGGCCACGGCGGTGTTGGTGATCTGCCCGCCCACCGCAGTGACGCCCTCGGCGAGCCCGGGCACGGTCTCGATGGCTCCGAGTACACCGTGGTCAGCCAGGGCCAGCGCATACGGGAGCGTCGCGTTGGTCAATGCGTAGGTCGAAGTGTGGGGCACCGCCGCGGGGATGTTGCCGACGCCGTAGTGCAGGACACCGTGATGGACGACGATCGGGTGCTCGTGGGTCGTCTCCACGGTGGTGGCCACGCATCCACCCTGGTCCACGGCCACGTCCACGATCACCGATCCCGGTTTCATCCGCATCACCATGTCCTCGGTGACGACGACGGGCGCCTTGGCCCCCGGCACTAGCACCGCCCCGATGACGAGATCCGCCTCGATGAGGGAGCGCTCGATGACCCCGCGGCTCGACGCCAGGGTCATGATCCGGCCGCGATGGATCCGATCCACGACGCGCAGACGGTCGAGATCGCGGTCCACGAGGATCACCTCGGCTTCCATTCCCTGGGCGATCCAGGCCGCGTTGGCGCCGACGTTGCCGGCGCCCAGTACGACCACCCGGGCCGGCCGCACGCCGGGCGCACCTCCGAGGAGTACCCCCCGCCCGCCCTGTCCCCGCTCGAGGAAGTGCGCCCCGATCTGCGGGGCGAGGCGCCCGGCCACTTCGCTCATGGGTGCGAGGAGGGGGAGTGCGCCCGACGGGTCGCTCACCGTCTCGTAGGCGATCGCCGTCACGGCCCGCTCGAGGAGCACGTCGGCGAGCGTCGGGTAGGCGGCGATATGGATGTAGCCGAAGAGGATGAGTCCGGGACGCAGGTAGCGATGCTCTCCGTCCTGGGGCTCTTTCACCTTGACCACGAGCTCGGCTCCCCACGCTCCGGCCGCGTCGACGAGCTCGGCACCACTGGCGGTGAAATCCGAGTCGGGAATCGACGACCCGGTTCCGGCACCGCGCTCGACCAGGACGCGATGTCCATGGGCGGTGAGCTCTCGGACTCCGTCGGGCGTCAGGGCGACGCGGTTCTCTCCGGTCTTCACCTCCCTGGGGACCCCGACGATCACCGGACCGACGCTACCGCGTCGCCCTCGGCGAGGGGCGCGCGCCGCGTTGTCGGGCCACGGCGCCAGGGGAGTAGTTTCGACGTTCGGCGAGTGCTCGCGGGCACCCGGACGCAGTGAGGTGAGATTGGTGAGCGCCGTGCGCATCGAGACCGATTCCATGGGGCCGATCGAGGTCCCGGCCGACCGCTATTGGGGGGCACAGACCGCTCGGTCCCTGGTGCACTTCTCCATCGGTGCCGACGTGATGCCCCGGCCACTCATCCGGGCCCTCGGCATCCTCAAGGAGGCCTCGGCGCAGACCAACGCCGAGCTCGGGAAGCTCGACGCCTCGCTGTCCGCGCTCATCGCGCAGGCCGCCCGCGAGGTCACCGACGGCCGGCTCGACGACCACTTCCCCCTGCGGATCTGGCAGACGGGCAGTGGCACCCAGACCAACATGAACGCCAACGAGGTCATCGCCAACCGGGCCATCGAGCTCGCCGGGGGCGAGCTCGGCTCCAAGACTCCGGTGCACCCCAACGACCACGTGAACATGTCGCAGTCGTCGAACGACACCTTCCCGACGGCGATGCACATCGCGGCCGCCGAGCAGCTGGTGCACGCCCTGTTGCCCTCGGTCCGGGCGTTGCGCGACGCGTTGGCGGTCAAGGCCGAGGCGTTCGCCGCCATCGTGAAGATCGGGCGCACGCACCTCATGGACGCCGTTCCGCTCACACTGGGCCAGGAATTCTCCGGGTACGTGGCCCAGCTCGATGCCGACTTGGCCCGCATCGAAGGCGGACTTCCGGGGCTCTTCGAGATGGCGCTGGGTGGGACCGCGGTGGGCACCGGTCTCAACGCCCACCCGGAGTTTGGCGACCGGGTGGCGGCGCACATCGCCGAGCTGACGGGCATGGCCTTCGTCTCGGCTCCCAACAAGTTCGCCGCCTTGGCTGCGCACGACGCCCTCGTCCATTCGAGCGGGACACTGCGCACGCTGGCGGTGTCGCTCATGAAGATCGCCGACGACATCCGCTGGCTCGGCTCGGGCCCGCGCAGCGGTCTCGGCGAGCTCGTCCTGCCGCCCAACGAGCCGGGATCGTCGATCATGCCCGGCAAGGTCAACCCGACGCAGTGCGAAGCCATGATCATGGTGTGTATCCAGGTGATGGGCAACGACGCCGCCGTCGCCGTCGGCGGCAGCCGGGGGAACCTCGAGCTCAACGTGTGTAAACCAGTCATCATCCACAACGTCTTGCACTCGATCGTCTTGCTCACCGACGCTTGTCGGACGTTCCGGGAGTTCGCGGTGGAGGGACTCGAGCCCGACCGCGAGCGCATCGCCGAACACCTGGCCAAGTCGCTCATGTTGGTGACCGCGCTCAACCCACTCATCGGCTACGACAAAGCGGCAGAGGTGGCCAAGAAGGCGCACAAAGAGAAGTCGACCTTGCGCGCCGCCGTGGTCGACCTGGGGTACCTTTCCGAGGAGGAATTCGACCGTGCCGTCCGGCCCGAAGACATGATCCACCCCTAGGGCAGTGGAGCTGCTCGACCCGGCGGTGGTCGATGGCGCCCTCGTCGATCTGCGGTGGGAACGCCACGGCGACGAGATCGTCAAGGTGCGTCGGGGCGGGGACTTCGCGTCGTCACTGGCCTACGTCGACGCGGTCGGTGTGCTGGCCGAGGAGATGGACCACCATCCCGACATCGACATCCGATGGAACGTGGTGACCTTGCGCCTGTCGACGCATTCGGCCGGGGGGCTCACCTGGTTGGACATCGAGCTGGCCCGGCGAATCGACGCCCTGGCGTGAGACGTTATGTACCGGCGAACCTGCTCGATGCCCGTCCACACATCGTCGTGGACGGGGCACCACGTCCGGGAACGGTGTGCACTTTGTCGCACTGGCCCGGCACTCCCACCCCCGAGGCGCTGCGCGCCGACCTTTCGGCTGAGATCGCGCTCGGCGCCTTGGCCCGCCCCGATCTCGTCCCGGATGTCGAGGCCGTTACCATCGATCACTACGACGAGGACGGCGTCGTGGCACTGGCCCTGCTGGTGGTCGAGGGTCTGGCCGAGGCGCACGCCGCCCTTCTCGTCGAGGCCGCTCGGGTCGGCGACTTCGGGGTCGTGCGCGACCGGCACGCGGCACTGGTCGCCTTCGCCCTCGCCGCGCTGGCCGACCCCGAGCGTACGCCCGTCGAGGAGCTCCGGCCCCGACGGCGCCCGGCGGACTGGCTCGAGGTGTGCTCCGTGGCGGCTGCCGAGGCCCTCCGTCTCCTCCCGGCACTGGCTGAGCGTCCCGAAGACCACGCCTCGCTCTGGACCGACGAGGCGGTGGCCTACGGCGCGTCGGTGGCCGCCATCGCCGAGGGGTCCGTCAGCATCGAGGAGCATCCCGACGTCGATCTGGCCGTCGTGCGGGTCGTCGACGCGGTGCTCACGCGACCGGCGTCGCCGACCCGCTGGGCCGGCCGGGTCGTGCACCCGGCTGCCGTGCACAGCGCGACGTCGTGTCTGCGGGTGGCCACCATCTCGGGGCGACGCTACGAGCTGCGCTATCGCTACGAGTCGTGGGTTCGCCTCCAGAGCCGTCGCCCTCGCCGACGTGTCGACTTGTCGCAGCTGGCGGGCGAGCTTTCGGCGGCGGAGCGCTCGGCACCCGGGGCGACCGGCGCCTCGTGGGCTTTTGACGGGGCGGGGGCGATCACCCCGTCGCTGCACCTGGGTGAACAAGACAGTGCGCTCGATCCCGACCGATTCGTCGACGACATCGTGCGGGTCCTCGCCGACCTCGATACCGGGCCGCCGGCGTGGGACCCCTACGCCGCGTCCGCCCGAGCCTGACCGACGTCACTCGACGGGCAGGCCCCACAGGGGGAACCACCGGGCGAGGTCCTTCTCGATCGGGAGGTCGTCGCCGATCATGCCCCGGATACGCAGCTCGAGCTCGTTGTCGCGTTGCTCGGTGTCGAGGGGGGCGAACGGGTAGAAAGTGCCCTGCTTGGCCAGGTAGACGAGGAACACGGTTCTGGTGATCGATTCGATCCCGTCGGTCTCCCCGTTGCCGTCGGTGCCGCCCGGGCGGAAGCCGAAGACCGAGCACAGCAGTTGCGTGCTCCAGCCGGCGTCCTCGAGTGACGAGTGGACCATGTGGACGCGTGTGACGAGATCGTCGATATCGTCCGCCTCGACCAGGATCCACCGATAGCCGTACTTGTCGCTCACGTCTCGCACCGACGCCGCTTTGTCGGGCGCGTCGGCCGTGCCGGAAGCGTCGGAGCGCAGGAGCTGCTCGAGATCGGCCTGCATCTGGGCGAACGGCTGCCCGGCCGGCGGCTTGAAGCAGACCCCGGCGTGGCCGGTCGGGACGACCCCGGCCGTCGCCTGTAAGGTCACCGCCGCGGCGGGCAGTGCGAACAGGGCGTCGAGGTTGGCCTTCACGGGCTTGGTCTTGCCCCTGAGGGCGTCGAGCAGTCCCACTAGCCCGTCGCCCGAGTGGGGCGGAGCGCCCGCATCACGAGGCGTTCATCTCGGCCTCGAGCTTGGCCAGCTGGTCGAGGCGTTTTTGCAGCGGCGGGTGGGTGGAGAACAGCGAGGAGAGGCTCGTCCCGTTGGACAGGGCCGGCGAGAAATAGAAGGCGTTGAAGTGCTCGGCGGCCCGCAGGTCGCGCGTGGGAATGCGGGCCAGCTCGCCGGTGACTTTGACCAGCGCCGAGGCGAGAACCGACGGTCGCCCGATCAAGATGGCGCCCGAGCGGTCGGCGGCCAGCTCGCGATAACGCGACAAGGCCATGGTAAGGAGGAAGCTGACGGCGTAGACGATGGCCGAGACGACGAGGACGGCGAGTTCGATGAGGGCACCTTGGCTGTTGTTGTTGTCGTTGCCGAACCCACCGAACATGCCGGCGTACAGCGTGAAACGAGTGATCATCCCGGCCACCATGCCCAGGAAGCTGGCGATGGTCATGACCGCTACGTCACGGTGGGCCACGTGCGAGAGCTCGTGGGCGAGCACGGCCTCGAGCTCGGGCTCGTCGAGGCGGCGCATGATGCCGCGGGTGGCGCACACGACGGCGTTCTTCGGGTTCCGCCCGGTGGCGAAGGCGTTGGGCATGTCGACCTCGGCGACGGCCACGCGGGGCTTCTTCATGTCGGCCAGCGCACAGAGCCGGTCGACGACGGCGTGGAGCTCGGGCTCCTGCTCGGCCGAGACCACGTGCCCGCCCATGCCGAAAAGGGCGATCTTGTCGGAGAACCAATACTGGACGAACAACATGCCGCCGGCGATGACGAGCACGAAGCCGAGCCCGATCCCGACCTTGATGAGGACGCCGATCAACAGGGCGTAGAGCAGGACCAGGAACAGGCCGGTGAGGAACATCCGGAAGTTGAGCCCGTGGTCGGCTGGGATACGGCGGGAAACGGCCATCAGGGAATCACCTCGGCCTCGTCGACGGTCGGGGAAGCGGTCGGGGCCGCCGAGGTCGACGCCACCACCCCTGGCGCCAGGCCGGCGAGCGCGTTCGGCGCACCGACACCGAGCTCGTGTTTGAGCTGCGCCAGCTCGCTCTCCACGGTGGCCGTAGCCGCCACCTTGTCGAGCTGAGCCTGGATGTCGTCGGTGTTCGTGGACAGATCGGTGAGCGCACCCGACGCCAACAGCTCGTCGATGGCACCGGCTCGGGCCTGCATGTCGGCGATCTTGTCCTGGGCCCGCTCCATCACGGCCCCGGCGTCGCCCATCGAGTCGGAGATGCCGGCGGCCGCCTCGCCGATGCGCGTCTGCGCCTCGGCCGCCGAGTAGGAGGCCTTGAGGGTTTCCTTCTTGGTGCGGAACGCCTCCACCTGGGCCTGGAGGCGCTGAGAGGTCTCGACGAGCCGCTGTTCTTGGGCGGCAACCTGATCGCGCTGGGTCTCGAGCTCGGCGAGCTCCTCGCCGATGCTGGCCCGCCGGGTGAGGGCCTCGCGCGCCAGGTCTTCACGGTTTTGGCCGAGCGCCTGGCGGGCCTGGTTCTGGAGCTTGTCGGCCTGCTGGCGCAGGGCGGCCGCCTGGAGCTCGATGCGCTTGCGCGCCGTGGCCACCTCGGCCACACCCCGACGGAGCTTCTGGAGGTTTTCGATCTGCTTCTCGTAGGAGAGATCGAGCGTGTCGCGTGGGTCCTCGACCCGGTCGAGGAGCTTGTTGACCTTGGCCCGGATGATGTCCGCCAAGCGCCGGAACGCGCCCATGGGCGTGCCGTGTCCTTCCTCTTCGCGCCCTCCGGCCGCGCCGGAGGGCTGCCCCTGAGCATAGGGGAGGCCCCGCGACGTCTGGTCGCGGCGGTCCTCGGTCGCAGGTCCGACGTCCGGGCCCGGCGCCCCCACCCGGGCCCGGGCTGTGTGCCCGGAGTGGCATTGTCGGCGCCGCGGCCACGATACGTTGTGACCGATGTCCGAACGCCTGTGCCTGCTGAGCGTCCACGCCCATCCCGACGACGAAGCCTCCAAGGGCCCGGCGACCGTGGCCAAGTACCACCATCAGGGCGTGCGCACCGTGCTGGTGTGCTGCACCGGTGGCGAGGAGGGCGACATCCTGAACCCGGCCATGGATCTCCCCGAGGTCCGGGCCGACATCGCTTCTGTGCGTCGTCGCGAGCTGGCGACGGCGGCCGACATCATCGGCTACGACGAGGTCGTCCATCTCGGCTACCGGGACTCGGGCATGGCCGACACACCCCAGAACGAGCACCCCGACTGCTTCGCCCGGGCCGACCTCGACGAGGCCGTGGCTCGCCTCGTGGCCGTGGTGCGCCGGGAGCGGCCGCAGGTCGTGATCACCTATGGCGAGGACCAGCACAGCTATCCGCATCCTGACCACATCCGAGTCCATGAGGTCTCAGTGGCGGCCTTCGCCGCCGCGGGTGACGCCGCCGCGTATCCGGGGGGCGGCGAGCCGTGGCAACCCCTGAAGCTCTATTACTCGGGTTGGTCCGGGGCCAGGATCCTGGCCATGCACGAGAAGTTCGAAGAGCTCGGTCTGGAATCTCCGTTCGACGAGGGCTGGCGCGAGCGAGCCGCCGCCAGCTCGGCGGACTACACGACCGTGATCGACGTGGCCGGCTTTACTGACGTCCGCCGGTCCGCCCTGTTGGCCCACGCCACGCAGGTGGACCCCACCTCGCCGTTCTGGTTCGGCCTGCCTCCCGAGGTGGCGCGCACCATTCACCCCATCGACGAGTACGAGCTCGCTCGGAGCCTGGTCCCGGCTCGACCGCCCGACGCCGGCGACATCGAGGACGACCTGTTCGCCGGTGTACGCGACCTCGCTGCTCGATAACATGCGCAGGCGACGCACGGGAGAATCACCGCCGCGGGCCCGGTATTCGCCGACCCGAATCGACCAGGGAGGACCTACATGTCGAAGTGGCTGAGCCAGGAGTGGCTCGACGAGACGAGGAAGATGGCGGAGGGTCAGCCCGAGCGTCCTGGCGCTTCGGCCCGCATGCAGTACGTCGTGACCGGGGCGCCCGAAGGTGACATCGAGTACTTCTGGGTCCTCGAGAACGGCAAGATCACCCAGAGCCAGCTCGGCCACCTCGACGACGCCGAGGTCACCTTGACGACGGTGCACTCCGACGCCATGAAGATCCAAAAGGGCGAGCTCGATGCCAACGCCGCATTCATGCAGGGCAAGGTGAAGGTGACCGGCAACATGGCCAAGGTCATGTCCCTGCTGCCGATCACGAACTCCCCGGAGTACAAGCAGCTGCAGGTCGAGATCTCGGAGATCACTGAGTTCTAGAGGCACCGGTGATGGCGACGACGGGGCCCGGCCATGTTCTCGGCCGGGCCCTGGCGAGCGTACGCCCCTCGGTCAGCTGCGGTCGCCCCGGCGCATGAGGTCGCGAAGGGGCCGGTAGCCGATCAGGGTCACGCCCGAATCGGCCAAGGCCTGGCGCAGCTCGCCGTCGTCGACGAGCAGCCGGTAGTCGTCGACGCGTTCGGCCCAATCGGGGGCCATCGCCTCGAGCTCGGCACTGGCCACCGCCGGGTGCAGCGTCGCCACCGTGACCCCCGCCGACAGCCCCGGCAGCGCCTCGAGCAACGCCGTGCGGGCACCCGCGCCCCGGATGTCGACGACGTCGTCTGGGAAGGCCACCCCAACTTCAGCGGCCAGCGCCCGGAACGGGAAACCCACCTGCGCCTCCGTGGCCGGCCCCGATAGGCCCAGCGGCAGGCGGAACTCGACCGCCATGTCGAGGTAGACGTCGAAGAATTCCGATCGCACCTGGAGCGTCCCGAGATGGGCGTCGAGGTGGCTCACGTCGAACCCCCACAAGATGGCCCGCTCGATCTGGGCCCGACACTCCCGGCGCACCTCGTCGAGGTCCGCGTGGTCCCACACGTCCGCTGCGGTCCGGGGGAACCCGCCGTCGCCGTCGAGCAGCGACGGAGCGTGGGTGATCGGCCCCCAGCGGTAGAGATCGAATTCGGCGTTCAACGTGAGGTGCACGCCGACGTCCTCACCTCGGTAGCCGGCCGCCGCCCCACGGGCCCACGGGCACGGGACCATCAGGCTGGCGCTGGTGGCGAGACCCCGGTGCAGCGCCTCGAAGACGCCCACGTTGGCAGAATGACAGAAGCCGAGCTCGTCGCAATTGACGATCAACAAGGTCGCGTCGTCGGTGTAGCCCAGGCGCGAGACGAGGGGCTCCATGGGCGCGACGGTAGCGCCCCGTGCCGTCGGCCGGTGTCGCCGGCCGACGGCACGGGGGCATCGAGGGCGACCTTCGTCAACATTCGGCCACCGGGGTCGCTCAGGCGGCGGTCCCCTCGTGGGCCGCGTCGCGGACCCGGGCCAAGGCGGCACGGGCCTCGGCCAGCCCCCGCCGCCCGGCGCGGCGTGTGGTCTCGTCGATGCGCCAATCACCGACGGGGAGGCTCCGGCCGGAGCCGGCGCTTTCCGTCACCGGCCGTGTGGCTCGGGTGTCGCCGGCGCCGGTGACGCCCGGCTGGGTCTGGCGCGCTCGGCGGGTCGGCCGGGTCCGACCGGCCACGGTGCCCTTCCACGGCAGCTCCTGTTGGTACGTCATGGCACCAGGGTCGCGCCCGGGTGTAACACTTCGGCTGTGCACCGCTACGGGATCACCGTGCCCTTCGACGATGTGTCCCTGGCCGACCACCGGCAGTGGTACGACAAGCTCCTCGACCTCGGCTACACCGACGTGTGGACCGGGGAGGCCAACGCCGCCGACGGGTTCACCCCGCTGGCCCTGGCCGCCGCCTGGACGCCGGGCCTGCAGCTGGGGACCTCGGTGATCCCCGTCTACACCCGAGGCCCCGGCCTGCTGGCCATGCAGGCCGCCACCTTGGCCGAACTAGCCCCGGGCCGATTCACCCTCGGCATCGGGTCGTCCTCCGACGTGATCGTCGAGCGGTGGAACGCGATGGCGTTCGACGAGCCCTACAAGCGGGTGCGTGACACCATTCGCTTCCTGCGCGAGGCCCTCCGGGGCGGCAAGGTGGACGCCGAGTACGAGACCTTCGCCGTGCACGGGTTCCGCCTCGGCCGACCCGTGGAACAACCCCCACCGATCCTGGTGGGGGCGCTGCGCCCCGGTATGTTGCGCCTGGCGGGGCGCGAAGCCGACGGTGCCGTCATCAATTGGCTGTCGGCCGACGACGTCAAGCAGGTGGTGCCCGAGGTTGGGCCGGGCAAGGAGATCGTGGCCCGCATCTTCGTGTGCCCCACCGAGGATGCCGACCGGGCGCGCTTCGTCGGGCGCATGGGCATCGCCGCCTACCTGAACGTGGCCGTCTACGCCGCGTTCCACGAGTGGCTCGGGCGTGGGCCCCTCCTCCAGGGCATGTGGTCGGCGTGGCGCGACGGGGACCGCAAGGCCGCCCTGGCCGCCATCCCCGACGAGGTCGTCGACGCCCTGGTGGTCCACGGCACCCCGGCCGAGTGCCGGGCTCATATCCGCCGTTATGTCGACAACGGTGTCACCGTTCCCGTGCTCGCGGTGCTCCCCGGGGGCGACGGTCTGGACGTCGCCGTCGAGAACTTGGCCCCCGAGCCGGCCTGACCCGGCACCCCGAGCCGCCCGTCGCCCGCCCCAGGACCCAGGCCTCAGGCCTCAGGCCTCAGGCCGCAAGCAGCGAAACAAGCGCCCCGTCGAGATCCGGGTGGCGAAAGTCGAACCCGCGATCGGCCAGGCACCGCGGGAGAGCGCGCTGGCCCGAGAGCAGCAGCTCGTCGGCCATCTCGGTGCCGAAGGCGATGCGCAGTGCCGTTCGCGGCACCCGGGCGATCGCCGGTCGGTGCACGGCGCGTCCCAATGCTGCGGTGAAAGCCGCATTGGTGACCGGGCCGGGCGCGACCAGATTGACCGGTCCGGCCAGGCCCCCGTCGGACAGGGCGTGGACGATCGCCGCCACTTCGTCGTCGAGTGCGATCCAGCTCAGCCACTGACGCCCGTGCCCGAGGCGTCCGCCGAGGCCGAGCTTGAAGAGGCCCACCTGCTTGGCCAGTGCGCCACCGTGGCGCGCCAGGACCACCCCCGAGCGCAGGTGCACGACGCGTACTCCGGCGTCGGCGGCCGGCGCGGTGGCCGCCTCCCATGACCGGCACAGCCCGGACAGGAATCCCTGGCCGGGCCCGGACTCCTCGGTCAGCTCCTCGTCGCCGCGGTCCCCATACCACCCGACCGCCGACGCGCTGGCCATGACCGTGGGCGGTGTCTCGAGCGCGGCGATGGTCCGGGCCAGCAATGCAGTGGCATCGACCCGGCTCCGGACGATCTCGGCCTTGCGCGCCGGCGACCACCGGTGGTCGCCGATGCCCGCCCCGGCGAGGTGCACCACGGCGTCGGCTGCTTCCAGGGTGTGAGGGTCGAGCACGCCGCCGGTCGGGTCCCACCGGCGCTCGCCCGCCTTCGGCTCCCGACGCACCAGGCGGACCAGCTCGTGGCCGCTGTCTTCCAGGACGGGAGCGAGCGCGCGCCCCACGAGCCCACTGGCCCCGGTGACGACGATCCGCACGCCCCTCCCTTATTGTCCGGACCGAGCGCGGCGCTCGGGCCACCCCACTTTCTCACGCCTCCCGGGGGGCCGGCCGTCCGGCCATAGCCAGCGCCACCGATCGCCAGGCGCGAGACTTCGGCCATGACGACGATCCTGCATAGGGCGAGACAGCGGCGATGGGCATGGTAGAGGGCATCCTCATCGGGCTCGCCGTGCTCGCGGGCGTGGCTGCCATCGGGGCCCGAGCCTCGTTCCGTGTGGTCACCGAGTACGAGCGCGCCGTGTTCTTCCGGCTGGGACACGTGCGCCCCGATGCCAAGGGCCCCGGGATGATCTACAAGATGCCGATCATCGACCGCGTGGTGAAGGTGACGCTTCGGGTCGAGGTCATCGACATCCCGCCCCAGGCGGTGATCACGAGCGACAACGTCACCCTGCAGGTCGACGCCGTCGTGTACTTCCAGGTGACCGACCCGGTGCAGGCCATTCTCGGTGTCGACAATTTCCGCTTCGCCAGCCAGCGAATGGCCACGACCAGCCTTCGCTCGATCATCGGTCGCCACGACCTCGACAACCTCCTCGCCCATCGCGAGGACGTGAACAACGAGCTGCGTACCGTGATTGCCGCCTCGACCCATCACTGGGGCGTGGAGGTCCGTCAGGTCGAATTGCGGGACATCGTCCTGCCCCCCGAACTGCTTCGGGCCATGGCCAAGCAGGCCGAGGCCGAACGCGTCCGCCGGGCCAAGGTCATCGCTGCCAAGGGCGAGCTCGAATCCAGCACCGAACTGTCGCAGGCGGCGACCAATCTCTACCGGTCGCCGGGCGCCATGCAACTGCGGGCCTTGCAGACACTGGCCGAAGTGGCGACCGAGCACAACTCCACGCTCGTGTTCCCCATCCCGATCGAGATCATGGCCGGGTTCATGAAGGCCACCGGGACATCGAGCATCTCGGACCTGGCCCCGTTCGCGGTCGCGCCGGGGGACCCGGCCTCGCCAGGGGGCAACGGCGGCGAGCCGCCGGCGGTCACCGCCGGCGGGCAAGGTCCGTCGGCAACGCCCCCCGAGCGCCCCGAAGCTCCCCCGATCGACCCTGCGGGCCCGGTCGCTTAGTCCTGGCCGCTGCCGTAGCGGGTGCGCACCTCGGCGTCGGCGGCGCGGACGTCGGCCGCCATCTTCTCGCGCTGGCGTTCCAAGGCGGCGGCCAGTTCGTCGTCGGAGAGCGCCAGCATGCGGGCCGCCAGCAGCCCCGCGTTGCGGGCGCCGTTGACCGCCACGGTGGCGACGGGCACACCCTTGGGCATCTGCACCATGGCCAACAGGGAGTCGAGCCCTCCGAGGTTGGCCAGCGCGATCGGCACGCCGATGACGGGGAGACCGGTGGCCGCAGCGAGCACGCCGGCCAAGTGCGCGGCACCCCCGGCGCCGGCGATGAGGACCTTGAGGCCCCGGCTCGAGGCCTTGCGGGCGTAGTCGATGGTCTCATCGGGGGTCCGGTGGGCCGACAACACCCGAACCTCGACGGGCACCCCCAGCTCGCGCAACGCCTCGACGGCGCCGTCCATGATCGGCGCGTCGGAAGCGCTCCCCATCACGATCCCTACCGTCATGGTTCCTCTCCTGTCCGAACAGTCGTACTCGGTCCTGTCACCGGCATTCTGCCCGACGCCGAGCGCCGCCGACGCCGAGCCGCCGCTGGGCGCCGACGCCGAGGAGCAGGGCTCGCCCCTGTGGCCCCTCACGTCCGGTGCTCGAGGCGATGGACGCTCACGGCGTAGTCGCCGCCCTCGAAGGGTCGGCGGTCCCACGTCGCCCATCGATCGACCCGGACCAGGCCGGTGGCCGAGCACGAATCGTCGTAGCAGCCGAGCGTCAGGCCGGCGCCGAGCTGGAAGCCGGCCACCAGGAGGCCGCCGGGAACCAGCACGGCGGCCAGGTTCGCGATCACGTCGGGTGCCGTGCCCGGTCGCAGGAACACCATCACGTTGCCGGCGGCCAGGGCCAGCGCAAAGCGGGGAGCGAAACACGGCTCGACGAGGTCGGCCTCGACCCAGGGTAAGGCCGGTGCCTTGGCCCGGGCCGCCGCGAGCATGATCGGATCGACGTCGGTGCCCACGACGTCCACGCCGCGGTGGGCCAACTCGATCGTCACCCGACCGGTGCCGCAACCCGCGTCGACCACGGGACCGGCTCGTCCTTCCTTGCGCTCAGCGAGCAAGAGGCTGACCAGGTCGGCCTCACCGTGGAGGTAGTGACCCTCGGCCGCCAGCCGTTCGAACCGAGCGTCATATTCCTCGCCGCGCTGGGCCACGGCGTCAAGCTACCCGGGCGGGTTTCTGCTCAGCGCTCGATCGAGGTGTGCTTGAACTCGTTGAGCTCGGGATGGTCGACCAGCAGCTCGAGCACGTGTTCGATCGTGGCCCGGGCGGCGGCGGCGTCACCGCGGGGGCGGGTGGTCAGGCGCACGAACGCGGCCTTGTCGCCGGTCACGAAGGTGGGAACGCCGAAGACGTGACGCTCGTCGACCCACGTCTCGTGCGCTTTGCGAAACACTTCACGCGGCCATCCGGTGGCCACCTCGGCCAGCACCGCGTCCGCGTCGACGCCGTTCTTGGCCAGGACGTCGCTCACGACCGCCGGTTGCCGGAGGTCTCGGCCCTCGTCGTGGCGGGCGGCGAACAGGCCGAGGTGCGTGTCGGAGAAGCGATCGGGGAACCGGTCGCGGACGACGATCCCGGCTTCGATGCCGAGGAGGGAGTCGGCCTTGGTCGGGTCCTCCCACACCGGTGGACCGCCGGCATCGACATGGACCTGGGTCAACGAGAAGGGCACGAACTCGACGTCCCAGCCCGCTCCGGCGCGCAGGGCCTCAACGAGATGCTCGTGAGCGTTACGGGCGAACGGGCACCGGTAGTCGTAATTGACGGAGAACGCTGGAAAGTGCACACCCGAGAATAACGCCGTCCGTTGGCCACCCATTCCGGGGCCGCGGTCATCGCACCGCGACGGTGGAGCCGGCACCCGAGTCGGTGGGGGCGTCGGTGTCGGTCACGCCGCCTACCGTCGGGCCGATCGTGGCGGTCGCGTCGGGTGCTTTGGGGACGACGGTGACGGTCACGGCGGGCGATGGGGGAACGACGGTGGCGGTCACATCGCAGACGGGGTCGCCGAGGAAGCCGGCCGGGCCCTCCAGCGTGGGGCCGGGGGCATCGGCCCGGCTTCTCGGGAACAGACCGGCGAAGGAGAAGGTGCGCGGGAACGATGACATCGCACCCGCCGTCGAAGCGGGGGAGCCGGCCCCGCCGCCCGAGGCCGACGAGGCACACGAGCCTGACGAGTGGGCGCTGCTCGTGAGGACGGGGCGGGCGGCGGCGACGCTCGCCGTCCGCGTCAGCGCTGCCGGTGATGCGGACACTGGGGCGGGCGGCATCGAGCCCGTAGTGCTCAACGCGGCGATCACGATGACCGCCGCGGCAGCACCGGTCGAGGCCATCGCGACCAGCGCGGTCTTGTGCCGCCCGACCGTGGTGGTGTACCGCGCCATCCGGCGCAAGAAGCGACGCAACGCCGAGAGTGACAGCCCGCCGGCGAGCAGGCCGGCCTTTCGGCTGTCGACGTCGGCGATCGAAGCGAACTCACGCTTGAGCGCTTGGCGAGCCCGCCACAAGAGCGTCTCGACGGCAGTGATGCCCACGCCCTCGTGCTCGGCGATCTGCTGGTATGACCATCCTGATCCTTCGCGCAGCTCGAGGATCCGCTGATGGCGGTCCGACAGTCGGGAGAGGGCCTTGGCCGCGATGGCCGAGTCGACGGCGGCCAAGGCCAACTCCTCGCCGCCGTCCTCGGTGCTGGCGATGTCGCCCTCGTGGAGCTCGGCCACCGTCGTCAAGCGGTTGCGACGACGCAGGACGTCCGTGCAGAGGTGTGCGGCGATGACGCTGATCCACGGGTAGAAGCGGCGGTCACCGCCGAACGACGGAAGGGCGCGCCAGGCTCGGGCGAACGCCTCCTGGGTGACGTCCTCCGCTTCGTGGGGGTCGCGCAGGCGCCGGAGGCAGACTTTGTACAGGCGTCGGCGATACCTTGCGTAGAGGTCGTCGAAGGCGGCTCCGTCGCCCGTTTGAGCGCGGCTGACCAGCTCCCGGTCTCGGGCCAGGTCGACGACGCCGTCGTCGACGGACTCGCGACCTCGGGTGCCGCCGCCCGAGGGAAGCGTCGTCACCCCCCGCACCCCCTTCGGCCCCTTCCGGGACCACGTTCCCGCCGCGGCTGGGCAATCCCCTGCCAATGCCGTGACCGACGCGCCGCCCAGCACGTCTGTCACGTAGCGTACTCATCCGTACCGAAAAAGCAATCGTCGAGTGGTCGTTCGTCCGAATACGACAAAGCGTGGAGAAAAGTACCGCGCTATGAATCTCCAACGAAGATATCTAGAGTGCCACAAATGATTGTCGAGGGCTGATATATCGCAGGCCCCTGACCACCGCCGACGACCGCTCGAGGTACGAGCACTCACCGGCCGTACGGCGGTGACGGGCACAGCCCTCAGGCGGCCGGAGGACTGTGCCCCCCGTGATCGACGTCGGCGACCCCGCCGGGGGCCGCCGCGGCGGCCGGGGACCCACCGAAGGCGGGACATATGGCCTGGAAATGGCACCACGAGCACAGGCCGGACGGCTTGGGCCGGAAGTCCTCGGACTCACACGCCCGCTCGATCGCCGTCCACACCGCCCCGGCTCGCCGCCGCGATCCCCGGAGCGACTGCTCCGAGGGCACCGCCTCGATCGACAGCGGGCCCCGCAGGTACAAGAGCCGGACGCGCGCCGGCCGGCGGCCGAGGACGGCCTCGCACAACAGGGCGTAGAAGTGGACGCCGCCGAGGCGCGCCCGTTCGTTGTTCTCGCTCGGCACGCGCCCGGTCTTGTAGTCCACGACGACGAGCTCCCCGTCGGCGTCGAGGTCGAGACGGTCGATGATGCCGCGTAGGTGTGGTCCGCCGACGTCGGCCTCGAGGGACAGTTCGACCCCGACGGCGTCGACGCCGTCGGGGTCTTCCAGGCGAAGGTAATTGTCGACGAGCCCGTGAGCGTCGGCCACGAAGGCGCTTCGCTCCTGTGGTCCGAGGTTGAGCTCCTCGAGCTCGGGGTCGCCCTCGAGCTCGTGCCAGGCGTCGTCGAGGGCCCCGTGGGCGGCGGCGGCGTTTCGCCGACCGGGAGCGTGGTCCCAGAACAGGCGCTCGAGCGCGCTGTGGACGAGGGTGCCTTTCACAAGGTGCGGCGAGGGTGGCTCGGGGAGCCGGTCGATGGCACTGAAGCGGAAGGCCAGGGCGCAGTCGGTGAACGAGGAGACCTTCGAGGGGGACAGGGAGCGGGGGAGGGGGAGCGCCACGACGCCAGGCTACGAGGTGGGTGTCCCATCGGTGCCGACCGGCGAGGACGCCGCGGACCCGGGCGGCGATGCGGCCAGCGACCCGGCCAGCGACCCGGCCAGCGACGCGGCCAGTGCCGGAGGGTTCTGCAGCGGGCCGAAATGGCCCAGGCCGGGAAGTACGACCACCTCGGCGTGATCGAGCCGGGCCGCGAACAACGACAAGAAGTCGGTCCCGAACTCGTCGGTGTCCGCTCCACAGGCAAGGGTCACCGGGCAGCGCACATCGGCCAGGTGTCGGTAGGCGTCATGGGAGAACCCGTGGGCATAGATGGCCGCTTCGTCCTCCCGGCGGCACCGCAGCCGCATGCCGCCGTCGCCGTCCGGTGCGAATCCGTTGTCCACGTAGGCGGCCAGGGCTTCCGGGTGCAGGCGGTTCAGCGGGGCCTTGGAAGAGAAATTGGCGATGGCCTCGGCCCGGGAGCCGAACACCTCCCGCCGGCGCAGAGCGGCCGACGACATGGGGTTGTTGTCGAACATCGGCGTGAGGGCCACGTCGCCGGGGTAGACGACCGGCTCGAACAGGTAGAGCCCGGAGAAGGTCCCGGGCCGCGCCTGCTCGGCCAGGAGCAAGGCGGCACCGCCGGCGGAGTGGCCGAAGCCGACCGGTCGCTCGAGCCCCGTCTCGCCGACCACGGCCAGCACGTCGAGCGCGAAGCCGTGCCAGTCGAAGTCCCCCGACGGCGGCGGATGGGAGCGGCCGTGGGCGCGCAGGTCGAGGGCGACGGAGTGGAAGCGGTCGCCGAGCGCGCGAGCGAGGGGCGCGAGGACCGCGGCGCAGAACCCGGTCGCATGGACCAGGACCAACGGCGGCCCCGTGCCGCCCATGTCGTAGTAGGCCACGCTGACGCCGTCCGCGGTCGGGCACCGGCCGCTGGGAGTCACGTCGACGGCGTCGTCGTCGAGTCCGGGCACGACGCAGAACCTACCGGCCGGTGGGCTGGGCAGACCGGGACCTCCGGCCCTGGGCCGGAGCGTCCTGACGGGGCACGATCTTTTCGTGTGGACCGATGCTCGAGGTTCGGAGGTGCTCGATCGGCCGGAGTGCCTGCGGTTGTTGCACCTGCGACCAGGTGACTCGGAGGCAGCTCGGCATCCGGGTCAGGTCAGGCGCGCCCATTGGGTGCCGCGAATCGGGCGCGTGGGGTTCTCGCTCGAAGGGGTGCCCATCATCCTGCCGGTGAACTACGGCATGGTCGACGGCGACGTGGTGGTGCGCACGGGCGAAGGGGTGAAGGCCTTCTCGGCCGTCGAACACGTCGTGGTGGCGTTCGAGGTCGACGACGTCGACCTCGACGAGATGGTGGCCTGGAGCGTTCTCGTGCGCGGCCTGTGCACGGAGTTGACCGAGCCCCACGAGGTGGCCTCGGCCCACGAGGCCACGCCGCACCCGCTGGTGGCCGAACCCGGCGACCGATACCTCCGGATCCGTACCGGCGTGCTGACTGGCCGGCGGTTCGCTCTCACCCCCGACCTCGCTCAGTCTGGGCCTGACGACTCCTCGGCCTGAACGTCCGGGTCGGTACAGATCACCGAGTCCTCGTTCCCGGACTGGCGCCAGCGGGTCACGAGCGTCCGCGGGGACGCCCACTTCGGGGCCTTCGAGAAGCTCGGGCAGGGAACGCTCGGGGAATCGACCCCATTGAGATCCACGGGTGCACGGTGGTCGCGGTGGATGACACCGGGCAGGTGACCTCCTGGCGCGACTACCGGGAATTCTTCGGCGTTCCTCGAACCTTTTGGGCCCCCCGAGCGTCTATAGCCATATGACGCCGCACGCGTTCGAGGTCTGCTGATGGACGACCGCACCGCCTGGTTGGCCGATGCCTACCCCTCGGCCTATCGCACGGCCTTCCTCATCTTGCGGAACCGGGCCGACGCCGAGGAGGCCGTCCAAGACGCCTTCCTCCGGGCGTGGCGCTTTCGCGACACGCAGCGCCAAGGGGCAGCGCCCAACGGCTGGCTGTACCGGGTGGTGGTGAATGCGTGCTGCTCGAAGCTGCGTTGCCCGGCGCGACGGTGGGAGACTCTGGCCGACCACCATGCGTTCGCCGTGGTCCGCGATCGCGCTCTGCCACCTGATGTCCTGGCCGGCGACGCCGATCGTGCGCGACGCGTCGTGGCTGCTCTCGACGCCCTGCCCGAGAGCCTTCGCATCCCCGTGATCCTGCGCTACTACGCCGGCCTCACCGAACAGGAGATCTCCCTGGCCATCGGCCGGCGTCCCGGCACGGTCAAGTCGCGCCTGCACGAGGCGAGAAGGCGCATGGCCCGGGACGACACGGTGCGAGCCCTGGTCGCGCAAGGAGTGGACTGATGATCGACGACACGGTGATCGACGAGGGGCGGCTCAGGGCCGCCCTCGCTCAGGTGGCTGAGGCAGAGCCGGTGTCGGCGTCGGCCATGGCCCGGCTCCTGGACGCGTTGGAGGGAGCGGAGGCCGAGGCGCCGGCCTTGCCGACGCACCGGCGCCTCCCGGCCGGGACCCCGGCACGCCCCCATCGGCGCCGCGTGGCCGTCGCGGTCGCGTCGATCGTGATCGTGACCGGCTCCCTGATGGCCGCTTTGGGCGGCCATGCCACGGCGACCAATGGCGGGGCCACGACCCTCGCTGTCGGCCCGCACGGCCCGTCGTCGTCGGCGCGCTCCGCCTTCGGCATCGAGGCGCCCGCCGGAGCGCAAACGCCGACGACCGTCGCCACGCCGGCCGCCGGCTCGGCCGCTGCCCCGGCCGCCGGCTCGGCCGCTGCCCCGGCCGCCGGCTCGGCCGCTGCCCCGGCCGCCGGCTCGGCCGCTGCCCCGGCCGCATCGGACGCCGTCCCCTCGCCCGCCGACTCCACCCGAGTGGTGAAGAACGGACAGGTCGACCTGGTCGTCCGCCACGGCCGGGTCGAGGCCGTGGTGGCGGAGATCTCGTTGCTCAGCGCGGCCCAAGGCGGGTACGTGTCGAGCACGTCGACGTCGCTGGGCGGGGGCGCACCCTCGGGCACCGTGGTCGTCGAGATCCCCGAAGCGCAGTTCGAACTTGTCGTCGACCAGGTACGGGCCCTCGGGCGCGTCGAAGAGCTGTCCACTTCGGGCCGAGACGTCACCTCGCAGTACGTCGACCTCCAGGCCCAGATCACCGCCGCACAGCAGGCGGAGCAGCGCTACCTGACCATCCTCGGCCAGGCGACGTCGATCGGCGACATCCTCGCCGTGCAGCAGCAGATCGACTCGATCGACACCCAGCTCCAACAGCTCCAGGGCCAACAACAGCTGCTCGACCAGCAGACGACCTACGGCACCTTGTCCGTGAGCGTGGCCGAGAGCTCGAAGGTGGTGGTCGTGGCCGCCCCTTCCGGATGGTCGCGGGCTTGGCACAACGCCGTGAACGGGTTCGCCGCCGGCGCCGAGGCACTCGTGAGCGCGTCGGGTCTCGTCGCGTTCGTCGGGCTGTGCTTGTTGGCGCTGGTGGCCGGGGCGTGGCTGGTCTGGCGCCGGGCGCGACCGCGTGTCGTGTGAACCACCGGGGAGCCGTTACGGTGAGGGACCATGGCGACGGCCGTGACCTTCCCCAACGGCTTCGTATGGGGTGCGGCCACCGCCGCCCATCAGATCGAAGGCGGCAACGTCAACAACGACTGGTGGGCATGGGAGCACACGCCGGGCTCGGGGTGCGCCGAGTCGAGTGGTGACGCCTGCGACTCGTTCCACCGGTGGCCCGAGGACCTCGAGTTGGTCGCGGCGATGGGTCTCGGGGCGTATCGCTTCTCGCTCGAATGGAGTCGCATCGAGCCGGCCGAGGGCGAGTTTTCCGTTGCGGCCCTGGACCATTACCGCCGGATCGGCGCGGCCTGCCACGACCTGGGCATCACACCGGTCGTGACCTTCCATCACTTCACCACGCCGTTGTGGCTGACGGCTCGCGGCGGGTGGGAGGCACCCGATGCGCCCGAGGCTTTCGCCCGCTTCGTGGCGCGCGCCGCCGGCCATCTCGGCGACGTGCTCGGTTGGGCGTGCACGCTCAACGAGCCCAACGTCATCGGGGTGATGGGCTACAGCGTCGGGACGTTCCCGCCGGGGGTGAAAGACGACCTCACCAGGCACCTGGCCGTGAACGAGGCGATGGTGCGCGCCCATCGACTCGCCGTCGAGGCCCTGCGATCGGGACCCGGTGACTTCCCTGTCGGCCTCACGTTGTCGATGGCCGAGCTCGTGGCCGAACCGGGTGGCGCGGCGGTGCGCGGCGCGGCCGAGGAGATCCTCGAGAACACGTTCTTGCGGGCCACCGAAGGCGACGATTTCGTCGGCGTCCAGTGCTACACGCGTCTGCACTTCGGGCCCGAGGGCCAGGCTCCCGACGACCCGGCGGTGCCGACGACGCAGATGGGGTATGAGTACTGGCCCCAGGTCGTCGAGCACTGCGTACGTCGCGCCGCGACGTTCACCGGGTTACCGGTGCTCGTCACCGAGAACGGGATCGGCACGGAGGACGACGCGCAGCGTATCGCCTACGTCGGCGAGGCCCTGCGCGGCGTGCGCCGGTGTCTCGACGAGGGCATCGACGTACGCGGATACTTCGCCTGGAGCCTGCTCGACAACTTCGAATGGGCGCACGGGTACGGGCCGAAGTTCGGTCTCCACGAAGTGGACCGCGTCACCTTCGCCCGCCGGCCCAAGGCGTCGGCGGCCTGGTTCGGTGCCGTCGCTCGGGCCAATGCCCTGGTGCCGGCACCGGGGTGACGGCACCCCCGCCTCTACGATCGGACGTCATGGCCGCGCCCCGATTGTTCTTCGTGACCCACGTGGCCCCGTATCGCGATGGACCCGCCGGTGTCCACGGGGTCCTCGGGCAGGCCGCCACGGCGATGGTCGAGCTGGCCGGGCGCCACGGCCTTGAGGCGGTCCTCGTGGCCGACGTCGCCGAGCTGTCGCCGGCCGAACTCCGTGGCGGCGGGGTCATCGGCCTGTTCACCATCGGGGAGACGCCCTGGACCGACGCGCAGCGAGACGCCCTCGTCGGGTCCGTACGCTCGGGCGTCCTCGGCGTCCTCGGAGTGCACTCGGCGACCGATGCGTGCCATGGATGGGACGAGTACGGCGCTTTGGTCGGGGCCCGCTTCGACGGCCACCCATGGACCGAGACCGTCGACCTGGTGGTGGACACCGACCATCCGGCCACTGCCCACCTGCCGGCCACCTGGCGTTGGCACGACGAGGTCTACCTCTTTCGCGATCTTCGCCCCGACGCCCGGGTTCTGGTGCGGGTGGCCGAGGACCAGCTCGACATGGGCGTCGAGGGGGCGTGCACGCCCGAGTGTGGGTTCCCCCTCGCCTGGTGTTTCGTCGAGGGCGCAGGTCGGGCCTTCTACAGTGCGCTGGGCCATTTCCCCCATGCGTGGGAGCAGCCGGCCTACCTGCGCCATCTCGATGGCGCGTTGGACTGGCTCCTCGCCCCTTGAACGATCGGGCTCCACCTCGATCCGCACCTCCCGGTACTGTGACGTCGAGCCGGCCGTCCTCGAGGCCCCGGGCGAGGGGAATGCGCGCGATGCAGGTCACCATCATCGGCGGGGGCAGTTACCAGTGGGGCCCCAAGCTCATCACCGACCTGCTCGGGGTCGAGGCCCTGGCCGGGATGGAGCTTGTTCTCGAAGATATCGACCCGGCGCCGCTCGAGCCGCTCGGAGCCTACGCCCGCCGTGCCGTCGAGACCACGGGCGCGGCCTGTTCGGTCAGGACGACCACCGACCAGCGTGAAGCGCTCGACGGCGCCGACTTCGTGATCGTGACCATCTCGACCGGAGGGTTCGCGTCGATGTCCGTCGACCTGGAGGTCCCGGCGCGCTACGGCATCTTCCAGTCGGTCGGCGACTCGGTCGGCCCCGGTGGGATCAGCCGGTCGCTGCGCAACGTCCCCGTCCTCGTCGGCATCGGACACGACATGGAAGACCTCTGCCCCGACGCGTGGCTCTTGAACATCACCAACCCGATGTCGTGCCTCACGCGCGCCGTCTGCCGGGAGACGTCGGTCAAGGCCCTGGGCCTGTGCCACGAAGTCGGAAATTTCTGCATGGTCCTGGCCCTTGCCCTGGGCCTGCCCCACACTGCGATTCGCCCCACCGTCGTCGGTGTGAACCACTTCCCGGTGGTGACCGCGCTCGACGTCGACGGCGGGGAGGGATTCGCGGTGCTCTCAGACCTGGTGGCCGAGCTCGGTGGTCTCGGCGCACTGGCGCCCGACCCGGGTCGACCCGCACCCGATGAGTTTTCGAAGCTCGACTTCGGACTGCGACATCTGCTCAAACTCACGATGCTGGCGCGATTCGGGGCCTTACCGGCGGCCAACGACCGGCACCTGGCCGAGTTCGTCCCATGGGTGCTCACCGAACGGTCGGGATGGGGCGCGTCGTGGGGGATCGACCTCACGTCGATCGAGCAGCGCCAGAAGCACCAGGCCGAGTACATGGCCGAGGTGCGCGAGGTCTTGGCCGGAGATCGCCAGATGCAGATCTGGGATTCGGGTGAGCTCGTCGCACCGGTGATCGACTCCCTCGTGACCGGCACGCGCCGGGAGGTGCCGGTGAACATTCCCAATGCCGGCCAGTGCCCCGACCTCCCCGCCGACGCCGTCGTCGAGTCGATGTGCATCGTCGACGCCTCGGGCGTACGTGGTCGCGACGCGGCCCGAGCACCCGCCGCGTTGGCCGAGCTGCTTCGCCGCCACGTCGCGGTCCACGAGCTCACGTTGGATGCCGCCTTGAGCGGCGACCGGTCGCTCGTCGAGACCGCCATGCTCCTCGATCCGCTGGCCGGGCGGGGCGACCTGGGCGACGTCGAGGCCATGGTCGGCGAACTGCTGGCCGCCACGTCGACGTGGCTTCCACAGTTCACGACCTGACCGACCGCTGCCAGACCCTTCACCCGCGACAGGAGGACGCCGCCATGCGTATCGGCTTCATCGGCCTCGGGGCCATGGGACTGCCCATGACCCGCAACCTGCTGGCTGCCGGTCACGAGGTCTCGGTCGCCTCCCGGAGCCGGCCACCGGTCGATGCCGCCGTGTCGCTCGGGGCCGTCGACGCCTCCTCGTCGGCGGCGGTGGCCGACGCCTCCGACGTGGTGATCATGTGTGTGCCCAACTCCCCCGATGTGGCCGGGATCGTGGCTTCCATGCTCGACGCGCTGAGCCCGGGCAAGATCGTGGTGGACTGCTCCACCATCGATCCCGACGTCGAGCGGGCCCAGCACACCGCGGTATCGGGTACCGGGGCCGAATACCTCGACGCGCCGGTGTCCGGTGGGACGGCCGGGGCGCAGACCGGGACGCTCACGCTCATGGTGGGGGGCGAAGCGGCCACGTTGGACCGGGCGCGTCCCGCCCTCGACCCCTTTTCGGGTCTGGTGGTGCACGTCGGCGGCCCGGGCATGGGCCAGGTGGTGAAACTGTGCAACAACCTCATCTACGCCGCACAGATGACGGCCACCGCCGAGGCCACCGCCTTGGCGGCGCGTTCGGGGGTCGACATGGCCAAGCTCTACGAGGTGGTCACCCACTCGAGCGGGGACTGCGTGGCCGTGCGCACCCGCCTTCCGGTACCGGGCGTCGTGCCCGACAGCCCGGCGTCCAACGGGTGGAAGCCGGGGTTCATGACCGACCTCATGGCCAAGGACCTCGACCTGGCCCTGGCCTACGGGGCCAGGGCGGGCGTGACGATGACCACGACGGCCATGGCTCGCCAGATGCTGACCGCGGCGTCGGCGGCCGGCTACGGGCGCGAAGACTTCTCCGCGCTGGCCAAGGTGGTCATGACCCTGGCCGCCATGTCATGACGCCACCGGCCCCGGCACCACCTGACGCCACGGCGTTGGCCACGCCCTCGCTGGTCCTGGCCGCCGACCACCGCGCCCGGGGTGTGATCACGGTCGAGGACTATGGCGCCTATCTGTCGGCAGCGCGGGCCGCTTTGCGTCACTGCGATGCCGTCCTGGCCAGCACCCAGCCGTTGGCCGACCTGGCCGCGTCGGGCGCCGCCGACGGCCGGGCCACCTACTTGTCGGTGAACCGCACCGGCTTGGCCGGTTCGACGTTCGAGCTCGACGATCGTCTGGTGGCGTCGGTGGAGCGGGCCCGGGCCGACGGTCGCACCGGGGTCAAGGCGATGGTCCGCATCGACCGCGCCGACGCCCGGACCGCAGCCGGGCTCGAGATGCTCGGCCAGGTGCTCGAAGCGGCGCGCCGGTCGGGGCTCGACGCGCTGGTCGAGTCGGTGCCCTGGGGCGACGGGGCCATGGTGCGCGCCACCGACGCGATCGTGCTCGCCGCCGTGGTCGCCCACGACGTGGGTGCGCCGTTGTTGAAGGTGCCCGTGCCCGCCGAGGTCCCCGGCCTGGCAAGGGCGAAGGCGGTCGCCCGGGTGGTCCGCAGCGTCGGTGTGCCCGTGCTCTTCCTCGGCGGGCCGCGTCCGGGGCCAGACGAACCGTGGCCGGCCACCTTGCTGGGGGTGGCGCGCGACGTCATGGACGGTGGGGGTAGCGGCCTGGCGCTCGGGCGGGCCTTGCTCGAGGATCCCGATCCGGCCGCCTTGGCCGGCGAGGTCGCCGCCATCGTCCACGGTCGGTGAGGAACCGCCGGCCGCGGTGGACGACGCGATGATCGTCACCGTCGACCTTGGCACCTCGGTGACCAAGGCCGTGGTGTGGGGCGATGACGGGCCCCTGGCCTCCGGGCGCGCCGAGGTCGCCACCCGCTTCGCCGACGGCGGGCGCGTCGAGCAGGACGCCCGCGACTGGTGGACGTCGACGGTCGACGCCATGGCCGCCGCCGTTCGTGGTGGGGGTGCTTCGGTGCTCGGTGGGGTCGACGCAATGTGCCTGTCGGCGGCCCGCCAGAGCTTCGTCCCCGTCGACGCCTCGATGCGGCCCATCGGGCCCGGGCTGGTCTGGTCGGATCGTCGGGCCACGGCCGAGGCCCTCGCCCTGGCCGCGTCGTTCGGCGGCGCCGAGTCGGCCCGCCAGGCCACCGGCATGGTGCTCGACGGCGCCGCCATGGCGGCCAAGATCGCCTGGCTGGCCGTGCACCAGCCGGAGCGGTTGTCCGAGTGCCGTTGGCTGCTCTCGCCGCGAGACCTGGTGGTGTGGCACCTCACCGGCGCCGTGGTGAGCGATGTCACCATGGCCTCGGCTTCCGGGCTCTACGATCCCTTCGGCGAGGTCGTCGCCGAACTGGCCGGTCCGGGCGTCGCGTTGTTGCCCGATGCCGTGGCGTCGACGACGGTCGTGGGCGAACTGCGCCCCCGGGCGGCGACGGCCCTGGGGCTGCGCCCCGGGGTGCCGGTCGTCGTCGGCGCCGGGGACCGGGCCTGCGAAGTGCTCGGTGCCGACGCGTCCGACGCCCAGCCCATGGTGTCGTGGGGCACGACGGCCAACGTGACGGTGCCCACCGGGACGCGACCCGACCCGGTCCCGGACGGTGTCGTGGTGACGACCGGTGCGCTCGGCGGCTGGCAGATCGAAGGCGGTCTGTCGGCGGCGGGATCCTTCCTCGCCTGGCTGGGTCGTGTTTCGGGGTCCGACGTCGACTCCTTGGTCGCGGCCGCCGGGGCCAGCCCGCCGGGGGCCCGGGGCGTGACGGCCACGCCGTGGCTGGGCGGGGCTCGGGCCCCGTGGTGGCGCGACGCGGCGCGCGGCGCCTTCGTCGGTATCGACTTCGACCATGACCTCGGCGACCTGGCCCGGGCGGCGATCGAATCCGTGGCTTACGACGTGGCGCGCTGTCTCGAGTCGATCAGCCGCCGCCCCGATGGCCACGCCCCGCAATCGTTGGCCGCCAGTGGCCAGGCCACCCGACTCGGGCTGTGGGTCGACGTCCTCGCGGCGGTGACCGGTCTCCCCGTCATCCGTCGCCGGTGGAGCGACGCGGCGTCGTGTGGCGCCGCCGTGCTGGCATCCCGAGGCGTCGGGCTGGCGTTCGACCGCGACCACGCTGACCCGGTCGTCGGCAGGAACGAGCCGGGCCCGTCGTTGGTGGAGCGCTATCGGGAGCTTCGCCGCCATGGCGAACGTGTCGCCCGTGGGATCGTCGCTCTGGCGGAGGAGGGGCCTGAGGTGCCGGAGCCCGACCAGGGGCCCGAGCGACCCGAGCTGCCCGACCGGCGCGACCGGGATGGTTTGTCGAACTGACGGAGCGGTCGGGGATTAGCGTGCCGGGACATGCCCGAGGTGCTCAGTGGGGAGAGCGCACTCTTCGACTTCACGGTGCCCGACGAGCTGTTGAAGGCGGCGGTGGCCAAGAGCCGGGACCGAAAGGCGGTGGCCGATATCGCCTTGATGCCCGGCACCGGTGAGGGAAAGCCGCCGCCGCTGCTGCCACTACTGCGCCAGAACGGCTTCGTCCCGCTCATCCTGCTCACCGCCGCGGCCACCTTGACCGGCACCATCGCCAACGGCATCGGCGTGCTCGGTCCCGACATCCAGCGCTCGTTCCACCTCAGCCTGGCCGGGCTGGGCGCCCTCACCTTCGTCGCCGGCGTGGCCCAGGTGGCGTGGGGTCTGCCCGTCGCCGTGTGGGCCGATCGGGGCAGTCGCAAGGTCGTCTCGGCCGTGACCCTCATCATCTTCGCCGGGCTGGTGCCGCTCATGGCCTTCGCTCGCAATGTGTGGCCCTTCGTCTTCATCTACATGTTCGCCGCCATCGGCTACGGCACCGGAACGACTGTCCACAACGCCTACCTGTCCGATGCGTACCCGACCAACGCCCGGGCCCGGGTCTTCTCCTGGCACAACCTGTCGGACCCGTTGTCACAGACCATCGGGATCCTCGTCATGGGCTATATCGCGGCGGCAACCCACAACTGGCGCTACGCCCTGTTTTTGGCACTCGTCGGCCTACCGATCGGGTTGGTGATCTTTACCCTGCGCGAGCCGGAGAAGGGGAAGAACGAGTCCAGCTCCATCCTCCGGGCCGCGGGCATGGACATCTCCAGTCAGGTCGAGGGAGCGCCGAAGGTCCTGCTCGGGCCGGCGGTGACGCGACTGCTGCGAATCAAGTCGCTCTACTACCAGTTGGTGGCGGTCGGCATCCTGGGCTTCGCCGGTACCGGCATCCCGCTGTTCGGGTCGATCTACTACAACAGGGTCTGGCACCTCGGCGATGCATCGCGCGCCGATGTCTACTCGATCATCGGCCTGGCCGCCTTCCTCGGCCTCCCGGTGGCGTTCTTGGTCGGCGACCGGCTGTTTCGCCGCGCGCCGCAGGCTCCGCTGGTCCTGGCCGGCATCTCGATCACCGTCTACGGGGGCCTGTTCACCGTGTCCCTCTACCTGCCCCACCTGTGGATGGTCGTGCTCCTCCAATTCCTGGCCCAGGCCGCCCTGGCACCCCTGTCCATCTCCATCTTCCAGACCCTGGCCGCCACCGCGCCCCCGGAGATGCGAGCCATTTGTTTCGGCATGTTCGGCGTCTACGCGTTGGTTTTCGGTGGGTTCGCCGGGGCGGTGGTCCTCGGCGCCATCAGCGATGTGCGCGGCGTCACGTTCGCCCTGACGCTCATCGGGCCGGTATGCGCACTGGGCGGCGTGCTGCTCGCCGTCGGCTCGCGCTTTGTCCGCCGCGACATCACACTGGTCATCGAGGATGTCCTCGAACGCTACGGGGAGGGCAAGCGCCGCGAGTCGGGAGTCGCCATTCCAGCCCTGCAGATCCACAACCTCGACTTCTACTACGGGACCCAGCAGGTCCTCTTCGACGTGAACGTCGAGATCGCCGAGGGCGAGATGGTGGCCCTGCTCGGCACCAACGGGGCCGGCAAGTCGACGTTGCTGCGCGCCGTGGCCGGCCTCGACCATCCCCATCGCGGCGTCATCCGGCTGTTCGGCGCCAATTGCACCTATCTCGAGCCCGAGCAGATCCTCGATCAGGGCGTGGCCCTGTTGGTGGGGGGAAAGATGACCTTCTCCGGGTTGAGCGTCCGGGAGAACCTGGTCATCGGCGAGCACTCGCTGCGACGCGACCGCCGGCGGGCCGCGACCGTCCTCGACGAAGCGGTGGACCTGTTCCCCGAGTTGGCCGACCGCCTCGACCAGCCGGCGGGCACACTGTCGGGTGGCGAACAGCAGATGCTGGCGTTGGCGCGCGTGATGATGACGACTCCCCGCCTGCTCATGGTGGACGAATTGTCCATGGGGCTCGCTCCGAAGACCGTCGAGCACCTCATGGCCATCGTCCGTCGGGTGCACGATGCGGGCACGACGGTCGTGCTCGTCGAGCAGTCGGTCAACCGGGCCATGAGCCTGGCCGAGCGCTCGGTGTTCCTCGAGCGCGGTGAGATCCGCTTCGACGGGCCCACGACCGAGCTCGTCGACCGCAGCGACCTCCTGCGCCCGGTGTTCCTCGTCGACTCCTCGAACGCCGGCTGAGACGTGGCCGTGTCCATCCCCGACTTCGTCGTCCTCCAAGGAGCGATCAACGGCCTCGACTACGGACTGCTCGCACTCGGACTGGTTCTCATCTACCGGACCAACCGGGTGCTCAACTTCGCCCAGGGACAGCTCGGCGTGGTGGCCGCCGTCTTCATGGTCAAGCTCTACTACGACTTCGGCATCAATTACTGGGCCGCGCTGGTCATGGTGTTGGTGGTGGCTGGTGCGGTCGGCGCGGCCTCCGAGCTCGTGTTGCGACGCCTCAACAAGCGGCCACGCCTCATGGTCATGGTGGCCACCATCGGCTTGGCCGAGGTCCTCTTCCTCTTCAGCGCGCTGCCCTTCGTCCGGCCTCGGCAGCTGTTTCGGTCGTTTCCGTTGCCCGTGCACGTGCACCTGCACATGGGCTCGTACATCTTCCAGGCCGGGGACCTCCCGACGCTGATCGTGGCCCCCCTGAGCGCGCTGGCACTGGCCGGCATCGTACGGTTCTCGTCGTGGGGGCTGGCCATGCGGGCCATGTCGGAGAACGCCGAGTCGGCCCGGTTGTCGGGAGTGTGGGTCGGGCGCACCTCGACGATTGCCTGGACGATCGCCGGTGTGCTCTCGGCGGTCACGGCCATCTTGACCTCCCCCGGCCAGACCAGCGCGCTCACCGAGGTCCTCGGTCCCGACCTGTTGCTGCTGGCCCTGTTCGCCGCGTTGGTCGGGGCGATGGTCAGCCTGCCGGTGGCATTCATTGCGGGCATCGGCATCGGCATCGTCGAGGAGATCCTGCAGTGGAACATCCAGAGCACCGCGGCGGTCAACCTGATCCTGTTCGCCATGGGGTTGGCCGTCCTGCTCGTGCGGGTCGGTGCCCTCCAGAAGAACCCACGCCAGGATGAACAATCGTCGTGGAGCCTGGGGGCACTGTCCGGGCGCGTCTATGGCGCGACGCGGGCCCGGGTGGGACGCGGCGGCGTGGCCACCGCGGTGGTGGTCGCCGTCTTGCTCCCGCTTCTGATCGACACCGGCCGAGCCTTTCTCATGTCGCAGATCTGCATCTTCGCCGTCGTCGCCCTGTCGCTCACCGTGCTCACCGGCTGGGCCGGGCAGATGTCGCTCGGCCAGTTCGGCCTGGTGGCGGTGGGGGCGGACATGGCCGCACACCTCGGGTCGAGCGTGGCGCTGGTGCTCCTGCTCCCGCTGGCCGGAGTGGTCACCGCGCTGGTCGCGGTGCTCGTCGGGCTCCTGGCCCTGCGGGTGCGCGGTCTGTACCTGGCCGTGAGCACCCTCTGGTTCGCCTTCGTCATGCAGACCTCGGTGTTGGCCACCCCGTGCTGGACGATCCCGTTCACCGACCGCCGCCTCTGTACCGGGCTGCCCGATCCGCAGTCGACGCTGCTCGTGCGACCGACGTTCCTCGGCATCGATCTGTCGTCCGAGCGGGCTTTCGCCTGGTTCTCGCTCGCGGTGCTGGTGGTCTCGGTGGCCATGGTGCGGGTATGGCGCGACCGCGGCGTGGCCCGGCGTCTGCTGGCCGTGCGTGACAACGAGACGGCGGCCGGCACCGTCGGTGTGGCTGTGGTGCGCACGAAGCTGACGGCGCTCATGTTGTCGGGGTTCATGGCCGGCTATGCGGGTGTGTGCTTCGCCTTTGCCACCGAACGCATCAGCGTGGGCACCTTCGACCCGTCGGTGTCCATCCTGGTGGTGGCCATGGTGGTGGTCGGCGGCTTGGACTCCATCGCCGGGGCCGTGCTCGGCGCGCTCTACGCCGTCGGGCTGCCGGCCGTGTTCGGGACCACCACGACCATCGAGTTCCTCACCAGCGGTCTCGGCATCATGGCCGTCATCTTGTACCTCCCCGGCGGGCTGGCCGAGGTCATGCGCCGCTTCGCCGACCTGGTGACCGCCGGCGTCGTGCGCCTGCGGGCCGGGCCCGGCGACCCCGGCGACGCCCACGTCGACGACGCCGACGCCGATCTGCCCGCCTCGATCGTGGGGACCGGCGGATGAGTGCGCAACGGGGGCCGGCGCGCCTCGAGATGGCACAGCTCGTCGTCGACTATGGCGGCCTGCGGGCCGTCGACGGTTTCGACCTGGTGGCCGAGCCCGGCGCCATCGTCGGGTTGATCGGGCCCAACGGGTCGGGCAAGACCACGGTGCTCGACGTCGCGTCCGGCCTGGTCATGCCGGTGGCCGGGTCGATCCGCCTCGACGAGGAGGAGGTGGCCGACCTCCTCCCCGAAGAGCGCGCCGCGCTCGGCGTGGTGCGCTCGTTCCAGGACTGCCGACTGTTTCCCGAGCTGACGGTGGAGGACACCCTCCTCGTCACCGCCGACGTGTCGCGCCCGGTCGGGGTCTTGTCCACCACGCTGCAGCTTCCTCGGGCGCGACGGGCCGAGCGGGCCAAGCGCAGGGATGTCGACGCGGTGGTCGGCGCTCTCGGCCTGGAGCGCTTCCGCCACTACCGCACCTCGCAGCTGTCGACCGGCACGCGGCGCGTGGTCGACCTGGCGTCGATTGTCCTCGCCGGTCCCCGCCTCTTGTTGCTCGACGAGCCCACGGCCGGGATCGCCCAACGCGAGGCCGAGGCCTTCATCCCGTTGTTGCGCCGCCTCCACGACGTCACCGGCTCGACGATCGTCCTCGTCGAGCACGATGTCCCGTTGGTCTTCGAGCTGTGCTCCACCGTCGTGGTCATGGAGACGGGCTCCGTGGTGGCTGCCGGTCGTCCCGACACGGTGCGACGTGACCCCAGGGCGCTCGCCGCCTATCTCGGGGCGAGCGAGGAAGCGCTGGTGGTCACCGGCAGGCGCGGCGCACCGCCGGTCTCGACTGGGGCGTCCGAGGACCCGCGCCCCGACGAGAACCCGTGACCGCGCGCGGGCCCGCGCCCTACTCGGCCGTGCCCGCCTCGGGCATGGCCGGGCCGAAGGGTGGGGACCCACGCAGGGTCACCCGGTTGGCGATGCGGGTGGCGTCGCCGTAGTCGTCGACCGCGTAGTGCAGCGTCGACCGGTTGTCCCAAAACGCCACCGATCCGGCCTCCCATCGGAAGCGACAGGTGAACTCCGGTTTCTGGAGGTGGCGATAGAGCATGTCGAGCACCGCATCACTCTCGATCGTCGACATGCCGATGATCGTCCGGGTGAACTGTGCGTTCACGAACAGACCGTTGCGGCCCGTCTCGGGATGGGTGCGCACGACCGGGTGGACGGCAGGTCGCAACGCGTCGAAGTGCCGACCGTCCCATTCGAAGCCGCCGCGCTCGGCCACGTCGGCCGCGAACCACGGATCATGATGGACGGCGAGCAACCCGTCGCACATCGTGCGGACGGGCTCGGAGAGCGCGTCGTAGGCGGCCTGCGTGCTGGCCCATAACGTGTCCCCGCCGACCGGTGGAGCCTCGTGCATCGTCAGGATGGTGCCCAGCGGCGGAGTCCGGAGAAAGGTCACGTCGGTGTGCCACCAGGCGGCCCGATCGACACTCCCGTCGATGCGCAGGACCTCGGGGTGTCCCTCGATGGCGGGGATCACCGGGTGGGCCGGTGTCAGGTCGCCGAACTGGCGCGCGAAGGCGGTCTGGGAATCGGGCGTGAGGTGCTGGCCCCGGAAGAAGAGCACGCCGTGGTGCACCAGGGCGGCACGGACGGCGGCGACCGTCTCGTCCGGCAACGGGCGGGACAAGTCGAGGCCGACGAGTTCCGCTCCGATCGCCGGCGTGAGGGGCCGGATGTCGAGTCGGGTGCCGATCGTCATCGTCCCCAGTGTGCATCAGCGCCCGGGGCAATGCAGCGCCGCCGGGTGGGCGCCTATCGTTGGCTTCGGCACACGGCGGCACACGGCGGCATTCGTGGCACGCGTCGAACCGTGGAATCCGAGACCGACGGGGGACCGGTGACGGCTTCGAGTGGAAGAGGAGGGCTGGGTCGGTCCTGGCGACGCTTCCGCCGCCGCCCGCCCCGGGTGCAGGTGCTCTCGGTGGCGATCGCGATCGCCGTCGTGGCGGCCGTGGTGCTCGGGGTGATCGTCGGCACCGCGAAGCAGTCGACGGGCTCGGCGTCGGCCACCGCCGGCCTCGGGGTATCGGGCACCCAGGGGGTCGGCATCGACCAGGCCAGCACGAGCAGCCGGGGTGTGACGGCTACGACGATCACGGTGGCATTCCCGGTGGCCAACCTCGCGGTGCTGTCGTCGAACATCGGGTTCGCCGGCGACGCCGAATTCGGCGTCCAGCCCCAGGCCATCGAGACCTTCGTCAACGCCATCAACGACGCCGGCGGCATCGCCGGCCGCAAGATCGTCCCGATCATCGTCCAATACGACCCCACCAGCGAGACCGACATGCGGGCGATGTGCAAGCAGTGGACCGAGGGGAACCCGGCGGTATTCGCCGTGCTCGACGGGGTCGGCACGTGGACGGGGGACAACGAGCTGTGCATCACCCAGGAGGGCCACACCCCGTTCATCGGCCAGTGGACGACGGTGAGCGACTGGACACAACTGGGATCGCCGTACCTGTGGTGGACCGGTCCCGACCAATCCGACATCCTCAAGACGGTCGTGCAGTGGGGAACGAGTGCGGGGCTGCTGGGCCCCAGCATCAAGGTCGGGGTCCTGGCCGGCGACCGCTCCAGCGACCAGCTGGCGCTGCGCAAGTACCTGTTGCCCGACCTGGCTCAGGTCGGCATCACCCCGATAGTCGAGACCATCGCCGCCAACTCGGACGACTCGGCCAGCACCAACAGCGCGGCTCCGTTGATCGTGCAGCGGTTCAAGACGGCCGGTGTGCAGTCGGTGATCCCACTCGTGCCCTTCAATGCGTTCTTCCCGTTCCTGGCCAACGAGACGGACGACCGGTACTTTCCCAAGCTCCTTCTCTCCGACTACGAGTCGTCGATCCAGAGCGCGCTCGGCCTCATCCCCTTCCCCTACGAGCAGGCACTCAACGGCCAGGAGGGAGTGACGGTCGAGACTCTCGGTGGCACCGACACCCCGACGTTGCCCGAGAGCCAGGGCGGCTACAACGCGGCCGTCCGCAGCTGTTACGACACCTGGACGGCGCACAACAAGCCGGTAAACCCGGGCGTGTCCCCGTACATCGAGGAGCAGGGCCCCATCGTGTCGTGGTGCCAGGTCATCCGCCTGTTCGCCCAAGCGGCCACGGATGCCGGACGCGACCTGACTCGTCGGAGCTTCGTCCAGGCCATGGCCGGGATCCAGAATTTCCCGGGCACGCTGACCCCGGTGCTTTCGTTCGGGCCGACCAAATTCGCGGGTGCCACCGAGTACCAGGTCGTCCAGATCCACAACAACGTCCCGCCTTCGTCGGCGTGCGACCTCACCTACGACGGCAAGCCGCAGGGGACGTGCTGGCACGTCGTGTCGACCTGGGCCCCGCTGGCCACGGGGTGAGGGGTCGGGTGATGACGTGACGCCGTCGTCCTCGCCGTCCGCGGCGTCGGCCCGGACGCGCAATTTCTCGCCCTGGCACTCGTGGATGGTACGCCTGGCGGCCACCGAGGTCGACGAGCCGTTGGCCGACGTGGACGCGGCGGACCTCGATGCCTGGCGGGTCCGTCGCCGTGCCCGGCTGGCCGCGCTCTTGGGGCCCATGCCCGAACCCGTCGCCCTCGAGCTCGAGACCACCGAGGTCGTCGCGTGCGACGGGTACCGTCGCGAGCGCGTCGTGTTCGACACGGAGGCCACCATGTCGGTACCGGCCTACCTCCTCGTTCCCGACGATCGCCACCACGCCGGATCGGCCGTCCTGGCCATCCACGGCCACGGGCCGGGCAAGGACCAGGTCGTCGGACTGGTGGCCACCGAGACGCCCAACGGGGACTACGCCGCCCAACTGGTCCGCCGGGGCCATGTCGTGCTCGCTCCCGACCTGCGGTGCTTCGGAGAGCGGCGGGACTGGAACCCGCCCGACCACTACGCATGCGACACCAACCTGGTGCACGCGGTCATGGCCGGCGAGTGTCCGCTCGCACAGAACTTGTGGGACCTCACCCGGTGCCTGGACGTACTGGCCGGGCACCCGTTGGTCGATGCCCGGCGGATCGGCGCGGCGGGCCTGTCCTATGGAGCGACCATGACCCTCTTCCTGGCCGCGTGGGACGAGCGGGTGGCCGCCTGCGTCGTGAGTGGGTACTTCTCGTCGTGGGCCGAGTCGCACAAGATGCCGTGGAACATGTGCGGTTCACAGGTCCTGGCCGGCATGTTGGGTCGCCTCGAGCACGTCGACCTCGCAGCACTGGTGGCGCCGCGCCCGATCCTCGTCGAGTCGGGGCGCGCCGACGACCTGTTCCCGGCGGAGGTGGCGAAGTCCCAGTGCGCGCTTCTCGGGCGCGTCTACGATCGACTCGGCGCCCCCGAGGCGCTGGTCCACGACGTCTTCGACGGCGGGCACCAATGGCACGGCACGATGGCCGTCGAGTTCCTCGATCGATGGCTCGGGCCCACCGCCGCCACCTGAACTCCCAGCAGCCGCCAAGACACGACCGAGCTTAACGACGCGGCCGGGCCGTCTTCGTCAGGACCACCCGAGCAAGCCTGCCGACTCCGGGTCGAGGTGCACCGTGGCGTGGGCCTGACCGCGCAGTGCCGACGCGGGGCAGTTCGTCGACACCGGCCCGGTGAGCGCCCGCTGCACGGGCCGGGCCTTGCGGGCCTCGGGGACGACAGCGACGACGCTCCGGGCCCGCAACAGGGCGGGAATCGTCACCGTCAGGGCCTGAGCGGGCACGTCGTCGACCGTGGGGAAGTGGCCCTCGTGGACTTGCTGGAGCCGGCAGTCGCGGTCGAGGACGACGACCTTGAGGTCGAGCGGGTCGTCGAAATCGGCTACCGGTGGGTCGTTGAACGCGAGGTGGCCGTTCTCGCCGATGCCGAGACAACACAGGTCCAGCGGGTGGCGACGCAGCAGTTCGCCGTAGCGGGCACACTCGTCGTCGGGATCGGCGAGGCCGTCGAGGTAGAACGCGCCCCTTGGCCGTACTCGTTCGACGATGCGCTCGCGGATCCACCGGCGGAAGCCGGCCGGGTGTTCCGCCCCGACGCCCACGTACTCGTCCATGTGGAAGACGACGACTTCCGACCACGCGATGTCGGGGCGTTCGACCAGGGCGTCGATGAACGCCAGCTGGGAATTGCCGGTGGCGAACATGGCGTGGGCCGTTCCCCTCGACATCACCGCCGCCCGTATCGCCGTTGCCGCCTGGTCGGCCGCGGCGCGGGCCAGGGCCTCGGGCCCGGCGTGCACGCGTACCGTCAGCGCGTCGACGCGCCGTTCCAAGGGGGCCTTTGTCATCACGTTCGCTGGCGGTGCCAACTCCGGCGCTGCCGAGGGCTCAGGATGCGGGCGTTTCCGGTTGCCGACGGCGGCGGAGGTGCTTGTCGGAGATCGACGGTGGCGACCACCCGGGGTCGGCTCCGCCGACGTTTTGACCGGGGGGCGCGATCTCGTCGATCCGGTCCAAGACGTCCTCGCCCAAGGAGACCTGTGCGGCGGTCAACTGGGATTCCAACTGTTCCATGGTGCGTGGCCCGATGATCGGGCAGGTGACCGCCGGGTGGGCCAGCACGAAGGCCAGCGACAGTTCGATGAGCGAGTGCCCGGCTCCTTCGGCCAGCCGCTGGAGTTGGACCACCGCCTCGAGCTTGCGCTGATTCATCGGCAAGGAAAGGTCGTAGCGGTCCGGCAGCATCGCCGAGCGACGGGAGGTGTTCTCCTTGCCCTCCCCGAAGGCCCCTGAGAGCCATCCGCCGGCCAACGGGCTCCAGCTGAGCACGCCCATCCCGTAGCGCTCGCAGACCGGCAAGAGGTCGGACTCGATCCCGCGCGCCAGGATGGAGTATTGCGGTTGTTCGGTCCGGAAGCGCTCCCGACCCCTGCGCTCGGCGACCCATTGGGCCTCGACGACCTGGTACGCGGGGAACGTCGAGCTTCCCGCATAGCGGATCTTCCCGCTGCGCACGAGATCGCTCAACGCGCCGAGGGTGTCATCGATGTCGGTCTCGGGGGAGGGTCGGTGGATCTGATAGAGGTCGATGTAGTCGGTTTCGAGCCGTCGCAGGCTGTTCTCGCACTCGGCGACGATCCAGCGTCTCGAGTTGCCCTGGGCGTTGGGGTCGTTCCCCATCGGCCCGTGCACCTTGGTGGCGAGCACGACCGTCTCCCGTCGCAGCCCCTTCAGGGCCCGGCCCACGATGACCTCGGACTCTCCGGCCGAGTAGACGTCGGCGGTGTCGATGAAATTGATGCCGGCGTCGACGGCCCGGTTGATGATGCGGACCGAGTCCTCGTGATCCGTGTTGCCCCAGGCGCCGAACATCATGGCTCCGAGACAGAGCTGACTGACCTTGAGGCCGGTGCTTCCGAGGGGGCGGTAGTCCATGGGGACAGCCAACCACAGCGAAGGCGGCGGATCTCGAGCCCCTGGCCGCCGAGATCTGGCTTGGCGCCCGGCGGGGCGAGCGCAGTGGCGGGCTCGAGGCAGTCACTTTTGCAACACTGGCCCCAAAGGGCAGGCCACTTGTAACCTAAGGATGCCCCCAGGGTCGGAGCCGGTGAGCCGACATCCGCCGTCGCGCTCCTGGCCGACCCCTGGGACCGAACCTGCTCGACGGCCCGATCCCGAACGCGGCGAGCGAGATCGAGCCAACGGGGAGCAGTCTCGCGGCGTCGGCCACCGGCAGGGCCAAGGCGTCCAGACCCCTGCCCGCCGTGTCCCATCGTCGATCCCCTGCGCCGTCGACATTCGGCATCGCCGACACCAGGGTTTGTGCCGACGGTCGTGGGGTATGGGTGGAACCTCGCCACCGGACAGGCAACGAGTCTCGGCTGGTTCGGAATGTCACCACTGCGTAGCGGGCCCAGGTGACAGTCCGCGGAGCAGGCGCGGCCCGACGCGCCGGCTCCCCGGCCGGCCGTCAGATGGCGTCTCGCCATCCCGTGAACCTCGATCGTCAGGACGTGTGGTTGGCCGATTGGGTCGCCGTGGTATCGCACGGCGAGGGCATCAGCCTTCACTGGCACATCCACGACGTCACTGCATGACGCCGGCCGCACCGATCCTTGACCGCCAGGCGCCACGATCTTCACCTGATCGCAAGACGTCTCATGGCGGATGCGCAGCCGGTCGACGAGAATGGCGCCCATGGGCCACATCACGCTGGAGTCCTGCCATAGCCGGTGGGTCTTCGATGCCGAGCGCCTCCGCTATCGCCGGGTCCCGCAGGGTTCGGGGGTCGGGGTGCGCATGACTGTGACCGAGTGGAGCCCGTACCACGCGCTTCGCCTGGACCCGCACTCGGATTCCTTCGTCGTGGTGCTCAACGAAGCCAGGACCCGGATGCTGCGGTCGTGGCGCCACAGGGGGGGGCGTCTGCCCCCAGTGCAGCGCTACGTCGACCGAGGAGCTCTCGGTGAAAGACATCGCGCATGTTGAGGGCACCTGACGCCCATCGGTGTCGGGGACTCGCCTCATCCCGGACCCGACGTCGGTCGGTCGGGCCACGAGGGTCCTCGGTGCTGGGCGCTCGGCGGCTGCGCACCGATCTGGCGTGGTGCTACGAGCCGGTGCGCAACCACAGTTCGGGTCCGGATTCGTCCCCGTGTTCATGGTCTGCCTCGGCGGTCGGTGGCGATGCCAGGGATGGTGGCAATCCCAGTAGCCCGGGCCACGTCAGCGCCTCCTGGTCCTCCACGATGGCGAGTACCGAGCGCACCTGGTGGCGCACGTCGTCACGTTCCTCCTCGGCCAGTTCTTCCCACGGGACGCAAAGCAGCGAGGAGCGTCTCACCTCCTGCTCGTAGAGCTTCCTGGCCACGTGCTCGATGGCGTCGGGGATCAATGGCGCACCTGTCATCGTCGGGACGGTGACGAGTTTCTCGGCTCTCGATGCTGCCAGCTGCCAGGGGCCATCTGGCGGATGCCGAGCGGCGGTGGCCGGTCCCGAATGGCCATTCCATGGTGGCCGATGGCTGCGCCACGCCCGAAGGTAGCATCGGGTGCGTTTCGGCGAGCCGGCTCGGCCCTCGTCGACGTTGGCGGCGCCGTCGATCCTCCGGTGGCCCTGACTGCGAGGGAGCAGCCATGCCCGACTATGACCACCTGCGCTACGAGGAACTGGCCTCGATCAGCGAGTTCGTCCACGGGCTGTCCGACGAGCAATGGGACCACGACACCCTCTGTCGAGGCTGGCGCGTCCGCGATGTCATGAGCCACATGACCCTCGGGTACACGACCCCCATGCTCTCGATGATTGGCTTGATGGCCAAGCACGGCTTCAACGTCCCGAAGGGCTCTGCCGAGGAGTCGGTCGCCTACGGCTCGGCCCACACCCCGGCGCAGATCATGGCCGTCTTCGACACCATCCCCAACGAGCATGTGCACAAGGGCATCTCCCGGGTCATCAAGCCACAAGAGGGCCTCGTCGACCACATCGTCCACCAGCAGGACATGCGCCGACCGCTCGGCCTGCCCCGGCAGGTTCCCGAGGAGCGCCTCCTCGCCGCCTTGGGTGTCGCGCCGGGTATCGGTGGGTTCGTCGGCGCCAAGAAGCGGGCCGCCGGGCTCCACCTCGTCGCCACCGATGTCGAGTGGTCCCATGGCGAGGGGCCCGAGGTACGCGGCACCGGCGAGGCGATCCTGCTCGCCATCACCGGCCGCCCCGTCGCGCTCGACGAGCTGGCCGGCCCCGGCGTGGCAACGCTTCGTGCTCGGCTCGCCGCCTAGCGGTCCTCGGCCAGCACGCGGGCCATTCCGTCGCGTAGTCTCCGCAGTCGCTCCTCGAGCTCCTGGAACTCCGTCACGAGCTGCAGGGCCGCCTCCCGGTCGAGGGCGGCACTCCCCGGGGGGAGCATGGCCAGGGACCGGCGCCACCGCTCGAGCTCGGAGTACCGATCCACGCAAGCGAACATACGTTCGTCAGACTCGGTTTGCAAGGGGGACGGACTTACTCCTCAAGTTCGTAAGCGGTCGTGTGCCTGGGCTGGTAGAGGCCGATCTCCCCCGCCCCGGGGACGCGCAGCGTGGTGAGTGACCCGAAGTCTTGTTCCTCGACCGGCGCCGTGAACTCGACACCGCTGGCCTTGAGATCCGCGACCGTGGCTTCGATGTCGTCACACATCAGGTACAGCTGGTTGTGACCACTCGGCCAGCCGGTGGTCGGGTCACCGGCCTCACCGGCAGGGTGGATACCGAGTTCCGCCGGCGGCAGCTTGAAGATGAGCCATCCATCGTGGGCGTCGACGTGGGGAAACTGAAGGATGTCCCGGAAGAAGGCGCGGGCCGCGTCGGCGTCGTCGGCGTAGATGATGGCATGCGTGCTGGTAATCATCACCACACCTTGTCACCGGCCGCGTTCGGGCGCCGCACGGGCGACGTCAACGTGAACCGGGCGATGGGACACGCACCTCCGAAATACCCGAATACTTGCGCAACGACCTGAGCCCTCGATGCTCCCGTGCACGGCCCCACGGCGGTGGTGCGCACGGTGGTTGTCGGAACAACGACATCGAGGATGACCTGCCCGCCTCGCTCCTCGTGCCTGAGCGTGATCCCGGCATCGTCGGGAGTCGGCAACATCCGGCTACACGACCCGCCGGGCGCACAACACGAGCAGTCGTGGGATGGTGTCGCCGAAGGCGAACCCGGCCGCCTCGGCGAGGACCGCCGACGTGGGCGCCGGTTCGGCCATGTCTTCGATCAGGAGGCCCGCTCCCCCCATGACGTGGACGTAGCGGCTCAGGGGGCGGTGGACGAACGGGAAACGGACGCCCGGCGCCACCTCGTCGATGACGACGTCGTCCTGCAAATAGGGGCCGACGCGCCAATACTGTTCGTCGAGCTCCTCGTCGACGACCCACGCGCTGCCCGGTGCCTGGAGGAGTGGGTGGCTCAGGAACAAGACGAAACGACCGCCGGGCATGAGCACCCGGACGACCTCGTCGATCACGGGCTCGAACGGATCGATGTGCTCGAGGGCCAGGCAGAGCACCACGGCGTCGAAGGCGCTGCCCGCACAGGGGATCTGCTGCGCCCGAGCCTGGATGCAACGTACGCCCCCGCCCTGCTCGTGGGCGGCGCTGATCTGCGTCGGCGCCGGGTCGAGCCCCACGACGTCCGCGCCGAGCCGGGCGATCCGCCGGGAGACCTGCCCCTCGCCGCACCCCACTTCCAGGACGCGACGCGCCCCCCGTACATAGTGCTCGGCCAGGGGGAGGATCTGCTCCTCGTACTCGGGGTCGGCTCCCCCGGTAAAGGCCTCCTGCCACCACCCGGCGTTGCGCTCCCATGCCTCCTCGCCCTGCACGCGTCCGAAGCTACCGCTGGCCGGCCATCTGGTCTTGGTCACTGCCGGCCCCGTCGCGATCGGTTTCGGGTCACCTGGCGCCTTGAGCGACCACCTTCAGAGGTCGCATGTTCACCCTTCGCGCAGCCCGATCGCGCCGATCAGCTCCATTGCGTCACCGGCGTTGGTCAAGGTTCGGTGGCGGTGGCCGGAGATGGGCCTGGCCTGATCGGCTCCAAGAGCTCGAGAACCCAGCGCGCCGCTATGGGTCCGTGCGATCGACGGGTGGCGGAGAAACGTTTCCGATGGCGGCCCGGAACTCGTCGCCAGCCACCTTCGCTATGCCGGGTGCCAGGCATGTCTCCGGAAGGTCGGATGTGTCCCGGGGACATCCGTCAGGGATCCCCCCCTTCTTGACGGGACCCCTGGGCGGAGTTGACCCAAAGTTGAGCGCAACCTGGCTCAAGGTTGACCCGAGAAGCGCACGATCCAAAGGTTGGACCACCCGGGCAGCCTGAGCGTCGCGCCTGGTCGAGCGTTCTCGCACACTCCCATGCCTCCGACCCCGATCGCTCCAACACGCGCCGTTTCTCGGTCGCGGCAAAGGAGGGCGTGCCCCTCTTTCGTGGCCCTGGTCGGGCTCGCGTCGCTGAGTCTCGCGGCGGTGAGTCTCGCGGCGACGTCCACCCCGGCCGGCGCCGATCCAGGGGCCGACACCACCACGACCCTTTCGGCATCGATCCCTACGTCCACGACGCCGGGTTCCTCCTCGACGACAACTCCCACAGCGACGTCCACCTCGTCCACGTCCACCTCGTCCACGTCCACGACGACACCGGGCGGCGCAGCGCCGCAGCTCCAGGTGCCGGGCCTGTCGAGCGTGGTGGCCGCGCAACTTGCCACGCTCGAGGGACAGATCACACAGACAGGTCAGCTCCTCGACGCCCTGGCCCAGGCCGAAGCCGAGAACGCCACCGCACTGGTGGCACTCAATGGGCGTATCGCCGCCACACGCACGACTATGGCCATCGATCAGCAGGACCTGGTTGCGGCGCGCCTCGAACTGCGGCGTCAGGCGCTCGCCGACTACATGGACGACGTGGGGTCGACCGGGTTGACGTCGCTACTCTCCGGTTTCACCGAAGATGCGGCGTTTCAGGAGTACCGGACGCTGGCGGCAGGTGACGAGAACGGCGCCATAACCCGATTCAGCGCCACGTGGCAGACTGCCACCGCCAAAGAGGCGACGTTGACGCGTGACGAGGCGGCTCTCAGCGCCACGCTCGGGCAGATCGCGGTGGCCCGCCAAAGTGCGCTGGCTGCTGCTTCGGTCGAACAGGCGGATCTGGCCACCCTGAACTCCCAGTCGGGGCCCCTCGGCTCGGCCTTCGCCGCCGTCCAGAGGGCGGGGATCGCCGCGCTCAACGCGCTCACCGCACCGGGAAGTCTTTCAGCCGGCTCCGTCCCCGCTGCCGTTCTCGCCGCATTGACCCACGCCGGGAGCCAACTCTCGGTTCCCTATGTCTGGGGTGGCGAGACCCCGGGCCCGGGCCCGGGCGCCGGATTCGACTGTTCGGGCCTCGTCCAGTGGGCCTACGGCGCCGCCGGCATCGCCCTGCCGCGCACAGCCGCGGAGCAGTACCAAGCCGTGGCCCAGGTCCCGGTCGATCAAATCCGCCCAGGGGACTTGGTGTTCTGGAACGACGGGACAACCTCGGTCGAACATGTCGCCATCTACGTCGGCTCGGGCCTCGTCCTCCAAGCGCCGGCTACGGGTTCGGTGGTGAGCTACTCGTCGATCTGGTCGAATGGGCTCGTTGGCTTCGGTCGACCCGACTGACGGCGGCGGCATCGACGTTTCGTGGCCCAAGCGGGTGGGCCGGATCGGCGGTTGTTGCGCTCGGCCGGGGATCAGGCCCCATCGGGAGTGGGACGGACCCGCCGGGGCATGTGAGACACTTCGGCAATGCGGGAAGGGCCACGGCGTCGCACCCGGGCGCTGGTGCTCGGCGGAGGCGGCGTCGCCGGCATCGCCTGGGAGATCGGCTTGCTGGCGCGCTTGGTGGACCGCGGCATCGACCTCGCCGCCGGTGCCGACCTGGTGGTCGGCACATCGGCCGGGGCCTGTGTCGGTGCACTGGTGGTCGGTGAGCCCGACTACGACGCACTGATCACTGCTCAGCGGGTGCCGGTGGGTCAGACCAAAGAACGCCTGCCCGAGTTCGATCTCGATCTCCTGACCGAGATCTTCAGGCTCATGACGACGGTACACGACGATCCCGCTACGGCGCGTCGAAAGATCGGAGCGCTTGCCACGGCGGCCATCACGGTGTCCGAAGCCGAGCGGCGGGAGATCATCGCGTCGCGGCTACCGAGTGAGCAATGGCCGGCTCGGCCATTGCTGATCACAGCAGTCGATGCCGCCACCGGGAAACGCGTCACTTTCGACGCGGCGTCGACCGTGTCGCTGGTCGACGCCGTGGCGGCCAGCTGTGCCGTACCCGGCATTTGGCCTCCGGTGACGATCGGGGGGCACCAATACATCGACGGCGGCATCTATTCCGTGACCAACGCCGACCTAGCCGGAGACCGTGACCGGGTCGTTGTCCTGTGCCCGGTGGCTCTGGGGTCGGGCACTCCCGGCGCGACAGCTGGAGCGACGAGAGGACCGGGCGATGGGCCCCTGGACCTCGTAGCCGACGCCCAGTCCCTTCGGGCGTTCGGGCCCAACCTCCTCGACCCGGCAAGCCGGGGGGCTGCCTTGGAGGCCGGGATGCGCCAGGCGGACGATGTGGTTGACCTCGTGCGGAGCGACTGGTCCGAGGGAACCGAGCCGACGGAGCATCATCGGGCTCGGCCCACGGACCGGTCGTCACCGAGGCGCTGAGCGCCGACGGCCGGTCCCACCCTGCGAGCGTGATGGCTCCGGGAGACACGTCCGGGATGGTTCGGCCCGCAGAACCGATGCAGCGGACTCGTCGAAGGGTACCGGCAGGTCGCGCAGGACGGTCGCATGATGAGTGCCGACGGTGATCCCGGCTCGGTTGTCCCGAGGGGCGGGCCGGGCAAAGATCGCGCCGTGCCGTCGCTTCCCCCGCCTCGTGAGGTTGCCGTGCCCGCCCGCGACCCGGCCCGGTTGCGACCGCTGATTGGGGAACAGCGCTATGCCGACCTGGTGGCCGAAGGAGCCCGCACCCGGGCCGCACTGCGGGGCTGCACCGTGTGGAACGTCAGCTCAACGGCCGCTGGCGGGGGAGTGGCGGAGATGTTGCAGGTGCTGGTCGGCTACACGCTCGGTGTCGGGCTGGCCGTGCGCTGGCTCGTCCTCGCCGGCGACCTCGAGTTCTTCACCGTCACCAAGCGGATCCACAATCGGCTCCACGGCGTACCCGGTGACGGCGGCGTGCTCAGCGAGCGAGAGACGGCCGCCTATGCGTCCGTGCAGGCCGCGAACGCCACGGCGATCGTCGCCCAGGTCCGGCCCGCCGACGTGGTCCTCCTCCACGATCCACAGACCGCAGGGTTGGTCGCCCCGCTGAAGGCCGCCGGTGCGGTGGTCCTGTGGCGTTGCCACGTGGGCACGGAAGTAACGAACCAGTGGACGCAGGAGGCGTGGGGCTTTCTGCGTCCTCACCTGGCCGACTGCGACGGCTTCGTCTTCACGCGCCAGGCGTATGTGCCGTCGTGGGTTCCGATGGAACGGGTGTCGGTCATCCCGCCGTCGATCGACCCGTTCTCACCCAAGAACCAGGAGCTCTCTGAGGCCGGCCGCCTGCGCATCCTGGGTGCCATGGGGGTGCTCGACCGGGCTCCGACAGGGCCGGCCACCTTCACTCGTCGGGACGGCTCCGCTGGCTCGGTCACGCGTCGGGCGTCTGTGGTGGCCGCCGAGCCATTCGATGCTGGCGTACCCCTCGTGATCCAGGTGTCGCGATGGGACCGCCTGAAGGACATGGCTGGGGTCATGGCCGGATTCGCGGCGCACGTCGTGGGTCACAGCGACGCCCAGCTCGCTTTAGTCGGCCCCGCGGTCGACGAGGTCAGTGACGACCCGGAGGGTCGCGAGGTGCTCGATCAGTGCACCGAAGCTTGGAGCCTCTTGGCGCCTCGACAGCGTCGGCGGATCCGGCTCCTGAGCCTTCCCATGGACGATGTGGACGAGAACGCGGCGATGGTCAACGCGCTGCAGCGTCACGCCACCGTCATCGTGCAGAAGAGCCTGGCCGAAGGTTTCGGCCTAACGGTCGCCGAAGGCATGTGGAAGGCGAAAGCCGTGCTCGCTTCCGCCGTCGGCGGCATCGTCGACCAGGTGGCACCGGGGACCGGCCTGTTGCTCGGTGATCCGAGCGACCTCGACGGGTTCGGTCACGCGTTGGTGTCGCTTCTCAGCCGTCGTCAGGATGTCGTGCGGCTCGGGGAGAATGCGCGACGCCACGTCCTCGAGAACTTCGTCGGTGACAAGCACCTGATGCACTATGGCACCTTGATGGAGCAACTGAAGGCGACCCGAGCACTCAACGCGTCCGACGGGTGAGACCGCCCCTGACCCAGGGTTCTCCCGAGGCCAAGGTCGTGTGGCTCGCCCGCGATCACGAGGACCCGCTTTCCCGACCCGGACCGGCGCTCGCTTGCTGACGTTCGGCCCTGTCGCTGTCGGCTCGGGGGGACGACGCTCCATCTATGAGGATCGCAATTGCACGTTTGGATTCGGGAAAAGGAACGGCCGCTGCGATCTCAGCGCTTTCCGAGGTTGGGCAAGCTGCCGCCCACCTCAGGAGCGCCCTGGTCATCGTCGATGGTCCGGCGACTGATCTGGTCACCGGACCGGCCGAGTCTGCCCTCTACGATGTGGGCGAGGCGCGTCGCGCCGTCCACTCTGTGCTGTTCGCGCTGAGCGAATGGTTCACGATTCCGGTGACACCATGAACGCCGGTTCGTTTCGTCTGCAGACCGTCCGGATCCACGGGCACGAGGTCGGGTACCGCATGGAGGGCGAGGGGCCTGCCATCTTGTTGATTCACGGGATCGCCGGTAGCTCCCGGGCGTGGCGCGACGTGATGCCGACGCTGGCCCACCGCTACACCGTCATCGCCCCCGACTTGATCGGTCACGGTCAATCTGCCAAGCCGGTCGGGGACTACTCCCTCGGTGCCTACGCCAGTGGAATGCGAGACCTGCTCGGAGTTCTCGGCGTGGAGCGGGCTACCGTCGTCGGTCAGTCCTTCGGCGGGGGCGTGGCGATGCAGATCGCCTACCAGCATCCCGAATGCTGCGAGCGTCTCGTTCTCGTCGACAGTGGTGGCCTCGGCCGCGAGGTGAGCTGGCTGCTGCGGTTCATGACCCTGCCCGGATCGGAATACCTGATGCCGCTGTTGTTCCCGTCGGTGGTTCGAGAGCGTGGCAACGACGTCAGTCGCCTGCTGCACGATCGCGGTGTCCGCCTGGCCCGAATCGGTGAGATGTGGCGTGCCTACGCCTCGCTCACCGAGTCCGCCAACCGCCATTCCTTCGTGCGCACCGTCCGGTCGGTTATCGACCCGGGGGGCCAGACGGTCAATGCCATGGACCGGCTGTACCTGGCGGCGCGGCTCCCGACGCTCATCGTGTGGGGGGACCGCGACACCATCATCCCGGTCAGCCACGCCTACGCCGCCCACGAGGCGATCCCCCACAGCCGCATCGAGATCATCGAGGGTGCGGGCCATTTCCCCCACGTTGAAGCTCCCGAGCGGTTCCTCGAAGTGCTCGTCGACTTCCTCGACACCACGGAACCGGCGCATTTCGGTGCTGAGGATCTCCAACACCTCCTGCGGCACCGGGCAGCAAACACAAGCCCCGCCGCGCCGGTTGCGCCAGGCACTTTGCCGTCCTCCGGCGAACAGCATCCCGCCGAGGAGTGATGCGACCGGCGATCCGCCGGTGCTCCGAGGGGCGGCTGCCCGGGTCGGCCGGTGGGTGCTGTGGACGGCTCGGGCCCATGCTGTGAGTGCTCCGAGATCCGTCGACGGCAATGTCGGCCGTCTTCCCCCAAGCCCACATACAGTCGGCACCATGGTCGAGACGCTCTCGCTGCGACAGATTGCCGCCATGGGTCGGGTACCAGGAGCCCTCGACGATCACGTGGGGGTCGATCATCCCGTACTGGCGATCGATCTCGATGAACGAGGTGACTTCGGCGTCGAGGATGTCGCCTCGGCGGCGAAGGCCCTGGTGGGGTTCCCGGTCGTGATCGTGGGTGTGGGTTCGCCCGTCGCCGGTCGGGGAGGCTTCGGGCAACTGGCCGACGTGGTGGTTGGCGCCGATGATCCCGCTTTCGCCCGGATCGAGGTGGCGGTGCGCTCGCACCCGAGGGCTTCGATCAGTCTGGCGATGCTCCTTCGGGGAGCCGCACACCGCACCACCGACGAAGGTTTGGCCGCCGAATCGGCCGTGTACTCGATGTTGCAGGCGGGACCCGAGTTCGCGGCCTGGCGTCGTGACAACGCCGTGGAGCGCCACGACGAAGGGGAGGGTCCGACCGTGCGCATCGAACGGCAGGGCGACACGCTCCACATCTCCCTGGCGCGGCCGCACCTGCACAATGCCTTCAACGCGCAGATGCGCGACGAGTTGTCCGAGGCTCTCGCCGTGGCCGTTTCCGACCCGGCAGTGCAGGTGGTACTCGACGGACAGGGCCCGTCGTTTTGCTCCGGCGGAGACCTCAACGAGTTCGGGTCCCGGTCGGATCCGGCGACTGCGCACCTCGTTCGGTTGGAGCGTAGCGTCGGTCGGCTCATCGACTCGATCGCCGACCGGGTCCAAGCCGTCGTCCACGGAGCCTGCCTGGGGTCCGGGGTCGAGCTCCCCGCGTTCGCAAGCCGGGTCGTGGCTCGGGCCGACGCCCACTTCGCCCTGCCCGAGATTCGACTTGGCCTCATCCCCGGCGCTGGGGGCACCGTCAGCCTTACCCGGCGTATCGGTCGCCAGCGGACCGCTTATCTCGCGTTGTCCGGCGACGAGATCGATGCGCCGACGGCGCTCGGGTGGGGGCTCGTCGATGCGCTGATCGGCGACACCGCCTCCGGTGGCGGAGCCACCGGGGGCTCGTAGGTGGGCCGGCAGCTGGGCCCGGCCTGTCAAGTGCCGAAGTGGTTACGGTACTCTCGTCGAGAATTGGGCTCGGGGCCATCGGGGCGAGAGGGCCAACGAGTCCGAGATCGAAACGCGGAGGTCGAATGACAGGGCAGATCCCGTTCGTGGAATACCTGGTGCTGGGGGATCGACCG
>Ga0181536_10000378_pt1 | contig 53629 bp, 52 predicted proteins | sample PEATcosm2014_Bin_41_FD_121105 | JGI IMG/M metagenome (GOLD analysis project Ga0181536, IMG submission 121105) | Peatland microbial communities from MTU Mesocosm Facility, Houghton, MI, USA - PEATcosm2014_Bin17_60_metaG | ecosystem: Environmental > Terrestrial > Soil > Wetlands > Peat | place...
CGCCCTCGCTAACGGGGACGTGCTGGTGGTCAAGGAACTGATTGGCCTGCGCGAGAACTTCTTCCCATGGGCACATACCGACGCGCGCCCCGGCTGTGATGCCGTAGCCCGGGTCATGCGCCTTCGCGGAGTGCAAGCGAAGATCGTGCTGATGGGCAGCATGACCACGGTTCCTTCGTCCTACGAGGAGAACATCGTCGCGCAAGCGGTATTGCGGGTGGACGGCGGCGAAATCCGCCCCGTGTCGCCAGAAGAAATGGATGCCATCACCCAGGCAGCCGCCGCAGCTCAGCTCGAACTCTACCGCCGCATGATTGACTGGGACGACCGTTACCGCGTGGAGTATGGGGCTGAACTCTACGCCTGCATCCTGAATACGTTCGCGCAAAAGTTGCCGTTGCCCGATTTCGCGGAAAGGATCCGCCAGAATTTCCGTAGGTCAATTGACCGGCACCTCGACGACCTCTTCACCGGCCGCGAACCCCCGGTGGTGTTGAGTCACATTGCCAAAGCCGATGGGCCGATTTATTCGCCCATCGTCGCGAAATAGCCAAATGAGCGCCGTGCACAACCCGATTTCGGTCGAAGAGATTAACCGTTGCATCCGCCTTTTCGGAGATGCCCAGAAGTCCTTCATGCACGCTGAAAAGCGTGCTGGGTTGCGCTCCGTGCTCTTCGACATCCCTCGCCGGTCCTCGATAGGCTGGCACTGCATTTATGAAAAGGGCGCCGAGTTCCTCCGCGAGTTGTCAAATTACGCTTCCCCGGAAGAGCTGGGGCGGCGCATGCAGCGCCTGTGCTCGCGTCCTTACTACCTGACACTCTCGATCGTGATGTGCAGTTACCTGGGAGCGCGGCAGCAAATTATGCTTGACCGGGGCCTCTTGCCTGACAGTGGATTCTCGGAGGAGAAAATCGAAGAATTGGGTTTCATCATCGACTGGTGGAGCCGTGTTTGTCGCGTTTATCGTAGCGATGGACTGCTTCTCCCAGAGCAAGCGAATAACACCCAGGGAATCCTCCCAGGGGCAACTGCGAGTGCAATCGATGGACAGTTACTGCCAATGGAAACGGAGACCATCCACCAGCTTCGCCGCATGATGGCCACCCTCGAACTCTATTGCTTCATCCTGCACGGCGAGCAGCGAGATGGTATCTTCGGCCACGGTCTGTACCCCGCTTGCGATGGCTCTCAGCTCGTCATCTTGGAATTTACTGACCTCCAGAATGATTTTCTTCCGTGGGCGGAAACCAAAGTTAGGAATCCATATGCCAACGTCGCCGTCGCCATGCGGGTCAAAGGCGCGGCTGCCGAGTTCCGGCTCTTCGGCAGCATGCTGCTGAACCCGCCGGACATCGCGGAGTCCTTGCAAGCGGGGCGCCTCTTCACGCGCGCTGCCGACGACCAGATTCTGCCCATTGCTTTCTCCGAAATGCCGTTTATCCAGCGGTGTGCCGCCGATGCGCAAAACGAACTTTATCTGAAAGCTGCGGAATGGTCGCCCCGCTTTCAGGCAGAATACGGCGTCCACTTGTTCGCCAATCACCTGCGCTCATTTTTCCATCTGGCGGGACTCGGCAGCAGTTATGACGAGCGGATTCGCCAGGAGTTCCAATCCGCGGCGTCCGCGCTGATCGAGACTTTACTTTCGCAAAAGGAACCGCCTTCCATGTGGAGGTTCATGGCCACGACGGAAGGCGACTTCTTCTGGCCTATAGTGATCAACCAGGAGGTGCCGGCACACAATGTCCACTCGCAAGGCTAAACCGGCCGCCCACGCGGCCACAACAAACGGTAAAGAAAAGGGCGAGTACTTCTGCGGCATCGACATCGGTGGCACGTTCACCGATTGCGTTGTGCGCGACCAGGCGGGACGACTGACTATCGCCAAAGCGCTCTCTACGCCGGAAGAGTCTTCCAAAGGCTTTTTCGCGGCGCTCGAGGCGGCCGCCGCCAAACTCGGCCTGACTCTGCAGGACTTGCTGTCGAACACGCAGCTTCTTCTGCACGGTACCACTCTCGGCACCAACGCACTGCTGGAACGTAAGGGCGCCAAGACGGGTCTCGTCACCACCCGCGGTCACGCCGACGCCATCATCATGATGCGTTCGGTCGGCCGCTCCGCCGGACTCCCACTCGACAAACTCCACCACGTCTCGCGTCATCAGAAGCCGGTTCCTCTCGTGCCTCGCAGCCTGATCCGCGAAATCAGCGAGCGCATCGACTTCAGCGGGGAAGTTCTCCTGCCGCTAAACGAAGACGAAGCTCGCACCGCCATCCGCGAGTTGATCGACCAGGGCGTACAAGCAATCGGCATCTGCTTTCTCTGGGGATTCGCCAATCCTGCCCACGAGATCCGTGTACGCGAGATGATCGAAGAAATGGCGCCTGGCGTGTACATTACCTGCGGGCATGAACTGATCTCCAAACCCGGCGAGTATGAACGCGCCGCCGCCGTCGCCATCAACTGCTTCATTGGTCCCATTATGTCGCGCTACGTCATTCGCATCGAGGAACAAGCCCGTGCCCTCGGATATCGCCGGCCGCTTGTCATCATGCAATCTTCCGGAGGCGTGGCCAGCGCTGCGGAAGTTGCCCGTAAGCCGGTCTTCACTATCGGCTCCGGGCCCGCCGGGGGCCTCACTGCCACCGGCTTTCTAGCCTCGCTGCTTAAACAACAAAATGTTATCGCCTCCGACGTCGGCGGTACCAGCTTCGACGTCGGATTGGTGAGCGACGGCGTGCCCCTCTCCGGGACAGAGACAACCGTAAATCAATACACATTTTCCGCACCCCACCTCGATCTGGTCTCGATCGGCAGCGGCGGCGGCTCCATCATCTGGGTGGATGAGAAAACCGGGGGCCTGAAAGTCGGGCCCGAATCCGCCGGAGCCAATCCCGGCCCCGCTTGCTACGGCCGCGGCGGCACGCGCCCTGCGGTCACTGACGCCGACCTGATTCTCGGCTACTACAATCCCGATTACTTCCTCGGAGGGAAGCTGCAACTTGACAAGCCCGCCGCCACCTCCGCCATGGACAGAGTCGGCCGCAAGCTCGGCATGACCGCCGTGGAGACCGCTGCCGGAGCCGTCCAGATCGTTGAGTTCCAGATGGCAGAACTCATGCGCCAGATGACCGTCGAACGCGGCTTTGATCCCCGCGATTTCGTCGTCTACGGGTACGGAGGCGCAGCCGGCGCGCACGTCGCCGAGTACACCCGCGAATTAGGCTGCCGTCGGGTCGTAGTCCCGCTCGGTGCCACCGCCTCCACTTGGTCGGCGCTGGGAGTCCAGGCGGCCGATCTTCTGCACGTTTACGAAAAATCGCGCCTGTTCATGGCACCGTTCCCCAGCAAGGAATTCAACCAGATTTTCGAAGAACTCGAACGGCAGGCCCGTTTGCAGCTCCAAAAAGATGGGCTGAAAGAAAGCGATATTGCCATCGAACGCGCCGTGGAAATGAAATTCAAACTCCAGATCCACACCGTCGAGGTTCCGCTGCGCTGCGGCAAGCTCAGCGACCAGCACGTCAAGGAACTTGAGACTGAGTTTATCGAGAAATACGAACGCACTCACGGGCGCGGCTCAGCCTTCACCGCCGCCGGAATTGAAATCGGCCTTTTCCGCGTGCGGGCACGCGGCCGCATTCGCCGGCCATCGCTTCAGAAAAGGACAGCCGTCAAATCGGGCGGCGCCATCGACCGCCGCGAAGTTTACTGGCGCCGTTTTAAGGCATTCCGCACCACGCCCATCTACGATGGGGCACAGCTGAAAACCAACGCGGTCGTGAAGGGCCCAGCCATTGTCCAGTTGCCCGAAACCACGATCGTCGTTCCACCGCGTGATGAAGGACATTTTGATGGTTACGGAAATTTTCTTTTGACGTTGTCCGACTGAGGAGGCTCGCTCATGGTTTCACCGTCCGTGCAATGGGATGGCCGCAACTATCCGTACGTGGCCCCGAAAAAACTCTCGATCGATCGTGGCCTCAAGCTGCACACTGCTGCCAAGGCAAGCATCGATCCTGTCACCTACGAAGTGGTGCGCCACGCCATGTGGAACATGAATGTCGAACACGGCAACACCATCATGAAGATTTCGGGCTCGCCCATCTGCGCCTACGGGCACGACTTCAATCCTTGCCTGCTCGATGAGATCGGGGACTTCGTTTTTTTCGGTCCCTTCTTGCAATACCTTGGCTCTGCCACTACCTCTGCCATCAAGTGGACGTTGGAAAATCGTTCCACTAATCCCGGCATCGAGGACGGGGACATCTTTCTGACTAACGATCCGTGGATTGGAGCTACGCATCAATCCGATGTCACACTGATCGCTCCGCTGTTCTGGGAAGGCAAACTCTTTTGCTGGGTGGGCAACACGCTCCACCAGTGGGATCTCGGCGGCACTTCCCCCGGGGGCTTCAATCCCCAGGCGCCGGATATCTTCTGGGAAGCCGGCTGCATTCCGCCGGTGAAGATAGTCGAAAAAGGCCGCCTGCGCCGCGATATCGAAGAGGAATACATCCGCCGCTCCCGCATGCCGCAGTTGGTGGCCCTCGATCTGCGCGCCGAAATCGCTGGCTGCAATGTGGCCCGCGAGCGCATGCTCAGCCTCATCAAGCGCTACGGCCCGGAAACCATCAAAGGCGTCATCCGCAAACTGCAGAACGATTCCGAAAAAGCTTTCCTGGCCCGCCTGAAAACCATTCCCGACGGCACCTGGCGCGAGATCGGCTGGATCGAGATGGCGAACACGCAGGATCGCCATATCTACCGCAACGCTCTCACGCTCACCAAGCAAGGCAACAAGCTGATCTTTTCCAACGAAGGCACCGACCCACAGTCCGGCACGCTGAACTGCACCATGGTCGCGTGGAAGGGCGCCATCGCCTCCATGATCTGCGCCCAGATGCTGTTCGACCAGATGTTCGTGGTCGAAGGCGCCTACCGTCATTGCGAATTCAACGCGACCCCGGGGACGCTAACCTGTGCCACCTATCCCGCTGCGGTAAGTGCCGCACCCGCGCTGACGCTGCTGCAAACGATTGCCCTGGCCGGACTGGTTATCTCGAAAATGCTGGCCTGCTCTTCTGATCCCGAACTCCGCAAGGAGGTGCAAAGTTGCATGGGAGCCGCCATGTATCCGGTTGCCGCATTCAACGGAATCGATCAGCGCAAGTCTCCATTCGCTTCCTTCCTGCTCGATCCGGTTGGCGCCGCACTGGCCGGCCTCTCGTGGCGCGACGGGGTGGACACCGGCGGCTGGCCCTGGGACCTGCAAAGCACCATGCCCAACGTCGAGGAGCACGAATGGTTCTACCCCATCCTTTATCTATGGCGGCGTGAGCTGGCAAATGCCGGCGGGGCCGGCAAGTTCCGGGGGGGCAACTCCGCCGAACTCGCCTTCATCCCGCACAAGACCGACCGGCTCACCTTCTTTACCGCAACCGGCCACGCTGCGGTGCCTCCGCCGGGGTTGTTCGGTGGATCGCCGCCTTCGACTACGCGCTATACCATCAAGCGCGACGCCCACGTCCGCTCGCACATGAGCGAGACGGGCAAGATGCCCGACACGCTGGAAGATCTGCCCGGCAAGACGGAGTATCTCGCGCCGAAAAGCTTTAACATTCCCGCCCTTCCAGACGACGTATTTGTGCTAGCTTGGGCAGGCGCAGGTGGCTACGGAGATCCGCTCGAGCGCGATCCGGAATCCGTGCGCCGCGACCTGGTGAATGGCAGCGTTACCGCGGACTGGGCCAAGCAGGCGTATGGTGTGGTATTCGATCAGAGTGGCAAGCTTGATAAAGCCGCCACCGATCGCATCCGCGATCAACTTCGTGCCGGGCGCCTGGCGATCGCACCGACGAAGGAGCATTTCAAAGCCAATGTAGACGGCGCCCGCCAGGTGGCAGAAGGGTTGTTGCTGGTCGGCAGCGGCAGCGAGGCCTTCCTCGCCTGCGCCAAGTGTCACACCCGCATCAGCAGTGCTCGCGACAACTACAAGCTGCACTGCGTAACCGAATCACACCCGGTGACCGCAGCAAATCCGCACATTTTGGATCCGAAAACTTACATCGACGATTCTGTCGTGTTCCAGACTTACGTGTGTCCCGGATGTGGCCTGCTCCTCCAGACGGAGATCCTGCGACCGGGCGACGAACCGCTCTGGGATCTGCAACTCGGCGAGGTGAAGCGCAAGTGAACATCGGCCTCATCGCATCGCGCAACGCACGCCGCTATGGCGATAAGATCGCGCTGGTTGACGCTAACGCCGGCCGCCAGGTGACTTGGCGAGAATTTAACGATCGGGTCAATCGCTTGTCGCATGCTCTGTTCGCCCGACAACTGACAAAGGGCGACCGCGTTGCTATCTACTCCAGAAATTCGCTTGAGTACCTCGAACTCTTCATGGCCTGTGCCAAGACTGGAGTAGTGGTTGAACCGATGAACTGGCGGTTTACACCCCAAGAAATCGCGGCCACGCTGCGTGACGGCACGCCTCGCGTTATCCTGGTCAGCAATGAATATGCGGACTGCTATCGATCGATCAGCGCCGGTCTGCCGTTCATCGAACTAGTGGTTGGTATCGGCAATGGGCATGGCTTCGACACGGATTACGATGCGTGGATCGCTACGTGCGCGAATTCCGAGCCCGAAACCGTCCACACCGTAGGCGATGACGATCTCTATTTCATCTGCTACACCGGCGGCACCACGGGCGTGGCGAAGGGCGCTATGATCACCCATAAGAACGCCTACACCACGATGGTGAACATGACCGTTGCTGAGCACATTACCTCCAACGACGTCTATATCATCATGGGCCAGATGTTCCACATCGCAGTGCTGCTGCCGCACGGGTACATGTTCCATGGCGCCAAGGTCATCATTCTCAATTTCGAGCCGCGCCGCGTGCTGCAGATCGTCCAGGAACACCGCGTCACGAGTCTTCTCGCCATCTCCACGATGATGAACTACATCATGGAGGTGCCCGACTTCCGCGCCTTCGATACCAGCACACTCCGCCTCATCTCCTACGGCGGCGGCCCCTTCGCGCCCGCCACCCTCGAACGCGCCATGAAAATGTTTCCGGGCATAGGATTCCTGCAATATATGGGACAAACCGAAGTCAGCATTATGTCGGCGTGGCTGGGTCCCGAAGATCACGTCCGCGGATTGAAAGACCATCCCGGGCTGCTTCGTTCCTGCGGCCGCGAGGCCCTTCTTTGTGATGTCCGGGTCGTGGACGAGAACGACCAGGAGGTCCCGCGCGACGGTGAAACTCCCGGCGAGATGATTGTGCGCGGCGGAAACGTCATGCGCGGTTACTGGAACCTGCCCGAACTCACGGCTGAGACCCTGCGCGGAGGCTGGTGCCACACCGGGGACATCGCCACCTGGGACAGCGACGGCTACATGTACGTGGTGGATCGCAAGAAAGACATGATCGTCTCCGGAGGCGAAAACATCTTCAGTGCCCGCGTGGAAGAGATCATATACCGGCACCCAGCCGTAAAGGAATGTGCTGTGATCGGCGTCCCTCATCCCGTGTATGGGGAAACGGTGAAGGCCTGCGTCGTGCTGCGGGAAGGCTACACCGCCACGGCGGAAGAAATCATCGAGAGCTGCCGTCCTCACCTCGCCAGCTATCAGAAGCCGACCTCGGTAGAATTCCTTGATGCCCTCCCCAAATCCCCAACTGGCAAGCTCCTCAAACGGGTCCTGCGGGATAAACATTGGGCGGATCACACCCGCCGGGTAGGAGGCGCCTAAATGCCAAAGATTGGACAAGGTCTGCTCACTTCCGGCCGCGAATGCCAGGGCACGCTGCGCGTTGTGAACACTATTCCGGATGTTCTCCGACTCATGCGGGAGGACCTCTCGGACGTAATCCTCTTCATGCAGTCGGCATCGGCCACGGCCGCTACCCCGCTTTTTGCGAAGATCAAGGGCATCGTCTGCACTGCCGGTGGGGCCACGTCTCACCTGGCGATCGTGGCGCGTGAATTTGATCTGCCTTGCGTGATGGCCAGCGCAATGGAATACACGAACGGCCTTGACGGCCGCAGAGTCAGCCTGAACCAGAAAGGCGAGATTTTTCTCGACAACTGATGGATCGCCCCCCCACTCAAACCCGCGTCTACATCAATCTCGGGTTCCCCGAGTTGGCGGCCAAGTACGCCAAGCTGCCCTGCGACGGCGTTGGTTTAATGCGGGCGGAGTTTTTTGCGCTCTCCATGGGAATCCATCCCAAGAAGCTGATCGCGGACGGGGGCGCGAGTGCGTTCATCGAGTCCTTCGCCAACGGCCTGGCCATCGTCGCCCAGGAATTCGCGCCCCGACCGGTGTTCTTTCGAACGCTGGACCTAAAATCGAATGAATACGCCGGCCTCGAAGGCGGAGCTCAATACGAGCAGCGCGAAGAAAATCCCATGCTGGGCTTTCGCGGCGCCTCCCGCTACCTGGCCGATCCCGAAAGCTTTCGCCTCGAACTCCGGGCGGTAAAGCGGGTGCGCGACGGGGGCCTGCGAAACGTTCGCCTGCTGCTGCCCTTCGTCCGCTTCCCACGGGAACTGAAGAGATGCCGCGAAATCATTGAACAAGAGGGCCTGTTTGCCGATCCGGAGTTCGAACTCTGGATGGTCGCCGAGGTTCCATCCAACGTCTTTCTGATTGACGAATTTCTACCGCTGGTGTCCGGCATCTCGATCGGTTCCAATGACCTCACGCAGCTTATACTCGGAATTGATCGCGACAGCGCACGTTTGGCCAAGGAATTCGACGAACGCGACCCTGCGGTCCAGAATGCAATCGCAGTGATCGCGAAGGCCTGTCGAGCCGCGGGAAAGCCTGTCTCCATTTGCGGAAATGCGCCATCTCGCTACCCGGAACTCGTTCCCCGGCTGATTTCCGCGGGCCTGACCAGCCTCTCCGTTTCACCGGAAGCGTTTGAAACCACGCGCAAGGCTGTAATCGAGGCCGAAGCCGGGTTAGGATTTGCTGCAACACCACTCCAATAGAACGGTCGTCAGGTTACTGCCGTGCGAGTGGCTAAATGCTGGGTGCTAACTCCTATGTCTGAACTTCAACCGCAAGACGACTTCATCCATGCCACCGGCGAAGAGCCCACCTGGCGCGAAGCCTGCTACTTTGATTTTCTTGATCCCGCCAGCCGCCTCTCCAGCTTCGGCTACATCGGCGTGCATCCCAACCAGCAGGTTGGCGACGTCATCTTCGCGCTCTGGCGCGACGACGTCCTCCTCGGCAGTTTCACCCGCTGGGACTTCAACATCCCCCGCGACATCGGCGAGGAGCGCCTCGGCTTCGGGCATCTTTTTTTCCGGCCGGTCGAGCCTTTCAAAACCTGGGAAATTTATTTTGACGATGGCCGCGTCCGCGTGGACACGACCTTCCACGCCATCCATCCCGCCTACTTTTGGGGACAATCCCACGGCGCACTGGAGAAAACCAACAGCCATCACTACGAACAGCAAGGACGCTACAGCGGCGAAGTGCGGATTGGAACGGAACGCTACAAAATCGATGGCGTCGGAGTCCGCGACCACGCCTGGGGCTGGGGCGCCCGCGCGGGTATCCGCCGCTGGATCTGGGCCTCCGCCCAATTCTCCAGCGGGTTGGCCTTCAACACTTTTCTGGTTACGCTGGCGGACGGCCGCGATATTTTTTACGGATACATCTGGCGAGGGAAGCACAACGAATTGATCCGCCGTTCTATGCTGAAGGCTGAATACGCGCCCAAAGGCCAGGCTCCCGCCACGCTCGCACTGACCATGGAAGGCCGCAATGGGGATCGTGTCAGCGCCAGTGCCAGAGTCCTCAATGCCTTCAATACCTCGTTCCAGGAGCGCAACAAGACTGGCTATCACTACTTCTGCGCGGCCGAATTCCATTGTGAAGGCCAGGTCGGCTACGGACAGGTCAACGTGCACTGGCAAAAACAAGAAGACCGTCCGGAAGACTGGACGGTCTCACAGGAGTAAACCACTTCAATTGCAGGACTCGACGATCAGGGCGATGCCTTGGCCGCCGCCAATGCAGGCAGTCGCTAAGCCGTACTTCCCTTTTCTGCGTCGCAGTTCGAGCAGCAACGTAAGCACCAGCCGGGTTCCGGTCGCGCCCAAAGGGTGCCCCAGCGCAATCGCGCCGCCATTCACATTGGTCTTCTCACGATCCAGCCCGAGTTCTCTTTCCACGCCGAGATATTGCGCCGCAAAGGCCTCGTTCAGTTCGACCAGGTCCATGTCCGCGATTTTCAGCCCCGCTTTTTTCAAGGCTTCCTTCGAGGCGGGCACAGGCCCCAACCCCATCTCCGCTGGATCTACGCCTGCTATTCCCCAAGACACGATTCGTCCCAGCGGCTTGCCGCCCGACCCTGCGATCGCATCTTCATCCGCGATCACTACCGCGGCTCCGGCGTCAACGATGCCCGAGGCGTTCCCGCCGGTGACCGAACCATCTTTTCCAAACGCTGGCTTCAGCTTCGCCAAGGCCTCTACGGTTGTGTCGGCCCTTACGTGGTCGTCAAGCTCGTATTGCTCTGTTCCCTTTTTCGATTTGATTTCGACCGGCTGGATTTCTTCCTTCAATCTTCCACGTGCGGCCGCCGCGCGCTTCTGGCTCACGCAAGCGAACTCATCCTGATCCTCGCGAGTGAGGCCGTATTTCTTCGCCACACGCTCCGCCGTTTGCGCCATGTACAGGCCGCAGTAGGTGTCGTAGAGAGATGACATCAGCATGTCGATCAATGTCGATGACCCCAAACGCAGTCCCCACCTCGCCCCAGGGATGACGAATGGCGCCTGGCTCATTGATTCCATCCCGCCGGCCAGTACCCGCGTCGCCTCGCCCAATTGGATCATCTGGGCGCCGCTCACAATGGACTGAATCCCCGACCCACACAGCCGGTTTACAGCCAAAGCCGGCCGTTCCTTCGGGATTTCCGCCCGCAACGCCACATGGCGCGCTGCATAAATTGCATCCGGCCCGCTTTGCACCACGTTGCCCATCACCACGTGATCGATCTGCTCCGGCGCGGTTCCCGTGCGCTCCAGCGCCGCTTTCGCCGCCACCACCGCCAGATCGGTCGCCGACATCTCTTTGAACTGCCCGCAGTACTCCGCCATTGGAGTACGTGCCCCGCCAAGTATTACTACGCTCTTCTGCATGAAATCTCCTGAATAGACGATATGGATTATTTGTTGACTTGTTGTTGCTCCTGAAGAGCCTTCTGCCGAAGAAGAGCCTTCTGGACCTTTCCGCTTCCGGTAGTCTGGAACTCCTCCACGAAGCGAACGTACTTGGGAACCTTGTACACTGCCACCCGCTCTCGGCAATACTCGACAATCTCCCTCTCGGTCGCGGTCTCGCCCTCTTTGAGTTGCACAAACGCCATTCCGGTTTCCTGCAATCTTTCATCGGGCACACCGACAACCGCCGCGGCCACAATTTTGGGATGGGTACAAAGGAAGTGTTCCACCTCAACCGCCGAAACGTTTTCCCCTCCCACCCGAATCGTGTCTTTTATGCGGCCCGTCCACACGAGGTACCCGTCTTCGGTCACGAACCCCGCGTCGCCCGTGTGCAGCCAGCCGTCTCCATCGAGGGCCTTCGCGGTCTCCTCCGGATTGTTGTAATACCCCTTCATCACCGTCCAGCCCCGCACGCAAATTTCCCCACGCTCCCCGCGCCGTAAGGGCATGCTGGTTATGGGATCGGCCACTTTGACTTCCGTTCCCGGCTGCGGCCGTCCCATCGTTCCGATTCGTTTCTCGTACGGATCGTTCTTCCAGTGTGCAATACACACATTCGGGCTCGCTTCCGACAATCCATACAACGAACAGATATTCCGGATGCCGATCTCTTCCGCCACCATCCGCAAGATCGCAGGTGTTCCTGCCGTCCAGCCTTTTTTCAGAGATGCCCGTGACCGCCACTGAAAGTCTTCGTGATTACGAATCGCCAAGTACATCGGCTCCAAGCCTGCGTACGCCGTGATCTTTTCTTCTTCGATGAGGCGCAGGGTTTCGCCCGCATCGAAACTCGATCCCGTGTACAACCGGTAGCCTACGGTGATCGCCCCCAGCAGCGCACACACCGAGCCGCCCACATGAAACATCGGCATGCCAGAGAGCAGCCGGTCTTCTTCATCGAAGCCGGCGCGCTTCGCCATCTGAAAGGCATTGCGCAGGCTCTGCCCCTGCGTCAGCATCGCCGCCTTGGGAAACGCCGTGGTGCCGGACGTGTACTGCAGAACAAGAACACGGCCGGCGCGGACTTCGTCCTCGTCGCAGGTTGGGCTCGTGTCCCCCAGGCAGAGCACCTCCGAAAAGGACCTCATCCCCGCACTTGTCGCGCCCACCATAATCAGGTCCCGCAGTTTGGGCAGCGTCTTGCTCTGCATCTGCCTACCCGCTGCCGTCAACTCCGGACAGATCTCGCGCAGCATCGTGATGCAATCGGTCTTCAGCAAAGATGGACAAAACAACAATGCCTTGGAATCCGACTGTCGCAGCGCATACTGAAGTTCCTCTCTCTTGTAGCGGATGTTGATCGGCACCATGGCCGCCTCCAAAGCAGCCAAAGCGAACTCTGCCACTGCATATTCCTTGACATTCGCCAGCCAGATGGCAACATTGTCGCCGCGGCGCACGCCCAGCGCACGGAGCCCGCCGGCAAACCGGCTCACCTCCCGGGCGAACGCATTCACCGTGATCCGCTCCCCGGCAAAGACAAGCAGTTCCCGTTCCCCCCACTTCGACACGCATCGCCGCAGCGCTTCCGGCAGCGTCGTCCCGTCCCACCGTATGTCACCCTGCATGCCCGGCTCATCTTCGCGGCCCCGCAGGTAGGCCAGCTGCTTTGAATCGGAGTGAGCTGCTTCTTCTGTCATGGGGAGAGTCACTTTGGCAGGTCGCCCACCATCTGCAGCACCTTGGCGCTGTCGTAGAAAATATTGAGCTTCTGGATGAGATTGTTCTTGATGGTAAACACGTCCACTGCGTCGAAGATCACGTCCCGCCCTGTGGAGGTCTGGCCCTCAAAGTGGATCTCTGCCGCCACGTCGCCCGCCTCGCTCACAAACCACCGCGTTACGTCGTCGTAGCGCTTGGAATAAAGCTGCAGCACTCCCGCATAGAAATCGCGGATTGCCTTTCGGCCCTCGATGGGCGGAAGCATGGGGAAGGACAAAACTCCGTCTGCTGCAAACACGCCCGCCACATCACCGAGTCGCGTTTCGTTCACTGCCGCGAAGTAGCTCTTGGCCACCGCTATGCTCTTGTCACCACTTCCAGACATTGTCGTCCTCCCCGCCCGCACTCTATTGAGCGCTGAACCCACCATCCACCGCCAAAGCGACCCCGGTGATGAAACTCGCTTCATCGCTGGCCAGGAATAGCGCCGCCGCTGCAATCTCTTCAGGCTGCGCAATCCGCTTCAGCAAAGTGAAGCTGGCATATAAATCGCGGATCTTTCCCGGATCGCTCCCGCCCAGTTTCGCACAGGCCCGCTGCAGCAAAGGTGTATCCACCGCCCCCGGACACAAGCAGTTCACACGGATCTTGTGTTCCGCATAATCCGCCGCCATGCTTCGAGTGAGTTGGATGACCCCCGCCTTGGACGCGCCATACGCCGAGTACTCCTTCACCGCTACCAGCCCACCCACGGACGACATGTTTACAATTGCGCCGCCGCCCGCCTTGATGATCTCGGGCACGGCAAAGCGGCTCATACGGTACACCCCATTCAGGTTGACGGAAATCTGCCGTTCCCACTGGTCATCATCGGCCGTCGTAACCGAACCTGTGGTCTCGATCCCCGCGTTGTTCACCAGTATGTCCAGCCCACCGAGTTGCGCCACCGCCTCTTGCACCATGCGTTCGGCATCGCGCATCTTGCACACGTCGCCCACCGTCCGCCCGAACCTCCCACCGCTCTTCTTCACGGCATTATCGGCTTGTTCCCGATTCATATCGGCAATCACCACGCTCGCGCCCTCGTCAGAAAAGCGCTTCGCAATCGCAAAGCCGATCCCAGACGCCCCACCCGTCACCAGCGCTCTGTTATCTTGTAGTCGCATGTTGGACCTTATTCCGGAATCTGGTATCCACCGTCAACCATCAGGGCCGTGCCTGTGACAAAGTCTGCCTCATCGATGGCCAGGAACAACACTGCGTTGGCAATCTCGGCCGCGCATGTTTACTCCTGGTCATTGCGCTGGCACCGTCATACCCAGCAATTCTTTGATCCGGTCCATAGCCTGGAAAGAAGACTTGGCCCGGCGCGGATCCGCGAACGCGGTGATGTTCCACAGCACGACGTGGCGCAATCCGGCACCCGCCAGAGCCGTCGCCTGCTCCGCCACATCTTCCGGTGTGCCGTGCAAGGTAAAGTATTCGACCACGTCCCGGGGAACTTTGTTGATCACCCGGATGGCATCTTCACGTCCGAAAAGCGAAGGCACATAGTCATGGAATCCCGCCGAACCTTCTCCGAACGGAGGCTCGCAGCCGAAGCGCTTGAACACTTCTCCCGGCAACAGCAGGCAAAGCCCCTTCACCAGCAGGTGATCGAGCAGTTGCGGAATGGCGCTCCGATCCTCATCGACCACAACATAAGCCAGCATCCCCGGCGTCACCGCCTCCACACTGCGTCCGGCCTCTGCTGAAGCCTTACGAATCGCCGCCAGCTTTTCGCCATACTCTGCCGGAGTCATCCTCGTCGGAAGCCAGCCATCCGCCAGCTTCCCGGTGATCGCCAGCATCCGGGGACCGTGCGCAGCAATCCACACCGGAGGCGTTCTACCTTCATACGGCTCCAGCCCGAGTACCGCACCTTCTAACTGAAAATACTTTCCGTGAAACGAAACCGGATCGCCGGCCGACTTCCACAGCAGGTGCAGAACTTGAATTCCCTCTTCGAGCTTAGAAACAGCCTGGCTGAAGTCGATGCCGTAAGGAGTAAGATTGCACTGCTCGCCCGACCCGAGCCCCAGAATCAGCCGCCCCCGGCAAATGTGATCGAGCGTCAAAGCTGCTTGCGCCAGCATTGCGGGATGACGCCGCAGGACGTCCGTTACTCCCACGCCTAACTGGATTTTCTGGGTGTTCGCTCCCACCGCGGACATCGCCGCAATCGGATCAAAGTAGACGTCAGCGCTCTTTTGGTACTTCGCCAACGGAGTAATATCCGGAGTCCACACCGACCGCGGATGCCATCCCATCAGGTGACAAGGCCACCACGCCGAGTCGTAGCCCCTACTCTCGGCGTGCTGCGCCTGTTGAATCACCTTATCGAACGGCGGCATGATCCCGCCGGGAACGCCCAGCTGTATCTTCACAAACGCCCCAATTCGATCGCGTCTCTGGGTGAACCTGGGTCATTCCAGCCGAAGCGCGGAATCGGCTATTTGCCCGGACGCGCTTATACTTTGGTTTTGGATCCCCGGAACTCCAGCTTTCGCATATTCTTCGGATCAATCTTCTTTCTGAGTAATTCGACCTCTTCCACGCTGGGCGCCGGTGTTTCGGGAACGTGCGCAGGGATCAGAAGTTCGAAACCTGTCTCCTGCTGCACCTCCTTCGGGCTAACACCGCGGTGCACCGACTTCAGCCGCATGCGCTTGCTGGTTGGATCAAAATCCATCACACAGAGATCGGTCACCACGATCTCCGGCCCGTTGAGCAGGCCCAGCTTCGCCCGCGCATCGCCCCCGGTGAGGTATCCCGGCGCAGCCAGAAAGTCCACCTTCTCGACGAAGGTCCGCGGGTTGTGGGTCGTAGACCAGATATAGATCCGCTTGTGCAACGAGCACATGTCGCCCATGCCCGCCGAGCCCGGCAAACGCACCTTGGGCTTGTGAAAATCCTTCCCAATGACGCTGTTGTTCACGTTTCCATACTGGTCGATCTGTGCTCCACGAATGCAGAAGATCTCCAGCGTATTGCGATGCACGTATCCCCACATATCGCCTACCTGCGGGAGGTACATCACGCAGTTCTTCCACATCGTAGGGTCGAGCGTGTTGCCGATGATGTAGCCGGGATCCGCGTCGACCCCCACCGCCCCGGCGACCCAGGTCATTTTCGGCGCATGCGTCTCGCGCGCCAGCATGAACGCTGAGACCGGGATGTACGACACGGTCCCGTTCAGCATGATGTCGTCATCGGTGAACATCCGCGCCAGCGTGGCCACCATCAACTCGTCAATCGTGTAGTCCTGCGAAATCTTGGCCATTCTCAACTCCAGAAGCTCTTAATCCGCAGCAGCGCTTCCGCGCCACCGACAGCCTGCAAATACTCGACCTGGTTCTTCGGACCCAGCACGTACTTTTCGAGGAACAGCTTTGTACCTTCCGGCGTGCGCGACTCCGTCGCATACTGTTCCATCACACAGCGGTCAAAGTTGTAGTTGGGAAACAGCGAGCAAGGATGCGCCCCATACGGCACATGCACCACCGCATCCACCTTGAAGTAAGGCAGCCCCGTGCGCTCCGGGGTGCGGCGGATTTCCTCGGTATCGACAATTTCCTCCACCGTCACGATGACCTTGTTCGAAGCGCGCGGAAACACGTCGACATCGCCCCATATCGGCTTGGGAAAGAACTGCACATTGCCTAGCGCATCGGCCCGGTGCGCATGCAGAATGCACACATCGGGAACCAAGGCCCGGCACGCAACCACCTTCTGCCCCGTGAAAGGACACTCAATGACCTTGGTCGTATTGGGGTGAAGATCGACCACCGCGCTCCCCAACCCGGACTGTGTAGCCATGAACGGCAATCCGTACGCGCCCGCATTGAAGCGCGTAAACATCTGGTGCTCGGTGTACTCCTCCATGGTGACCTGGCCGGCCTCGACTGCGCGACGAAACGCGTTGGCCATGCCGAATTCGTCCAGGTTGACGATGATGGCCATCACCTTGCTCACGCAACCGGCCGCGATCAACCAATCCAGCCCAATTCCACCGACGATCATTGCGGCTTTCAGATCGCGCCTGCCCGCCCGGATCATTTCGCGCACCAGCGCCAGCGGACTCATCTGCGTCCCCATGCCCTGGATTGCAATGGTATCCCTGTCGCGGATCATGGCCACTGCCTGCGCCGCACTCATCACCTTGTTTTCTTTCCTGGCAGCCATTTCTTCTCCCGCTTACTTCTTCTCTCCGGCCAGGCTATCCACTCGAAATACCTGGCAGGTGTTCTTCAGGTAAGGCATCCAGCGCTCGCGGTGCTCTTCTTCCGACATGGCCACGTCATCCAATACTTCCCACCGCGCCCGCTTGCCGATGAGAATGGTGGCCGCAAAACTGACCGCTGCCTGGAAAATCTCCACCAGGTGAAAGCACCCGGTGTTTCCTCCCACCTTCTCGATAACCCGCCGGCTGATGCCCGGCCCAATCACGTCGCCCTTCAGTTTCTGCACGTTGTCGAGGGCGTAGGGACAATACTTCTTGTAAGGCCGTTGCGCCATCACGGCCGCGACTTCCTCAATGCGGCCGCTCTGAATGTCCACCACCATCTCCGCCTGGAAGCTGTGGTCCACATCGAGCAGCGAAGCATGCACGCGAAGGTACGACTTCCCCTCGTCAATCACTTTTACGTTTACGTTCCGTTCGTGAATCTTGGGCAGCGACGAACGGTCGTTGTCGGCATCAGCCAGGATCAGTGGCATAGGCTGCGGAGGCCCGTCCCTCATAGCAAATCTCCCTTCCGCCTACCAAACGATTGTTTTGTAACAGATCGCCTGGCTTAGGTCAATACAACTCTAGCCGGATTCACGCCCGCCTGCCACCATCCACGCGGATCACCTGGCCGGTGATATACGCCGCCTCCGGCGAAGCCAGGAACAACACCGCCGCTGCCACCTCTTCCGGCAATCCCGTGCGGCCCAGCGCCGTCTCCGTCATCTTTTCCTGAATGTATTTCGGAGTCACGAACCGGCTTTGCATCTCCGTCGCGATCGAACCCGGCGACACCGCGTTGACCGTCACGCCCCACTCTCCAAGCACTCGCGCCAAGCCGTGCGTAAAAGTCTCCACCCCGCCTTTCGCCGCCGCGTAAGGCAAGGTCCCGGGGCTTCCGCCCGCCGCTGCCCCGATCGACGAAATATTGACGATCCTTCCCCAGCGCCGCTGCTTCATCACCGGAATCGCCGCCTGCGTGCAAAGAAACACACTCCGCAGGTTCACCGCCAGGACGCGGTCCCAAAGCTCAGGCGTCCATTCTTCGATCGGCTGGCTGGCAACCGGATCGGCCGCGTTGTTAACCAGGATGTCGACTCCGCCCGAGCGTTCGCTGATCTGGGCAAACATCCAACCAACCTCTCTAGAATCGGAAACATCGGCGCAATGCGTCCAGGCATGCCCCCCGGCGTCTTGGATCGCTCGAAGAGTCTGTCCTGCTCCGTCTCCATTCTTGCGGAAGTTGACGACCACATGCGCGCCGCTCGCCGCCAGTGCAATGGCAACCGCCCGTCCGATGCCCGAACTCGCCCCGGTCACCAGCGCGACCTTACCCTCAAGATCCACCAGCATAGTGGCTCCGGTCCGTCACCGGGCCGGTTCGCCTCCGCCGGCATGCGGCAACGGACATGCGTACTCGATCTGGAAAACGGAATTGAACTTCTGAAACCCGGTGACGATGGCGAAATAGCAGCCAATCTCGACGATCTCGGGGTCGCTAAAGTGCTTGTGTAACACCGCCAGCGTTTCTTCGTCGATTCGTCCCCACGAGCGGAACGCATGCCAGTCCGCCAACTTCAAGATCGCTTTCTCCCGCGCGCTGAATGCAGGGGAATCCCAGTAATGATCAATGTCCTCAAGCTTCTGTTGCGGAACATTATTTCGTCTGGCCCAGACGACGTTTGCGACTTTTCAATACTCGCAGGTATTCAACCGCGCCAGCCGCAGACGAGCCAACTCCTTGGTCTCTGATTCCACCCGCCCGTTCAGGCAGGACATATAGAGGTCGTTAAACTTTCGGAAAATCTCCGGAACGTGCGCCATGAAAGCCGAGTAAACGGAATCCCCAATCCATTCCTGGTACATCTCCATGGTCTGCCGAATGTCGGGTTCCATCTTCTCCGGCGGCACTAGCGGTAAGACTGGCATGCGACCTCCTTGACTTGGCGGTTAGCGGAACACAGGCATCACTTCTTTGCCCCACATCCTGAGCGAGTCGAGCACCTTGCCACGCGCCGGTCCGCCGGGCAGGCGGAAGCGCATGATCAGGTAGTCTACGTCGTAATCGCGACCATACCTCTGCGCCTGCTTGATGCAGTCCTTAGGCGTGCCGGTGATGAAGTGTTTACGCGCCCGCTCGCGCGTGAAATCCGATTCCTTCTGGAACTCAGGATGATGCGTGAGAATCCCCCAGTGAAAATAGAACAGCCACTCCTGGATGGCCAGATCGAGAAAAACCTCGTCCGACTCTTCCCTTCGGGGCGAAACCCAGCCATCGCGCATCAGCACGACCATGGATTTGTTGCCGTGCTTTTTCGCTTCGTCGCGATAAAGCCGCACCTGCTCGTTCCACACCGTGGGGTCGAGCGGAAACGGATCGCAGCACCACGCATCACCCAGTCGTCCCGCACGGGCGATTGTCTTCGGGAACATCCCGCCTACCCAGATCTCCGGCCTCGGTTGCTGATAAGGCTTCGGCGTCAAACGAACATTTTTGAAATTCCAAAACTTCCCTTCGTAAGAGAACTTGTCCTGGGTCCACGCCCGCACCATGATCTCGTAGGCTTCCTCAAAGCGAGCTCCGCGCTCCTTGAAGGGAATGTCCACGAATTCGTGATACCCCGTGTGATACCCAGAGGCAATCCCCACGATGACTCGACCGTGGGACAGGTGATCGATCATGGCGAACTGCTCCGCCAGATGCATGGGGTTGTACAGTGGCGGCATGAGAATGTAAGTGCCCAGCCGGGCGTTCGATGTGCGCGTCGCAAGCGTGGAAAGCAATATCAAAGGTGACGGAAACATGCACTCGGTTCGCCCGTGCCGCTCCGGCACAACAATCGAGTGAAAGCCGCCCGCCTCTGCCAGGTCTGCTTCCTTCAGCAAATGATCGACAAAAGCGCTCGTCTGATCGCGACCTGGAGGCGGCTGATCGTAAGGCCCACCATGTGTATCCAACAGATATCCGATCTTCATGCTTTAGCCTCTTAGCAAAAATGGGGGATCACTTTCTCTCCCCACATGCGAACGCACTTCATGGTGCGCTCGTGATCCGGTCCCGTGGGGTGCCGGAAATAGCACACGATGTATTCACATCCCACCGTTTCCCGGTAGCGCTCCACTTCTTCGATGACCTGCGAGGGCGTGCCTGCGATGTCGCGATTCGGCGCAATACGTTCGAAGGTCCACTCCTCGTCTTTGATGGTGCGTACCCATGGCTCCCATTCGGTATTGAATCGTCCCGACTCGAAGAATCCGAGCTTCTTGTAGAACAGGTGCATGGCCCGCAGCCCCGGCCACCACAACTCCTCGACCTCTCGCCGTGTCTCGGCCACCCAGCAATCGCGGATCAGCACGGCTTCGGTCTTGTTGCCGTGCGTCGCCGCTTCCTTGCGGTAGATGTCCGCCCACGCCTTCATGACGTTGATGTGGTGCAGTGGATCGGATATCCAGCCATCACCCAGCCGAGCGGCGCGCTTCAAAGCCGGCTCCGACATGGCCCCGATCCAGATCGGGGGGTGTGGCTTTTGCACCGGGCCCGGCGTAATGCTCACATTTTCGTAGTGATGAAATTTTCCGGAATAAGAGAACTGATTCTGCGACCACGCCTGGCGGATCACCTGCACCTGCTCATTGAACAACGGCCCGGCATCCTTAATGTTCCTGCCGAAGAGCTTGAACTCGGGCTCGACCAGCCCAAGCCCAACCCCCAGGATGGAGCGCCCGCGGGAGATGTTGTCGAGCACCGCCCACTCTTCCGCGATATGGATCGCATCCCATTCGGGCAACTGCAGAATCGACGTCCCCAGCCGGATTTTCTTCGTCCGGCTTGCAATCGCGGCCAGCAGGACGACTGGCGCCGGGAGATACCCGTCGGGAATCATGTGGTGCTCGGGCACGAAAACGGAGTCGAAGCCAACGGCTTCCGCCAGTTCAGACTCGCGTAATACCTCCTCATACAAGCGAGCGATATTGCGCCCGTCGGGCGGATCCTGCGTGTTCACCAACATGCCAAACTTCATAGGTCAGCGCTCCAGATCCTTTCAAACAAACGTTTAGTAGGCTACGCGAACCCGCCATTTTCTGCCCAAAACCGCTGCAAGTCAAGTGCGCCGTAGACATCGCCCAGCGTCAGTCCGTTCAATCCCCGGCCCTCTCTGCCCGGAACATCTTTTCCCCATCAAAGGTCCGCATCTTCTCCACGTGCACGATCAGAACCAGGCGATCTGGGCTCAGATAGCGCTGAATTTCCTGCTCCTGCTGGGCCTTCGGGAAAGGGTTCAGCGCGTTGGCCACAGTAGCCTCTGCCCACCGTCGCACGATTTGCGGATCTTCGCGGAACTCTACTCGGCCCCGAATCGTAACCTGCTTCATTCCGGCACCCTGGAAGCAAATGGAAATCGCCGGGTTGCGCCGCAACGCCTTTACCTTGTCCCGGGTCCGCGTGGAGGTCAGCATGATCATGCCATCGACCACGGCATAGGCCATTTCGCACACCACTGGCTCACACCCCCTGGTCACCCAGCCAATCACGCATTTCCACGGAGGCCCATTGATGATCCGCCATGCCTCTTCCTTCGAGAGCACGAATGAGTCGAGATACTGGCGTGTCCACCAGGGCGGATGAGGTACATGGTCAGACTTCATGCCTAGAAACCGCTCAAACAAAGAAATGTGGCCGCCAGGCTTGCTCACTCCGCGGCCTACGACGCTCGGGGGAGCGGTGCTTCAGAAACAGCGGGTGAAAAGGCAATAAGGGATCCCCTGCGGCTTTCTGACCTGACAACCGTTGCTGTTCTTTTCCAATGCCTAGCTGTATTCAACCAAACGCTTGGTTGATCGTCTTATTTCCCCGAACGCTTGTCAAGCATTTTTTCAATGGCAGCTGTACAAATGTCCGATTCCAAAAATGGAACAGGCGGGATTCGGAGAGGATGGGAAGAACCACCAGCAGGAAGAGCGAGGGGCAACCGGACCACGTCAAGCGCGGGAATGCGATCGCAAGCGCGCGCATTCCCGCCCCTCGCACGCGATGCTACTTCTTCTGCAGGGACTCGATGTACTTGTTCAGGTTGGCGACACGCTGATTCACTTCGGCTTCGTGCCCTCCGCTTATACTCCAGAACAGGTGGCCCCAGACCGGCATATCCTTGCTCCCGTGGGCGGCCAGTACTTCCTCTCCGCTAATGACCGCGGAGACCTTCGATGCCGGATACTTGCCTCCGTTCTTGGCTGCCAACGCGGTCAGATCGGGCGGCAGTACCTTCAAGGCATCCGCAGCCGGGCCGTTCCCTTTGCCGTCGGTGCCGTGGCAGACGGCGCAATAGGTCTTGTACATCTCCTGCCCCGACGTTGCGGAAGTAGGTTTGATCGGGACCTGTTTGATTTCTTTCTTCGGCTCCTGAGCCGACGCCACCATCGCCATGGCGATGACTACCGCGAGAACTATCCAAAGACTTCTGTGAGCACGCATTGATTCCTCCTTGGGATTCATCTTCTTCCTCGTGTTAGACTGCGCACATCAGGTTAGTTTGGTTGGGGACAAACTCCCAACTGTGAAGGCCGTCACATCTCCGAGTAATTAAAGACGCGATGGTACCGCACCGAAAGCGCTATTTCAGTTCTACACTCTGTTCAAATGCCGCAATCGCTTGGCGAACTCGTGCCGGAAACGCTTGCGCTTGCCTCGTTCCCGGATCCGCATTTACGTATACGACTTCCCCGGTCGTCAGCAACTGACCTTCACGCCGGATCTCAATCGCAAACGTGACACTGGAATGTCCCAACCGGGCCACCCGCACTCCGATCTCGAGCACATCGTCGTACCCAGCCGAACCGTGGTAGTTCGCCACCGCCTTCGCCACGTACAGATCGCTGCCTGTTCCTGCCAGCCCATCCGGATACGGAAGCCCGATCGCACGCCAGTATTCCGTTATCCCCAGATCGAAATAAGTCAGATAGTGCGCGTTGAACACGATTCCCTGCCGGTCCACTTCCGACCAGCGCACCCGCAATGCCATCGTGAACACAAATCCATTGATCGCCATGCTGCCCTTGGTGCGCGCGCTATGCAACCTAGGACCTCTTGCCTCGATCCAACCTCGCTACACGGCTGCTGTGCACAGCCACCGGTGTAGCTTCTCCGCTTCGGTTCGATAGTAGTAGGCAAAATCTCCGTACCCCGTGCGTCCTCCGCAAGCGTACTTTGCCGTGCCAAACAACAAGTGTCCGATGCGGTGCGGCCAATGACCCGAGGTGTCCACGATGTTGAGCGGTTGCACCTCCAGCGCTAGCCTTTCGCCCGCCTTGCTAACCACCTCCACTTGGACCTGGGATGGGACGCGCCCGCTCTCCGGCCACTCAACGGTGAAGTCCGCCGACTGAAGAAGATCGCGGTTTCCGTTGCGTAGGATGTATCCGCAGAGTTGCTCGCGTCCGTCCGTAAAACCCTGGGGATAGACATTGACCGTAAACGACTCGTCAAACAACGGCCACAGCATGATGTACTGTTTCCACTTGGAACGTCCGCCCCAGCCCCACATCCGGTCGCGATAGCCCGGGCTGTCAATTGCTATCGTCGCATTATGCAATCGGACCTCGCCGGTGAACCTTCCAACCTGGTCAAAGTGGTTGCTGGACGGCAACGCCTTGTCGGATTCCATCCACAATTTCGATTCCGCCCAGGAGTACGGGGCGTGCACGGCCTCGAACCGAAGGTCTAACTGCACTTCCGGACTTACGTAGTAAACCTGCCAGTGTTTCATCGGCTCCACGTTCTTCATCAGAACCGGGCCGAAGCTCAAGCGGTCTTCCTGAATATCCGCGGGGATGTGGTAATCCATCTTCATGTGATGATGCAGAACCCGATTCCCCTGGAACACCGCGGCGATTACATCCGCGCGCTCCTGGTTGGGAAAAACTCCGAGATAACATACGAATTGCAGATCATGCCGGCGGTCATAGAAGCCCCAGTACCAGGCCTCACGCCACCAAGGTTCCGTCCCGGTTTGGTGGATCAGATCATCACGCGCTTGCAACATGAGTTCTCTCGAGGACGCTTGCAAGTGTTCCGCCGAAGATGGTATCCTCGGCCAGCAAACAATCGTTTGGTTGCTCACTCAAAGAAGACTACCACATGACCTCAAATGAGACCAGCCATTCGAATCAGAAAATGTCCGCCATCGTGGAGAGCGTAGATCGCGAGATCTCGGTCTTCGAAACGTATTTCCGGCGATTTTTCCGGGGCGAGGACCGCTCCAATCTGCAGTCGGCCCTGTTTAATGTTCCGGGACGGTTGGTTGCGGGCTGCTGGGCCGATTACGAGAATATGGGGGCAGTCTTCAAGCAACTTCTGGCAACTATTCCAGCGGAGCAAATCGGCCGCCGGATGAAGAAAACAGCCGCACGGCCTGGAGTCTTTCAGATCACTTGCCTGCTGGTGAGTTACCTGATCGCGCGTCAGCAGGATATTCTATTACAGCAGGTGGAAGGGCTGCCTTACAGTGACGAGAAGCGCCTGGAGGAGATGCATCTACTCTTCGGAGCCGGCCGGACGATTTTGAGCGTAGCGCGCAGCGATGGCCTGCATTTTCCAGGCGAAGCCCCGGATTCCATGCCCCTTCTCGATGATGCCGCGCAGCAGTCACTTGTGCGGCAATTGTGCGAACCCTCGCCGCAGCTTCTGTCCTGGAGACGTCACGCATGGGCAACTCTAACCGCCTATAACTTCTTGTTCCATGGTGAGATGCGGGATGGCATCTTCAATCACGGGCCTTACGATCTTGGAGGTGGCCACTGTCTCCTGGTCAAGGAGCTAACGGAGCTGCACAACGACTATTTCCCATGGTCGACCAAGATTCGTGAGCTTCCCGCGGGATTCGTGCGGGCCACGATCCTGAAGGACGTCGAATGCCGTTTCGATGTGCTCGGCGGTGCTGCCACGCAGCCGCAGGTAGTCGAGGACAGGATCGTTCTCGATGGGTTATTCGAAATATCTAAGGGCGAACTGATCCCCACCGATGAGTCTACCGCAAAGAAGATCCTGGATGTTGTGTCGGAAAACAGCGAAGTCCTCTATGAAGAATTCTGTGGCTGGGAGGAATCCCGGAAACTTCGCTACGGCACGCTCCTTCACGCGAATTGGCTGCGCGGTTTCTGGGAAATGATCCCCGGGAATAGCGCCCATGAACTCGCCCGTCGCACAATTGCGGGATACGAGCGCTCCGGGGAAACGCACTTTTCTGAGTTGGCTGCTCGCCCAATTCCGTTGGTTATGGAGCATATCGCCGGCACCGCTGGACCGATATTCTCGCCGCTTCGTCTCTGAACAATTCGGCAGCGGGTGGCCCGGATGTCCCATTTGTCCCAAAATACGCACCGTTTGTGTGGTCTACGCTGTTTCGGAAGCTACGATGCATAAAGTTCAATCGCAGGTTACGATCTCGCGCTTATGGGTTCTGCCCGGCGGCGATTTCACCGTGGATTACTCCATTATGGTGGAAGGGGGAGCCTCGCGAGATTATACGGCTCGGTGCCCCGCCTTTCTTATCCAGCACCCTTCCGCTCTCGTACTCTTCGATACGGGCCTCAGTCCTCGCGCTATCGATGACCCGACCGGTTACTACGGCGAAGAGATTGCTCTAACCATGAAACTTCGCTTCTCCCACGAACAACGGGTTGACTCACGACTGGCTCAGCTCGGATTCCGTCCAACCGACGTCCGCCACGTGATCATGTCGCATCTGCACATTGATCACGCCGGCGGAATGTATCTGTTTCCCCACGCAACATTCCACGCGTTTGCTGATGAGCTGACCGAAGCCAGAGCGGTGCGCCATGCGCCTCATGCCGTCTACAAACTGGAGGATCTTGCTCCTGTCGAAAACTGCGTATGGAAGCTCTACGACAGTGACGTAGATATCTTCGGAGACGGTAGTCTGCGATTTTTCAAATTGCCGGGCCACAGTGCGGGCGAGGGGAGCCTCCTCGTTAGGCTCGCGTCCCGCAATCTCATGCTGACCGCCGATTCGGTGCACGTGCGCGAAGCTCTCGAGCGTGAAAAGCCGACCCTTTTTGACTCCGATCCGGTTGCCGCTGTCCGCAGCGTGCAGAGGCTCAAGCAGTTGATCGCGGAGAACAGTGCTGAATCCTGGATCGCACATGATGTGGAGGATTGGCAGCGCTATTGCACGTTCCCGAATCCGCTGACCTAACTCAATTCCAATCTGTCGTCGCCTATCTTTGCTGTTACCGCTTCATGTCAGCTGCGGAAATCTTCTCGGTCCAGCTGCCCTCACGGAAGATGCGCTGTCAGCCTCCGTAGTTCCTCAAAAGCCCGATGGCTACACCACACTGGGTGTGTGGAGAAGTTCTTATGCGAATTCCGGAACCAGCGCCCATTCGGAAGAAACCGATTCGACCGGCAACTTAATCTTCATATGCGAATATTTTGTATTGCGCTCCGCGGGAATGCGTCCGATCTCTAGAATCAACGCCTGGAAATCCTCCGGGCTGGTGTACTGGCCCGCGGTAGCTCCAGCCTCACGCGAGATGTTTTCCTCCATCAGCGTTCCACCGTAGTCGTTGGCGCCGGCTTGGAGGCAAAGCTGCGAAAGTTTGCGGTTCAGCTTGACCCACGAGACCTGAATGTTGTGGACCGAGCCGGCGAGCAAGACTCTGGCCAGCGCATGAATTTTGAGGTGCTCGGCAAGCGTCGGTCCCGTGCGAGCCAGCCCCTGCTGGAATAGAAGCGTGTTCTGATGCACAAAACCCAGCGGCACGAACTCGGTGAAGCCACCGGTTTCCGACTGAATCTGCCGGAACAGGGATAGCTGCCGCACCCAGTGGTCTGGTGTTTCCATGTGTCCATACATCAGCGTCGAAGTGCTGGGAACGCCGCAGGCGTGCGCCGTGCGGATCACCTCTTGCCACTGCGCCGAGGAAAGTTTGTTGCGTGACAGTACATGACGTACTTCGTCATCCAGAATCTCAGCCGCTGTGCCCGGCAGCGTGTCGAGTCCGTTATCGCGCAGCATCATAAGATAGTCGGCGAGCGTCATGCCGGTCAGTTCCACGCCATACACAATCTCCATCGGAGAAAATGCGTGGATGTGCATCCCCGGCACGGCATTCTTTACGGCGCGCAGAATGTCACGGTAATAAAACGGCGGCAGACCGTGCGGCAGGCCGCCCTGAATGCAAACTTCGGTCGCTCCCAAATCCCACGCTTCTTTACTTTTGCGCCCCATGTCTTCGAGCGAATGAAAATAGGAGTCGGCCTCGCGTGGCCCGCGGCTGAAGACACAAAACTTGCACCCCACGAAACAGATGTTGGTGAAGTTGATATTGCGGTTCACCACGTAGCTGACGATGTTCCCGACCAGGTCGCGGCGAAGCGTGTCCGCGGCTGCGAGCAAGGCGAGCAAGTCTGCGCCGTCACAGTTCGCCAGCGCGTAGCGCTCGTCGTCCTGCAAGCATGCTCCGTCTTGCGTTTCGAGCGCACGCTCCAAGGCGCTGCGAACCGGCGCCGAAGCTCGCGGTGCGATCTCATCCCAGCCCAACGCGGGGAAGTGTTCAAGTTCTGAAGCCTGCCAAGTCATACCCTCTCCTATCAAACCCTATCGAAAAAGATCGTTCGGCGCGGGCCGGATCAGTTCGCGCGCCTGCGCCGTTTCCGCGCCGGTAAGAATAACCGCGAATGATGCACGCCGGAGTTCCGGCCAGCTTGCCGCAGACCAGCCCCGCGGCGCAAGCCAGTTCGTCGGCGACCGCATCCACTGTGGCATGCAGCGAGTAGCCGTGCGGATCGCGGCGTCCGCGATAATCGACCAGAGGCCGCATTCCGGCAACGCCAATCGCCACTTCCGTCAAGCCTTCGCGCCACGGACGCCCGAAACTATCGCTGACGATGACCGCGATCTCGAGGCCCAGTTGCTTCTTCAACTCGCGCCGAAGCCTCGCCGCGGAACGATCCGGATTTTCCGGCAGCAACACCGCGTGCCGCCCGCCATCGACGTTCGACACATCCACGCCGCTGTTCGCGCAAACAAAACCGTGCCGGGTCTCGGTGATCAGCACGCCGCGGTTGCGCCGCACGATTCGACGACTCTCGCGCACCGCCAACTCGGTGACGCGTGCGTCGAGCCTGTAGCGTCGAGCCCATACCCGTGACGCAGGGGAAGGGCGGATCTCGTCCAGCGCAACCACGGCGCCTTCGGACTTCGTAACCACCTTGTGCTTCACCATCAGGATGTCGCCATCCTGAAAGCGCAGGTTCAAACGCCGCGCCGCCGCCAGCAACGTCGCGCACAGCGATTCTCCAGCGCGGATTTCCCCACTGACGGCGATCGGGAGAATGCGAACTTCCCCGGCCGCTCGCTTACCGCCCCAGGAGCCCATGTTTGACCTGACCATACTTGACCGAACCATGTCAGGCCTGATTCCGGCCGCTGAGGTTCCAGCTTCGCACCAATTTCTGCGATCGCCGATCTCCGCTGGCGGCTGCCAGTTCGCGCAAATCTTCGGGGCGATCGACATCGCGCGCAATGCCCGGCAGTTCGAGCACCACACAGGGCAGGCCCGTTGCCTTCGCCGCGGCCAGGTGCGGCAAGAAACTGTCGTTCCCGAAGCGCAGCGGAAACAAGTCACCCGGAGACCGCCAGGCAGCATTCGTGCCGCGTCCCGCCGCATCCGGCACCAGCACCGCACCACCCTTCGGCGCGCTATCCACAATCTTCTGCAACTCCGAACCGTCGATTAGAGGAATATCTGCCGGAATCACCAGCGTGCTGTTCGCCCCGCGTTCTCGGCAAACCGAGGTTGCCATTTCGATGGCGCTGGTCTCGCCGGAGTTGTCGTCGGCGACGACATCGAAATTGAAACGCGCCGCCAACTCGCGGGCAAACGCATCGCTGGTCACCACGGCAACAGCAGGCCGGCTTTGCCAGTGCGCCAACGCTTGCAGCACATCCTCGCACATGGCCTGCGCGAGAACGAAACGTTCTTCCGGGCTCAAGATCGGCGAAAGCCGCTGCTTGGCGTCGGCCAGGTTCTTTACCGGAACCAGAATCATGCCCGCTCCACGACCGCCCGCGCGGACAGAAGTTGCATCGCCGCGTCCGGTACGCTCCTGGCCAGCGCGATTCTATCTTCATACTTACCCATGATGGTCGGAGTGCAATGCACGCGGATGCCGGTTTTGCGCAACTCTTCGGCAGCCGGCACGTCCTCGGAATCAACCACCAGCAGATCGAGGGAGTCATGATAAAAGTCGGCAACACCTGCAACCGAAACCGCGAAGCCTTGCGCCGTCATGAGTATTCCAGCGGGCCCGGTGACGGCGGCTTGTCCGATTCGCTCATTCCATTCAGCAATCACCACCCGCGCGCCCTCCCGGGCAAACCGCAGGGCAATTTTGCCCCGTCGATTGCCGGGTCCTGCTCCTGTGACTTCCGCCACTTTCCCGTCAAGTCTCATGGCCACATTCCTCGAGCCCTCAACCTCCGTCGCTGGCGCCTTCGCCCACACACCAGATTCTCGCTCCACAAATCGCGTTTCGCGATTCTGCGCTGCTACTCCTGGAGCAGCCCGGGGGAGGCTTCCGCGCGGGCCGTTCAACCGGCGGCAGAAACCGCGGGCTCCAGACTCTGCACTTTCAAGAGGAACTCGGTCAGTTCGCGCACGTTTGCAATTTCCGGTAGGCGCTGCAGGGACGCCAGAAATTCCTCGCAGGCTTTCTTGTCGAGACGCGGCGTGCTCACGCCCCGGAAGAATCCCTGCAAATCCACCATGCGCTGAATCTTGTAGGAATCCAGTTGGAGGTGCACTGTTTCACTCGCCGCGGACCGGTCCGTGACGAGTTCCACGCTGGCGCCGATGTTCTGGTAGCCGTTGCGGAAGGGCTCGTCAAATTCCGGTGCGCCCTCGATGGTGATCTTCGCCATTACCTCGCGCACTTCCGGAGAGCGAAAGACATCCGCATCCATCCAGCGCCAGAGCGGCTTGATGCCCAGCAGCGACGCGGCGACGCCCAGTGGCAAGCTCAGCGAAGCCTGGACAATGTCCTCGGGCCGGGGATCATTGAACGGCTTGCCGGCAATCCAGCTCAAGGTTCGCACACGAATATTCTTAATCTCCCGAAGGTCGAACTTCCCCTTCTTCAATGCAGCTTCGGTCGCTTCCGCCGCCGGAAAATGCAGACAGCACTGCGGCAGAAATTTGAAGATCGAACGAGTGCACTGCCATTCCTTGCCCAGCCCGTCGAGGAGCGCGGGGATGTTGAGGTCCTCGCAGCCCATCATCTTATGGAACGCACCGCGCGAATCGAACACATCCAAGGGACTGATATAGCCCCCTTTGGCCATCCATGCGCTGACAATGGCTGTTTGCGAGGGCGCGCCAATCTCATTGGGCTGGCGCAAGTAACCATGGGTATTGCAGGCCATGTGCACGCACGGAACGGTGGCGTTCATAGCCGCAAGACTGATAGCGTGGGCAATCTGTTCTTCCGTCAAGCCGGCAATTTTGGCGGCAGCCGCCGCGGCAGCCACCGAACTCCAGCCGAATCCGAACACCTCACTCTCGAGGTGGTACTTGAGATTGACTCCCAGCCGGACACAGATTTCTACGCCCAGGACGAGGCCCGCAATCAGTTCCTTGCCAGAAGCGCCGCAGGCCTCCGCCATCGCCAGGGCCGCCGGCTCGACGAATTGCCAGACGTGCGCGGTAGGCGGAATCACGATGTCCTGATTCTGCAGGGAATCGCAGAGGATGGCGTTGATGTACGCAGCGGTTTGCGCGCCCACGCGCGTGCTCAACCCGACGGCCGTCGATTGTGGTTTGCCGCCGATCTCCTCGGCCACCTTCAACACCATCTTCGGTTGCGGGTGTTGCAGCGCCGCGAAGATGTTTCCGACATTGTTGGCGATGGTATCAATCGCTTTCTGCCGCGCTGCAGGCGGAATATCGTCGTAAGATGATCTTGCTACAAAACGTGCCAGTTTTTCTGCAGTCCACATCGTCTCACCTCCACAGGCATAGCCTGAAATTGATGTCGAAGCCGGGCCTTACGCTGCGCTTCCCGGAGCTTCAGCGGGCGGAAGCAATCTCTTTCCAGCGCACAGGCCGGACCCGCCGCGCCTCTTTCTCGAGCTGCCGCAGGAAAAACTGCTGGACCTGTGCCTGCAGCGGCCGCACGGCCCGCACTGCGGCCGCGTTCCCCGCGCCCAGAAGCTGGATCAGCGACGCCAGGGCGGATTTCAATTTCCGATTCCTGTTTTGCAAAGCTTCATAATCGGTTTGTTCGCCTGCGCGCAAGACATTCCGGAGAACGCGTCGCACGGCAGCGTGATTCACGATGCTCCGCTGGCTGCCCTTCGCAACAAGGCCGCGCTCCACGCGCCGCAGAAGTTTCTCATACGCGCTGTTCTCCTCCTCCAAAGCCGCCGGAGCCTCCACCAGCCTGCCGGAAAGATTCCGGAGAATCCCGACAATGGCTCTCGCTTGCCCGCGGGCGTAGGGCGAATGCAGTTCGGGGAGAATGAATTTCTCCACACTGCCGATGATCCCCAAAAACAATTCCTCGGTGGGAATCGGTAACATCCTTCCCTCCTTGTATCGTATTCAATGGCTCGTCGTGCTCAACTGCGCCAGGCGATCCATCACCGTACTGCGCATACTCTTGAATTCCATGTCCCGAATTCTGTGGCGGTCGATCTCTTCCGACAGAACCTGCAACTCGTCGGGCTGCGGTGGCAGCGTCTGCCGCAAATGAGGGGAGTGGAGAAGTTTGAAGCCTGTACTCTCCTCCACCTGCTCCACGGAGACTCCCCAATGGACAGTTTCCAGCATCAGTTGCCTTTGCTCATTGTCAAACCCAAGAACCGCAAGATTGGTGATCACCTTGCTGGGCCCGCCGCCAATGATGCCCATCTGTTTCCGCCATGCACCCTCTTCAAGATGTCCGGCGGCGCTGCGGAAATCCAGCCGCCCGACGAAGACCCGTCGGTCGTGCTGCGGCACATACAGAATAGTCCGGCCAAATTGCACGGAGGAATCTGGGACAGCGACGGATCCTGGAAACCGCACTTTCGGCTTCCGCGCATCCCCGATCCTGCTCAAATTGATGCTTCCTGCGGCATCCACTTGAACCGGCCGGATAAATTCTAGCGAGACACGGCCCCGCTGCTGCTGATTGATGATGTCCCGGTGGCTCAAGAAGCCGTCCGTCCTGGCGTACACCTCTTCTGGACGCAACAGGCTCACGGAGACGTCCTCGATCTCGGGATTAATCGCGCCGTTAAAGAAAAAATCACACAATGGAGCGTGCGTGGCACGGGCTAGAAGAAGCGCCGCCGCAGCCATGGGAGTTCCGACTCCCAGGATGACGAAATCGCCATTCACGATCTCCCGGGCCATCAGAACCACAATCAGGTCGCCTACGCTGGACTCCAGTGTCATGGGAATCTTCATCCGGCCACCCTGTCGTGAAGGACATGTTTTTTCAGATAGTCCTGGAAGGACATCTCCGAACCGGCGCTCCGCACATACATTTGCAGATGCGCCCAATCTGGCGCGTACAAGGGCATATAACCACACGGATAAGCTCCCCGCGGAGCATGCACCACCGCCTCCACCTCATAGTGGAACAGCACGGTGCGCTCGGGACAGCGGCGGATTTCTTCCGGCGAGACAACTTCCTCCACCGTTACGATTACACGCTGCGCCGCTCGCGCCGCCATGTAGTCGGAGTCCACCAGGAAATCAGGAATGCCCGGCCCTTGCGTGTTACCGTAGGGATCTGCCCGTAGCGCATGGAGAACAGCGACATCCGGATGGATCGCCTTACAGGCCAGCACTTTCTGTCCGGTATAGGGACAATCCATCATTTTCAACTGCAGATCCTCCAGCAACTCAGAGCCGAAGGAGGCATGGGCCGGCAAAAAGGGAACGCCCATTGCCGACGCGCGCAAACCATTGATAAATGTTCCTTCGCTATGCTCCCACACCCGGATTTTCCCGGCTTCGGCCCTCCTCCGAAAGCCCGGCGCCATGCCCAGTAATTCAAAGCCGACATAGGAACAATACGTCGCAGCCGCACAGTCGGCCCCTACCAGCAGGTCCACATCCATGCTTCCCAGGAAACTGTAAAGACGCAGATCTTTCACACCTGCACGCACAAGCGCTCGAACAAACTCCATGGGCTTCCGGTTGAAGGTGGTTCCCCCGAGAAGCAGCGAAGCGCCATCCGGGATGAGCTGGGCACCAGCCTCCAGGGAAAGTAACTTTTCTCTTGCCGTCCCGTGCTTTCCTGTCACCACGGTCGACCTTCCATGAGTCTCGCAAGATCGGTGAAAAAGGAACTCAACAAAATACCGGACAAGCCCACGCGTAGATCGTGAATCTCTCCCTTGCGAAATGCGCGCATGAATCCGAAGGTCGCGGCAATCGTCTTGAAATAGTTAAGGGCCTCCCAATAGCAGAGTTCCTCGACGCTTGCCGACAAGCCAGTAACCGTTTTGTATTCGCGCAGCAGTTCCTGCCGGGTAAAAAAACCTCTCCCCCAAACGCTCATCGCCGCCATCCCAAGGTCCGCGATGGGATCGCCCAAACCAGCCACTTCCCAGTCCAGAATGGCACGAATCACCGAATCTTTCACGATGATGTTGTTTAACCGGTAGTCACCATGTACGATCACGATCGGGTGGTTGCAGCGAGGAGCATTTCTCGAGAGCCAGAGCGCGGCCTGTCGCAGGATGGGGTGTTCTTCTTCGTCCCTCTTGGTGAGTTTCGAGCGCCAATGTTTCAGCTCTTTCAGCGCATAGTCATGTGCATTTTTCGGAGGATGAAAATTGGGAAGATTCAGTGTTCGCCAATCAAGGGCATGGATATTTGCTAGAACCGCTACAAACTGCCGGCGGACCGCATCCAGCGTTTCCTGCCCCTTCTTCTCGCCGAAGGATTGCCAGGTGACGTAGCTCTCGCCCTTCACCCGCTCCATGAGAACGCACGGCCTGTCTCCGAAGGCCTTGCCGCTGTCCCAGCCGTACACGCGGGGCACCGGGACGCCTTTCTCCGCCAATTCCTTGAGCAATCCGTACTGTGTCTCGATGTCCAGACTGGGCTGGGTGCCGGAGGTGGGAGCGACGCGCAAAACAAACTCGGGATTCGCAGTATCATCCTGAGAAGAAGACTTGTGGGCGTTCAGAAGATACGTATCGTGGGAAACGCCGGAAGCGATCTTCACGCACTCGCCCAGCACCAGGCCCGCCCCCTCGGGCACCAGCGTACGCAACAACTCCTGTGCGCGCTCCGCAGTGCGGTCGGCTGCAAGTTCTTCTGAAGCCGCGCCCATTCAACTCCTCTCCTCGGGCGCGGTAGCGCGCGGCAGATACCGATGATGTTCGCCGAGCAACGTTTCGACGATGCCGTGTCCGTCGCGGCCCTCACAACGAAACCGAGATAAATTGTCCATGAGGCCGTCATATTCCGGATACTGCGACGGGTTTTTCTGATCCCAGAGTTCCGTCCATTCCCAGTATTTCCCGCGCTGCAACCCGCGGCGCAATTCGTTCGAGGTGTAGCCGGCACCGCTGAGATACAGAGTGCTCTCACGCTCGGCTTCGATGCGCCAGACCTTGCCCGTTTCATCGGTAAACTTGTATTCGCCGCGAACAAAACGTTTGCTCCCGGGTTCGAAGGAAAGATCGTGTTCGAACTCTTCGATGTCGAGGACTCTGCCGTCCTCATAGCTGATCGCCCCGGCCGCGTGTGCATGCTTCCCGTTGGCGCGCTCGTAGATGATCGCCATGATGGAGTGATCGGAGAATTCGGCGGAGACCCAGGTCAGAAGGCCGCGCGGCACGGTGCCTTCGCCGCTGTTGCGAACGCCCCAGGTGCGGTCCCGATGCCCGGCTTGGCCGTCCACATTAAACGTCTGGCCTCGCACGGAAACCGTCCCGAAGTATCGCCCCGACTGAAAGAAGTTCACGTTATCGTACATAAGCCGTCCCTGCTTGCGCAGGAAGGGAGACCGGCATTCGATGGGGGCCGCACGGGAAACATAGCGAAGATCAAGAGTGATGCCAATCTTATTCTCCCGGAGATGGATCTCCCAGACCTTCAGGGGATCCACCGTCACGAACTCAAACGGCCCCACGTCCTTGTTCCAACGGCCCGCCTTCAACGAGCGTGAGGCCCGGATGTTGTATTGTTTATCGTCAACGGCGACGACCACATACGCTTCGAGCACATCGTTATTGGGATAGAAGGAAAGCCCTGTATCAAGAACGAATCCGCCAGGGACACCTACCGTGAAGAAGGCCCGCTCGGCCCAGCTGATGTCGTTATACAAGACATGATCGTGCGTCGTGATGAGTTGATGTGTAAAGAAATCGTCGGGCGTTGTAACTGGCATTGTTGTTCCGTTCTCTCCGTTCAGCCAACCATTCGCGTTAGTCGGGGTTCTTCTTCCCTCCAGAACCGGATCGGAGCGACTTGCGCATTTTTTCCCGCTGCAACTGTTCTCGGAGCTTGTAACCCGTCGCCTCGCGGTCCCACGTCTCGGAAGAAACGCCCTTCTCGCGGAGTTCGTGCTTCCGCAATTTATTGGTCGGAGTCTTCGGCAGCGCAGCCAGAAACTCCACGAAGCGAGGAACGGCGAAATAGGGCATCCTGTCTTCGCACCAGGCAATGAATTCTTCGGGCCGCAGTACCGCATCCGGCCGGAGTACGAGCGCAACCTTGATTTCGTCCTCGCCGCCCGCGTGCTCGGATTTCACGGCCACGACAGCACATTCCAAGACAGCAGGATGTGCCGCGATCACTTGCTCCAGTTCGGTGGAGGCGATATTCTCGCCGCGGCGGCGGATGCGGTCCTTGGTGCGGTCGACGAAATAGAAATAGCCGTCCGGGTCGCGCTTGAGGATATCTCCCGTGTGAAACCAAAGATTCCGAAAGGCATCGACCGTGGCTTCCGGCATGCCTACATAACCTTGCATGATGATCCACGGAGTCTTTGCACGGACGACAAGTTCGCCGGGGGTGTCCGGAGGCAACTCCTCGTCCGTCTCGGGATCGACAACCTTGACGTCGTACCAATCCGTTAAACTCCGCCCGCAAGACCCGGCTTTCGAATCCTGCGAGCTCTGCATGGTGACAATACCAATCTCTGTATTTCCGTAACACTCCACCGTGCGCTCGACATCAAAGCGCTCCCGGAAGCTGGCGGCCAGCTGAGTAGGGCATGGGACCGCCCAGACCGCGCGGAGATTATTCTGGCGGTCGTCTTCGCGGGCAGGCTGCTTCATGACAAAAGCCATCATGCCGCCAAGCAACGTCGTAATCGTTGCACGCGAAGCTTGCATTTGCGCAAGCCAGTCACTGGCGCTGAAGAAAGGATAAAAGACAACTTTGGCACCCTTCAGCAGCGCCGAATAGACAGCGATCAACTGCGCGTTGACATGGAATAACGGCAAGGAGGTGTGGTTGATGTCCTGGCTGTTGAGATTCAGGAAGTGCACATTGGCATCCGCAAGAAAATAGCAATGTGCATGCGTCATCATGGTCCCCTTGGAGGGGCCTGTCGTGCCGGAAGTGAAATGAATCGCTGCGAGGTCGTGATATCGGACGTCGACGCCGGGATCGGAGTCCTGCGGATGTTCGAGGAGGCGTGTCAACGCATGGAACCGTAATCTCCCTGAGGGAGGAAGCGAAGATTGCGTATCCGCGCCGCGTATCACGATCTCTTTGAGATCTGGAAGCTCGTTTTCACTAAGAATGAGCCGATCAAGGTATTCGGCATCGATCACAAGAAATCGTCCGCGTGAAGTGTTAGCAAGATGTTTGAAGAAATAGCCTCGATAGGCGGTATTGATCGGGACCTGCACTGCTCCGAGCTTGTTCACTGCAAACCAGGCAAAGAGAAACTCCATGCAATTTGGGAGCATGAGCAGAACCGCGTCCTCGCGACCGACACCAAGTTCCTGTAAACCGTGGGCGAGGCGGTTGACCTGGGAGTTCACCTCCGCATAGGTGAGGGCTCGCTCCTCCGCGTACTGCAGGAAGGGCCGATCCGGTTCAGTCTGTGCCTGCTTTTCCAGAATCTTGCCCAGAACCCAGTCACGCTTATCGGGAAAGGTCAGCGTCAAAGAGGTGCTCTGTTCGGAATCCACCGCTTCAACCCTAGTCATTCTGATAACCTCGGACCAGCAACCACGCGCTACGGAGTAAGAACCACCTTGACTGCACTACGCTCTGCGAGCACATCAAATGCTTGCAGCGAATCCTTCAGTGAAAACTCGCAGTCGATGAGCGGTTCGAGGTGAATCTTTCCCGTCTCCACGAGCTTGATGGTCCGGTACCAGGCCGAGGCCGTGCGCGCTAGCGAACTGAGGATGTCCACCTCGCGCATCATCAATTGTGAGAAGGGCTTGATGTTCACGGGGTCATCGCTGACTCCCACTATGCACACCTTGCCGCCGCGCCGCACTATGCCCAAGGCGTCCGTGATGCCCTTCTCGGTCCCGGTGGAATCGAAAACTACGTCCACCCCACGCCCTTCCGTCTCCTCAAGGACGCGGGCCTTCAAGTCTTCCTCGTCAGAAACGACCGCGAGGTCCGCGCCCAACTCCAGCGCGACTTTGAGCCTCGGCTTGGAATGCGATGTACTGGCCACGATGACTTTGGATGCACCGCCGGCTTTGGTGATTTGCGTGATGAGGATCCCGATCGCACCGGGGCCGATCACTGCGACCGTGTCGCCCGGCGATAACGCCGCGCGCTCGACAGGGCGCACGCAGGTGGCGACGGTCTCCAGCACGGGAATGTGTCGATAGGGAATCGATGCCGGCACCTTGTACAGTACTGATTCCGTCACCGCCGCATATTTGGCCGCACCGCCGTGATGGTTGACGCCGAAGAATTTGCGCCGCTCGCATAGATTCGTGTAGCCGATCTTGCAGAAGTAACAGGCCCCGCAGGAAATGAACGGCTCGACGACCACGCGTTCCCCGAGCTTGAAATTCTTCACTTCCTTGCCGACTTCAATGATGTCCCCGCCGAATTCGTGGCCAAGAACCATGGGGATGAAATCACCAACAAGTTCCTTGGCCCAGTCCTTCCACAGATTGATGGCCATGTCTGTCCCGCAGATGCCGCAGGCTTTGACCTCAACCAGCACCTCATTCGGCTTGATCTTTGGTTCGGGAAAGTCCACGACCTCCAACCCGGGCGCCGCCTTTGTCTTCATCAGAGCAAGCAAGGGATTCCTCTTCTTGGACAACAAACCGTCCGTTTATTTCTGCTTGGCACGCAGCTTGTAGCGGTCCTTATCTTCGAAAAACTCGAGAGAGCGCATATGCGTAGGGAATTTCCCTGAATGTGGCGCGCCGGAGGGAATATTGTAGACGGCGCCCTTCCGATAGGTGCGCTTCACGCCGCTGATGGTCAGTTCCATTTCCCCTTCGAGCACGATTCCCCACTGGGCTCCGTGCGCGTGCTCTTCGACATCGCCCAAGGGCGCGATATCGAAGAAACCCACTTGATTGCTCTTGCCCTGAAAAATCCAGCCCTGCACGCCTGGAAAGTGGAGATCGGCTTCGGGCAGATTCTTGATCACATCCGGGAAGTCAGACTCTTTGGCCATGACATTGTCCTTCCTTTCTCAGCACTTGGCTTTATACCGATCTCGATCATTGAAAAAGTCGATGGACTTCAGCGGGCCTTTCCATCGTGCGCCATGCATGACCCCGGCGGGGATGTAATACGTGTCGCCCGCGCGCAGAGTCTCCGTCTTCCCGCCGATGGTCAGATCCATTTCCCCCTCTACGATGACCCCCCATTGCGCGCCGTGAGCGTGCTCGCCGGCATCGGCTGCCTGAAAATATTCAAAAAAACCGATCTGGTGATCATCCCCCAGCAGAAGCCAGCCACGGACTCCGGGAAAATGTATGTCCACCTCGGGAAGTTGAGTAATAATTGCGGGGAAGTCAGCCATCGTGTATCCCTCCTTGACGAGTATCAGCCCTTGGCCCTCACTGCTTTTGCAGCGCGCTGGCGCAACCACTCTGGCTTCACCTTGCCGAGCTTAGCGTAAATATCCTCCGGCCAATCGTGCGCTTCCTTGTAGTGCAGATGTATGGTTTCGCTATCTCGATCCTGCAGCGGATGGATTTCCACCCACAACGGGTATCCGATCTGTTCGATCGCATAGATCTCATGCAACATGTGGCAGTGCGTGGAATAAACAGGGTAGTTCGTATTCATCCAGGTTATACCGCGCGGCTCGCGCATCAGATGAAAGCTCGCCGGCGGCAGATAGCAGCCGAATGTCGAGTAGCGCACCCGACTGTCGGAGATTCGTGCCGTTTTAGGCTGGTACGCGCTCGACCACATCCGGTGGCACGCACCGAGCGGCTTACCTCGGAAGGTGAATTTTTCGTCATCCTCCGTCACCCAGAACGTACTTCCATGCGCCCGCCATACCATGCACCACATTTCGATCTCGGTCTTCTTGTCCAGCTCGGCAATGTCTTTCAGGAACTCGGACATCAGCATTTCCGCAACCCAGTGTAGCGCCTCTTCCACATGCTGCTCACCCATGTTTCTGGCGATGTAACTGAGCATACCGGCGATCATGATTCCATGCGGGTCCTTGGCCCGCACCAACTCGTCGTCCATGATCGTGGACAGCTCGCGAGCCGCCGCTATATCCTGGCGCGCGATGGCTTGCTCGAGCCGCAAGGACAGCGGCGTGCCCAACGTCTCCAGTTCTTGGTCCGTGAACATCCGCTTCACGCGCGGCTTGTCTTCCCAGTTTCCCGGCTTGGCTTTTCCAATCTGCAGATATGCGCCGACCGGTACATCGCGCGGATCCTTATACAGATAGAGAACGCACGGCTCCGTGTCCGGATCCTTCTCTGGCAGGTGGCTCACCCACAACGGATATCCAAACACATCCGTGGCCATGATCTCATTGAACAAAATGCATGTGGAACAGAACGCAGGCACCTTGCTCAAGCCGTGCGTGGCCGGGCGGGCCTGGTTCAGGATGACGAAATTCTTGGGCGGGCCATAGGCGCCCTGGTCCGGATATTTGAGCCGGTCCGATCCGATCCTGACGATGTCCCGCTGCAGCTTCCATTCTCCACGGCTGCGCATCAATCGATGACCGTCCCCGCAGGGATCCATGCGAAACGTAAGCTTCTCATCGTCTTCCGTGATGTAGAAGGTGCTCCCGCTCGCTCTCCACCGGCTGGCGAGATACTCAATCTGTCCCTTGCGATCCAGTTCCCGCAACTCCGCCCACACCGGCTGCATGGCGTATTCCGCGGCGCCGCGGACAGCCTCGTGCATGCGGTCCTCCCCAAGTCGTCGCGCGATGTAGGTTTGCAACGCGGTGAGCCAATTCACGTACGGCTCGTGAATCACGAGGCATTCCTGATCCATGAGCTTCTGGATCTGCTTCATCTCCTCCCAGTTTTTCCCATCCGCCGCGCGCTCCAGCCGGATCGAAAGCGGCGTTGCCAGCTTTTCCAGCTCTTCCTCGCTAAAAAGTCTCTTCTTAGCCATCATTCCGCTCCTGAGGCAGGCGAGTCTCCTGAAGATTCATTAGTTAGCCTTATCTACCTGGCATCGCCCACTCCCAAAGTTCTTTTCGTCTGCGCAGTAAACTCCTTGCACAACTGCGGTATATACCTCGCGTTTGATGGCTACGGCCTGTTCGAGATCTCGCATACTGTCGAAACTGCGGAGGTACCTCTCTTGCGATGACCACTGGCCTGCACGTACTTCCGGACACTCGGAACAATCCCGGGCCCCTTGCTGGCTAGATTTATGTGGATCGTCCGGTAGTGGCGTTGTGTCTGTTACTCGGGCAATTCCGGATTGCGCTTGACCGCAAACATTTACTTCAAATGGCCTACTCCCTCCCTATAGTTGAATCATCTCTAGGATCAGCCCGTCTGGGTCATAGAAATACGTCGCGCGCACCTGCCCCATCGTCGGAGCCATTTCCGTCTTCGGACGGCGCGGCACGCGGATCCCCGTCGTCTGCACCTGAATCGGCGGGGTCGTGAACTTCACCCCCTTCGCCTTCAGTTGCTTGTACTGCTTGTCGATATCATTCGTCAGAAAACAAATGTGCGTCCATCCGTGGTCACACACGCGATGTCTCCGCCGCGCTTTCACTCCCTTCGGGCTGAGGAAGTAAAAGAGTTCGATCATCCCTCCACCGAGGTCTTCTGGAACCGCCAGGAAGGACAGACGAAACCGCTCATTCTTCAACGCGTGAATCGTCTGCGCCGAGGGGCTGCGGTCAAACTCGATCTCCGTAACTACCTGGAGTCCCAGAGTGTCCCGGTAAAACTTCAGCGACCGCCCATAGTTGGTAACCGTTATGCCGGTGTGATGAATCTTGGTGAACAAGAGTGCTCCTTGGTCCCTTACTTCGCGGACTTGATCAGAAATTTGCCTTCGTCCGCCGGTGTTATGCCCTTGCACAACTGCCCCGTGTACTCTTCCCGCTTCAGCGGCACAACTTCCTCGATCTCGTATACGCGGACGTTCGCGGGGACGTTGGTATCCATGAAGTTCTTGTGATCTTCGAAACAAGCTTTCATCTCGGGCGTGGCAAACGCCTTTTCCAGCTCGTCCTTGCTGTCAAAATAGAGGTCCACAAAGCGGTCGAACTCCGGCTCCGCGGCATGTGCCTCTCCCCACTTATTGAAGTCGTAGACTACGCAGGAGCGGACCTTGTTCTGAACATACTTCCTGAAACTGGGAATGTTCTGGAAGGCCATCCGCGCGAGTTGCGTATGAACGGTCCGGTAATGACGTTCACACTCCTCCTCGGAAAGGTCTGGATTTTTCTTCCAAGTAAACGTGAATTTCACCATCGCTGCATTCCCCTCCTCGATTGATTCAAATCCTCGAAACGCGATCGACTGGAAAACGTAGCGGAAGGCGTCCCGATTCCTTTCACCGCCGCTTATTTCCCCAATTGGGTGATTTCCACGAGCTAACTATCCGGATCCCGAAAGAACATTCCCCTTCCACCCCGCTCACTCTACTTAGAACAGCAGCTTTAAGCCGAATTGGATCTGTCGCGAATTGGTGGTCGTCGACGTGATCTGACCGGCTGTTGGAAGTATGCTCCCATCCGGGTTAAACAGATCATTCTGGGGGAAGCCAAGATTCGTATGATTGACGATATTGAAAAACTGGGCAACGAATTGAGCCCGGAGGCGCTCTGCGATGACCGTCGTCTTCATGACAGAGAAGTCGACATTGGTCAGGCCTGGCGCCTGTAAGGCATTGCGCCCGACATTGCCCTGCGTGCCGGCGGTAGCCGGAACGAACGCGGCGGGGTTGTACCACTGGCTCGCAGTGTGGGGAAGCATGTTGCCTTGGAAGTTGGGATTCAGGCTGGGACGGTCGAACGGGAGCACGTTGCCGGAGCCCGAGAAGTTCTGTCCGGCCAGCACGCTGAAGGGTGGTCCGCTCTGAGCGGTAGCGATCCCGCTGACCGACCACCCACCGGCCAATTTCTGCAAAGCACCGCTCGCCGTTCCGCCGATAAGACGACCTTGCCCGAATGGCAAGTCGTACACGAAGTTGAGCACTAAGCGCTTGCGTATATCAAAAGCTGCGCTGCCATAATCCGAGGGAATATTAAACTGGTTCGTTGTACTAGCAGAGGCAGCCTGCACATTCCCTGCAAACTCGTCGTCGGATAGGTCAATCGTGTGCGACCACACGAAGGAAGCTCCAAACTCGAGATTATGTGACCAGCGCTCTTTCAGCCCTACTTCCATCGCGTTGTAGTTGCCCGTTGCGATGAACGGAGTGTGAAAAACGATTGCGCCGGGACGATTAGTAAGTACTCGTGTGACCGCCCCCGGACAAAGCGGGCTAGCCGGGGAAACCCAACAGGGCGCGCCGTTCGAGAGGGTAACGTGACCATTCTGGCTATCTTCGGTCAAAGCAGGCAAGTGAATCGTATGAGAGCCTACATAGCCGGCGGTGAAAGCCAGGTTCGAAGTAATCGACGCTTCGGCCTGCAGGTTCCACGACTGGGTTTGGGGCGCGTGGATGGGATTTCCCCAGATCAGGAAAAACGACCCATTCGCAGGGTTGGCAGCGACCGCCGGCGGCACTAACAGGGCATCTGGGCAGTGGGGGAACGCCAGATAAAGCCCCGGCTGCGGTCCGCCGCATGAGGCCGGGGTGGGAGCCAACGCTTCGATAAACGTGTTGGAGACGCTCCCCGGAGGATTGACATACAGTTCGGTGCGGAGGTCTTCGAGCGGCGTGTAGTTGTAGAAAATCCCGGCGCCCCCGCGGACGACCACTTTTGCATTCCCTAACACGTCGTAGGCAAAACCAAAGCGCGGCTCAAACTGATGGAGCGTGTAGTTCTTGAAAAGACTATTGCCGATGGTTATCTGGGTCGCGTTCGGGCCGGGTAAGTTGGACTGCCGGCCACGGGCTTCCTTGACCATCGTCCACGGTTCATAACGGAGGCCCAGGTTCAGGGTCAGCCGCGGGGTTACCCGGAAATCGTCTTGCGCGTACCAGGCGAAGAAGGTCTGCCGCATACCCCGGGGTTGAAAAGCATTAGTTTCAATGAGGTAGAGTTGTGGGTCGGCCGCCAGCAACGAAGCTGCGGTGTAAAACGTGTAAGCCCCAGGGACATCTTCGCCCTTGCCTTTGTCATTTAACTGATACCGCTTGATCAGCCCACCGAACTGGAAGGTGTGCTTTCCTTTTACCCAAGTCACGCTGTCGTCCCCCTGGAACGTGTTGGCGAAGATATCCAAAGGGGCGTTGGAATCCCCGCCGAGGGCGGAAAACGCGCCGCTGGAGGCAGTCAAGCCGCCGCCGGTTCCGGAAACGGTGATAACCCCCGGCTCCCGCCCAGGAGCGAAAAGCAGGCTCTGATCGAATGGAACGTTGGCGGTCACGGTGACTAACGTTTTCGTGCGGTTGACGCCGAAATGGACATCGTTGACAACCTTCGGCGAAAAAACGTGCACCTCGCTCAGCACCGCGTTCTGGAACCGGTTGACGTCAGCATAGGAAAAAGCACTTGTCCCAGTGTTGAAGTTATTGTGGTTTCCCATGTATTGGTAGCGACCCGTGAGGGTGTCCGCGTCGGAAAAATGCTGGTTCACCTTGGCCACGAAGAAATTCTGGTCGATGGGTTCGAGATCGGGTACCCGCGATATAGCCACACCGTTGCCGATCTCTTGTTGTGGAGCGGGGTAGAGCGAGAGGTAAGGGATCATCGCCGGGGCGATCGTAAAGGTATTGGTGGACGCATTATAGCCGGGTAGCGGGAGGCCAAAGGGATCCGGCTTGCTTAAACCTATCGCGGTGATCGCGGCAGGATCGCTAATGATACCAGTGCCTGCGGCGGCAGCGCGAATCGTCTGGTCAGGGACAAAGTTCAGTTGTGTTGAGGTCAGGCTCTGCCGGAGTCCTTCGTAGTTGACAAAGAAGAAGGTTCGGTCCCTCTTGATCGGGCCGCCCACGGAAGCGCCGAACTGGTTGCGCCGGAACGGCGGCCTCTGCGACGGATCGAAGAAGTTGCGGGCATCCAAGACATCATTTCGAAGATAATCATAGACGTCGCCATGGAGGCCATTCGTTCCGCCCTTCGTCTCGTAACTGATCACGGCGCCCGCATCCTGCCCGAATTCTGCCTTGTAATTGTGGGTCTGAACTTGGAACTCGGCGATCGCATCGCCTCCCAGCATGTCTCCCCCACCGGTTCCCGGCACCCCCGCGCTGGTCGAATCGCTGATATCTACGCCGTCCTCAATAAAAGCCACTGAGCCCGGCCGTTGCCCCTGAGAAACGATTACAGTTCCCTGGTGCTGCTGCGCCGCCGTCGCGTTGTTCGAGGATGCGGCGCTCGTGAAGACGCTCACACCCGGCGTAAGGGTGGTAAACGTCGTAAACGTGCGCGAGTTGAGGGGAAGCTCCTCCATCTGCGTTTCGCTTACCGTGGCTGCGACCGTGCCGCTGGTCGTCTCCACCAGAGGCACCGTAGAGGTGACCTTGATCTCTTCCGTCACCTTCCCAACCTGAAGTTGGATGCTAATCTTGGCGTGCAGACCCACTGTCAAGGTGACGCGGCTCACCACGCTCTGCCCAAAACCCGTTGCCTGCGCGACTATGCGGTACTGGCCCAACGGCAGATTGAGAACCTCATAGTTGCCGTCGCTGCCTACCACCGCGCTTCTCACCAATCCGATGTCAAGGTTGGTAACCGCTATTTTGGCTCCTGAGATGAACCTGCCGGAGGCGTCTGTGACCGTGCCAGAGATCGACTGCGTCACCTCTTGCGCCCAACTCGGAGCTACGAGGAGGCTGACGCATAGAAGTAACAACCCCGACATGGTAAAGAAGCTGCAAATTACGGTGCGTCCCTCAAAAAGTGATCGAATCTGTGAGCTCAAACCGTCCCTCCCAGTAGCGAAAAGCCGCCTCTCAACGGAATGCTTCTTGCTATCTCTCGCAGCAGAATTGGGACGAAAATAGCCTCGTCCGCCTTCTTACAGGCCGCCACGCTTCGCACAATTGCTCTTTCGTCACCCGATTGGATTGAAGTTTTCACTACTACCAAACGGTTGTTTGAATCTTGGACCAGATGACTTGTACTCCCCTCCCCACTCGTTGTCAAGTCTTTTTTTGGGGGGGGTCTTTTTTTTTGGGGGGGTTCCCCGCGCTCACGGGCACCATCTCAGCACAATGCGGGATCTGAAGGGAACAACGGCCCGGGATTCCGATTACCGCCGAAGAATTAACGGTTGTGGGAAATACCTACGGCGCAGCTTGTGCTCAATCAACCTGATGCTCAAGAAAAGGAATGCCTAAATCTGCCTCATTGTGCTCGCAATGCATTTCTGGAGTTCTCTTGACTCTTCCGGCTCGGCTTTCAAACAGTTTGCGAGTTCTTCGCGACAGCAAATAAGGAGCGGTTCACGTGTCATTCCCACTTACCTCTTCTGCCTCACGATTCCGCTCCTGACGATACCCAAGTAAGTCTTCTTCACCGTTTCAAGTGGAGGCGCATTCTCTCGGTACCACTGTGAAATCCAGTTGCACATGCCGAGTACCGCGTTCACAAACAAGTCCGGATCCCCTTCCACGAACGCGCCCGACTCCTGTCCCCGGGTGATGATCTCCACAAAAATCTCGTGATACTTCCTGCGAGCCTTCTGAATCTGTTGTTTTCGGCGCTTAGAAAGCGCATTGAACTCGTGGAAAAACAACCCGACTCGAGTCTGATTCCGGATGATCGCCTCGATGTGTTGCTCCAGGCCCCTTTCCAGTTGCTCCGCCGGATCGGTAACACCCTTCAGCGCCTTCTCCACGCCCGCCTGCCCGTGTTCGATCACGTCCAATAAAATCTCGTACAATAGCTCTTCCTTGGATTCGATGTAGTAGTATATCGACCCCTTGAGGATGCCCACTTCCTCAGTGATGTCCTCGATCGTTGTTGCGTGATACCCCTTCTCGTAGAAGTGCCTTGCCGCCACCTCAAGGATCGACACCATTCGATCGCTGCCCTTCGCCGTTTGCCATGCTCCTTCCAAGTGCACCCCCTCCCCTGAGCGCCAAAGCAAAAGCCGAAATCTAACCGCGCGTATGCTCCTGCGCCTCGAAAACTAAGTTGGACGCCACTTGCCGTCCCGTCCGCCTGAGCAAAACCATTTCCCCCGTCAGCCGGATGCCCCAGGCTATCCCATCACAGAGATCACTTCCCTTCCGAAGCGTTCAATGCAACGCAGCGTCTCCTCGTGGGGCGGCCCGCTGGCCAGCCGAAGCCGCAGAATCACGTAATCGGTTCCAACGGCCGAGCCAAATTGCTTCAGCGTAGCGATCACGTCGTCGGGACCGCCCACGACCAGACGATCGGCGCGGTGCATGGCAAAAAGAAGGTCGTCGGGAGATCGCACATCTTTCAGCCACGGATCCGCCTCCGCCATCCACTTCGGAAGTTGGCTGACGTAGCTCCAGTATTCCTGCCGTGCGTAGGGCCACCACTGGCGCTCGGCTTCCTCCAAGCTCTCGCCCAGCCAGCCATCGCGAAAGAGCATCACCTCCGGCTTGTGTCCATGCTCCTGGCAGTTTTGCGCGTAGAGTTCCCGCCAGGGCGCCAGCACTTCGCAGCGCCGCAGCGGATCGGTGAGCCAGCCCAGCCCATTGCACCCGCTGCGTTTCACTCCCGCCTCCGTCATTGCGCCCATGAAGATCGGTGGACCAGGCCGCTGCACCGGTTTGGGACTTAGCTCTACCCCGGAAAAGCTGAAATGCTTTCCCTCGAACGACACCCGCTCCTCGCTCCACGCGCGCCGGATCACTTCCAGGCTTTCCATGAAGCGCCCAACCTGCTCCTTCTTCTCGACTCCAAAGACACGCAGCTCTCCTTCGATGTCACCCAGGCCCACACCCAGCAGCAAACGCCCGCCCGACAGGATGTCCAGCATGGCGCAGTCTTCGGCCAGCCGGATGGGATGGTAGGCCGGAAGGATGATCGTCGCCGTGCCCAGCCTCAGCGTCTTCGTGCGCGCGGCGATCGCCGCCAACGCCACCAGCGGCGAGGTGCAAAAACCGTCAGCGCGAAAGTGGTGCTCCGGCAGGAAGCAACTGTCGAACCCGGCGTCCTCGGCCGCCACGGCTTCTTCTAGGACCTCCTCCCACCTGCGCCGGATGTGGTTTCCCGCCGGCGGATCCTCGGGCATGATGAAGATTCCGAATTTCATGAAGAACTCCCTACAGAAATTACTAGTTGTCGGTGTCCGAATCGTTCCAAATTCATGACGCGGTTCCTGCCGCGGCAATCGAGTCCTGCCTGCAAACGTTCAAACGCTCATTCTTGCCTGGAGCACGAGCTGATCGGCTGTTCGCAGCGCCAGCGCTTGCATCGTAAACGTCGACTCCGAAGGCTTGTTGGCCACAAACACACTACCGTCCGCAATGTACAGGTTCGGGACGTCGTGCGCCTGACCCCAATGATTTACTGCGGAAGTGTCCTGGGCTTTTCTCATCCGGCACGAACCCATCGGCTGTAGGCGCCGCACCGGGCGCTACGAAAATTCCACGTATCGCGCGCGCCCACGGACCGCATCAGTTCTTCGACCAGCGTCTGCGTATCGCCTGAGACCCTCTTATCGTCTGTGGAGAGACTCCATGCAGAAGATACTCGAGACGAAAGACTCCCGCCGGGCACGACGACTACACTACCCGCTCCACCAAAGACTCACGAACTCTCTTCGTGAAGGCATGGCTGCCACCCCTTGTTCACTGCGCTGTAAACCCGCCATCGGCCACCAGCGCATGCCCTGTGATATAGCTCGATTCGTCGCTGGCCAAGAAAAGTGCGCAATTCGCGATCTCCTGAGGCTGCCCCAGACGGTTGAGCATCGTGAAGCTCCCGTAAAGCTTCCTCACAGAATCGGGATCCGTTGGGTTGATTGTTGCGCAGGCGCGACTCAGCATCGCAGTATTAATCGGGCCCGGACAGAGGCTGTTCACACGGACGTTGTGCCGCGCGTAATCCGAAGCCATACTCCGACTAAGCTCTACGATCGCAGCCTTCGAAGCTGCGTATGCAGAATATTCCTTCACCGCGACAAGTGCCGCAATCGAACCCAGATTGATAACGGCTCCGCCGCCTGCTTTGATGATCTCTGGCACTCCGAAGCGGCTCATCACAAATGTTCCGCGCAGGTTAACGGCAATCTGCAGATCCCAGTCCTCTTCCCTTGCAGTCGTCACTGATCCAACAGTTTCGATTCCGGCGTTGTTCACCAGAATGTCTAGCCCGCCAAGAAGTGCAACCGCTTCTTTCACCATCCGCTGCGCATCTTCCGTTTTTGAAACATCGCCGATGGTAACCATTGCGCGGTAGCCCTTGGCCGTCAGTCCCTTCACGACTTCATCTGCGCTGTTTCGATCCAGATCTGCAATGGCCACCGATGCGCCTTCCTGTGCAAATCGCTCGGCCATTGCACGACCAAGCCCCGAGGCGCCGCCCGTAATTAACGCTCTTTTTCCTTTGAGTCTCACGTAATCACTCTCTTTATCGCTCTAGCTTTAGGTCACGCCTCAATCCATCAAAACCTTTGCCGCCACACTCCTTACGGCGAGCCTGACTCTCGCCTTGAAGGCCCCTCACTGTCAAAGAGCTGTTTTCTGTCACGAAACTAGTCGTGCAATCTGACTTATTCATTTCAGCACAATCTTACAACCTCGCAGCAGGGTTGGCTCGAACTGAAACGCAAGAACCTTTTCATTCTCAGTAAGCCGCAGCAAGAACAATCGAGTAACTTCTGGTAGTTCGAGAGCATGATACTAACGTGGGGAACCTTGGTTGCCATAGCCGACCCTCACGTCATGACAAATCAAACGACCGTTTGGTTATCCGCGAACTTAGCCTCTTGATCGCCCATTGTCAAGCACGAGCATCGTCCGCGATAAAGCGCGCCGTGTGCGCCGCAAGAGCCTGGATCGTCAACGTAGGGGAAACAGCCCCTGGTGTCGGAAGCACACTGCCGTCCGCAATAAAAAGATTGGCAACGTCGTGGCAGCGGCCGACAGAGTTGACAACGGATTTTTTCGAATCGACCCCCATCCGACAAGTTCCCAGGAGGTGCGCGGAGCCTCCAAGTCCCGGTGGCATACCTGTAGAAGTAACTTTGGAAGCGCCGGCGGCATCGCAGATTTCGGAGGCTTTCTTGATCCCTGCGTTCATCAGAGCAATGTCGTTGCTGCACCAGCCGTGGACAATGTGCGCCACGGGAATCCCGTTGGAGTCAACCACCGTCGGATCGAGCTCTATGCGATTTGTTTCTTGAGCCATATCTTCGCCGCAGACCCAAATGGAGAGGGTGTACGGGTACTCGTGCATCATTTCTTTCAAATCCCGTCCCCAAGTAGTCGCATTTTGCCCTTCAAAGAACAAGAACATCAAAGGGGCCGCAGCCATGACCGTCAGAGAGTACCCGCGAGCATAGCTGTTTTGCCGATTGGTTTCGTAGAAGTCCTGAACATCGGAGTGAGCACTAAGTCCCTTGTAACTTAAACCCGCACCGACCTCTTTCCCAAATTTCCCATAGACCATGGCTTGCCCATGCGACATGAAATTTTTTCCGACCAGCCCACTGCTGTTCGCCAGTCCGTCCGGGAAGGACCCATTCTTGGAAAGCAGCAGCAGACGAGGAGTCTCCACCCCATTCGCACAAAGCACGAATGTCTTTGCTTCCTGCTCGCGTTCCTGTTTGTCTCGATTGAGGTAGCTGACAGAGCGTACACGCCCGGACTTGTCGGTGTTCAAACGGAAAGCGAATGCTTCCGGAATGATCCGGGCGCCCAACTTTTCCGCTTTGGGGATTACCGTAACCAGAGTGCTTCCCTTGGCTCCCCAATCACATCCGGTCAAGCAATATGCGGCGTATCGGCAAGATGGCCGTCCATCGTAAGGCTTTGAATTAATCGCACTGGGCGTGTGCAAGAGCCTGACATTCAGACGCTCGCATCCTTTCTTGAAAACGTTGGAAGCGAAGTTAAACGGGTGTGGCGGCATCGGATAATTCTGAGACTTGGGCAAGTAAGGGTTTTCGCCTGAATATCCGGATACGCCGATCTCCTTTTCGACAAGATCATAGTATGGGCTCAAGTCGCTGTACGTGAGAGGCCAGTCAGTTCCAACCCCGTCCCTTTCTCTCGTCCGAAAGTCCGATTCATGGAAGCGCCAGCAAGCCCCTCCGTAAACGAGTGACCCTCCGCCCACACCGTGTCCTCCGAAAGGCATACAGGGATGCGCTCCAGCCACAGTGCGAGGTTCGCTCCAATACAAGTGAGTTAATCCGTGCAGTTCGTCTTGTGTAAACGTCGCAGGGTCATGACGCTTACCTGCTTCCAAAGCGACCACGGAAATGCCTCGACGTGCTAATTCATAGGCGACAATACCACCCGACGCCCCTGTCCCAATAATGCAAACGTCCGGAATATTTGATGCCGGCATCTGTTTACACTCCCTTCCTGTCTGTCTTCTCCGTGCGATCCGCCGGCGTCTCAACCGGCACCCGGTTCGGTTCGCCAACATCGTCAAAGTACGCACCGGGCCCTGGGAACCCGATCACGGAAAACACTCGCGAATCTGTGTAATAGGCGAGCACTGTGTGGTATCGAATTGTCGAGAAAAATTCCTTTGCCCCGACTTCCGTCCATGCTTCCTTTGGTGCTTTATCCTCCGCCAGAGTGCGAATGACGTCTCGTCGCTCGGCTGCCACCAGCTCCAGGAATGGACGACGAAAGGTCGCGACACTACTCTTATCAAGACTGATAATCCCGGTGATGTAGTGCTTCTTGAGAAGCTGCGAGCCGCTCGCTAATGTGTCAATGAAGCTTGCCACCTTTATTTCGGAGGCTCCGACCGCATCTCTATCGGAGGGGATAATCTCCGTAGTAACAGCCTGAACGGTCAGACCTTCCAATGGAGTAAATGCTCTCCACGCTGTCGACTTTGAGGATTCCGGCAAGCTCATCAACATAGCGCACGTAGGAAGGGCGCGAAGAGTTTCGATAGTCACCCAAGTGGCTACCCCGGACCTCGCTATTTGCAAAAACTCCCGGCGTGAGTACCTGTTCGATTCCCGCATTGTCTTCCTCCTCTCGTGATGCTTCTCACTCAAGTTGTCTCCGTTAGTGCTATTCGGCCCCGTACTCGAATGTGTGACCAGGCCGGGCGAACTTGACTACCAAACATTTGATTGATCGCCAGCATGTTCGTTATGCGGCGAAGAATTAGGACCGCAACCAATGCATGCGAGTGTTCGGCCGGGGGAATGGATTCCGCCCTTAAACGGAGGTGCACAAGTCGGAACAAAGATGGTGCCCTCGGCAAGCAAACAAGCGTTTGGTTGCTGTCCAGCAAAGACTATCACATGACCTCAGATGAGACTAGCCATTTGGGATGGGGGAATGTCCGCAATAGTGGAGAGCGTAAATCGAGATTGCAGTCTTTGAAACGTATCTCCGAGGATTTTTCGATTTTTCCGAGGCGCGGACCGCTTCAATCTACACTCGATCCGGCAGTTAGTCGCTCAACTCCGTTCAACTGCATAATCTGTTACCAAAACGGCCTAATCGGCCGCCGCGGTTACCGCGGCGACGATCCCTTGCAGGGCCGCGTCCAAGGGCACGGGCTTTCCCGGGCTCGAATAATCGTAGAAGCCCTTGCCGGTCTTGCGGCCGAACCAGCCGGCCATCACCAGGCGCTTCAGCAGCGGCGACGACGCGTTGATAGTGCAAGGCCAGGCGGCGGGCGAGATCAAAGCGGCGCGGCAGGGAGCGGAAGTCGCGGACGGCATCGGCGGCGGGACGGGCGAAGCGCTGGTTGTAATCGGCACAGAAGCGGGCGAGCACGGCGTTGGCCTGGGGCAAAGTAGTGGCGCGGGCGAGGCGCAGCTCGCTGACCAGACGGTCCTGGCAGGTGCGCCAGGCGCGTTCGATGCGGCCTTTGGCTTGGGGAGAGTAGGCGGGGATCTGCTCGATGCCGAGTTCTTCCAGCGCGCGTCCGAGTTGGGTAGGAGCTTGTTTTCCGGCGAGTTGTTCGGCGAGGGTCCAATGGGGATCGTTGCGCTGGAAGATGGAGTGGCGGTCGCGGTAGAGGCTGAGCGGGACGCCGTGAGTGGCGATCATGGCGCCGAGGGCGCGAAGGTAGCCGAGGGTATTTTCGGCTTCGAGTTGGAAGTGAGCGGCGAGGATCTGCCCGGTGGCGTCGTCCTGAAAGCCGAGGAGCGTGAGCTCGGGACCGCGCCCTTCGAGCCAATCGTGACGCCTGGCATCGGTGAGCGCCATCATGCCGAAGCGCGGGCGGGGCGGGCGGCGGGAACGATATCGACGAGGCCGGCGCTTCTGCGGAGACGCCAGTTTGGCGGCCCGCAAGATACGGCGCACGGTTTCGCGGCTGACGGCGAGGTTCTCTTGGACACGAAGTCCGCCAGATGAGAATCGTTGAAGCCCTGGTACTTGCCGCGAGCCAAGTTCAAGATCAACTGCTTCTGGGGAAGAGAAAGGGCCCAAGGCATGGGGCGTCCGCGATTGCCGTGCTGTACCCAGGCGAGGGAATCGGGCCGATAGCGGCGCTTGAGGCGCTGCACCTGGCGTTCACTCAGTTGCAGCAGGCGGGAGGCTTCGCGTACGCTCAGCCTCCCGCCCGCTGCATTCTCAATCACTTTCACCCGTTGGAACTCTTTCTGACTCATCGTCACCATCCTTACAAGGTGACAAAGTCTCGTTGCAGTTATGGGGTGACATTATCTTGGAGCATCTACATCGGTCGATGACTCGATGTCCAACTCTTGACACTCAGAGTTATAACGAGGACAGGATGTCCCGGTTCTTGAACCCGGCGATCACGC
>Ga0181536_10000385_pt1 | contig 53159 bp, 50 predicted proteins | sample PEATcosm2014_Bin_41_FD_121105 | JGI IMG/M metagenome (GOLD analysis project Ga0181536, IMG submission 121105) | Peatland microbial communities from MTU Mesocosm Facility, Houghton, MI, USA - PEATcosm2014_Bin17_60_metaG | ecosystem: Environmental > Terrestrial > Soil > Wetlands > Peat | place...
GCAGGCGCCGGCTTCCGCGCAGCAGGCGCCGGCTTCCGCGCAGCAGGCGCCGGCTTCCGCGCAGCAGCCTCCGGATGTCTCGCAGCAAGGTCCGGCTGTCCCGCAGCAGGTCCCGGCCAGCGGGCAGCAGGTCCCGGCTGTCTCGCAGCAGGGCCCGGCCGGCGGGCAGGCAGGCTCGGCTTAGCCGGCCGGGGCGGGCGGGGGCGGCCGGGCGCTCACCTAGCCTTGGGTGCCTCGCCGCCCACCTGGATCTGCGCGCCGCGCAGTTCGCGGTGGCAGGCCGAGCAGTACAGCACCGGGGTGAACTCGCCGCCGCATCGGGTATGGGTGAGCAGTGTGGCCGACCCCTCCGAGGCGCGGAACCAGCGGTCCCCCCAGGCCAGCATCACCACGATGTGCGGGAAGAAGGCCCGGCCCTTGTCGGTCAGCCGGTACTCGGTCCGGCCGGAGCCGGAGCTGGCCACGACGGTTCTCAGCAGGCCCATCTCGCAGAAGGCGCGCAGCCGGTCGGACACGATGATCGGCGGGGCGCCCATCATCTGCAGCATGTCGGTGAACGCCGCGCGCCGAGGAAGGCCGCCGCCAGCGCCGACGCCGACCAGCGGTTCCCGATCAGCGCGATCGTCTGGGGCACCAGGCCAGGGCCCGGGGAGCCGCCGGCCGACCGCCACCGGGTCGTGGCCTGCGGCACGGACCGGGCGAACCCGCCGCTCGGGCCGAACGTGCCGCGCACGTCCCGGGTGCCGGCCGGCAGCCCGCAGGCCCGGCAGTGCGGCACGGGCGAGAATTCCTCGCCGCACTCCCGGTGGTACATGGGGGGCAGCGGCTCGGCGTGCTCGGTTACCCAGATGACCTCCCAGGACCAGAGGGTCAGCAGCACCTGCCACAGGACCGGTATTGCTCCTCGCGCCCGGTCAGCGTCTCGTGCCTGACCAGCCCGTTGAACAGGAACCAGCCGGGCTGCCGCGCAACCCGCTGGGCAAGGTGCTCAAGCGCCAGCTGCGGGAGGAGCTGCGGGGGGCGCCGGCTAGCAGCCTGACGCGCGGCGGCTGGCTGACCGCTTCCGGAGCGCATGGACGACCGCGACGCTGCCGGTTATCCAGGCGGTGCCGAAGAGCCATCCGGCGACCACGTCCGTCGGCCAGTGCACGCCCAGCCAAATCCGCGACCAGCCCACGGCGGCAGCGTAGACGGCGGCCGCGGTCCAGACGGCCCGGCAAGGCCAGCGGCCCGGGACCCGGCTGGCCAGGGCCCACCCGCAGACGAGCGCGAACAAGGTGGAGGCCGTGGAGTGGCCGGACGGGAACGACGGGCCGCCCGCCGCGCCGGCCCAGTCCGCCACGGGTGGCCGCACCCGCCCGATCAGGGCGACGACGGCGCCGGCCCGGCGGAAGAAGCGGGTTCCGCTCGCGGCCGCGGCAGCGCCGACCACGACGAGTGCAGGCAGCGTGATCTCGGTGACGCCGCCCCAGCGCAGGTCGCGAGCCAGCCGGATGCTGTCGGCTCGCCTGCGGTGTGGCCCGCTTCCGGGCCCGCCGGATCGGGCCGTCCCCCGGCTGGCTCGCCGTCCCGCTGACGGCTCGCCGGGCCGCGCCTGGCGGAGGACCGGATCATCGCCGCCGCGCTCCGCCGACGAGGTGGCCGATCCCGTGCTGGCCGTGCTGGCCGCGCTGGCCGCGCTGCCGGGCTGCGCGCTGCCGCTGGCCCCACTGCGGCAGCAGGGTAGTGATGACGACGAGCAGCCACAGGCCGCCGGTCAGCGCGCCCGCGAGCACGTCGCTCGGATAGCGCATGCCCCGGTACAGCCGCGACAGGCCGACGATGACCGGGACGCAGCACAGCGCGGCGACGACGGCGCGGGTGGCCGGGCGGCGCCCGTAGATCCACAGCACCAGGATCGCGATGCAGCCGTAGAGGGCGACCGCAGCCGCGGTGTGCCCGGACGGGAAGCTCGACGTCTCCGGGGCCACGTCCAGCCTGGCCACCGGGGGACGCGGCCGGTGCACGACGAGGGTGACGCACAGGAAGATCAGCAGCTCCCCCGCCATCACCGTGATCATGACCAGGGACTCATACCAGCGGCCCAGCCGCCAGCGCAGCAGCAGCACCACGACCGCGGCAACGCTGATGGCCGTGGTGGTCTGGGCCAACGTGGTGCCGACGTAGCTGACGTCGTTCCGCAGGCCCGTGCGATGAGCCGCGAACCAGCGGTCCACCCCCAGGTCCGCGGTGTGCACCGGGCCCGTGCTGAGGACGTGCGTCATCAGCAGGCCGAGCAGGACCATCAGGCCAGATCACGATCGCGCCGCCTGCCAGCCGCAGGGCGACTGCCTTCTTGCCGCCGGCCGGGTGCGGAGCCTGCACGGCAGCTCCGCCACGGCCATGCTGTCTCGGGGCTTGCAGCACCGGCATGCCAGTTTCCTTTCCGCGTGAATGGCGGCGCCCCGGTGCCCCGAAACGGGCCGGGCAAACACACGGCCGGCCCGAGGCATGAATCCGGGCTGGCGCCGCGCGGAACGGCCAGGAAGCCGCAGCGGAACAGTTGCTGGCAAAATGGCGCCCGCCGGGTAGTCGCGGTGACACCGGCCGAATGTCATCAGGGCCCGTGATTCGTGCCGAAAATGAGACCAGATGGTGCTTGCCTGAGGGGTTCTCATGGGTCAAGGTCTTGGTTGTCAGCTTTGCCTGGTGCGCGAGCCGGAAGCCGATACGGGGAGAAATGATGGCTCTTCTGCGGGCACGTGACTGCTCTGCGGAAGCCTCCGGGGAACGGCCTTCTGCGGCTGCCGGGGCACCGTCGCGTCATCGCATGCTCCGGACGCCCCGGTCAGCCGGCCGCTTACCGGCTGCCGGGCGAGGGCATCCGGCGTCGGCCGCGACCAGCACCGGGACGCCCGCCACGAGCAGGGAGCAGCGCAGATGACCATCAGCAGGCTCACTGCGGCCGTCACGGCTGCCGCCGCCGTTGTCCTGGCAGCCGGCGGCGTCTCGTCGGCCGCCGAGGCCCAGGTTCCCGCGGCCCGGCCGGCCGCGGGCGGGTCCATGACGGCGCAGCCGTCGTCCGGGCAGGTTGTGCTGATCAACGGGGACCGGGTGGGGGTCCGCGGTACCGCGTCGGGCGTGCTCGCCGCGGTGGCCCGCACGGCACCGACCGGCCTGGCCGGATCGCTGATCAGGCTGCACATCGGCGGGCAGGCCTACGTGATCCCCGCTGCCGCGTTTCCGTACCTGAACCGGGGACTCAGTCCCAGCCTGTTCGAGCTGAGCGCGCTGCTGGGCCATGAGCCCGGCGGGAGGCTGCCCGTGCAGCTGAACTACCGGGGCCGCCTGCACGGGCTGCCCGGCGTGACGATCACCCGGTCCGGCGGCGGGACGGCCCGCGGCTATCTCACCGCGGCGTCGGGCCGGGTCTTCGGCGCGGCCCTGGCCCGGCAGATGATCGCTGATCACAGCCGGGGCAGCTACGGAACCGACGGCATGTTCGCTGACGGGACATCGATCGCGCTGGCCGGGGCGGCGACGGCCGCCCCGGCCCGGCCGGACTACCCGATGCACACGCTGACCGTGACCGGGACGGACGAGGCGGGCCAGCCGGACACCGGGGATGCGGTGAACGTCTTCAACGTCGACAACCTGCTGAGGTTCGGATTTATCGACGGAGGGTCGATCTTCTACCAGGGCTCGGCCAGGTTCAGCGTCCCGGCCGGCCACTACATGGCGCTCGGGATCTTCTTCGACATCAGCGGCCAGACGCTCACTGGCTGGCGGATCGTGACCCTGCCGCAGTTCACCGTCACGGGGACGCAGGCCGTCGGGCTGGACGAGCGGACCGCCACCAGCGAGGTCCGGATGCTCACCCCGCGGCCCGTGGTCACCCGGGACGTCACCCTCAGCATCGACCGGGCTGACGCCGACGGCAACGTCCTGGACGAGAGCATCGACGCGGCGAATGTCCCGCTGCGGACGAACGTGACCAGCCAGCCGGTGACGGTCGGGACCCTGCAGGCCATCACGACCGGGTACCTCACCTCGCCAGCCGCCGCCGCGCGGTACGAGTACGACCTGGACTTCACCAGCCCGAGCGGGCTGATCGGCTCGCAGCGCCACGTGGTGACCGCAGGCAGCGTCGCCACCGTCGCCGCCCGGTACGTCCAGGGCGCCGCCTCGACCGGCGGATGGCTGCCGGTCGGCCTTTTCCTGTCCCAGGCGGCCGGCTTCTTCGGCGGTGACATCTACCCGTTCCGGCTGCCGCAGGCCGAGACGCAGTACCTCTCGGCGGCACCGTCGCTGGTGTGGCTCAGCCAGTACTGGCAGTCTTACGCGGTCCTGGCCGGGGGACAGGCTGACTCGCCGCGCAGCTTCTCGCCGGGCGAGCACACGGCCCTGGACTGGAACGGCTTCCCGCTGCGTCCGGGCTACGACACCAGCCTGCTCGGCCCGGCCGGCCCGTTCCCGGCGCTGCCGTCAGCGAGCCGGGCCGGCAACACGCTGACGCTCACCATCACCCCGTTCACCGACAACACGCCGGGGCACGCCGGCGCCGGTTTCGCCACGGGGATCTTCGGCAGTCTCGGCCGGGTCACCGGCAGCTACCTGCTCTACCAGAACGGCACGAAGATCGCGGGCGGGAACGCGGCGCGCGCGGCCGGCGGGGCGGCCTCGCTTGAGCTCCAGGCCAGGCTGAGCGGCAAGCCGTCGACGGTCAGGTTCGTGCTGAGCGCGGCGCGGACAGGATCGCCGCTGTACGAGCTGTCATCTTCCAGCCAGACGGCCTGGACGTGGCGGACATCCCGCCCGTCCGGGGCCAGGCTCCCGCCGGGCTGGATCTGCGCGACCGGCTACCGATCCTGCACGGTCCAGCCGATGCTGGCCCTGAGCTATCAGGTAGCCGGGCTGGCCGTCAACGGCTCGGCGCCGGCCGGGCCGCAGGCCATCCGGCTGTCGGTCGGGCACCTGCAGCTGGCCAGGGCAGCCCGGATCACCAGGGCGACCGTGCAGGTGTCGGTCGACAACGGCAGGACCTGGCGATCGGCCCTGGTGGTGCCGCTCGGCGGCGGCCAGTTCGAGGTGACGTTCCCGGCCGCGGCGGGCGACTACGTCACGCTGCGGACGACGGCTGCCGATGCCGCCGGCGGGTCGGTCACCGAGACCATAGCCCGCGGCTACAAGATCGCGTCCTGATCCGGGAGCAGGAGGACTTCGATGGGCATGCACGAGCTGATCAGGCACGGTCGCGGCGCGCGGGCGGCCCTGCGCCGGCCAGCGCGAGCGGGCTCCGCCGCCGCCGTCCTGCTGCTGGTGACCGGCCTGTCGGCGGGCTCCGCGGCGGCCGGAACCGCAGCCGCGGCGGCCGGAACCGCGCACGCCCCCACCGGCGGGCTGCGGGCGGCGTGCCCCGCCGCGCCCCGCGGTCAGGCGCGGTGCTACGCGCTGTTCGCTCCGCAGGCGTCGGTGAACGCGGCGATCGCGGCGGGGAAGACCGGGACGGCCACGACGCCGCAGGGCTGGGGCGCGAACGCGATCGAGTCGGCGTACAAGCTGCCGGCCACGCGCAGTCCGCATCAGCTGGTGGCGGTGGTCGATGCGTTCAGCACGCCCGGACTGGAGCGCAACCTGGCCGTCTACCGCGCCGAGTACAAGCTGCCCCCCTGCACCAGCGCCAGCGGCTGCCTGCGGGTGGTCAACCAGTCCGGCCGTACCTCGCCGCTGCCGCCGTCCGGGGTGCCGTACGGGTGGGACGTGGAGACGATGCTGGACGTGTCGATGGTCTCGGCCGCCTGCCCGCACTGCAGGATCCTGGTCGTCGAGGCGAGCAGCCCGAGTTTCGCTGACCTGGCCGCCGCGGAGGACACCGCCGCCCGGCTGGGCGCGCAGGCCATCTCCAACAGCTACGGGACGCGGGAGACCGGGCTCAGCCAGACCTACGCGGGTGCCTACGATCACCCTGGCCACGCGATCGTGGTGTCGTCCGGAGACAGCGGGTTCGGCCCGGCCAGCTTCCCCGCCAACCTGGCCACGGTAACGGCAGCCGGCGGCACCCAGCTGTCCCGCGCGCGCAATGCCCGCGGCTGGAACGAGCGGGTGTGGAATGCGGACGGCGGGGCGTCCGCCAGCGGCTGCTCCGCGTATGTGGCCAAGCCGCCGTGGCAGCACGATCCGCACTGCCCGGGACGGACCGCGGCTGATGTGGCGGCGATCGCCTGGAACATCCCGATCTACGAGAAGGTCCAGGGCGGATGGCTGACCCTTGGGGGAACCAGCGCATCCGCGCCGCTGATCGCCGGGGTATATGGGCTGGCCGGCAACGCCGCCGCGATCAAGCCCGGCTATGAGTATCAGCACGCGGGGTCGCTGTTCGACGTCACCGTGGGCAACAACAGCGTGCTGACCGGCAGCGGCGCGGTGTGCGGATACGACTACCTGTGCGTGGCGAAGAAGGGCTACGACGCGCCGACCGGCCTGGGCAGCCCGGACGGGACCGGCGCCTTCTGAGCTGGCCGCGGACCGCCGGCCGGGGCCGGCCGCACGGCGGAGCTGGTCATGACGTTCTGATCGCGCCCGCGGCGGCGAGAGCCGGGGCTGGCCGCCCGGCGGCTGATCCGGTCAGGAGCGGAGCGGGTCGAACGGGGTGAGGTCGATCGGGAGATCCGCGCCCATCGCGGCCCGGGCGGCCAGGGCGCCGGCGCTGGGACCCAGGGTGAGCCCGGATGCGCCCAGGCCGGTGGCCACGATCAGCCCGTCGATCCCGGCCACCGGGCCGAGCAGCGGCCGGATGTCGGGTCCAGCGGGCCGGAAGCCCACCCGCGTCTCCAGGTAGCTGCCAGAGCTGAGGCCGGGGGCCACCTCCAGCGCCTGGCCCAGGACTTCCGCCAGGCCGCCCGGCGTCACCCGGTAGTCGAAGCCGGAGCCGGTCTCCCTGGTGGCGCCCGCCACGACCCGTGAGTCGTCGAAGGCCAGCAGGTAGTGGCCGCTGGCTGACGGCAGCACCACCGGCCAGCGGCTGGTGTCGGCGGACCCGAGGGAGATGTGCACGATCTGGCCGCGCTGCGGGGTGACCGCAATGCTGACCCCGGCCGGCTCCAGGAAGGAGGAGGTCCAGGCCCCGGTGGCGGCCACGACGGCATCGGCCTCGATGAGCTCCCCGTCCACGATGACGCCGGCCGCGCGGCCGGCGCGGCAGGCCAGCGTCGCCTGGCCCGGCCGGGTCACGGCCTGGCCGCGGCCGGCCGCCCGGATCAGGGCGTCCCTGAGCCGCCGCCCGTCGACGCGTGCCGCTCCGCCGACGTAGACGGCCGGGCAGCCCTGGCGCAGCGGCGGGAACAAGCGCTGCGCCTCGCCGCCGGACAGAACCTGGACGTCGCCGATCTCCGGGGCGCCGGCGCGCTGCTCCTGCAGCCGCCGCGCGGCCTCCGGCAGCTCCGCGCTGCCCGCCAGGTAGAGCGCGCCGACCTGACGGTAGGAGACATCGCCCTCGCCCAGGTCGGCGAGCGCGGCCACGAGCGCCGGGTACTCCCGCGCCGCTGCGCAGCCGAGGTCATACCAGGCGGGATCATCGCGCCGCGATGTCCACGGGCAGATGATCCCGGCGCCCGCGGCGGTGGCCTGACCGGGCAGGCCGGCATCCACCAGCGTGACCTGGGCCCCCAGCCTGCTGGCCGTGTAGGCGCAGGCGGCACCGGTGATCCCGGAGCCGGCCACGATCAGGCGCATCATCTCAGCTGGCGCTGGACTCGGCCCAGATGTTGACGCCGGCGTCGACGGCATGGCGGTCGATCGCGGCCAGCTCCTCGTCGGTGAAGCTGACCCGGCTGGCGGCGGCCACGTTCTGCTCCAGCTGCGCGACGCTGCTCGCGCCGACCAGGACCGAGGTGACGCGCTGATCGCGCAGCGCCCAGGCCAGCGCGAGCTCGGCCAGGGACTGCCCGCGGGCGCGGGCGATCTCGCCGAGCGCGCGGACATGCTGCAGCGTCTGCTCGCTCAGCTGGTCCGACGACAGGGAGGAATCCCGGCCCGCGGCGCGCGAGCCGGCCGGGATGCCGTCGGCGTACTTGCCGGTCAGCACGCCCTGCGCCAGCGGCGAGAACGCGATGCAGCCCATGCCCTCTCGCTGCAGCACGTCCAGCAGGCCGCCCTCGATCCAGCGGTTCAGCATCGAGTAGGAGGGCTGGTGGATCAGCAGCGGGGTGCCCAGCTGGCGCATGATGCTGGCTGCCTCGACGGTGCGTTCTGCCGAATAGGAAGAGATGCCTGCGTACAGGGCCCGCCCGGACTGGACGGCCGTGTGCAGGGCGCCCATCGTCTCCTCCAGCGGAGTGTCCGGATCGGAGCGGTGGCTGTAGAAGATGTCGACGTAGTCCAGTGCCATCCGGCTCAGCGACTGATCCAGGCTGGCCAGCAGGTACTTGCGCGATCCATGGTCGCCGTAGGGGCCCGGCCACATGTCGTAGCCGGCCTTGGTGGAGATGATCAGCTCATCCCGGTACGGCCGCAGGTCCTCGCGCACGATCCGGCCGAAATTCTGCTCTGCGCTGCCATAGGGCGGGCCGTAGTTGTTGGCCAGGTCGAAGTGCGTGACGCCCAGATCGAGGGCCCGCCGCAGGATGGCCCGCTGGATGTCCAGGGGGCGGTCGTTGCCGAAGTTCTGCCAGAGGCCGAGTGACACCTCGGGAAGCTGGATTCCGCTGCGCCCGCAGCGGCGGTAGCTGATCTTGCTGTACCGGTCATCGGCGGCGATGTAGGTCATGCAGGTGAGTTTGCCATCCCCGCCGGCCGGGTCTCAGGCGGCCCTGCAAGCGCGCCCGGTGCTAGCTGAGGCTGGCGATGAGGTTGATGGACGCGGCCAGGATGATGGAGCCGAACAGGTAGGACAGCAGGGCGTGGCGGACTGGCCGACCTGGCACCGGATGCTGCCGCGGTACCTGGAGGAGCTCAGCTGACCTGGTGCGCTCCGGCGGAGCCGCATGCCCCCGGCTGGCCCGGCGGCCTCAGCGTCAGCGTCAGCTCCAGCGGCTGCTCGCCGCGCAGCACCGAGACCCGCAGCGCAGAGCCGGGAGCGGCACTGGCGAGCTCGCTGTCGAGCGCGCCGCGGCTGCGCACCTCGTGGTCACTGACGGCGGTGATGAGATCGCCCTGCCGCAGGCCGGCCACGGCGGCGGGGGTGCCGGGTCCGGGCGGCCCGGCCACCAGCAGCCCGGCCGGATCGGAGAGTCCTACCGCCGCCCGCCGGGCCCGCGCGACGTGCGCGGGGTAAACCTCGGCGCCCAGCGCGCCGACCGCGATCGCGGCGGCGTCCTCGAATGACTCGAGCAGCAGCCGGAGCAGCCCGGCCAGCTGCTCCCGGTCTGTCGCGGTCAGGGCCGACAGCAGCCTGTCCTCGTTGGCCAGGTGGGCGGGCGCAATCTCGTCGAACAGCCGGAGGCCCTCGTCCGTCAGCCGGATCAGCTGGACGCGACGATCATCGGGATGGTCCTGGCGGACCACGACGCCCCGGCTGACCAGCCGGTCGATCCGGACGCTCATCGTGCCGGAGGTGAGCCCGAGCTGCGCCATCAGCTCAGCCTGAGCCCGGCAGTAGGGCGCTCCGGCGCGGCGCAGCGAGACGATGACGGTGAAGTCCGCCGCCGTGAGGTCGTAGCGATCGAAGACATGCTGCAGCCCGGCATCGAGGTGGCGGCGCAGCCGGGCCAGCCTCGTCACGATGGCCACGGGCGCGAAGTCCAGGTCGGGCCGCTCCCTGGCCCAGTCCTGCAGCAGCCGGTCGACAGAATCCCCGTGGACGTGCACGGCCCCATTCTAGCCGTCGCTTCCCTTGGCTATAATGCTTGGATTCAAGCATTGATAGGCGCACACCTTGCGCCATCCCCAGCAAGGAGCGGGCTCATGAGAATCGCGGTCATCGGCACCGGCAATATCGGCGGGACGCTGGGCCGTGCCCTCGCCGGGGCAGGGCACGACGTGACCTTCGGCTCCCGCTCGCCGGGCAGCGACGAGGTCAGCCAGGGCACGGCGGCGCGGGTCGCAGACGTCGGCACGGCCCTGGACGGAGCGGAGGTGATAGCGCTCGCGCTGCCCGGGCCGGCGGTTGACGGGCTGCTGGCCGAGCACGCGGGCGCGCTGGACGGCCGGCTCGTGCTCGACTGCGCCAACCGGATCGGCGGCCCCGGGCCGGCGAACAGCCACGACGCGATCACCGCGGCGGCGCCCGAGGTGCGGTATGCCCGGGTATTCAACTCCCTCGGCTGGGAGAACCTCGCCGACCCGCAGTTCGGCGACGAGCGAGCCGACATGTTCTTCTCGGCTCCCGAAACTGACCAGGCCACGGTCGCGCAGCTGATCGAGGCGGTCGGCCTGCGGCCTGTCTATCTCGGCGACGGCCAGCATGAGGTGGCAGACGGCGTGCTGCGGCTGTGGTTCGCGCTCGTCATGGGCCGGGGCCACGGGCGGCACCTGGCCTTCCGCACCCTGGAGCGGTAGCCGCCGCGCTGGCGGGAGCCGGCGGCCGCTCAGATGATGAACAGGGCTATCGCCACGAACTGGCAGGCCGCGCCCGCGCAGACGAAGGCGTGAAAGACCTCGTGATAGCCGAACACGGCCGGGTAGGGGTCGGGCCGGCGGCGGTGGTAGGAGATCGCCCCGGCGGTGTACAGCGCGCCGCCGGCCAGCATGAGGATGCCGGCCGCCACCCCGGCGTGGATCCAGACGAACGGCAGCGCGATGGCCGCCACCCAGCCCAGCCCGAGGAATGTAGCGCCGACCACGCGCTCCGGCGCGTGCATCCAGGCCAGGTGAACCCCCGCCGCGGCGAGGGTGAGCGTCCACAGCGTCACCAGGCAGACCACGCCGAATGTGCCGCGCACGGCGAGCAGGAACGCGGGCGTCGCGGTCCCGGCGATCAGGAAGAAGATCATAGCGTGGTCCAGCCGCTGCAGGCGCCTGCTCCAGGCATCGCCCCAGTTGCCGCGGTGATACAGCGCGCTGACCCCGAACAGCGCGCTGACGCTGGCTGCGTAGATCGCGCTCGCGGCGATCCGCGAGCCGCCGTGCGCGCTGGCCAGCAGCAGCGTGCCGGCGACCAGCGAGGCCTCGAACCAGAGCAGGTGCATCCAGCCGCGGAGCTTCGGCTTGGCGTAGTAGAGACCCCGCTGCGCGTCGTACAGCCGCCTGGACGGGGACGGCCCACGGGCGGCTGAGCTGGAGTCCAGGGCTGCCACGATCGACCTCCAGGGTGCTGCTGGCCGGCAGCGACGTTTCCGAGTCGTCGCCGGCGCTGGTGCATCCAGTCTCGCCCATAACTGGACCGCCCGGGCAGGACCGGGCTACTGCCCTCGTCCTTCCGTCCGTGCTCGCCGGGGCCCGGAGCCGCTGGCTAGAAAGTCATGGCTTGCGGCCCACGCCGCCCCACAGCGCCGCCGGGCTGCTGGCCTCGGCCTCCGTGTCCGGCCGCCATTGCTGGACTCGCACCAGCCCGGGCTCGACCAGGTCCAGGCCGCTGAAGAAGCGCAGCACCTCATCGTGGCCGCGGAAGGTGACCTTCTCGGCCATGAGCTGATTCAGGCGCTGCGCCATCTGGCCCATCGCCTGCGCCTCGATGTCCGATGCGGGATGCGAGATGACCAGGTAGCTGCCCGGCGGCACCGCATCGACCAGGCTCGCGACGATCGAGCAGGGGTCGTCGGCGTTGTCAATGTGCTGCAGGATGGCCATCAGCATGATCGCTATCGGGCGGGAGAAGTCCAGCGTCTGCGCGGCCTCCTGCAGGATTGTCCGGGAATCGCGCAGGTCGGAGTCGAGGTAGTGGGTGACACCGGGCTGGGTGCTGATCAGCAGGGTGCGGGCGTGCGCCAGCACGACCGGGTCGTTGTCGACGTAGACCACCCGGCACTCGGGCGCCACGGACTGCGCGACCTCGTGGGTGTTGTTCGAGGTCGGGATGCCGGTACCGATATCCAGGAACTGGCGGACGCCCGCTTCCCGTGCCAGGTAGCGCACGGTGCGGGCCAGGAAGGCGCGGTTGGCCCGGACGGAGAACACGATGTCCGGATAGGCCTGCTTGGCTTGCTCGGCGGCTATCCGGTCGGCGGCAAAGTTGTCCTTCCCGCCCAGCCAGTAGTCGTAGACCCGGGCGACGTGCGCGACGCTGGTGTCAAAGGCTGGCGACTCCGTCTCCTCAGCGGCCTCGTCGCGCCACTCACCCGGCACTGGTGCTCCTTTCGCACATCACGGGCGTCCCTTCGGCGGCATCACCACCTGGTGCCGAGGTCGGCCGGCGCCGGGCGCGGGCACTGGCGGAACAGCCAGGACGATATCACCGTGCGATGACGCCAGGCCTTTCCTGGCCGCCCGTTACTTCCATAAGCTGGTGCACGTGCAAATGACTTGTGCAGAGGATGCTTGCACGGTCGATGTGCATCATGCAAAATGGAACAGGCCAGCATGACCCGTGTCAGACGAAGCCGCTCGGAAGGCGATGACCTCTGAACTCATTACGCCTGGCGGACGGCACGGCAAGCGCAACCGCGGTGAACTGGCACTGGCTGACGTCGGCGCCCGAGCTGGCCGGCGCGGCGGGCACACGGCTGCTGCCTGATCCTGTTCCGCCGGGCTGGGCCTGCTTCCCGCGGATTGCCACCAGTACGCCGACGGCCGACGGCAGCTCGATCGCCGCGGCCCGCGGGTTCACCGTGGCTACGCTCCAGCGCTGGGACCTGGCCGAGCGCTCCGACGATGTCTCGGTCGTCGTATCCGAGCTGCTGACCAACGCCCTGCGGCACGCGCAGCGCGACCCGGCCGACCCGCCGCCGGGCTGGCCGATCCGCCTCGGGCTGCTGCATCCAGGCCCCTGGGTGATCTGCGCGGTCTCGGATCCGAGCGTCAGCGTCCCGGTCCTGGCGGAAGCCGGGTACCTGGCCGAGCACGGCCGCGGGCTGCGCGTGATCAGCGCGCTCAGCGACAAGTGGGGCTGCACCGTTCGCCGTGACCGGGGCAAGGTTGTCTGGGCCCTGTTCTCGACCGATGGCCGGCCAGCAGGGGACGGCTGGGTCTAGCGCGCGTTCCGGCGGCGCGGGTAAGCCGGGCACCTGATTTACGGCCGGGGCGCGATCTGGTCCCAGAACCCGCAGTGGTGGTCGAGAGCTATCTGCCCGGAGGTCCCGACCTGGCTGTCCCCGCCGACGTTCAGCGACATGACCTCGCCGGAGGAGTTGAACTCCGGCCATAGGAGCGTGTCGGCGGCGCTCGGGTCGCCGGTGCGGGCGAAGGCCGTCACGTCCGCGACTTCCTGGTCCTGCAGCACCCGGCCGTCGGGGCCGGTGTGCTGCGCGTGCGCCTGTTCGGCCCGCCGGAGGCTCGCATCGCGCAGGCGGCCCGGATCGAGAGCATCGACCCGCCCGTCGCCCGGCAGCGGCTGCCCGAGGTTGACACTGGGCGCTGACCAGCCCGGCCGGGAAGCCAGGGAGCCCGGCCGCTCATCGCAGCGATGCGCTCTCGCCGCGAGCGGCCGCGCGCGGCCAGAAGGAGCGGCTGCCAGAATGATGACCATGCGACACAGCCAGCGCTCACCGCGATCGGCCGGCTCGGCCGGGTCCATCCTGTCGATCGGCTCGGCCGGCTCGATCCTGTCGATCGGCTCGGCCGGGTCCATCCTGTCGATCGGCTCGGCGGGATCGATCCTGTCGATCGGCTCGGCCGGCTCGCTGGCCTCGGTGCTCTCGGTCGGCTCAGCGGCGAGCTTGGGCTCGGTCCTGTCCGCCCTGTCCCGCTGGTCCGTCCGCGGGTGGCGCTCGGCGCCGGCCGGGAAAGCCGTCAGGCCCGGCGCTGAAGCGCCGGGCCTGACAGCTGAGAGTGATGAGGTCTAGAGCGGGATAACCTGCTCGGCCTGCGGGCCCTTCTGGCCCTGGCCCGCCGTGAACTCGACGCGCTGGTTCTCCTGGAGGCTGCGGTAGCCGTCAGCCTGAATCGCGGAGTGGTGAACGAAGACGTCGGCCGTGCCGTCGTCCGGGGCGATGAAACCAAAGCCCTTGTCAGCGTTGAACCACTTCACGGTGCCTTGAGGCATTTTCTTCTCCTGCTAGTACGATCTTCGGGATCCACGTATGTGCAACCCGGGTTGGCGCGACCGCCTGCCTGAAATGCCTGGCTTTGAATGCTCACGGCGCCCGCGTGTCAGAATTTCGCAGGCGCGCGGTAACACGTACACGAATTTCGACTACAACCACTACCCATTAAACACCATCCCGCGACCGGCTGCCCCCCGGACCCCGGTTCCGTGTCGTCCCGGCGGCCAGGCCGTCCTGGCGGCCGGAACCCGCGGGCCCGATCGGAGCGGCCCCGCGATGATCGTTAATTGATGATCTCTATTGGGGTACTCCGGCGGACGCGGCCGTGCCCGGCGCCGGGCTGGCCGGCAGAATTCGCGCGTATGGCCCAGGGAAGACCATGGCTATGTGGCCGGTGTTCAGCCATTTCACGACGTACGGCGGCGAGCCGTCCGCGTTGCGCAGCCCGATGACCACGCCGACCCGGTCGCTGTCGCTATCCGGGACCAGCCGATCGCCTATCTGAGCCCTCATCACGTGCCTCCCCGTGGCATCCCCCTGGCGCCACTTCCGGCAGTCGGACCCGTTCAGGTCCTGTCAGCTCAGCCTTCGGCAGCGCGCGGGCGGCTACTCAGGGGCGAAGGTCCCGGATGGCAGGGCCGTACGCTAGCGGCTGCTGACGCGGCCGGCCAGGCCGGCATGCCGCCGCTGGTGCCGGGCGCCAGCGCCGGCGTGCTCCCGGCCCGCCGCGACCGGTGCCGCGGCCGGGGCGGCCAGCGCGGCGCTGTGCGCGATGCCGATCACCACGACCGGGCACAGCGCCAGCTTCAGGCAGGCCCGGACGACCGATCCGGGCTGGTCGTCACCGTAGCTGGCCGGGCTGGATCCGAGCACGAGCAGATCCGCGTCAGCGGACCGGGAGACGATCACGCGCTCCGGCGCTCCCTCGGCCAGTTCCGCGGTGACCCCATCGGGCGTGACCGGCCCGAATGCTGCCAGCATGGTGGCCGCGAGCCCGTCCCTGACCGCGTCCCGGTCCTCGGTCCCGGTCAGCCGCGCGCCCGCGACCGCGTACGGCGCGGTGCGGCGGGCCGGTTCCCAGGCCCGGACTACGTGCAGGGTCGCCCCGCGCAGCGCCGCCTCAGCGGCCGCCCACTGGAGCGCTGCCTTCGAGGCCAGGGATCCGCTGACGCCGACGACCACGCGTGACTGACCGCTCTCATTCACGACGGCCTCCTGACCTGAGGGCTCCTGGCGCTACTGTCCCGCTGTGGCTCGCTGCCGGGCAGGGCCGAAAGTCCCTGGAGGGCCGGGGCGCCCAGGAAGGCCTGACGACGACGTGCGTGCCAGAATCAGCCTGATGGCGGCGCCAGGCGACTGAGAGCACGGACAAGGAGAGAGATGAGCCAGTCAGGCAGCGGCGATGGCGAGCAGGCCCGGATCGTGGTCGGGGTCGACGGGTCAGCTAACTCCAGGACTGCGCTGCGCTGGGCTGCCCGGCAGGCCCGGCTCTCCGGAGCCGCGCTGGAGGTGATCATCGCCTGGCACTACCCGGTCTTCTACGGCTGGGCGCCAGGCCCGCAGGAATTCGACTTCGGCGCTGCTGCCGAGCAGGCGCTCAGCCAGTCTGTCGAGGAGGTACTCGGAGCCGACCGGCCGGCCGCGCTCCGGACCCGGGTAGCCCAGGGGAACGCGGCCCAGGTCCTGGTCGACGCATCGGCCGGCGCTCAGCTGCTGGTGGTCGGCAGCCGCGGCTACGGCGGGTTCGCGGACGCGCTGCTCGGCTCGGTCAGCACCTACTGCGTGCATCACGCCCATTGTCCTGTCACCGTCATCCGGCCGGCCGGCCATCACCACGGCTAGCCCGCAGCCGGGGAGCAGCCCGCTCCCTCCTGACCCGCCAGCCGGCCGGCTCAGGCCGGGGCGACCTGCTCGGCGGCCGTGCGGTAAGCCTTCTCCTGCACGGTCAGCTGCCTGGGCACGATCAGCACCGGCAGGCTGGCCAGGTGCAGCAGCCGGTGCGACACGCTGCCGAACGGCAGGTGCGGCATGTCGCTGCGGCCGCTGGACCCCAGCACGACCAGCCGCGCACCGTGCTGCTCGGCCGTATCGAGCACGGCCTTCGCGATGTGGCCGATGCGGGTTTCAGCGATGACCGCCTCCGCGGCGATGCCTGAGCTCTTCAGGTCGGCCACGATCTCGGCGACGAGGCGCTCGCCCTCGCCTTCCGGGCAGTCAACCTGCAGCCGGCCGAACCGGCCGACGGCGAACTCATGCACATGCAAAACGATGACCCTGTCGCCAGTGTCATGGCTCAGCTCGCGGGTCAGCTCGGTAGCTGCCGGGACGTGATGCTTGGCGTCGACGGCCAGCAGGATGGTCTTCTTCATGGCTTGTCGCTCTCCTCGACAGCGAGGATGGTCAATTTGGCTCCCCAGATCAGGATCTGCGCCCCGGATCAGGCGGTTCAGGGCCGAAAGTCCCCGCCGCCGCGGCGAATAGTCCCTGGCGGCCGGCGGGCCGCTGGCAGGGCCGAAGGTCCCCTGCACGGACCCCGTTCGGCAGTGACGATCATGGCCGCCCGCGTGATGTCATGGGGGTAGCGCTGGCGAGCGATGTGCTGCAGCCAGCTCGACGCACCGCTGGGAGTGATCATGAGCCGCAGCGAGCACTACTTCGACACCATGCTCCGGCACCTCGGGGCGACGTACTACCAGTCGCTGCACGGTCACGGAACGGCCGCCGACGTGGCCAGGGCGGTCGAGTCGGTGACCGAGGCAGACGGGCACAGGCATGAGCCGGAGCACCCCGATGCCGCCAGGCACCGGCACTTCCGCCGCGGGCACCGCTGGCGCGTCCGCGATGTCATGTCCGCCGATGTCGTCACCGTCGGGACCACGGCCACGCTGAAGCAGATAGCCCAGCTGATGAGCGAGCGCGGGCTGAGCGGCCTGCCCGTGCTGTCCGAGCACCGCAAGGTACTCGGCATGGTGTCGGAGGCCGACGTGCTCCGCAAGCAGGAGCGCAATCTCGGGCGGCTCGGCACCGGCCTGCCGCACCGCAGCCACCACGAGCGGCTCCAGGCGGAGGGCGAGACCGCAGCCGAGCTGATGAGCGCGCCGCCGATCACGATCCATCCGGACGCGCCGCTCGGGGTGGCCGCCAGGCTGATGAACGGTCACCACATCAGGCGGCTGCCGGTCGTGGACACCTCAGGCAAGCTGATGGGCATCGTCAGCCGCCGCGACTTGCTCAGCGTTTTCGTCCGCCCGGATGACGATATCGCCGCAGACGTGGCCGCGGTCCTCACCTCCGTCTTGCTGGAAGACCCCCAGGCGGTCTCCGTATCGGTCCATGATGGCGTGGTCACGCTGGCGGGCGCGCTCACCGAGCCGGACCAGGCCGCGGCCGCCGTCCGGCTCGCCTCGGATGTGGACGGCGTGGTGAGCGTGACCAGCGAGCTGGCTGGCCACCGGGTGGAGGCGTAGCCTCGCCGCGCCCAGGGGCGGGTGGCCGGGCTCAGCAACACGGCCGGGCTCAGCAACACGGGCGACACGGGGCGCGCCCGGCGAGAAAGGCGCGGATGACACATCAGCGGGACAGGACCCTGGCGGTCACCGGGCTGGCCAGGGTCGAGGGGGCCGGGTCCATGTACGTCCGGCTCAGCGGGGATGAGGTGGCCGACGTCCGGCTCGAGATCTACGAGCCGCCGCGGTTCTTCGAGGCGTTCCTGCGCGGTCGCGGCTATACCGAGCCGCCGGACATCACCGCCCGGATCTGCGGCATCTGCCCGGTCGCCTACCAGATGAGCGCCTGCCTGGCCATCGAGGCCGCCTGCGGGGTCCGGGTGGACGGAGCCCTGGCCGACCTGCGCCGGCTGCTGTACTGCGGGGAATGGATTTCCAGCCACGCGCTGCACATCTACATGCTGCACGCGCCGGATTTTCTCGGCTATCCGGGCATCGTGGAGATGGCCGGCGATCACCGCGACGTGGTGGAGCGCGCGCTCGCGCTGCGGAAGGCCGGCAACGCCGTCATGACGGCCATCGGCGGCCGGGCCGTGCATCCGGTGAACGTGCGGGTCGGCGGCTTCTACCGGGTGCCCGCCCGCGGTGAGCTGGCCCCGCTCGCCGAGCAGCTGCGCGGCGCACTGGACCTGGCGGTGGAGACAGTGCGCTGGGTATCCGGTTTCGAATTCCCCGAATTCAGCTGCGAGCACGAGCTGCTCTCGCTGCAGCAGCCGGGCCGTTACCCGATCGACCAGGGCACGCTGGTGACCAGCAGCGGCCTGGCCTTCGGCGCGGCTGACTTCGACGAGCACGTGGTCGAGGAGCAGGTGCCGCACTCCACGGCGCTGCACGCGCGGCTGGCCGGCCAGCGGCACTTGACGGGGCCGATGGCCCGTTTCGCGCTGAACTCAGCCTGGCTCACGCCGCTGGCCGCCCGGGCGGCCAGCGCGGCCGGCCTGGACGCGACCTGCCGCAACCCGTTCCGCAGCATCGTCATCCGGGCCGTGGAGATGGTCGTCGCGATCGAGGAGGCGCTGGCGCTGATCGGGTCCTACCAGCCGCCGCCCGCGCCGGCGATCCCGGTGCCAGCCGTCGCGGCCACCGGCCACGGCGTGACCGAGGCGCCCCGCGGCGTGCTGTACCACCGGTACCAGATCGGCGCCGACGGCAGCATCGCCAGCGCGCGCATCGTCCCGCCAACGTCGCAGAACCAGGGCGCCATCGAGGATGACCTGCGCCGGTTCGTGGCCGCCCGGCTGGACCTGGGCGACGAGCAGCTGACCCGTCAGTGCGAGCAGGCGATCCGCAACTACGATCCGTGCATCTCGTGCGCGGCCCACTTCCTGACCATGCGGGTGGACCGGGCGTGACCGCCGCCGGGCCGGCCGCCGGGTCCGGCGGCTGCCGGATCGTGGTGATCGGCGTCGGCAACCAGTTCCGCCGCGACGACGGCGCGGGCCCCGAGGTAGTGGCGCGGCTGTCCGGGCGGCTTCCGCCTGGCGTCGGGCTGCTGGTCAGCGACGGCGAGCCGGCTGCCCTGATCGAGGCCTGGACCGGCGCCGACGTGGCGATGGTGGTGGACATCATGCTCGGCGACGGCAGCGGCGCCGGCCGCCTGCACCGGATCGTGCCCGGTCAGTCCGGCTGGCCGCAGGAGCGGCCGGTCAGCTCGCATGGCCTCGGGCTGGCCCAGGCGATCGGCCTGGCCACCGCGCTGGGCCGGATGCCGGGGCGGCTGATCGTGCATGCCGTCGAGGCGGCCGACGTGGGACATGGCCACCAGCTGACTCCGGTCGTGGCCGCCGCCATCGGCGCGCTGGCCGCGGCGGTGGAGCGTGACGTCGCGGCGGCGCTGGCAGCGGGCGGCCCTATCCGGTGATCCGGATCCGGCGACCGGTGATCTGGCTTGGCACGACCCTGATGTAGGTTTCCCGCCCGCCGCCGCCGGCCCACGGCGCGATGCCGAGCGCCCTGACCTGGTCCAGCTCCGCCGGATCGGTGACCTGGCTGGCCGTACCGCTGACCAGCACGCTCCAGCCCTCGCCGAGAGCGTCGTCAAGATGGTCGACATCGAAGGACACTCTGCGCTGCCCGGTAGCGGCGGCGGCCAGGCTGCTGTCGCCGCCGGTGCGGAAGACGATGTCGTCGCCGTGCATCCGGTAGTTGACCGGCAGCGCCACCGGGCCCCTGGCGTCGACGAACAGGAACCGGCCGACCCCTCCGGCGCCCAGGTAGTCCCGGCATTCGGCCTCGCTGAGGGCCTGCAGGACCGGCTGGCCGGCGGGCTCGTGCTGGCCGGGCGGCTGGTCGAGCCCGGCGCCGGTCAGCGCGGCGGGCGGCGCGCCGAGTGCCGCCGCGAGCCGGGCCAGCGCGCCCCGGCTCGGGTTCGGGGTCGCACTGGTCTCCAGGTAGGAGAGGTACTCAGCCGACATGCCCGCCCTCTGCGCGGCCTCGGCCCGGCTCAGCCCGGCGCGGCCGCGCTGCTCGGCGATGCGCCTGCCCAGGTCAGTACCGCCATGCCCGGTACCGCTGGCCATGTCCCCTCCACGTGTAGCGGACCTCCGGCGGGGCGCCGTGCTGGCCGCTCCCTGACCATCATCGCGGTGCCGCGCTGGCGCGGCTGGCATTCTGGCCCCGCGCGTCGCCGGCTCCTGCCTGGTTACCGACGCCGGTCCCCGCCGGCCGGGCCGGCGGGGACCGGGATGACGCGGGCGGCTGGCCCGGTCAGCTGGGCTTGATGTGCTTGTCGATCATCACCGGGATGTGGTGCTGGCCCTTCTCCGCGCCGTCCTTCAGGTCGGCGACAACCTCCAGCACCCCGTTGTCATAGAAGGCCCTGACGTGCTGGTCGTCGGCGCCATCGGGAAGCGTGAAGCTCCGGGCCACCGCACCGTAGTGGAACTCCGAGTGATGCCTGCCCTCGGCGTGCTCCTGCCGCTGCGACTTGATCGTCAGGACGCCCTTGGACACCGTGACGTCGATGTCCTTCTCCGGGTCAACCCCGGGGAGCTCGGCCTTCAGGATGTACTGGCCGTCCCTGACGTAGTCCTCGACCCGCATCGGGTGCCCGGTGACGGGCCGGAAGGCGGTCAGCGGCCAGTCCAGCCAGTCGAAAGCCTCAACTAGCGGAAACCTTTCCCTTCGTGTCAGTGCGCTCATGGGTCGCACCTTCTCTCTGATCTTGCTGCACTGCCAGTTCAGGCCGGCGGCAGCGGGCGCGGGAGGGCCGAAAGTGCCGGCCGGCCGGGACCTTCGGTCCTGCCCGCTCCCGGTCAGATCTGCTCCGGCACCATCTCGATGGAACCGCACGGGCACTCATTCACGCAGATGCCGCAGCCTTTGCAGTAATCCAGGTCAATGGCGTACTTCTGGCCCGGTTCCAGCTTGATCACCGCGTTGTCCGGGCAGACGCCGTAGCAGTTGTCGCACTCGAAGCAGTTGCCGCAGGACATGCACCGGCGGGCCTCGAACTGGGCAGTGGACTCATCCAGGCCGCCGACCACCTCATCGAAGGTGGTGATCCTCCTGGCCAGCTCCAGCTGCGGCCGCATGGTGGCCGGGGCGTCGGAGTAGTACCAGGTGTTGAGCTTGTCGAAGCTCGCCAGCTCGTGCTTCTCCGGCGGCTGCCAGGTTGCGCCGCGGAGCCAGGCGTCGATGTGCCGGGCTGCCTTCTTGCCGTGCCCGATCCCCACCGTCACGGTCCGCTCCGCCGGGACCATGTCGCCGCCGGCGAACAGCCCCGGGTAGCCGGTCATCATGTTCGGGCCGACCCGGACCGTGCCGTCGTCGAACTCGATGCCGGGGACTGCGTCCAGCAGCGACAGGTTCGCCTCCTGGCCGAGCGCGAGCACGACCGAGTCGGCGGGCAGTTCCTCGAACTCACCGGTCGGCTGGGGGAAGCCGGTCTCGTCCAGCGCCATCTTCTCGATCGTCAGCTTGCCCTCGTCAGCCTGCGTGATCGTGGACAGCCAGCGGACCTTGATGCCCTCTTCCAGCGCTTCCTCGAGCTCGATCTCGTGCGCCGGCATCCGCTCCCTGGTGCGCCGGTAGACGATGACCGCGTCCGAGGCGCCGAGCCGCTTGGCGGTCCTGGCCGCGTCCATGGCCGTGTTCCCGCCGCCGTAGACCACGACCCGCCGGCCCAGCTGCGGCAGCTCGCCGGTGTCCACGCCGTGCAGGAAGGAGACCGCGTCCAGGATCCGGGCCGAGTCGCCGGCCGGGATGTAGGCCCGCTTGCCGATCTGGGCGCCCACCGCGAGGAACGCCGCGTCGAAGCCGCCCTCGCGCATCTCGCCGAGGATGTCGGTGACCGTGTGACCGGATTCCAGCGTGACTCCCGTGGCCAGGATCCGGTCGATCTCGGCGGCCATGACCTCCCGCGGCAGCCGGTAGGCGGGGATGCCGTAGCGCATCATCCCGCCGGCCTTCGGCGAGGCATCCTTGATCGTCACCTGGTGGCCCAGCCGGGTCAGGTGGTACGCCGCCGACAGCCCTGATGGCCCCGCGCCGACGATGAGCACGCGCTTGCCGGTCGGCTGGGCGGCAACCGGAACGGTCCAGCCGCTGTCGATGGCCTGATCGCCGAGGAACCGCTCGACCGAGTTGATGCCGACGGCCGAGTCGACCTGGGCGCGGTTGCAGGAGGTCTCGCACGGCCGGTAGCAGACCCGGCCCATGATGGCGGGCATCGGGTTGTCGGCCATGATCTGCTGCCACGCGGCCTCGTAGCTGCCGTCCTCGGCGTGGTAGAGCCACTGCTGGATGTTCTCGCCGGCCGGGCACGCGTTGTTGCAGGGCGGCAGCCGGTCGATGTACTGCGGTCGCTCCGTCCGCCACGACCCGGTCTTGTTCGCCAGGCTTGACCCCACGTCCAGGGTGATGGCAAACGGCCTTTCCGTCATGTCACTGCCTCCGTGCTCGGCTCGCCGGTCGTAACGGCTGGGGGAGTTCCGAGGCCGGCCCGCCCGGCCTGGCCGCCGGCCCGGTTCTGGGCCTGGCCGTTTGGGGGCAGGCCGTCCTGGCTGTCGGGGCTGTCCAGCAGCCCGTATCGCGCGATGTTGGCATCGGCGATCATCTGCAGCCGGGCGATGGTCGGCTTCCCGGCTTCGGACTTGAACAGGTGCGCGTACCGGTTCTGCAGCTTCAGGTACTCCTCGACCGGCGCCAGCTTGCGGATCGGCGAGACGTTGATGACCTCGCCGCCCACCGCCTCGAAGACCGGGAACAGCCCGGTCTGCTCAGCCAGCCGGGCGATCTTGATGGTGTCGCCGGAGGCATGGCCCCAGCCCAGCGGGCAGGGCACCAGGACGTGCAGGTAGCGCGCGCCGCGGAACTCCATCGCCCGCTGCACCTTGTCCTCGAGGTCGCGCAGCCCCGCGACGGTGGCCGTCGCGACATAGGGAATGCCGTGCGCCATGGCGATCCGCGGTACGTTCTTGCCCTGGCCGAAGACGTTGCCGGGCTCGGGCCCGACCGCCTGGGTGGTCGCGGTCCTGGCCGCCGGCGGGGTGGCACCGGAGCGCTGCACTCCGGTGTTCATGTACGCCTCGTTGTCATAGCAGATGAACAGGATGTCGTCGTTGCGCTCGAACGCGCCGGACAGGCAGCCGAAGCCGATGTCGACCGTGCCGCCATCGCCGCCCTGGCTGACCACCCGGACGTCCTCGTGGCCCTTGGCGCGCATCGCGGCCTGCACTCCGGTAGCCACGGCGGGCGCGTTGCCGAAGAGCGAGTGAATCCACGGGATCTGCCAGGAGGTCTGCGGATAGGGCGTGGAGAAGACCTCCAGGCATCCGGTCGAGTTCACCGCGATCATCTGGCGATTGGTCGCGCGCATCGCGGCGTCCAGCGCGTACCTGGCCCCGAGGGCCTCACCGCAGCCCTGGCAGGCGCGGTGGCCGCAGTTGAGGGAGTTCGACCGGCTGGCCTCCGACTGGACCGAGCGCTGGTCCGGGTCGAGCAGGCGGTTGCCCGCCGCGAAACTGCCGGTCTGGTAGAACTTGATTGGCACAGCAGCCATGGAGTACCCCTCTATCCGATCCGCGAGGCGACGGCCCCGAGGTCACGCAGCATGTTCTCGGCGGCCGGCCCGGAGCTGCGGCTGGCGGCAGCCCGCTCCAGCTCGCGCTCGACCAGGCCGGTGTCCAGGTCCAGGAACGTCAGCGGCTCCAGCTCATCGGCCCCGGCCCTGATGAACAGGTCACGCAGCGAGGCCTTGGTGATCGCGCGGCCGCCGAGCCCGGCGATGACCGTGTAGCCGTGCAGCTGGATCCCGGCCAGCGCCATCCTGACGTTCGCCGTCACGATGCCGCCGATCCCGACGGCCAGCGCCTTCTCCAGCACGACGACCCGCTGGGCGTTGCGCAACGCGGTGCGGACCGCGTCCAGCGGGAACGGGCGGAACGAGCTGATCCCCAGCGCGCCGATCGAAACGCCCTCGTCGCGCAGCTCGTCGATGGTGTCCTTGATGGTGCCGAGGACCGATCCGAGCGCGACGACGATGGTCTCGGCGTCCCGCGCCTGGTACGGCCGGACCAGGCCGCCGGACTCCCGGCCGAACTGGGCCGCGAACTCGGCGGCGACCTCCGGGATCAGCCGCAGTGCCTGCTCCTGCCGCGCGTGCGCCAGGTACCGCACCTCCATGAACGCCTCCGGCCCGACCATCGCGCCGATCGACACCGGCTCGGCCGGGTCGAGCAGCTGCCGGGGGTGATAGGGCGGCAGGAAGTGGTCGACCTGCTGCTGCGTCGGGACCTCGAGCCGCTCGCTGGCATGGGTGAGAATGAACCCGTCCATGCAGACCATGACCGGCAGCGACACCTCCTCGGCGATCCGGAAGGCCTGGATCTGCAGGTCGAGTGCCTCCTGGTTGGTCTCGGCGTAGAGCTGGATCCAGCCGCAGTCGCGCTGCGACATCGTGTCGCTGTGGTCGTTCCAGATATTGATCGGGGCGCCGATGGCCCGGTTGGCGACCGTCATGACGATCGGCAGCCCGAGCCCGGAGGCGTTGTACAGCGCCTCGGCCATGTACAGCAGGCCCTGGCTGGCGGTCGCGGTGTACGCACGGGCCCCGGCCGCTGAGGCACCGATGGCGACGGACATGGCCGCGAACTCGGACTCGACGTTGACGAACTCGCAGGGCGCCAGCTGGCCGGACTTCACCAGCGCGCTCAGTCCCTCGACGATGTGGGTCTGCGGCGAGATCGGGTAGGCGCAGATGACCTCGGGCCGGCACAGCGCCGCGGCCTCGGCCACGCCGCGGGATCCCTCGATCTGGCGGGCCGTTCCCTGCGAGGCCCGGCCCGGGCCGGCCGGATGCTCCTGCCGGGCGGGCGCGCCGCGGCGCTGCGCGGCGGCCAGCTCGGCCGCGACAAAGTCATAGGCGGCGCGGGCCGCGCCCGCATTCCCGGCCGCGACGGCCGCCGGGAAGCGCTCCTCGAAGGCGGCCACCACCGACTCCAGCGACACCAGGCCGCTGAGCGCGGCGAAGCCGCCGAGCAGGGCGCCGCTCGGCACCGGCCGGCCGAGGTGCTGCTGCGCCAGCTCCGTTGCGGGCACCGTCAGCGCGGGCACGCCCTCCAGCTGGCCGGTGAAATCGGAAATGCCGAGTTCCTCCGCCTCACGGGCGGAGTTGATCAGAACTTCCGTCCTGGTCCCGGCACCCTCGAACACGCTGACCTGATGCAGCAGCGTCGGGTCCTGGATGATCAGCGCGTCCGGATTCATCACCGGCTCGCGGGTCCTGATCGGCTTGTCATCGATCCGGCAGAAGGAGACGACCGGCGCGCCGGTCCGCTCGGAGCCGAAGCTCGGGAAAGCCTGCGCATGGCGGCCCTCGGCGAAGGCAGCCGCCGCCAGCAGCTCAGCCGCCGATACCACTCCCTGCCCGCCACGTCCGTGGATTCGCACTTCGAACACTTGCAGGTTCCCTCCGCTAGCCGGACGACCGCTTCCCGATGGCGCGCAGCAAGTCGCCTCGCCCCGCTGCCACAGCCTCGTGCCTGCGGGGCCCGCGGCGGAGCAGGCATGCGGCCCCTCATGGCCGGGACCTTGGTCCCTTCCGCCGGGCGGCCGCTCCCGCCGATGCTCCAGGCAGGTGATGGCGATGACCGGGACGCCGCGGCTGCAGGCCGGCCAGCCCAGGGCGGATGGCGCTCGCTCGGGCGAGCCTGCCCTGGTGGCTGCCCAGGTCAGCCAGGGCCAGGCCGGCGGCAGGCCGCCGGCCGGCAAGGAGCCGGCCGGGCCGCCGGTGCTGACCCGCGACGAGATCGCTTACCTGGTCACGCTGGCCGCGCGGGCGCCCTCGGTGCACAACAGCCAGCCGTGGCTGTTCCGGCTGTGCGGTGACGCCCTGGAGCTTTACGCCGACCTCGGCCGGATGCTGCCGCATGCGGACCCGGACGGACGCGAGATGCTGATCAGCTGCGGGGCCGCGCTGTTCGGGCTGCGGCTCGGCCTGCGCAAGCTCGGCTACGCGGCACATGTGACGGTGCTCCCGGACGCCGCCGGGACCGCCCGGCTGGCCGCGCCCGCCACGCCCGCCCGGCCCGCGCAGCTCTTCCTGGTGGCGCGGGTCCGGCCGGCCGGCCGCGCGGCGACCACCCGGCAGGAATGGGACCTGCTCGCGGCGGTCCCGCACCGCCATACCCACGACGGGCGCTTCGCGCCGGGCCTTGTCTCGCCCCGGCTGCTGGCGGCCCTGTGCGAGGATGCGGTCGCCGAGCGCGCTGAGCTGATCCTGGTGGAACACCGCGACCAGCTCAGGGAGCTGGCCAGGCTGGTGAGCGCAGCCGCCGATGAGCAGCGCGGCAGCGTGGCCGTCAGTGCCGACCGGCAGCGGTGGATGAGGCCGGGCGGCCCTCAGGCCAGCGAGAGCGTCCGGGAGAGCGCCTGGGCTGGCCGGGAAGATCCTGACGGTCAGCTCTCGCCGGCCACGGCCGTGCTGGTCACGGCCAGCGACACTGCGGCTGACTGGATAGCGGCCGGCCAGGCGCTGCACCGGCTGCTGCTGCACGCGGCCACCCGGTGGGTATTCGCCAGCCTGAACACCCAGCCGCTGGAGTCGCCGCGGTTCCGCGCGCAGATCCGGGCCCGGCTGCGGCTCACCGGGGCGCCGCAGATGCTGCTGAAGCTCGGCCGCGCGAATACCACCCCGGCCGCGCCCCGCCGCCCGGCCAGGGAGCTCATGACCGCCGGGCAGGAGCTGGCCGCATCCGCCGCTATCGTCCCGGCTCCTCCCGGTCAGGACTGACGCTGCCGGCCGCTGCGGCGAACTCAGCGCTGCCGGCATTGAACGTCAGGAACACGCGGTTCACGTCCGTCTCGGTCATGCCCAGCTGCCGGAGCCCCGGGATCAGGGCAATCGGGCTCGTCCCGGCCGCCGGGCCGTAACAGCCGTAGCAGCCGCGGCCGGACGCCGGGCAGATCGCGCCGCAGCCCGCCTGCGTCACCGGGCCGAGGCAGGGCGTCTGATGCGCCACCATGATGCACGTGGTGCCCCGGCGCTTGCACTCGTGGCACACGCTATGCGCGGGAATCCGCGGGCGGCGCCCGGCGAGCAGCGCGGCGAGCAGCTCGCCCAGCTGAAGCTTGTCGATCGGGCAGCCGCGCAGCTCGAAGTCGACGCTGACATGGCTGGCCACCGGGGTCGAGGTGGCGAGCGTCTCGATGTACTCAGGCCGCGCGTAGACCGCCGAGGTGAACTCAGCCACGTCCGCGAAGTTCCGCAGCGCCTGGATGCCGCCGGCGGTCGCGCAGGCGCCGATCGTGACCAGCGTTGCGGACTGGGCGCGGATCTCGCGGATCCGCCGGGCATCTTCCGGGGTCGTGACTGATCCCTCGACCAGCGACACGTCGTAGGGCCCGGCCGCTTCGGCGCTGGACGCCTCGGCGAAATGCGCGATCTCCACCTCGGCGGCCAGGGCCAGCAGCTCGTCCTGGCAGTCCAGCACGGTGAGCTGGCATCCGTCGCAGGATGCCAGCTTCCAGACCGCGAGCCTGGGCCTCGTCCTGTTCCCTGCTGGCTCGTTCCCTGCTGGCTCGTTCTGTGCTGGCTCGTTCTGTGCTGGCTCGTTCTGTGCTGGCATCTCACAGCTCCCTGGCGGCGAGCAGCGGCTCGGCGCGCTGATAGCTGACCACTGGCCCGTCCCGGCAGACCAGCAGCGGGCCGAGCTGGCAGTGCCCGCACTCGGCCGTGCCGCACTGCATGTTCCGCTCGAGCGAGATGCGGATGCGGTCGGCGGTCATCCCGGCGCCCAGCAGTGCCCGCGCGGTTATCCGCATCATCACTTCCGGGCCGCAGACCAGCGCGGTTGTCCGGGCCGGGTCGAGTCGCGCCCGGCCGATGAGCTGCGTGACCACGCCGACATGGCCCGGCCACCGCTCACCGCCGTGGTCGACGATGATCTCGACCTCGGCGCCGCGATCGCGCCAGTCGCTGAACTCGGCGGCGAAGACCAGCTCGGCGGGGGAGCGCGCGCCGATCAGCATGATGACCCGCCGGTAGCCGCGGCGCTGGTCCAGTGCCGCGAGCAGGGCGGGACGCAGGGGTGCCAGCCCGATGCCTCCGGCCACCAGGAGCAGGTCCTCGCCCGTGCCCGCCGGGGCACTGGCGCTGGCCGGGACACTGGCACTGGCCGGGGCACTGGCACTGGCGCTGGCGCTGGCGCTGGCCGGGGCACCGGCACTGGCACTGGCGCTGGCGCTGGCCGGGATCCCCCAGTCGGTGCCGTACGGACCGCGCACGCCGACGAGAGTTCCTTGCGCGGCCGAGCACAGGGCCCGGGTCACCGCCCCCGCGGACCGGATGGTGTGGGCCAGGGCCGTCCGGCCGGGCCTGCCGCTGATGGAGATCGGCACCTCGCCGACGCCGAAGGCGGACAGCATGGTGAACTGGCCGGCCCGGTGCTCGGCGATGGCCTGGCCGGCCGGCTCGAGGGTCAGGGTCACGGTGTCGTGCGTTTCGTAACGCCGCCGGGCGATCCGGTAGGGCACCGGGAACTCCGCGATCGTCACCGCGGGCTCCCTGGCCCCTGGACCGGGCTGCTGTAGAGATCGACAAGCCGGATCCGGGCGGCCTGCAGCCGGCCGGATGCCACCGTGAGCATCCGCCGGGCGAGCTCCCAGCCCAGTTCGCAGTCCCGCTCGCACAGGCCGCGCACGGCTGGACCGTCGAGCTCGAAGGCCGTCGTGGGCACCTGCGCGGCGGCGCCGAGCTGCCACTGCATCGATTCCGACAGCCACGACAGGCCCAGCTCGTCACCGGGCCCGAGCGTTTCCACGATCAGCCGGGGACGGCCGGGTACCTGCAGGTCCAGGGCCACCTGGCCGGTCCGGATCAGCCAGAACCGGGTGGCCTGGCCGCCTTCATGGAAGAACCGGTGCCCGGCCGGAACCGCGATCGCCGTGGCCACCTCAGCCAGCCTGGCCGCCTGCTGCGCGGTCAGCCCGCGCAGGAACGCGTGCCCGGCCAGCTCGGCTGGCGCGACCCCGGTCACTGCGCCGCGCCTTCCGCTCGCGCCCCCGCCTGGCCGGCCGTCGCTGCCGCTTCCGCCCGCAATGCGGCCACCTCCTCTGTCAGATCGATGCCGACCGGGCACCAGACGATGCACCGTCCGCAGCCCACGCAGCCCGAGGAGCCGAACTGATCATGCCAGGTGCCCAGCTTATGCGTGAGCCACTGGCGGTACCTGCTGCTCGCCGACGACCGCACCGGCCCGCCGTGCAGCTGGGAGAAGTCGAGGTCGAAGCACGATGCCCAGCTCTGCCAGCGCTCGGCATGATCACCGCTCAGGTCGGTGACGTCGTCGATATTCGCGCAGAAGCAGGTGGGACAGGCCATGGTGCAGTTCCCGCAGCTAATGCAGCGGGCCGCGACGTCTTCCCAGCGGGCGGCGTCGAGGCTGGATGCCAGCAGCTCGCGGATCCCGGCCTGCGGCATCGACCGGCCCATCCGCGCGGCGGCATCGGCCACACCGTCGCTGGCTCGCCGGAGCGAGGCGGCATCGGCGGGCCGGAGCGGAACCCCGGCGAGCATGGCCTCCCCGGCCGCGGACCCAGCCTGCACCACGAAATCATGCCGGCCGTCGCCGGCCAGTTCGGTCAGCAGCAGGTCATAGCCGGGTCCGGCCTGCGGCCCGGTCCCCATCGAGGTGCAGAAGCAGGTCTCGCCGGGCTCGGTGCAGTTGACCGCCACGATGAACACCGAGCTGCGGCGCGTCGCGTAACGGGAGCCCGGGTGCGCGCCCCCGCCGAGCACCTGGTCCTGAATCTGGATGGCTCTCAGGTCGCACGGCCGGACCCCGAAGAACGCCAGCCTGGCCGCCGGCTCAGCGTCCTCGGCGTCGACCTCGAACCCGCTGCCGCGGCGGCTGGCGCTCCACATTCGCTGTCGCGGCGGGTGCAGGAACTGCTTCCACGACTGGGGGCCCGCTGAATGGCCGAATGCGGCCTGGTCATCCCGCTTCCTCAGCACGTAGCCGCCGGGTTCCAGCGTGACGCCCCAGCCGAAGGGCAGGTCGCCGGCTGAGTCAAGCTCGCCGAGAGTGATGGCGTCGTCCCGCAGCACCGGCCCGATGATGCGGTAGCCCGCCGCGTGCAGCGCACCGAGCAGCTGGTCCAGTGCCGGAGCGGCTAGCAGCCGGCTGCCATCCGGCGGTCCCGCGTCGTGCTGGTTGTCCATCGCCCCCGAGCCTTCCTGGTCGCGATTCGTCTCGCGGCCGGATACTGCATTACCTCATCCTGCCTGGGTAGGCCGGGGCATGTCAGCTGCCGTGCCGGGCCGTTAGACCCTGGCGGCCGCGCGCCGGTCGCGGTGTGCTCATTGTGAGGTGGTCATGCCGCTAGTGTCTCCGTTACCAGCCGGTAGCGGATAGCCGGAGACTGAACCTGGTGAGGAGCGAGAGCATTGGCCAGAGATCCTGAGCCCGTCCTGGAAGAACTCGATGAAGCTGAGTGCCTGCGGCTGATCTCGCCAGGCGGCATCGGCCGGATCGCCTACTCCGGCCGCTATGACCTGACAGTCCTGCCGGTCAACTACATGGTGGTGGACGGCGCCGTGCTGTTCCGCACGGCTCAGGACAGCCTGACCGGCGAGGATCTGCGCACCGGGATCGCGAACGCCGAGTTCAGGGTCGCCTTCGAGATCGACGAGTTCGACAAGGCGGCACGCGAGGGCTGGAGCGTCCTGATTCAGGGGCCTGCCCATCACCTGGACTCCGAGGAAGAGCAGGCCGGGGCCCGTGAGGCCGGGGTCGAGCCATGGCCAGGCGGCAGGAAAGAGCACTTCATCCGGATCGACCCGGCCCGTATCACCGGGCGGCGCATTAGCCATTCTGGGTGATTGCGCCTGGCTAGGGGCTTCCTGCCGCGCAGGACAGGACCTAAGTCCGTACCTGCGGCGCCGCGTCGTGCCCTGGACTGGACGGCACATCCCGAGCGCAGGGACAGGGACATCGCGCCGAGGAGGATCCGATGACGCAGCCTCGCGGGCTCGCCGAGCTGACCAGGGACGAGTCCCTGCGGCTGCTCGGCAGCGTCCCGTTCGGGCGGATCGTGTTCAGCCATCGTGCGCTGCCGGCCATCAGGCCGGTCAATCACCTGGTGGCGGGTGATCAGGTCATCATCAGGGCCAGCCTGGGTGCCCCGGTCAGCTCGGCAGTGGATGGGGCCGGCGCGGTCGTGGCCTACCAGGCCGACCAGATTGACTCAGCCAGCCGCCTGGGCTGGAGCGTCGTCGTCGTCGGCCGGGCCAGGAAGGTCGGCAGCGAGATGCTGGCGGCGGGCTACCGGGAAGCGCTGCGGCCCTGGATCGACGGGGACATGGACGAGGTGATCTCGATCTCCGCGGACCTCGTGACCGGTTTCCGGATGATTCCCGGCACGACCGGCGCAGGCTGCCTGGCCAGCCCCGGCGAGGAGCTTCCTACCGCCTGACGGGGGCCTAAGGTCCTTCGGATGCGGGCGCATCGTCCCTGCTGAGCACGGGCGGCGCTCCGGGATCGTGGGAAAGGGTCCCGGCCGCGGCGGAGGTGTGTGCCGATGAGAAAACGGATGCGATGGCTGTCCCGGCAGCTCGGCTGGGACAAGAACCCGCTGCGCAGGCCCTCTGACCATGCCGAGAAGTGGCTCCTGACCATCCTGGTCGCGCTGTTCGTGATCGGCGCTCCCATTGCCGCGATCGTGGCCGGCCGGCTGGCAGACGCCTCGGCCTTGCGTCAGCAGCGCACGCAGCGGTCCTGGCATCAGGTCACTGCCACCGTCGTGCAGGACGCGCCCACAGAAGACGCGCCCACAGAAGTCGGGCCGTACTACGGCTGGGGGATGACCCTGGTGCCGGTGCGCTGGACGACCCCGGCCGGATCCCGGCGGACCGGGACGGTGGCCACGCAGCTGTCGCTGCAGGCAGGCAGCCGCCTGCCGGTGTGGGAAGATTCAGCCGGTCGGCTGACGGACGCGCCGCTGACACGCGCGCAGGTCATGCAGCGCGCGGCGGTGGCGGCAGCCACCGCGCCCGCCGTCCTGGCACTGGTGCTGTTCCTGGCGGGCGCGGGCGGCCGGCTGCTCCTTGACCGCCGTCGGCTCGCTGGCTGGGAGCGCGCCTGGTATGCGGTCGGGCCCCGGTGGACGCGGCTGCGCTGATAGGGACCTCGACGGCCGGCAGGTCCCGTCACCAGGGTGACGGGACCTGCTCCGTGCTCAGCCGGTCAGCACAGTTCAGCGGGTCAGCACAGTTCAGCGGGTCAGCACGGCTCAGCGGGTCAGCACGGCTCAGCGGGTCAGCACGGCTCAGCGGGTCAGCACGGCTCAGCGGGTCAGCACGGCTCAGCGGGTCAGCACGACCTTGAGCGCCCCGGTCGCGGCCGCGTTCCCGAAGACCTCGTAGGCCTCGAGCACGTCCGTCAGCCCGAAGTGGTGGGTGATGAACCGGCTCGCATCGATCTGATGGGCGGTGAGCAGGCGGAGCAGGGTCGGGGTGGAGTAGGCGTCGACCAGGCCGGTCGTGATGGTGATGTTCCTGATCCACTGCTCTTCCAGGTGCAGCGTGGCGGGCTCGCCGTGCACGCCGATGTTGGCGATCCGGCCGCCCGGCCGGGACAGCGCGACAGCCAGCTCGAAGGTAGCCGGAACGCCGACCGCCTCGATGGTGACGTCCGCGCCCAGGCCATCGGTCAGCGCGCGGACCACGCCGAGCGGATCCTGGCTGCGGTTGTTCACGGTGACGTCCGCGCCGAACTGCTTGGCTGCCTCCAGGCGGCTGTCGGCCAGGTCGATAGCGACGACGTGGCTCGGGCTGTACAGGCGCGATCCCATGATCGCCGAAAGGCCGACGGGACCCGAGCCGACGACCGCGACGACGTCGCCCGGCCGGACCCGGCCGTTGAGCACGCCCACCTCGTAGCCGGTCGGCAGGATGTCCGCCAGCATGAGGATTTCCTCGTCGGTGACGCCGACGGGCACCTGGTAGGTCGACAGGTCGGCGAACGGAACCCGGACGTACTCGGCCTGGGTGCCGTTGATCTTGTGCCCGAGAATCCAGCCGCCGCCGCCGAGGCACTGCCCGCCCAGGCCCTCGCGGCAGTACCGGCAGGTCCCGCACGAGGTGATGCACGAGACGAGCACGCGGTCGCCGGCCTTGACGGTCTTGACGCCGCTGCCGACTGACTCGACGGTGCCGACGGCTTCGTGGCCGAGGATCCGCCCGTCGGTGACGGCCGGCACGTCGCCCTTGAGGATGTGCAGATCCGTGCCGCAGATGGTGACTGCGTCGACCCGGACGATCGCGTCCGTGTCGTCGTGGACCTGCGGCTTCTGTACTTCTTCCCAGGCCTTCCGGCCTGGCCCGTGGTAAACGAGGGCTCGCATGACGCTCTCCTGCTTTCGGTTGGACCCCGCTGATCAGCCTGCTCGCCGCGGCGGCGATGCGGCAGGGTCCTAGGTTCCCGCCGCCAGCGTGGCACCCCGAACGCCTGCGGCGTTCTCACATCGAGACGGACGAGGGTGGCCGAGGCCGGCATTGACCTCGGCCACCCTCAGCTTCGCTCCGCTCGCCGGGCGGCTGACGGCGAGCAGAGCCTGTTGTCTATTGCGGCGTCGTGCCGGCCGGCTCACCGGCGGGCTCGGGGCCGGCTGGCGGCTGACCATCCGGCACGGCGGCCGCGCCCTTGCCGCCCGCGCCGGGACCTGAGCCTGCTCCCGGACCCGGCCGGCCGGCGACTGAGCCCGGAGCCGAGTGGTAGTACGAGCGCCAGACCAGGCGGTGCACCGGGATCAGCCTGGGGATGTCACGCAGTCCCGGGATGAACGGGACGAGCAGCAGCAGGACGGTCGCCAGGCCGGTCATGTAGATGGCGATCATGTCGATGTTGGCCGAGTTGGTCCAGCCGGGGATCTGGTACCAGAGCGTGTACAGCCACAGCCACGGCTGGCCGGGGTAGCTGCCGGTCTCGTTCATCACGCCCCACTGCGAGCCGGTCAGGCCCATCGCCTGGGCCTTGTTGCCGAAGTAGGCGCCGTCCTCGATGAACAGCAGCGGCTTAGTGAAGTTGGTGCCGTAGAACGGCTGCTGCGACAGCAGGTCGGTGTCCAGCGCGCCGCTGCGCGCTAGCGCGAGCTCACCAGTCAGCATGGCCGGGACCGGCCCGTCCTTGGCGGCGGGCACGACCGGGCTGCCGTTGACGAACTTGACCTTCTGCACCGCGTTGTAGTACGCGTTAGCCCAGTTCATCTGCTGAGTCGGCGACGCTGACTTGTAGGTGGACAGCGGGCCGGCGATCGCCGGGTCGGTGCGCGCGAGCGTGGTCAGCGGCGAGAGAACGAAGTCCTGGGCCGCGTTGACCGGCTGGGTCACGCCGAGCCAGGTCTGCGGGGAGAACAGCAGACGCTGGACGGAGCCGCTCTGGTTGTTGTACGGCGGCCCGTAAGTGGCGGTCTCGCTGGTGCCGTTCAGCTCCGTGGCGGCGGTCGCCAGGAAGTCGGCAGGCGCGATCCTGGCCCAGCTCGCGACCGAGACCTGCGGCACGTTAGGGGAGGACAGCACGCCGGCCAGGCCCAGGGTGAGCACCAGCACGACCAGGGTCGCGATGGTGCCCTCCTTGAGAATGTCGTAGCGGCGGTTCGGGCCGCGCCACGGTGCGGCATCCGCCTTGGCCAGCGCGCGGCGGCGGATCCGGCCGTGCCCCCTGACCTCGCCTGTGTGCGCGTCGATCGGGTGCGACACGCCGCGCACCCGGACCAGCAGCACGTGCGCGCCGACGATCGCGATCAGCACGATCGGGAGGAGCACGATGTGCCACATCAGCATCTGGCCGAAGTTCATCACGTTGAAGAATGCGCCGACGCCGACGGAGTTGAATGCGTCCTTGCCGCTGGTGGAGATCCACTGGGAGTCGAAGTTCTGCTGGGACAGGTAACCGGTGAAGCACTCGAGGACCGACGCGACGAACGCGACCACGCCGGTGATCCAGGTCATCGTGCGGCGGCCGCGCCAGGCGGCCATCCAGAACTTGCCCCACAGGTGGATGACGAGAAACGCCATGAACAGCTCGACGCTCCACAGGTGCATGCTGTTGAAGAAGTGCCCGACCGGGTTGTAACGCCACCAGTCGGGGCCGCCGAGCGCGAGCGCGAAGCCGGAGATGATGGCCATCGCCAGCGCGGCGATCGAGGCCACTCCGAACACGTAGATCCAGGACGCCACGTAGGACGGCTGCTTGTCCGGCAGCAGCTTGCCCGGCGGCAGCACGGCCAGGGCGCGCCGCCGCACCCTGTTGGTCCACATCCGGGCGGTCTCCGGGTCGGCCGGGGCTTCCGTCCCGGTCCCGGCGACGGTGGCGCCGGCCGGGGCGCCACCATCCGCGGTGAGCTCAGCGGCGTCCGGCGGGGCGCTGTGCGCCCGGGGGAACGGGAGCAGCAGGGCCACCCCGAAGATGACGACCATGACGGCGATCAGGACCAGGTTCGCCACCGAGATGTTGAAGATCGACCAGTGCACGAAAGAGCCTGGCGAATTCAGGTTGATCGCCAGGGGGACCGCGTGCGGCAGGGCGGGGGAGTGCATGTCACGCTCCAGGGACAGGATCCGGGATTCTCGTTTCGTATCCGGCAGTACCCGTCGCGGGAAGCCAGGCTCAATGCCCTCGGCAGCGGGGTTAACGGCCAAGTCGGCTGGGACAGCAGCCCCGCGGCCTTAGCCGTTCCATCCGCTCTGGTCGGCTCCCCCTCCGCGGCTTCCCGTCGGCGGGTACCAGCGTCTACCGTGGCGCCAGGAGGCCGGCCAGCGGGAGGGCCGCCCGCCCTGCGATCTTGGGACCTTCGTCCTGATCCGGGCAGCACCGCGCAGGCAGTGCTGCCCGGACAGCAGCGTTGCTAGCGCTGGCTGGGGATGACCACCACGGGGCATTCCGCATGGTGGACGACCTGTGAGGTGACCGAGCCGAGGAGCAGGGTGGCGAAACCGCCAGCCCCGCGCGAGCCAACCACGACCAGGTCGGCGTCACGCGATGCGCTGATCAGCTCCTCGGCGATGAAGCCGTTGACCGCCCGGACGGTGACCGAGGCGGGCTTGTCGTCGCCGAGCAGGCTAGTGGCCTTCAGGGTGAGCTCCTCGACCGCCTGGCGCACTCGCTCGATCTCCGGCTTGTCAGCCGCGACAACGACGGGGTTGCCGGTCCACTGGCTCCTCATGACCTCGTGAATGGACAGCACGGTGAGCGGCGCATGCCGGACAGCAGCCTCGCGGACCGCCCAGTCGAGCGCCCGCTGCGACCCTGTGGAGCCATCGACGCCCACAACAATCCCAGGCATAACCTTCTCCTCCAGACTGCGCGGCTGCGGGGCGGCAGCCGCGGATCCCGTGTCCCCGCCCGCGCGGGCCGGAGCCGGGATCGCCTGCTACCGCTTGTGCGGAACGACGACGACGGGACACTCGGCATGATGGACAACCTGCGAGCTGACCGAGCCGAGCAGCAGGCTGGCGAAACCGCCGGCCCCGCGCGAGCCAACCACGACCAGGTCGGCGTCACGGGATGCGCTGATCAGTTCCTCGGCGACGAGCCCGTTGGCCGCGCGGACGGTGACCGAGGCGGGCTTGCCGTCGCTGAGCTGGCTGAGGGCCTTGCTCGTCATCTCCTCCGCCGCCTGGCGCGCTCGCTCAACCTCAGGCGCGTCAGCCGGGAGCACCATCGGATGGCCGGTCCACTGGGCCGCGACCGGATGGACAGTCAGCACGGTGAGCGCGGCATGCTGGAGAGCAGCCTCGCGGACCGCCCAGTCGAGGGCCCGCTCTGACCCGTTCGAGCCGTCGACGCCGACAACAATTCCAGGCATAACCTTCTCCTTCAGACAGGGCAGCTGCCGGAGCAGCCACGAATCCCGACTCCACGATCGTCGCCGCGGCGCGGCGGCAGGAGGGGCTTTCGGAGTTCAGTCATAGGTCCTTAGTCCCTAACCGGCCATCGCGCTATCCGGTACCGCGGGCCGTTGGGCCCTACTACCTCGCCAGCACCTGCGGCAACGCTGAATACGGAGGCAATCGGGCAGCGTTTCGAGCAGGACCGGATTCGAGCAGGACCGGAGGAGGCCGCTATGACGAGCACGGTCCAGGACGTGATGACCAGCAACGTGGTGGCCTTGCGGAAAGAGGCGCAGTTCAAGGAGATAGTCCGGGCGATGCGGCGGCGCCATTTCAGCGCTCTGCCGGTGCTGGACTCCGCCGGCCACGTGGTCGGCGTGGTATCAGAGGCTGACCTGCTGCTGAAAGAGGCGTACCCGGCCTCCCCGGAGGACGGCGGCGGGGCGCCCCGCAGGCGGGACCGGGCGAAGGCGGCCGCGCTGACCGCGGCCGATCTCATGACCAGCCCGGCGATCACGATCGCTCCCGATGCCGGGGTGACCGAGGCCGCCCGGCTGATGCACAAGAGCCGGGTGAAGCGGCTGCCCGTCGTCACGCCCGCGGGCGGGCTGGTCGGGATCGTCAGCCGGATCGACGTGCTGGGGCTTTACGACCGCAAGGACGATGACATCCGGGACGAGATACTCGACGACGTCATCACCGAGGACTTCCTGCTCGATCCGGGCAGCTTTGACGTGCAGGTCGCGGCGGGCGTGGTGACCATCAGGGGCGCGACGCAGAAGGCGGCCATCGCCCGCAGCCTGCTGGACGTTATCTGGCATGTGGCCGGCGTCGTCGACGTGCGCGACCGGCTCAGCTACCCGGGCGAGCGCTGAGCATGGCGACCGGGGCCCGTGCCGCCGGGGCAGACATCACCGCGTCAGCGCGGCAGGGCAGTGCTTCCGGGCCGCCGCGGCGCTGGCTGGCCCTCGGCGTCCTGTGCGTGTCACTGCTGATGGTCAACCTGGACAACACCGTGCTCAACGTCGCGCTGCCCACCCTGGTGCGCGTCCTGCACGCCACCTCCAGCCAGCTCCAGTGGATCATCGACTCCTACATCATGGTGTTCGCCGGGCTGCTGCTGGTGGCCGGCAGCCTGGCCGACCGGGTCGGGCGGAAGCGGACCTTCCTGGCCGGCCTCGCTGCCTTTGCCGGCGGCTCGGCCTGGGCGGCCTTCTCCGGCTCCGTGCACGTCCTGATCGCGGCCAGGGCCAGCATGGGCATCGGCGCGGCGCTGATGATGCCGTCTACCCTGGCGATCATCACCGACACCTTCCGCGGCCGCGGCGAGCGGCAGCGCGCGATCGGCTTCTGGGCGGCGACCAGCGGGGTCGGCATCGCGCTCGGGCCGATCGTGGGCGGCCTGCTGCTGGCCCGGTTCTGGTGGGGGTCAGTCTTCCTGATCAACGTGCCGGTCGCTGCCGTGGGCGTGGCGCTCGCCATTCCGCTGGTCCCCGATTCGCGCAACGACGCCGCGCGCCGGCCCGACCTGGCCGGCGCGCTGCTGTCCATCGCCGGTCTCGGGCTGCTGCTGTGGTCGATCATCGAGGCCCCGCTGCAGGGCTGGTCGTCCGTGCCGGTCATCGGCACCGGCCTGGGCGGCCTGGCCATCCTGGCCCTGTTCGGCTACTGGGAAAGCGTGACGAAGCAGCCGATGCTGCAGCTGAGGTTCTTCCGCAACCGGAGCTTCTCCGCCGCCATCGGCTCGGTCGGGCTGGTCATGTTCGGCCTGTTCGGCGCGCTGTTCATCATGACCCAGTTCCTGCAGTTCGATCTGGCCTACACGCCGCTGCAGGCCGGGATCCGGATCCTGCCGGCGGCCGGCGCCGTGGCCCTGATCGCCCCGCTGTCCACTCCGCTGGTCCGGGCGGCCGGCACCAAGCTGGTGGTGGCGGCCGGCCTGCTCAGCATCGCAGCGGGCCTGTGGCAGGTGTCCGGGATATCGGTCACCTCGACGTACCCGGACATCATTCCCGGCATGGTCCTGCTGGGCCTGGGCGCCGGGCTGGCCATCCCGGCCGCTACCGGCTCCGTCATGGGCTCGCTGCCGCGCAGCGACACGGGCGTGGGCTCGGCCACTAACGGCGCCCTGATGCAGGTGGGCGGGGCGCTGGGGGTGGCCGTCATCGGCAGCATGCTGTCCACCAGGTACACCGGGCGGATGACGGCCGCGCTGGCCGCCTACCATCTGCCGCACGCCATCGAGAGCGCGATCCTCGGCTCGGTCGGGGGCGCGCTCGCGGTAGCGGCGCATGCCGGCGGCGCCGCCGGGGCGCTCCTCGCGTACGCCGCCCGTGCGGCCTTCATCAGCGGCGGGAGCCTCGGGCTGCGCACCGGGGCGGCCGTCGCGCTGGCCGGCTGCGTGCTCGCGCTGCTCGCCCTGCCCGCCAGGGCCGCCGCCGGCGAGCCGGGTGCCGTCCGTCCCGGTCCGCCCGGTCCGCAGCCTGCCGGGCCGGCGCCGGGCGATCCCGGCTGACCAGCGGCCCCGCCATCGCGGCGAGGCAGGCCGCTGGCTTACTGGCCGCCGGCCGGCTCGCCGTCCTGCTGGCTGACCCACTTCTCGTAGGCCTCGACCGCCGTCGGAAGGGTGGGATAAAGATGCTCGGGCCCGATCTTCTCAGCCAGGCCGAAGGCCTCCAGCCTCGCTAGCAGGTCCTGCTTGACCCGGGCCAGGGCGAACACGGCTCCGCCGCTGACCAGTTCCTCCCGGACCGCATCGAGCGCCTGCAGGGCAGTGAAGTCCACCTCGACGTTGGCCTCGGCATTCAGCACGAACCAGCGGATCCGGCCGGGATGGAGTTTCGCGGCGGCGAGCGCGCGGTGCCGGAAGTCCTCGGCGTTGGCGAAGAAGAGCGGTGCGTCATAGCGGTAGACGACCAGGCCGGGAATCGTCCGCGCGCTCGGGTAGTCGTCGATGTTATGCATGCCCGCCAGGCCGGGAACGCGACCGAGGATCGCGTCGTGCGGACGGGCCACCCGCAGGAGCAGGTCGGCGACGGACAGGCCGATCGCCAGCAGGACGCCGTAGAGAATGTTGAAGGCCAGCACTCCGGCACAGGCGCACAGCGCGATCACGAGCTCGCTGCGGCGGAACGCGAAAAGCCGCCGGAAGGCATCCACGTCGATGAGCCGGATGGCCGCGTAGATGACGATCGCGCCGAGCGCGGCCGTGGGGAAATGGGCCAGCAGCGGCCGCAGGAACTCAAGGACGCCCACCACGGTGGCCGCCGCCACCACGGAGTACAGCTGCGTCCGGCTGCCGGCTGCCACCGCGATGGCCGTCCTGCTGGCGCTGCTGCTGACCGGGAATCCCTGCACCAGGCCCGATCCGGTGTTGGCCAGGCCCAGTGCCAGCAGCTCGCGGTTGGGCCTGATCTCCTCGCGGCGCCGGGCAAAGGACCGGGCGGTCAGCACGTCGTCGCTGAACGCCACGATGAGGACGCTGAACGCGGGCAGCAGCAGCACGTGCAGGGCCGTGAGGTGGATGGCGGGCAGCTTCGGGACCGGCAGGCCGGCGGGCACCGGGCCGATCACGCTGACGCCGTGACTGCCCAGCCCGAGGGCGGCCACCGCGGCCGTGGCCAGCAGAATGGCCAGCAGCGGGCCGGGCAGTCGCGGCCACCGCCAGCGGACGACGAACAGGAACGCCAGGACCGATCCCGCGACGGCGATCGTGGCCGGCTGGATCTGGCCGAGGCCCCGGCAGAAGGAGAGAACCTGCTCGGCAAAGGACCGTCCGCTGACCGGCACGCCGGTCACCCGGCCGAGCTGAGCGGCGATCATGATCAGCGCCACCCCGGCCAGGTAGCCCACCAGCACGGGCCGGGACAGCAGGTCGGCCACGAAGCCAAGCCGCAGCAGCCAGGCAGCCAGCGACATCGCGCCGACCAGCAGGGCGAGCGCGGCGGCCAGCACCGCGTACCGCGTGCTCTGGCCGGCCGCCAGCGGGCCGATCGCGATCGCCGTCATCAGCGCGGTCGTCGACTCGGGTCCCATCGACAGCGAGGCCGACGAGCCGAGCACGGCGTAGATCACCAGCGCCGGCAGGGCCGCCCACAGGCCAGCGAACGGATGCAGCCCGGCGACCACCGCGTAGGCCATGACCTGGGGGATCAGGTAGGCGGCCACGGTGACGCCGGCCAGCAGGTCCCCGCGCAGCCAGGAACGCTCGTAGCGCCGGAATGTGGCCGCCAGGGAACTCACCTCAGGTACCTAGGGCCGGGACCCTGGCGGCGCCTGCAATGGTCAGTGCTGCTCCTGGCCGGACACGTCGGACACCCTCGCGCCCGCATCGGTCAGCGCCGCATGGCTCTTGCGGTAATGGTGACCGCACAGCCACAGGTCAGCGGGCAGCGGCCGGGTGGTGGTCGGAGGCAGCTCCACCAGTACCATCGGCCTGGCCGAGCAGCAGCAGGCCCGGTCTGGCATCCCGGCCCCGGCGCTTGCTGACCCTGCCCCCCGGACAGCCGTTTCCTGGGTGCCGGTGTTCTGGCTCCTGGTAAACATGCAGGGAGCATGCGCCTTTCCCGGATAGCCCGGTAGGGACCTAGTGCCCCTCTGTCGGCTGCCAAGGGCCCTGCAGCTACCGGACCGCTGGCGTCCGGCGGGCAGTGCCGCCGTGGCGGCACTGACGCGGTGACCACGCATGCGGCATTGACGCGGTGATCACGCAGCGGCCGGGCCGGCGCGGGGGACCTTTGCCCCTAAGCAGCGCCGGCCGCCTGGCGGATCCTCAGTAGGGGCCTCGAATGGGCGGCCGGGGCGGTGCGTGACGGAAAGGTGAGGAAGCCCAGATGTACGAAAGACTGCTGGTTGCGGTGGATCACTCCGCGATCACCGAACGCGTGCTGAAGGCGGCCAGTGACCTAGCATCACTCGCGAACGGTGAGGTGTGGGTCCTGCACCTGCGCGAGGCGGAGTTCATGCCCAGGGCCGGGGTGATAGCGAATGAGACCAGGGACGAGGCACAGGCGGCGGTCGACGAGGCGGTCGCCGGGCTGACCCAGGCCGGGATCAAGGCGCACGGCGAGATACGGAACACCCTGTTCGGCCACGCGGCCAGGGAGATTATGGATGACGCGAAGAGCCATGACGTCAGCGTCATCATCATGGGCTCCAAGGGCCGCGGCGACCTGGCGGGACTTGTGCTGGGCAGCACCGCGCACAAGGTCATCCATCTTGCCGACCGCCCGGTGCTGGTCGTCCGCTGATCGCCTCGGGTACCGGGCAGCCGGTGCCGGACCGGGTGCAGGAACTGGTGCAGCCTGACGGCCCTGTCGCTGGAAGAGGCCGCCAGGCTGCAGTCCGGGAAGCGCTGTCGCCTGAGTCCAGGCCGCCACCTGACCGTAGCCGCTTGGTGAGGTGGCTCAGCACCGGTTACATGCTCCGGGACGGCCCGGCTGCCGGGCAGGGAAACTTGTCCCGTGCCGCCGGGACTTCGGTCCTCAGCAGGCAGTACCACGGACCCGCCGCCGCGTACGGCCAGGTCACGCTCGGCAATCAGGACGCGAGCCTGGCGCTGCCCGCTCACGCCGGGCCTGTGCTGCCGCGTTATCGTTAGTTCGCCTGATTCCGGACGACTGAGCCCCGGGAGTTATGCCGCTGATGGATTCCGCCCAATCGCGCCCGATGCTGCCGCACCTGAGACTCGACGACCTGCTGGCCGAGCTGCAGGTTCGCCTGCAGGCCGTGGTCGCCACCCGCGACCGGGTGCACGCGCTGCTGGAGGCGGTCGTCGCCATCGGCAGCCAGCTCGATCTCGAGGCGGTCCTGCGGCGGATCGTCGAGACGGCGGCCGGGCTGGTGGACGCGAAATACGGAGCACTGGGCGTAATCGGCGATAACGGCCGGCTGGCCGAGTTCGTGCCGGTAGGGCTCGGCGAAGACGAGATCGCCGCCATCCACCACTGGCCGGAGGGCCGCGGGCTGCTGGGCGAGCTGATCAGCAATCCCCGCGCGCTGCGCCTGGACGATATCGCGAGCGACCCGAAATCCTTCGGCTTTCCCGCCGGTCACCCCCCCATGAGGTCGTTCCTGGGCGTCCCCGTCCGGATACGCGATGAGGTCTACGGAAACCTCTACCTGACCGAGAAACTGAACGGCGGTCAGTTCGACGAGGAAGACGAGGCGGTCGTGGTCGCGCTGGCGGCTGCGGCCGGTGTCGCCATTGATAACGCGCGGCTGTACGAGGAGGCGCGCAGGCGCCAGCGATGGCTGCAGGCTCTTGGCGCGGTGACCAGGAGGCTGCTGTCGGGCGCTAATCCCGGCGAGGTGCTCGACCTGGTGACCGGTCAGGTACTGGAAATGGCCGGCGCGGACCTTGCTGCGCTCGCGCTGCCGGAAAGTGGCCGGGGCAGCCTGGTGATCCGGCATGCGGCAGGCCTGGACGCCGCCAGGACTCGCGGGCTCGTGCTGCCCGAGGAATCGCTGTCCGCCGAGGTGCTGGCCACCGGCGAGCCGGTGACTGTCGAGCAGTTCAGCCAGGACCCCAGGGTCGCGCCGGTGGCCAGGGAGCGCATGGCGCTCGGCCCGGCGGTGCTCTTCCCGCTGGGAGGGGCCGGCAACGTCCGGGGCGTGCTGACCGTCGGCCGCCATCCGGGGTCCATGCCGCTGGCGCCTGCCGCGATCGAGATGGTCGGCTCGTTCGCGGCGCAGGCCGGGATCGCGCTGGAGCTGGCTGATGCCCGGCGGGACGCGGAGCAGCTCACCGTCCTGCAGGACCGCGAGCGCATTGCGCGTGATCTGCACGACCTGGTCATCCAGCGGCTCTACGCCACCGGGATGTCCCTGCAGGGGGCGATGCCGCTCATCGCGCGCCCGGAGGTAGCGGAGCGCGTCAGCCGGGCCGTGGATGCCATGGATGACACCATCGGAGAAATCCGGTCAGCCATCTTCGCGCTGCAGGCCCGCCACGATGTCAAGGGACCTGGCATCCGGGAGCGGATCCTCGGCATCCTGGAGGAACTGACGGAGCCGCTCGGGTTCGCGCCATCACTGAGCCTGGTGGGCGACCTGGACGGGCACGTGCCTGACGAGATCGCCGGCCACCTGCTCGTGGTGCTGCGCGAGGCGCTCTCGAACGCGGCCAGGCATGCCGCCGCGAGCCGGGTCGACGTCACCGTCCAGGCCGGACTCGACCTGCTCCTGGTGGTCCGGGACAACGGCATCGGCCTGGGCCGCAGCGGGCGGCGCAGCGGGCTGGCGAACCTCGAGGAGCGGGCCCTGCTGCTCGGCGGGACCTTCAGTGTCGGGCCGGCCGGCGATGCGGGAACCGAGCTGCGCTGGCAGGTGCCCCTGGGCAAGGCCAGCAGCCCAGCCGGGTGACGAGTCGGCTCAGCCGAGTGACGTGCCCGCCGCCGGGCGACGTGCCGTCTGCTCTAGCCGGCGGACTCCGGCCGGGCGTGCTCGGCCTCCTCGAACACTTTGGCCGCGTAGGCGGCCGCCTGGGTGCGGCGTTCCATGCCGAGCTTCGCGAACAGCGCTGAGACGTAATTCTTGACGGTCTTCTCGGCCAGGAACATCCGCTCACCGATCTGCCGGTTCGTCAGCCCTTCCCCGATCAGCTCCAGGATCCGCCGTTCCTGCGCGGTCAGGGCCGACAGGGGATCGGAGCGGGTCGCCTGATCCCGCATCCGGCGCATCACCTTGCTGGCCGCCTCCGGGTCGAGCAGCGAGCGGCCGCTGGCGATCGTGCGGACCGCGCCGACCAGGTCGGTACCGCGGATCTGCTTCAGCACGTACCCCGCGGCACCTGCCATGATCGCGTCAAAGAGCGCCTCGTCATCGCCGAACGAGGTCAGCATGAGGCACGCCACCTCGGGCATGCTCGACTTGATGTCCCGGCAGACGCTGACCCCGTCCCCGTCCGGCAGCCGTACGTCCAGCACGGCCACGTCCGGTCGCAGCGCCGGGATGCGGGCCAGCGCCGACTCGGCTGTTCCCGCCTCGCCCACGACGGTGATGTCAGGCTCAGCCTCCAGCAGCTCGCGGACCCCGCGGCGGACAATCTCATGATCATCGAGCAGGAACACGTTGATACGGCCGCCGTCGCGTGCTCCGTCGCCCGCCTGCGGCTGTCGTGTATCACTCATCTGCGGATGGCACTCCTGTCCGTTCCTGCGCTGTCGGCGTCCGGCGTACCAGGGACACGGCCCTGTGCCTCTTCTCACCTTAGCGCCTGCACGGATAGGCCTATCAGGGACGATGGTCCTGTCCATACGCGACGAACAACACCACTATCCCGGCGCCCGGTCCCCCGCGGGCCGGATGCCGGCGATCAGCTGATGCGGCCGCCGCGGCCGCCTGCTTCCCTGCTCCTAGTGGGCCGCCTCCTCCGCCTGGTCGAGGATGGCAGCTACCGGGCGGCGAGGCGTGTCCGCGCCACGCGGCCCGTAGCCGAACCGGATGATGATCTGCGGGCATTCCGGCCAGGGCCACCAGCTGCCTTCCCGGTGCTCCATGTCGCCGAGCTCGATCGGCTGATAAAGCAGTGACGTCGCGACGCCATGGCGGGTGGCCGCCAGCAGGACCCGCTGCAGCGCCTGCCCCGCCCGCAGCCAGTCGCCTGGCTCATCGCGCGCGGTCGACAGCACGCCCAGCTGCGGCTGCCGCTCGAAGCTGCCCTCCGGCCGGACGGCGTTCGGGGCCGCGTAGCCCAGGTCACGCACGGGCGCAGGTTGCCGGTCGGGACGGGAGCCGAGCGCGCTGGCGGGGATCCCGTCCTCTCCTGTCGTGCCGACCCACTCCGCCAGCTCCACCCGGTGATCGAAGTCGGTGGCCAGCCTGGCCTCGGCGGCCCCGGCGAGCTGGAGCACCAGGGCTGCGTCCCGCGGGCTGAGCATGCGCAGCACGGCGAACTCGTATCCGGCCTCCTGCTCCAGCCCGATCTGCACGGGCTCGGGCAGCGGCCGGCCGGAGAAGGGCGCCCGGCTGCTGTGCCGCTGCTGGATGGCCTCCGCCATCTCCCGCTCCTGCGGTGTCGGCGCCCGGCCATCGGTCAGCTGCACCGAGGCCAGCAGCGTCGGCTCGCCTGCCGGGTCGGGAAGCGGCCAGATCAGCGGCCTGGCCCCCGCCAGCCGGATGGCCAGCCGGAGGTTGAACAGCGCGGCGCCGCAGCTCAGGTGCAGGGCCCGGCCCAGCGGATCCGCCACCCACAGTATCCGGCTCGGGTCACCGTGCATCTCGATGACGTCGCCGCAGACCCGGAACCGCCAGGGCTGGGTGTTGTGAATGGACGGCGCCGCCGCGGCGGCCTCGATGAGCCGCCGGACCATGTTGTCCGTCAGTGACGCTGGCATCGTGGCATCCTCCTGCCTGCCCGGCCGGCTGGCACCCCCGCGGAACCCGCGCGGGCGCGACCGGCTGCCTAGAGCTGCCTGCCGACGAGGCCGGCCAGGTCGGCCAGCCTGCAGGTGTAGCCCCATTCGTTGTCGTACCAGCCGAAGACCTTGACCAGGTTCCCCGCCGACTGGGTCAGCTCGGAGTCGAGGACGCATGAGGCGGAGTCGCCGATCACGTCACGCGAGACCAGCGGATCGGTGCTGAAGCGCAGGATGCCGGCCAGCCGTCCCGCGGACGCCTGCTCGAATGCGTCGTTCACCTCGGCCGTCGTCACGTCGCGCGCCAGCAGCGCGGTCAGGTCCGCCAGCGATCCGTCCTCCACCGGGACCCGGACAGCCACCCCGTCCAGGCGGCCAGCCAGCTCGGGAATGACCAGGCCCGCGGCCCGCGCCGCGCCCGTGGTCGTCGGCACGATGCTGATCGCGGCGCTGCGGGCGCGGCGCAGGTCCTGGTGCGGCCCGTCCAGCAGCATCTGGTCGCCGGTGTAGGCGTGGACGGTGGTCATGAGTCCCCGGCGCAGGCCGAACGAGTCGTTCAGGACCTTCGCCATCGGGGCCACGCAGTTGGTGGTGCAGGACGCGTTCGAGATGATGTCGTGCCGCACCGGGTCGTACTCGTCCTCGTTGACTCCCATCACCACGGTCAGGTCCGCGCCCTTGCCGGGAGCGGACAGCAGGACCTTCCGCGCGCCGCCCTTCAGGTGCAGGGCCGCATCGTCCCTGGCCCGGAACCGGCCGGTGGACTCAATGACCACGTCGGCGCCCAGCCGGCCCCAGTCGATGGTGCCTGGATCAGGGCAGCACAGCACGGTGATGGACGTCCCGTCGACGACGATGGAGTCGGCTGACTGCTCGACCGTGGCAGCCATCCGGCCGTAGGTCGAGTCGAAATCGAGCAGATGAGCGAGCGTGGCCGCGTCTGTGATGTCGTTCACCGCGACGACCTCGATGTCCGCGATGTTCAGCGACCGGCGCACGAACGCGCGTCCTATTCGCCCGAAACCGTTAATGCCAACCCGGACAGTCATGATCTCTCCCGGTATGCGGCAGCGACTGCTCCGCGTCTTTCCCTCATGCTCGGGATTCTCTGGCCCGGCCGCCACGGCCGATCGGCACTTCTGGGCGGGCCCTTAGGCCCTGCCGCCGGGCCCGCCGCCAGGGCGCGCCGCAGGTCAGCCTGCCTGGACACCCCCGGTGCCGGCTGCGAAACTGATGTTGAGGGCCCTAAGCGCCTAGACCCTGCGTCCGGCGCCAGCGGCGGCGACCCGTCCATTCCGAGCCGAAAGTCACGATTCATGAGGTCAGTGGCTGTCCGGGAATCTCAGCCTGGCGGGATTGGCGCTCCCGGCTATGGGCAGGGCCTGTCTCCCTCCTCGCCGTTCCGCGGCCCCGGCCTGCTCGCCCGGATTGCGCCCTTCGCCATCGTCGCGCTCGGCGCGGAAGCGAGCCTGGCGCTCCCCCCGGGCGGCCACTCGCCGGCCGCGGTCATCGTCAGCATCGTCCTGCTGCTGGCGGTGGCCGCTTCGCTGCTGCTGCCGTGGCAGCGGATGCCGGCCTGGACGACGGTCCTGGTGCCACTGGCCTACACCGGGTCCGTGCTGGCGCTGATCCTGGCCGCGGGACCGACGTCGGGCGTGGGCATCGTCATCCTGATACCGCTGATCTGGACAGCCCTGTTCCATCGCCGGTGGGAATCAGGCTGCATCGTGATCGCGATCGTCATCGTCGGGGTGATCACCTCGCTCACCCCGGTGGTCGTCCCGGACTCCGTGCTGGTCCGCCGGATGCTGCTCTGGGCAGCTCTCGGCGTGCTGATCTCCGTGGCCACGCACGGCCTGCGGGACCGCATCGCGCAGTCGCAGCGCGAAAGCGCGCAGCTGCAGGCCCGGCTGCGCGAGCTGACGGTGCTGGAGGATCGTGACCGGATCGCGGCTGAGCTTCAGGACACCGTGGTGACCCGGCTGTTCGCGGCCGGGCTGGCCCTGCAGGCAGCGGTGACCATGACAGCCAGCAGGTCCGCCGCGATCAGGATCGAGTCCGCCGTGACGGAACTGGACGAGGCGGTCCGGCTGATCCGGGAGTCGATCTTCGGGATGCAGCACGCCCCGCGTGCGGACGGGCTGCAGAAGGGCATCGTGGACCTGTGCGCGGAGCTGCTGCCGCCTGACTCCAGCCCGCCCGATCTCAGCTTCAGCGGCCGCCTCGACCGGTCGCTTCCCGGCGATGCCGGATACCAGGTCCTGGCGGTCCTGCGGGAAGCGCTGGTGGAGATCGGGAAGCAGGGCCGGGCCACGCATATCGGCGTGACAGTGGGCGATGACGTGCACCTGACAGTCGTCGGGGCCGCGGCGGGAGCGCCGCCCGGCGGAGGCGGCGGCCAGGCCCGCGATCTCAGCGACCTGAACGTCAGTGCCCGGCACGCCGGCGCGTCGCTGGAAGTCGAGCAGGCCCCGGATGGCGGCAGCCGCTACTCCTGGCATTTCCCCCGGCCGGCCGCCTGAGGCCGCCGGCCTGCGGCGGCCGGCTTCAGGGCAGGTGCAGCAGCCCGTGCTCGGGGAACACGGCGGCCATGGTGGCCAGGATGGCCTGGTCGACCGGCTCGCCCGGGTCGTAGCCCGACTCGAACCGGGAGAAGGCCGCCTCGTTCCCCTCGGTCATCAGCTCAGGGGCCGGGCGGCCGGTCCGCATGGTCACGTACTCGCGCCATCCCTGCGGCGTGGGGGTGTACGGATCGATCGGGTGCCCGGCCGCCTCGGCCAGCAGATGCGTCCAGGTGCGCGGCACGACCTGGACCAGCTCGTAGCCGCCCCCGCCGGTCAGCAGCCAGCGGCCGCCGGCGACCTGGTGCGCGAGCTCGTGCACCGCGGCGTGCACCACGCGCTGCGCGTCGATGGACACCTCAAGGTCGGCGAGCGGGTCCAGCCAGTGCGTGTCACAACCATGCTGGCTGACCAGGATCTGCGGCCGGAAGGCTCGCAGCAGCGGCGGGACGATGGCGTGGAATGCCCGCAGCCAGCCGGCGTCCCTGGTGCCGGCCGGCAGCGCGACGTTCACCGCCGAGCCCGGCGCTCCCTTCCCGCCGGTCTCGGCCGGCCGGCCGGTGCCGGGGAACAGCTGGGCCGGGGTCTCGTGCAGGCTGATCGTCAGCACCCGCGGGTCGTCGTAGAACGCGGCCTGGACGCCGTCACCGTGGTGCACGTCGATGTCCACGTAGGCGATCCGCTCGGCTCCCGCGGACAGCAGCCAGGCGATCGCGATGGCCGGGTCATTGTAGACGCAGAACCCGCTGGCATGGTCGCGCATGGCGTGGTGCAGGCCGCCAGCGATGCTGGCGCCGTGCTCGGCGGCGCCGCTCCACATGGCCCGGGCGGCCGCCAGCGTCGCCCCGGCTACCAGCGCCGACGCGTCGTGCATGTCAGGAAAGACCGGGTCGTCCTCAGTGCCGAGGCCGAACATCCGCACCGTGATGTCGGGGTCCGGGCCGCCTGCCATCCGCACCGCGGCGATGTAGTCAGGGTCGTGCACGAGCCGCAGCTCCGCGTCGGTGGCGGGCTCCGGCCGCTGGACCGTTACCCCGGGCTGGTCGAGCACGCCCAGGGCGCGGGCGAGCGCGATGGTCAGGTCGATCCGGATCGGGGCCAGCGGGTGACCCGGCCCGAAGTCGTAACCGGTCAGCCGCTCGTCCCAGGCCACATACAGGGTGCACGCCATGCCCTCATCCTTGCAGCAGGTGCTCGGCTGCGGATGCCGGGCTGCTCCCGGCCTGATGCGCGGCCCGCATCTGCTGGCAGGGCCCCGCTCCGGCGACCAGCTGGCGGTGCGTTCCGCGCTCGGCGATCAGGCCGTGGTCCAGTCGAGCGCGCCCACTACTGTCCCCTCCCTCAGCAACGCCGGCCCGATGCCGGCGCTGGCCAACCCCGCCCATAGCGGACCAAGCGGGCCCGTGCCTGATGAAGGGCCGAGCGGCCCCGGGGCCGGGGACGTTCGTCCTCTGGCCAGGGCGCTTGCCGACGCCGAGCATCGGCCTCAAGGCGCCGCGGCAGGCGCTGCGATGAGAGGAGCCCACGATGGCAGTGCCGCAGATTAATGAGCACGAGAGTGCAGGCACGGTCGGCGAGCCCGCCGCCCCGGCCAGCAAGGCTGCGAGCAACGGCCACCCGGCGGGCGAGTCGGCACGTCCCGAGATCCCGGAGGCGGCCGACCTGGTCGCCATGCTGGACATGCTGCTGCCGGGCGGGACGGTGGGCGCCCTCCACCGGTTCCGCCCGGACGCCAGCACCCTGCGCTGCGCGGTCCGGCTGGCCCTGCGCCCTGATGCCCTGGCCCGGCGGACCACGACCCTGGCCAGCGAGCTGGCGAAGGTCGCGGCCGGCACGTCGACGATCGCTCCGGCCCGCCGCGATCGCAGGTTCGCCGATCCCGCGTGGAGCGAGAACCCGATGCTGAAGCGGGCCGTCCTGGGTTACCTGGCCATCAGCCAGGCCGCCGAGGGACTGCTTGAGGACGCGGGCCTGGACTGGCGTGACAATGAGCGCGTTAAGTTCATACTGATCAACCTCATCGCGGCTGCCGCGCCGAGTAACAACCCGCTGCTGAGCCCGGTGGCGTGGAAGGCCGTCATCGACACCGGCGGGCTGAGCATCGTCCGCGGCCTGCGCGCGCTGATCTCGGACATGTCCAGCTCTCCGCACGTCCCGACCATGGTGGAGCCGGATGCGTTCACGGTCGGCAAGGACATCGCGGTGTCACCGGGCGCCGTGGTGGCCCGCACGGACGTGTACGAGCTCATCCAGTACGAGCCGACCACTCCGACCGTGTACCGGTTCCCGATCCTCATGGTCCCGCCGATGATCAACAAGTACTACATCACCGATCTCGCGCCCGGCCGGAGCATGCTGGAGTTCTTCGTCGCCCAGGGCTACCAGGTCTTCGTGATCTCCTGGCGCAATCCCGGCAAGGAGTTCAGCCACTGGAACGTCAACACCTACGGCAGCGCGGTCACCGACTCGCTCGCCACGGTTCGCAGCATCACCAAGGCGCCCAAGGTCAACCTGGGCGGCCTCTGCGCCGGCGGCATCACCTCCTCGATGGTAAGCGCGCACCTGGCCGCCACCGGCCACCTCGACGAGATCAGCACCCTATTCCTGGGCGTGACGCTGCTGGACCAGTCGCAGGCCGGCACCACGGTGGCCATAATGGACGCGCCCATCGCAGCGGCGTCGGTCATGTCCTCCAGGGTCCGCGGCTACATGGACGGGAAGACCCTGGCCGAGGTATTCGCCTGGCTCCGGCCCGACGACCTGATCTGGAACTACTGGGTGAACAACTACCTGCAGGGCAAGCCCCCGCCCCCGTTCGACATCCTGTACTGGAACGCCGACACGACGAGGATGCCCGCGGGACTGCATCGCGACTTCATCAAGCTGGCCCAGGCCAACGCGCTGACTAAGGCAGGCGTGGCCAGTATGCTCGGCTCTCCCGTCGACCTGTCCAAGGTCGACGTGGACACCTACGTCGTGGGCGGCGTCGACGACCACATCGCGCCCTGGAAGATGGCCTACCGGGCCACCCAGCTGCTCGGCGGCAACATCAAGTTCGTGCTCTCCACCAGCGGGCATGTCGCCTCCATGGTCAACCCTCCGTCCAACCCGAAGGCGACGTTCCGGATCGGGCCCGGCAACCCGCCCGACCCGGAGGAGTGGCTGGCGCACGCGGAGACGGAGCACGGCAGCTGGTGGCCGGACTACACCGCCTGGCTGGCCGACCGCAGCGGCGGGCAGAAGCCGCGGCCGCGCGCGCTGGGCAGCAGCAAGTACCCGCCGCTGATGCCCGCTCCCGGCACCTACATCCTGCAGACCTGAGCAGGCCGGCCCGCTACCGGGGCGCGCCGGGCGCCCTGGTAGCGGGCCCCGGCCTGTCCAGGAAGGCCTCGATGACCGCGGCCATGCGCACGGGCTCGGAGACGAGGTCGAGATGCCCGCCGTGGTAGACATGCAGCTCGCTGGACGGGATCAGCCGGTGCATGATCCGTGCGTTGACCACCGGGGTCAGCGGGTCATCATCGCCGGCCAGGATCAGCGTCGGCAGCCGCAGCCGGGGCAGCAGCGGCAGGCTGGTCCACCCGACGGCAGCCAGCAGCTGGTAGTAATAACCCCTGCTCGGCCCGCTGCGGGAGGTCGCCTGCAGCAGCTCGCTGGCGCGCGCGGGGTCGGCGCCCACGCTGCCCCCGTAAATCTCGCGGGCGATGGCGGCGGCATGCGCGGGATCCCGGTGGCGGCGCGGCGACAGCATCCGGGTGAGCACGCGGGGACTGCCGGGTACCATCAGCGCCCCGGTGGCAGTGGCCACCAGCACCAGCCGGCGCACCCGGTCCGGGCATCGCACCGCGAACTGCTGGGCCAGGCCGCCGCCCCAGGAGATGCCGAGCACGTCGGCCTGCTGGTAGCCGAGCTGATCGAGGATGCCGCTCAGCAGTGAGGCCAGCGTCCACATGTGGTAGGGCACCACCGGCCGCGGTGAGCCGCCGATGCCCGGAGGGTCGAACCGGATAACCGTCCGCCGCGGGTCCAGCGCGTCGACGAACGGCTGCAGCAGCTCCAGCCGTGCGCCGATGCCGTTGCAGAGCAGCAGCGGCGGCCAGGGCCCGGTGCCGTCCCTGACGGCGACCCGCACGGCCCGGTCATCGACGTGCAGCATCCGGACGCGATCTCCGGTGGCGGCGCGGCGCCAGCCCTCGGCGGCGGCGCGCGGGCCGTCCGGCGGCTGGCCCGTCCGGTCTTCGCCCGGCTCGGCCCCCGCCGCTGACGGCTCAGGAGTCATGAACCGGACCCCGGCTGCATCGCACGGTTTCACCAGCTTTCTGTAGTTCTGCGAGATCATCTTAGTCCGGGCC